>Ga0208243_1000423_pt1 | contig 24515 bp, 16 predicted proteins | sample Subbio2Aug_QV12A_FD_184826 | JGI IMG/M metagenome (GOLD analysis project Ga0208243, IMG submission 184826) | Serpentinite rock and fluid subsurface biosphere microbial communities from McLaughlin Reserve, California, USA - CR12Aug_QV12A (SPAdes) | ecosystem: Environmental > Terrestrial > Deep... | reverse complement strand
CCTGACCAAGTTCAAGTTGCGTTTCGACCGCATCTATCCGAAGCTTCCTGACCTGACCAACGAGAACGATGAGCTGGCTCCAATCATCATCGGTATCAAGGACGAGTTCGGTCTGGAGCCTAGCGACAACGTGACCTACAACGAAGTGGTGAACCTGCTCAAACGTAGCGAGTCCATCATCAACAAGCAAATCCAGAAACACATCAAGAAGTCTGGCCTGAAAGGTGTGCCTCTGGAGATGCTCAAGAAAGAGATCACCTCGATCTTGATGGCCACCAGCCACTACACGGCTAAGGTCTTCGGTTACGACGGTACTCATGGTGAGCAACTGCTGCATGAAGTAGCCAACGATATCCTGGACAAGTTGTACCGCGCTCGTGCTACTGGTCGCGATCTGGGTCTGGATATCAGTAGCTGGTTCGTGTGGGAATACCCACAGGACGGTTCTCAGCCTCTCCGTGCGACCGAACCGGAGTTGGACTTCCACCGGACGATCCTGGAAGGCTATACCGATACCTTCGTTGACTTGCTGGTTCCGATTCTGATGGACTCTGGTCATACCGACGCGGTCAAGCCTTACAAGTTCCACGTTAAGGCTGATCTGTCTGATGGTCGTGCCATCGGGTCGATGACTCGTGTAACCCGCTAACAGCGTGAATACTACTCCAGGGAGCTAGGCTCCCTGGAGTAGGTCTACGTATGCAATTAAGAAACAACGCCTAATCGGCCTTCCAACTCTTTAATGTAGGCTTGTTGGCTCGCAATGGTCTTTTCCATCGACAAGCTTTTAGCCAGATCACTTTGGTTGTCAGTGATTCGGTTCTTGCGCGCAGTCTCCATGGTTTCATGTTCAAACTGAGAGACGTAGCCAATCACCGGAACCGTGCCAATCTTCACAGAGCTTTCAATCCCGTAATGCTGAAGAACCCAATCATGGAAGTGAGTAACAGCTTCCTCCAGGGCTGGCTTCATATCACTGGACAACGCGCCAATGTCAGACACCACTACCATACGTTCGTAAAGGAACCCATCAGCTAACGGGAAACTCTTCAGATACGTACTGACCACATAGACCGGAGCACCCTTACGAGGGATGAGGGTAATGATAACACCCTCGGCCTGGATGATCTGTTCCAACATGGTGAGGTAGGTAGGTTGGTCAACACCCAGCGGAGCAAAGACCCGTTGGTAGATGTTGATGTTCAGTCCTTGCATCTCACCCACCGTACGAATTGCTTCGACGGTGTAAGAAGCCATTGGATTGATCACCCGATCAAACGGTGTTGCTGCTTCAAAACGACCAACAACTCTGAGTGAGGGGATAATTTGATTATCGGCCATAGGGTTAATCCTCCACCACGATGCCGTCTTTGATCATTTGGAACTTAGTGAAGGCCACGTACTTGACCCGACCAATACGCTTGGTTACGCACAGTTTACCCAAACGTTCCACTCGTTGAATACCCGGCGGAAGCAACGAGATATCCGTAACCACCTCAGCACCTGCCATCAACTCTTCCATCCCGAATGCGAAGTCCATGGACTCTTGGGACATGGTGTCGAACTCAGGCTCTTTGGAGGAGATCAGCTGGTAATCCGGAATCACTGCCGAGATTTTCTTCATCCCTTGACGGTTATTAACCTTGCCAACAAACAGTGCTTGCAAAGATTTATACATCAACGGAACAGCTTGGGCGGATTTTATGAGATGGTCCGCTGGCATAGTAGGACCCAGGTAAGTGGTCGCAATGTCCATCATCGTTTCACGATCGACAATTGGGGAATACGTACTGGATCCATCGGTACGGTTTACAACGCCAATGCGGCCAAACTCTGGGATGACGTAGAACTCCAACGGGTTGAAGAGATCTGGGATCTTTTCTTCCCACTTGTCACGACCGTATGCACTGTCCTTAAGGATTTCCTTTTGGATCTGGTCGTACAGTTGGTCTTCTGCATCGGCACCGTTACCCCAGTGCCAGATAACCCAGGTGCCAACGTTGAACTTGCCCAGGTTAGTCAAATCCATGATCTGGAATTCGATTGGGTTACGTTCAGTACCAGGCCACTCGTAACTATTCGTTGCCTGCGATTCCCGCTTCGCAACGACCACAGGCGTTTCCAAAGCCAAACGTTTAGCAATTTCTTGATAGTTAGCATTCATCAACCAATCCATTTCCTTTAAAGGAAGCGGATGAATGACGGTAAACTTAACATATGGGTATTGCAGACGGAAATACGCGTCCGCCATCCACATGTAGAACGGTTGTTGTTCCGCTCCAACGATATGGTAACCCTTGACATAACTCGGCAACCAGACAGCATTGTTGGTCGCCATCTCACCAATGTCTTCAATGACGATATTGGTGGTGAACTGAGTCTTAAGGATTTGCAAGCAGTTAGGACGACTGGAAGTAACATTACCAGCCAGAGCTTGCGCATAAAGCCAGTTAGAGATCCCGATTTGCACATCAGCAATTGCCTGAGGCATTTCGAACTCGACACCGTCTTTAATCGACAAGAAGTTGACGAGGGTTGTTGCGCTCGGTACACTAACGGCCAAGGAGAACTTACCTGGGTCTTTAGCGTAACTGAATGCTTTGCCGCTCAGCTCACCAATTGCTGAGACGACACCGATATTGTTGCTGTACAGTTTGGTGATAGTAGCAAACGACAGATAGGACGTGCTCATATTAAAAAACTCTCACCGTGAAGTAAGGAAATGACCAATGACGTTCGGTATAGCGAAGGAGATGGCCGACAGACTCATAGAATTCATAATAAACATGTTTCCAGGAGAGTCTGTCGAAGATCAGTTAACGAAAGCAATTAAGGCCATTGGCTTAGTGTTAGCAGTGTCCATATTTGTTAACTTTTCAATGTTCTTGGCTAACCTCAACCTCCGGATGGAACTGGACGCATCGCAGGAAGGCCTTGCTAAGGTGGGCGTCTTATTCGATGGAGGGGAAAGTTCTGCACTCAGTTCATTCGTTCGGGTTAACAACCAGACCGGGAGTCAGATAGCGCTTATCCAAGAGCAGAACAATTGGCTAGGACGGTACGCAATTTCGTTGACTGTAGAGAACTTGTATCTTAAGCGATCTATTGTGGTTTTGGCGGCCACTAACCGTCGGATTGAAGCGAATAACAATGTGTTATTGTTGCAGTGCAGACCTTAACATTTATCTACTGGAAGGTGCATTATAGGAATGCACCAACCTTAGAAGAGACCTTCAAATGGAAGAGATTGTACCGACCATCAATCTGGTTATGTATTTCATGTTGGACTCGATTAAACAGAAGTCCATCCACCATTTCTTCGGGGCCCATGGTTACACGTACGATGTAACTGAGACGGGCAAGAAGAAGCTGGTAAAAGATGTCCCGACGTCTTCGGGGTATTTCACGAATAACGTGCAGAAAGCTAATACAGTGGTGGTGGTTAAGGATATTGTCTCTTTGGAGATCACTAACCGGCGGACCAAAACTGAATCGCTGTTGCAGGGTTTCTTAACCACGTTGGATCTGTTCAAAACTAATCCGGCCATGAAGAATCTGTGTGTTATTACGGTTCAGAAAGAGTTGGGTACGATCACTCGTCTGAAAGAGACCGACCTGAAACATAAAGAAGACTTGAAGTTTGCAGGTGAAGTTGTCAGCAAAAAAGAACGTGAACTGTTGACGGATATCTTCCATACACTGGAGTGGTTTAAGGACACCGGCAGATCGGTAGTCTTTGACTTCACAGGCATGGCCGAAGGCGGTGCTGGTGTTCGTGAATGTCAGAAGCGTTTGGATCTGGCTCAGGTTATCACGGTGTGGGATTTCGAATCCAGCAACGAGCTAGTCATCGTTTCTCGCAAAGAGTACGAAGACCCTGAGGTGCACTTTAACAAGTTGGTAGACGCTACCCGCTGGTATTGCAGCAGTGGCGAGGGCAGTACGTTCTATGACCTCCACGAGGGCTATCGGGTCTATGACTTCGGTAAGGTAGAGCCTGATAAGAACTATTACGGTAAACTGACTCCAGATGTAACGTTTGCGAAGCTGTTTACCCTGAAACCGTTGGAGTTGTTGGATAAACTCTACGACTTCTGTAACAAGCGGATTGAGAACAAAGACGGTTATCTCTTGGCGGGCGATCTTAACAACATCGTCAGTAAAGATGTGGCACGTTTGATTGACCAAGTTCCGGGGGTTCCCAACAAGAAAGGTAAAGTCTTCAGCCCGTTCACTAAGCAGAAGAGTAAACCGTTGTTGATGGAGTTGATCAGTCCGGTACTCATGTCGTATCGGGTTAAAGATTATCTCGGTGCGTTGAACATTATCTTCGAAGCTTTCATGAAGAAGGATGCGGAAGGTAAATCAGGTTACTCGACGTTCTACAACATCACCGATCTGATCTACGTTAAAGAAGTTAACGGTAAAGGGGTTACCAAGCTCAAACTGAACCCCAACTTTACTCAAGGCAGTGCAACGTTTGTGGTGAAGGTGCATCATCCTTCATCTAAGAAGCCTGTCCCAATCACGTTGTCGATTGGTTACGATCTCCCTGACCGTAACTCGTTTAACAGCGTGGAAGATCCTGACGTTGAAGTGTGGTGTGTAACAGACACGCGGAATGATAAAGGCCTTCGTTATGCGACAGTTGTCAAGACGGGGGAATTCATCTATGTCCACACCTCAGCGGTTGCGAACTTGCGGGTACTGACGTTGAACGAATTAGGTAAAGACGCTTAAACACGCTATAGCCCCTACCGGCCCCACAAGGCCGGTAGGGTGCTTAACGGGCTTTAGTCTTTCAGTGCTACCACTTCTTTGATCTGCTCGCGGAAAACAGCGCTCAGTTCGTTCAGGAGGGTCATCATAGCGCCAGCGATGTCTACCAGACGAACAAAGTTGTTTACGGTGAGTTCCAGGTCAGTAAGAACGCTGCGGTCGAAGGTCAGTTCGTTCGCTTTGATCTTCTCGATCAGCAGTTCACCCAAGTGGTACGTGTTGGTCAACTCACGGGCCACGATCTCAACGTCACGTGCACTGAGCGTCTTCAATGAAGTGTTGTAGGTATCCATCACCTCCATCATCTCGTTGAAGTTCACGTACACTTCTGACAGCCCTACCTTTTGACGACGCTGTTCATCCGGCAGTGCTTTAACAAAGGTGTCAGCATTGAGGATGGATTCGTCGAGGTTGTTGATGGTCCACTTGAAACGCTTGTCGCTGCGACCGGTCTTGATCATCTGCTTCAAGAAGTCGTAAAGACGAGTGGTTTCAGTACGCAAAGAACCGATCAGGTAAACCCCTTCGACAGCACCTTTAACGTGGGCCATCATATTAGCGATACCCGGTGTGTAGTTGGTAGGAACAGTGATCGGAACAGCGCTGTGACGCACGAAGCTGATTTCTTTGCGTGCAACCATATTACGCAATTTATTGTTGTCTACCATGTGGACAGGACGGGAGAAGAGAGCAACCTTCTTGTCGACCATGGTACCGAATTCAGAAAAGAAGAGCCCAATGCCTTCACCCAGACTCAATGCTTCCAGGCCGGCGATCTCGATCGGTTCGTAGTTCTTAACAGCATCGATGAACTTCAGTTCCTCCAGTTCTTTCTGGAGGACAGTGTATTGACTCTCGAAACTGGTGTCGTCAATATTTTCCATAACTGTGGCTCATATCAGTATAGTTGGGAAGTGCGATTTAGGTTTCACACCTCATTAATTTCATAAAATGACCAGGATTTTTAGGACATGGCTAATAGCCCTTTTGATTTCGTAGAAACCTTAGAGTCCTCGAGCACCATTGCCATTGACCTTCCAACCTCCCCTATTTTCGATATGCTGAATACCGAAGTGGTTTACGGTAAGCACGGGGAGGCTTATAACAACGGCGGTGTCAGTAAGAACGTAGCAATTTGCGGCGGCAACAACACTCAGAAGACCGGTAAACTGGTTCTCGACATTGCACGAGTTCTGATTCGTTTCGATAAAAGTATTGCGTTTGTTTGCGACATCGAAGACAACTTTAAAGTCAGTCGTCTTGCTGAACTGGTTGACCGTGAAATCGGTATCCCGGGTTACTTCAATGACAAGCTGAAAGGGAAGCGTTTCTTCTACTTCTCCAAGAGCGACATCAAGAACCCGTGCGACGGTAACTTCGTTAAAGCCAAGTTCCGTGATATCAGTGCCAAGGTTCGTGCTCAGTACGACAAAGGCGATGATATCTTCTTGACCACTCCGATCGTTGACGAGAAGGGTGAGTACGTCAAGATCATCGTTCCTATTCTGTTTGCGGTTGACTCCATCTCGGAAATGCACTTCGGGAAGATCTCCCAGCACTTCCAGGAAGGCGATGTAGACGAAGGCGGCGAGAAGCGTACACGTGACCTGTCCATTGGTAACGCCCGCCGTATCGTGCACGAAGACGCCGACGTACTGGGTGCTGCTGCGGGCATCTACCAGATCTGGGTCGCTCAGACGGTTTCGACTATTAACCTGTCGGGTCGCCCTGAAGAAAAGGAATCGGTCTTCATCCGTCCGGGTAAGAAGCTGAAAGGTCCAAAGAGCCTTCTGCGTATTCCTCAGATCGGCCACGAGATCATCAAGGGCAGTCTCCTCAAAGAAGGTAACGACTGGCTCTATCCGAACCCATTGGGTCGTGACGTTGAAATCAACTCCGACGCCAAAGAAGTTCCGGATCTGATGTACTACGCCTGTCAGCCGTATCGTAACAAAGCGGGTATGTCGGGGATCATGTCTTTCTTCATCGGTAGTCAGTCGATGGGTATTCAGGAAGGCCTGACGATGTACCACGTTCTGAAGACCAGCAAGTACTGGGGTCTGGATGGTAGTAAGATCAGTCACTGGTTGCCAATTTACCCTGAGTGTAAGTTGGGTCGTACTACAGTGTGGGGAAAGACACTGGACGACAATAAACTGGTTCGAGCGCTGACCATTATCTACCATTTGTGGTTCATGCGCACCTTCTGGTTCAAGCAACCAGCTGAGTACCGCATCAGCCCTCAGGAATTATACGAAAAGATTAAAGCCCGTGGTTTGGACTGGGATGACATCCTCGAGAACACAGTAGACTACTGGTTCACCAACCCGGATATCAAGAAAGTTACGGTTACCACCCATGAGTTGGTGCGCATCGCCATTGGCGAACGGGATCCCTACTGGATCAAAGACTACAAAGATCCAGCGAAGAAAGCAGACAAATAATACTTTATTTAAAGGAAGGGCGACGGAGGTTGCCCTTACCTTTAGCTTTATAAGGAAACATGGTAATGATGGAGCCCACTGAACAACGTATCAATATTTTGGTTGTCGTGGAAAGTAATTTTATCAACCTGTGTCGTAACCCACAGGATTATGTCAATAATTTCAAAGACAAAGTTTCGGCCAAGAACGATAACAAAGCATCCCTCTTTACGGTTTCGGGGAAGTACGGCCTGACCAACATTGATAAGACCATTCCCGCCATCGAGGTCATGGACAAGAACAAGACCATGTTCCGTCAGATGTTGGAGAACTCGTCGACCCTATTTGACGCGGTTGTGGTGATCACTTCTGTGGCTAACGATCCTTATATCGAATCGGCCCGTGAAGTAGCCACCAACACCAACAAGACCTTCACTCAGTACGGCTATCCGAGGAAAGAAAAAGATGAGCAATCGCAAAGCTTTTGAAACCCTGGTGCTGGACCGGATGAGACGAGTCACGAAGGGCGGTGGTAACAAGGTTATCTACCAACGCATCTTCGAGCAAGCGACTGATGCTGATATCGAAACCATGATGCAGTGGCTTGAGCAAGGTAACTCGCTCCCTGTCTGGTCTCCTGGTGGTATCAAGAACGAAGAGCTGGACTACGACACCCTGATGGCCCTGTGTAAGCTTGACAAGGTCAAGATCATGCAACGGGTCATCTCGTACGACGAAGACACCAACATCATGTCGATGTCACCTAATGAGGCTATCGTGGGTCGTTCGGAACTCCGGGCTCAGCGTCAGTTCTGGGCGAAGAAGTTCAACGCTGCCAAGAACGACTACAAAGTCGACGACCTCACAGGTCAGGTTTCGATGGAGAGTCGGGCTACTGGTATCAGTATGCCAGAGATCACTGTACTTCGTGGTCTGGGCTTGCCGATCATGTCGAACGAGCTGTACAACGTCAAGGGTGGTGACCAGGACGCGCTGAAGGCTTATAAGAACGACCTATTGACCACCGGCAAGACCACAACGGATGGCAGTCTCCGCAAAGGTTCTGGGACCAAGGTGTTGAGCACGGTTCACTACCTGCTCCGTGGTCGTCTGATCGATAACAACATTCACAGTAAGGCTGCCTGATATGACCATGAAAATGGAAACCTTGCGTGACTTGAAGGACGTCATCATTGTCGTCTACGCAAAGATGGTTGAAGAGGTTCCTTTGCGCAGTAACCTTATCTACGAACTGACCGACTTTACCAAGAAGTCTCTCCTTAAGTTCAAGGAAGGTTACATCGAGTTCGAAAAGCGCATTGGCGAAGACACTGACATGTACGCTCAGTGGATGACCTGCCAGCTTCACGTCATGATGCTTCTCGACGGGGACGATAAGTTACTGGTGCACCACACCAAGACTGTCTTTGATACCCTGACGGGGACTTCGGGTGGGGATAACGCTGATCTGTTCCTTGGTAAGGATAACCGAAAGATGGGCGCTGGTGATTATCCACGGAGTGTTCATATCGCTTTGGCTTTCCGTGTCTTCCTCGAAAATATCGAAGTGGTCATGGAAACTGCTGGTAAGCCTACCGCCCCACCCAGGGAAGGAGCTAAGCCGTGAATAAGGTTATTCAGTGCTACACCGAGGTCGATTCCATCTATGACCCTCGGCGCGGCATAACCCAGAAGTGGTTGGTTCGTGACTTGATCAACCCTAATGCTGACCAGCTGGACGATAAGGCTTACGCTGATTACGTCAAGCTACTGCGTTACGAAGGGGATGCCCTCTGGGAGAAGTTTGCCCAGACCAATTACAAAGAGCGTCGGATGGATCGCTTTGAGTACCCTGGCCTGACCTTTGACCGGACTCAGTTCAACGAGCTGTATAAAGCACGGTCCTTGTCAGACTTTGCGTTCGGTTATTACAAGACCAAGTTCACTCAGAACTTCTTGAAGACGATCATCGATTTGGAGCTGATGTCTGAAACCCCTATTATGTTCAACAAGATCGTTCTGCATGTGAACATCTATCCGTACGACATGGATGGTCCTATGCGGCAAGATCTGATTGATCATCTCCAGTTGCGTTTTGGGGGTAAGGTTGAGGTTAAGACTATCAACAGCCGCAGCACCACCCACGACGTGATGTATTACAGGCAGTTCGACTATGTCCTGAAGTACGACTTGTTGATCGGTGAAGACAGTAAAACGTTATCTGAAAGCGTCGGAAGTATTCCAATACCGGGGACTACATTTATTATCCCTGATATTTTAGTTAAAGAGTCCGACGAATTCACTGGGGAGATTGCTGATCGCATTTTCTCATCGACGCTCCAATTGGCGCCGGTGTTCAGGATCATGCCGATTCATCACTCTTTCTACGATTATGCGTAATGGACTTACTAACCAGGCAGGGGAGTCCCCTGCCTGGTTATGTCTGCAATTGCTAGATTTTGTTACCGTCAAAGTCCAGTTGTTGGATACCTTGGTCAAGCTCGTGTTCATTAATAGGGTTAAAGAATTTCTTATCCCCGATGAGCGACTTGCTAGGATCCAAGATGAATTCACCGAAGTCGAACGTTGGGAGCTTGATACTGCCGTTGCTCATGTTCGTCAGCGCGTCCATCATCTGGTTGAAGGAGATCGCGTTGTCTTCGTTCTCTTTCTTCTTCGCTCGTTCTTTACGGTCTTCCCGGATAGTTCGTTCCAAGGCCGCGATGATCGATGTGACGCTACCCAGCAACTCGCCGTTCTTCGGGTTGTCGAGATAAGCACCCATTGCATACTCAAGCAAGAAGGCACGGTTCTTCTGAATCATCTTGACCATTTCAGTTTGGTCAATGTCTTCCTCGTTACCGACCATCACAGCGCGCAGCTCCTCAATGACGAGTCGCATTTTGTCAGAGTCGCCGGGATCCGCTTTCTTTACTTGTTTTTCTTTAGGTTGTTCGCTAGTAGGCATGTCCATGAGTTTTTAAACCTATATTACTTGGGTAGATTAGATAAGGAGTGCGGTACCGATGGGCCTAACACGTAAACAAAAATACGGCATCTTAGGTAGGCTCCCCTTTATTGGGAAGTATATCCGGATGCAAGTGGACAAAGCGACGCTCAAAGAACTTCTGTTTATCGAAAAGCAATTTGCCTCGTCGACAGTAAGGTTTGATACGCTAATCCACGATCTATACGATTGCCTTAAGGACCTAGAACGGCCCTTAGCGGTCGATCCGATTAAATTCCATAACTATCAGTTGCTCGTCCATACACGCAGCTCCAAAACGATTTCAGTGTACCTGGAGCGGGTCTATGGAAATGAGAACTTAAACTTTGATGTTTACTTCGGCTTGTATGTCAACTCCAGAGATGTAGGGTTCCTGGATTGGTTCAGTAACGAAGAAAGCTTAGAGAAATTCACGGACCAGATGTTGGGTCTGTTGATGTTGTCCTGTGTACGGTTCAAGTGTGACGGTTATGAAACTTTAAACGCTCCTGAGAGTAACCCAGAACTGGAACGGTTAGTATCCAGTCGTTGGCTAAAACTGTTAGTCATGGATCATATCCAGGTTTTGGTTACGATACTCACAGAGCGTACTGGAGGGTAAATGGAAAAAGACAAAGGAGAACGCAAGCTACGGTCAAGAGAGCTGAGCAGCATTTCTCAAAAGTTCATACCTGATGATTTACTTAGAGATACTCCAGCAATACTTTTCCGCAAAATACTTCGCAAACTGGATATGGATCCACAAAAATGGGTTCGCTATCTACGAGATTACTTGGACAGAGTTATTGATGAATCGGACCCCGTAGAGGCAAAGAAAGATCGTTTGACCAAAACGGGAAACATTAAAGACACTTACTTTCAAAAACCGGGGCTGACGTTCAGTAAATTGTTGGAAGGCCTAACAATTGTACGGATGCGTTCAGTTAAGATCACTATTGAAGCAATAGACGAAGATGGTAATGTGTATACAGCGGATGACTTCGTCCGGCTCTTGAGTAAAGAGCAGATGAAGCAACCCACACAGAAAGAGCCATCCCCATCCACTGACACGGGTTCAGATTGATTGAACCTATAACCCAGAATAGCAATACGGAGTAGCTGGTAACCCCAGCTACTCTAGACTGTTTTTTTTTTCGGAGATTTTTGGACATGGCAGGTTTACTTGATGGACTCAACATAGGTAAAGATGTTCAAGCCTTCAGGAGCAGCACTAACAGTTCCATGCGCTCAGTACGGAGTGATACCCTTACTCCAATCAACACAACCACTGCACGGCTGGACGAAGGTGTTGCACTGGTTAACCCGCAAGACACTACCCTCAAAGACCGTATCTCTAACTACCGCGGTCAGTACATCGAACAACTGGACGGTGTAGTAGGCGCAATCTCTGGTGGTTACCTTAATACCAGAGACATTACCAAAGCGATTAAAGTTGGTCGTAACGGTGTAACGTTTGATACGGACAATATTCTTGGGGCCGTGAGTACGAAGCTGGGGTTCCCGGTGAGTAGTCAGGCTGGCGCTCAGCGTAAGCTGGCCACGGAGCTCAACAGAGAATTCAACCGTTTGACAGGTCTGAACATTGATCAGATCTTGACTGTTGACGGTGGCAAGATCCGTATGGATGGTAACTGGCGTGGGCAGGTAGGTGAAAGCTTGCTGGATTTGCTGGTGGATTACGCGGGTATCGATGAGTTCATTGACGTCTCTCTAAAGACTTCTCTGTACAACAGCGTGATCTATAACAGTTCGATCTTTGGCATGAAGGACATGTACAAGAACCTCTGGGATAACTACCCCTACGAGGCCTTGCGTCAGGATGCCTTTATCGAAGCCCTCAACATCATGATCAAGAACGGCGACCTGCTCAGTATTGACACGGTAATGGGGTTGCTGGATGAGCAAGGTAAAAATGCTCTGTTGAACAAGTACCCTGACTTCATTGAGAAGTTGTTCACTGGGTTCACGTTTGACCCTGATATGCTTCAAGAAGACTATCCGGCTTTGAAGGTAAAGCTGCTGGCTGTTCTTGAGCGCATTGCAGGTCCCCGTTGGATGTACCGTGACACTCAGTTCGGTGAAGCGTATAACCTCGGACTGGTGTCGTCTATCAGTAACGACATGATTACCCTGCTGAGTCCGGTTACTGTGGAAGATGCTACTAACGAGTACATTCCTTTGCTGGCTTGTAGTGGAATGTTCAAAGAGCAAAGTGCTCTGGACGTACTGGATAAGTCTTTCACTGACCCACCGATTTTGCTGATGAGCTAACAAACCTTTACTACACCCCTACCTAGCCTTTTGGGCTAGGTAGGGGGTATTAACTTATTTTTTGCTTCTTATCGGGCAAGAGGACGAATGAACAAACGGGTAAGGTCACCAATAACACTGTCGTTCAGTTTAGCTGCAATGTTGTCAGCGCGATAACTCTGCTCAACCCCCAAGATAGCTTGAGAGATCTGACGGTTAAGACGAGCGTACTTCAGAACAGTATCCAGGTAATCCAAGCCACCAATACGAGATGCCATGTTGGTCCAAGGACTGTCATCGTTCAAAATGGTGTTAGCAACAGCCGCAGGGTTAGTCAGGTCCAGAATGCTAATCGAACGATCGATCGGAATAGTCACCAAAGGTTCCAAGTCAACCCAAGTAGCGCTTACCGACAAGTTCAGTGGCTTACGGTCGCGAGTCCAACCATTCGGTCCTTCACCAAAGGTAAACTGCATCCCTTCACACATCGCAGTACGCATAATCTGACGAGACTTACAGAACACCCTGTGATAGAACGGGGTGGTGTAAGTGGAACCGCCAGCGGTGAAGCCAGCAACCATCGTTACCAGGATAGAGAAAGGAACAAAGATCTTGGTAATGATCTCAAACGGGTGAGCGTAGTTGCAACGGAAGTTGAACTGGTAGCTCTCTCGGTGCAGACTAGCGGAAGACTCAGCCCAGTGGTTAGGGATCTTGACATAAGCGTTACCAGCCAAGGCCAATGGAATGTTACCAATCACCGAACCAGACAAAGCACCGATAGCGCCGTCTTTAATCGTGTTGATAATCCCGTCAATCAAAACGTTACCGATGTTACCGCCAGCGACGTCAAAGCGGAAGTCGTTAGCGGAACGAACCAGGTTGTTGAACTTGTCGGCCAGAGGTGACGGCGCGCTGCTACTGCTGAAACTGTCAGTAACAGGACCACTCCCCCCTTCACAACGAATAGTGATGGCATCCATACCACCATGCACTGCGGTGTTCACCAAGTCAAAGATGTCACCCATCCAGGTACGGTTATCGGGGTTATCTTCGTAGTAGATCTGTTGTCCACCAGCGACGCTAGGGTTCGCACCAGTACCGACACCCGGTCGACCTTGGGTCTCATTGGGGTTAGTGCTTGGCGCCGTCGGAACGAACTGAGAAGCGGTCCCCATGCTGGCATTACCACCTGCTGGCGCGCCCGGAGTCGAACCCAGTGAGTTACCCAAGCCACCCAAGCCGGTTTCAGCATTGTTGACGTTTAGGTAAGCCTTTTCGTCAAGGTAAGCACTGTCCTGCTCAACATACAACCCTTCGGTATCACCACGATACTTACTAACGGTGTTCATTTCTTTCTCAATGAAATCTTGAGAAGGATCACCTGAGATAGTCCCCTGATCGAACGTTACTTCTTCAAGGATCTGTCTCGCTCGGTTGAGCTTCTGATCTACCGTCTGGATACTTGGATCGTTATCCATCTCAGCCAAACGGTTCAACAATACTCGGTGTTTACGAGCACCTTTACCCAAGAAACGCATCAGGTCGAACGTACCATCGCTGTTAAAGGTATCAGGCGCCAGTTTGTTCAGGCTAGCAACGCTGGCAGCGTTGTTGTAATCAGGCTTAAGACCGTGGAGCGGGTCTGTCTGCTCCTGAGTGCGCTTAGGGAGCACTGGATCGAGATAACCGGACTTTACCATCAAGTCGTTGAGCACCCCCGTGGCCGCCATGGTAAAGGCACCCATCGCAGGCTTAGCAGTCCAGAACTGGTGACGAGGTGATTCAGCCAAGAAGGCTATGAACTGGTTACTGACGCTCAACAGCTGCATCGGCCAGAATGCAATGGAACCCAATGCCTGACCCATGTAGAACGCAGGCCCCGGTGCCCGACCTTTGTTAGCAATGATCGCGGCTGTCGGGGAGAACATGTTTGTAACGAAGCTGAGTACCCCTGCAAACTGAGCGGTACATGGAGTAATGGTTACCGTAGTAACGTTGTTCTCGTACATGTCTTTGTACATACCACCGAACGAACCTTCTTCACTCACCATCAACCGACCATAACGCGGATCAGTAGCCGGGTCCCATTGTGCAATCGGGTTGAAGTAACGGTTGTCGCCCATCGCGCTACTGAAAACGTTGAAGTATTTGTCCCAGTCCAATATTTCCAGAATCTGGGTAGGCTGGACTCCTCCTGTTAAAAGCCTGAAAGACTTCGTAACAATATCCCGGTCTCTCGTTGTTATCTTCGCCATAAAAGAAACCCTTCGGATTTAAAAAAGAAAAGAGGGGAGATAAGTTATCCTCCCCCCTTGACACTTACCGCATAGACACGTAGGCGTCCTTGTCACCACCACCGCCGGTACTCTTGGCGATCGCGTTACCTTCTTGCGCCGTTTTAACCAGAACAGCCAACAGCTGTTTGATCTCTCCGTCCTGCTTAGCGTTCTGACCGACCAAGTCTTTCAAACCAGCCAACAGATCATTAATGGCAGAACCATCATGACCCGCTTCGGCATTGCGCCGTTGGTTAGCCTCGAAGCCTTCCGGCAATCCTTGAGGGCTTGGTTCACGTCTCTCTTTCGGCAGAGGGAGACTGGTGAAGTTAGGTTTACCTTGGAACTCATCATCGGGTTCGCCAACACCTTCAGGAGCTTTAGGTTCACCTACCGGTGGAGGTGGAGGAGTAGGCATGGTTCTAGGTTGTGGTACTTGTGGGGCTTGCGGCTGTGCAGATGGATCTGCCGCAGGTTCACCACTAGGAGGAGGGCTACCCGGCTGTTGATTAGGCTGTACCATCCCGCCCATACCCGCAGTCGTATCCTGTCCATTAGGTTGAGCACCACCACTGGCTTGCAAGAACTTCTCAGCAGCCCCAGGTGTTTTAAACCCAGCATGGATGTGTCCACCTGTACCAATTGCCGTCTTCACCATGTACTCGTTAATAACCGAATACTCCGACGGCGACAACCCAGCGCCTCGCATGATCTCGATGACCATGGCCGTTGCACGTTGACTTCCTGGTGCACCCATTGTCAACGTAAAATCGGCTGCCAACCCTTTAGGGTGTAATCCCTTAGACCCTTTCTCAACATGGTAGCGATCATTCAGTGCAGTAAAGCGATTGAATCCAGGGATTCGAGACTGAATGATTTTGCACAACGCTTCCAAGCCAGGGTGATGCGCTCCACCGCCTGTAGTTTCTTCACTCTTGAGAATGAGTCCGCTACCTTCACCTGTGTTAGTGTAATTCCCCTCGGTACTGTAGTTAGCAAATCCATCGCCACCTGTAGGAGTACCTGAGTAAGGGCTTGCACCAACACCACCACTCCCTCCGTTATAAGCAGGAGCACCTGTTGCACCACCGCTGTAAGTAGCCGGTGTCTGCATCTGAGACGGACCTGTGTTGCCGTACATCTCAGTAGGTGTTTGCGAACCGGAGTTCTCGGACAAGAACTTATCATCAGCACCCAGCGTATTCGACTGGATCTGTTTCAAGTAGTCCATGTACAAGGCGTAACGCTTCTGCATATCCGGGAGTACATTACCTCCGTTCAGCCCAGCTGCCGCCTTACCGAAGTCACCGTCCTCAGTGATACCCCGCAACAACTTGGAGTTCTTGAAGAAAGCAACCGCTACTTGCGCCATTACGTTAGGATCATTACTCAACAGTTCCGGATGGTTAACCAGGTCAATCCCCAGCTCCTTACCGTACTTCTCGTAGTTTGCCCGACCTGTCAGTTGGACCATCCCACGACCCCGGTACAGATAACCGTCACCAGGAGCCTTGTTACCCAGGGATGCGCCCTTACCACCACCGTACACTGTGTTGGCAATTCCGACTTCACCCATTGCGATCAACTGTTTGGCTTGATCAATGGAACGTACTTCCTTAAACGTCTTCATCAGCTGTTCAGGAGTGGAGTACTTCATATTCTCCACAGTACGTTTGTAACCACCCGTTTCGTAATTAGTCAGAGCCAGCATCTCAGCGATTGCTCGCGGGTCTGTAAAGCCCTGCTTCATCATTTCACGGATGATCAACTGCTCCGCCAGTTTCTTCGGAACAGCTACCCCACTGTCCTTCCCTTGTTGAGCTGTTACACCCGACATGTCCAAGTGATCCGTACTGCTATCGCCGGTCATTGGTTGGAAGCCGAACTGGTTCTCAGGCGTCTTGAACGCACCGTTGAGACCAAACGTATTACCCGCTGGTGCACCATTGGTACTGAACTGACCACCGTTCATCGCGTCGCGTGCAGTTTTGAACTGATCCGCGGATTGGGTGTTGGCGTACTTGTCAGTAAACCCACCACCGGTCTTATGAGGACTGATGGCATTGGCCCATGATTGAGCGTTCGTTTTCCCTGCTTCCATTTCAGGGTCTTTCAAACGAGCGGTCACAGAGGCTTCGCTCAAGATCTGCAACATCTTGTCGACTTTATCTGGGCGAGCAGGAGACTTACTGTCAGCAAACGGGGAAGACCTGACATACCAGATCGTGGTGATGATTCCACCAACAGCTTCGATCTTCGAATCCACCAGCGCCTTAGCGATCTCATACCGTGCAGTCACAGAGAGTGTTTTCCAAACCACACCCGGACGACCTTTACGGTACTTGCTCACTTGGATCATGTAGTTCGTCAGTACCGGAAGGAAACGGTCTTTGAACCAACGACACCATTCTTGCGCTTGGTTATCCTTAGCCCGGAACGCATCTTTGAACTGAGCAAACAGATCGCCGATTTGGCCCGTGAACTCTGCAGTCTCACCCGTAACTTTAAAGAACTGTTCGCAATAACGCTCGAGCTTAAGCACAGCCTCTACGCGCCAAGGAATGTTGTCCTCGTTACCGTAGCACGCCAAACGAATCGCAGTGAGCATATCAACAGACTGATTGTCAGGGAGCATGTCCTTAACAAAGATATCTCCGATGACTGTACCTGCCTGATACGTATTGTTGAGCTTGGTGATTTCCCCCTGTACTTCGCTCAGTCTTGACTCAGCCTTCCTCTTACCGAACCAACCCTCAAACTCAGCATTAGGGTCTCGTAGTTTAGATTCTAGCTGTACCTTTTCCTGTTGCAGAGCTTCTACACTGGATCCCTTAACCGTTTCAACAGGAGCAACCGGATCATTACCAGCCAGGCGATCTCCAGTCTCGGTGTTGGTCTTCAGCTCCGCCAGGTAGTTGTTAACCTTGATGATCGTAGCTTCGCGGTCCAGAATCGGATTATCGGGATCGAACTTAGCAGTGATGGTGTACGGGAAAGGAACCAACAGACTGATAGCTTCATGAGTCTGCTTAGCCACTTTGTAGACATCACCTGTACGGATCTTGTCGTAGTCGGCCAGGGTTTTAATCTTGACGACATCCAAGCAGGCCATATACGTCATGAACACTGGCTTGAATCGACCGTTGAACCAAGAGAGGGTATCGCTAACCCCTTGCTTGTTAGGAATGTTCCCTACGAGCATCTGAATCACTTGCTCAAGAGGAGCGTTCCGGCTCAGGCTTGCCTTACCGTTACCAATCACGACATAGTCAGTCAGCATCGTTTCAATCTGAAGCAGCTTATCGGCCAGGTCACCCTGCGGATCAGAAAGACCGTACTGTGTCATGCGGATCAAGTACTGACGAGGAACCATTGCCTTAACGAGTCTGTAAGCCCCGTAAGCGGCACCTCCAACAATGGCGGCCCCGATAACCACGGGAGCTGACAACAGCGCACCAACGCCAGTCGCGATAGTAGCGCCGATACCGGTTCCTCCGAGCCCACCAAGGGCAGCACCTACCCCTGCCATTCGGAGACCGTTCCATGCCAACTGACCAACGCCCCAAGCAGTAACGGCATCACCGGCATAACCCATGACTTGACCCATACCGCTGTCTTTGTCAACGATGCCGCTGTCCATTAATGCATCAGCACCGGCGGCAACACCCAAGCCTAGGCCGATTTTGCCCACACCGCCCATCATTCCGCGGCCAGGGGTATTACGGGTACGGCGGTTACGGCGACGCTCATTGCGACCAGGGTTATCACGCTCCCCACCACGCATACCGTCCATCAAGTCGCCTGCGGCATTACCCAAACTCCCGGACTTAATCAGGGTAATAAGGGCACTCCCCAACACACCGATCCCCGTTGCAATCTTGGGCAGTAGTCGGATACCGAACAGGCTGAACTTGAACAGGTTACCCAAACCAGACCAAAGAATCTTGCTCCCGAAGAAGCTAGTCAGTTTACTGATACCTGTTGCGATACCGCCAATCATTCCACCGATCAGACCAAACAGACCTTTAGGCTTGTGCTTATCCTTGTCACCTTCCTTAGCCCCGAAACCAAAGTTCTTAGCAATCTCAATGATTGCGTCTTGAACCTGATCTTCTTTCTTCGCCTCAGCCTTGTTCTCCTTATCGGCAAGCGAGTTCAAGCGGGTAGGGTCAGTCGAGTCGGCTGCTGGTTTGTCAGCTTCTTTACCGTTCATTTCACGCTGACGTTCTTCGTAACGTTTACGGTACTCCTCCACCTTATCCGTCATCAGTGGGAAACGTTTCTTCATGTCATCGTAATCCCGCTTGAAGATCCACGTCCGAGGAGGTGCATCGTCAGTGGGCGGGGTGATGATAGGTTTCTCTTCCTCTGGCTGAGGTTCCCCTTCAGGAGTAGGGGTACGGAATGGTAACGGACCTACGAAGTCAGGAGACGGCGTTTGACGGCGCAACTTAAGAAGCTTACGACGTGCAACCAGATCTTCTTCCGACTCTTTCGGTGTTCCATCCATTGCCTCAGGATTAACGGGGTCGGTGATGTCGCTTGCTGGAGTAGGGAAAGGTCCCGGTCCAGGTGGGTTGTGAGGTCCAGGAGTAGGAGAAGGTGTTGGGGTTTCATCGTCTCCCTTATTCCTTTCGTTCTCGTACCCCCAATGTTTCACCAGGAGGTCGTAGATACGATCTACGGCGCTAACGATTGGAGTGTAGTCAGCACCGAGAGCGTTCTTACCTTTATTAAAGGCATTCTTGGCCCAAGGCGCTGCGTGGTCCTTCGCTTTGTTAAAGAGGTCAAGACCCCACTTCTTAATAGCCTGCGCGCCTTTACCCAGCTTGTTGACACTCAGACCCATCGAGGTGGTCAGCCCAGCGTCATACTCTTCTTCCGTGATCAGTACGTCGCCATTCTTGTCGTAGACCGCACCAGTGATCTCATTCCAACCATTGATTGGAACAAACTTACCTTCGCTGTCTTTGACGTAGTAGTGACCTTTACCAAAGCGGTTCCCGTAGAGAGCAGGTTCACTCTCACCGTTAATGTACACGTCCATTTGGTAGAACCGTTCAGCCACCTTACCTGCAATACCTTTGACCCGACCAACCGGGTCAAACCACTTGAAGGCTTTAACCATCAGATCACGAACTTTATCCAGACCCGACAAGAAGACTTCCTTGTTGTCTTCAGTGAAGAGCTTGTTCGCTAAACGCTTAGCACCAATGACCGTGTTGTTGGTCAGGTCCATAACGCCGCCGGTGATCGCATCCCAAGTGTCGATAGCTTTACCGGTGAGCATGTCGTAGTAATCACCACGACGGAGTTTCCAGGCTTCCAGAATCGGGTCAGTAGCCCCTTCTTCATAAAGGTCTTGGTCATCCATCGCTTTACGAGACAATGCCATCGAACGGAACTTACCGTACGCCATCGCTACCGCAATACCACCACCTGCAATAGCTGCAGCTTTAGGGTTGTAGATCGCCATACCAGCCAGACCACCCAGCAATCCACCCAGTACCAGCGGCTCGTGCTTGAGGAGGTTATCCATCCCTTTGTTGAAGATGTCTTTAAAGCTGGTTTGTTTCAGACGGTCCAGAATCGAGAGCTTCTCAGCCTTAACTTCGGCACTGTCCTCTTTATCCATTTGAGCTTCAGCGGCAGCAGGTCTTGCTTCCAAGATCTTGCCCAGGATGCCGTTGCGGTCAGTAGCCAAGGCTACCAAGGTTTCCAACTGAGTGTTGGTACGGTCAACACGTTCACCCAACTTATCGGCAAAAGAACCGATGTTGGTAGAACGACCATCCAGCATAGTGGACTTGGTATTCTCAGCCACCTGGTCCATCGAAGCACGCATGGCCTTCAAAGTTTCCTGGAACTCATCTGGAGCATCGGGATCTTTCGCTTCAGGACCCACCTTAGGACCGATAGGAGCGTCGTCAGGTTCAGGGGTAGGGAAAGCCCCACCAAAGGGACGCGTGCGGCGGTACGGCTCTGGCTGAGGGTCTGGACGGGTAATGCGCTTCTCAGGGTCGTTGATGAACTCTTGAAGCAACCCTTTGATCTTCTCCTCATCCATTCGATCACGACCATACTCGGTCTTGATCATCCCCATGTCCTTCATCAGGTCATGGTAGCCACTGTTACGGCTGACGTCGATGTTGGTAGCCAGGTCAGGAGCAAACTTACCCAAACGAATCGCTTCGTCAATAACCTTCGCTGCCAGCTCACGACCGCCTTCTGTAGGGAGGTAGGCCAGCTTAGCCTCACGCTGAACGTGATCCCCTTCCTTGAACTCGTTGAAGATGTCATCCGTGATACCGAAGTTACGCTGCATGATCCCACGGATCTCAGCGGCATCGCTTGGGTTCAGGTGACCGAGTTCCATGTAGTTGTACGGACTGAATCCTTTCTTCTTGTCCGCTTGGTTCGCCATCTCCAAGGCCAACGCTTTACGAGCTGACTCGGTGAGTTCCTTATTAGGGTCTAGCTGGTTGGCAGTACGCAACGCCATGTCAGCATAGTTACGGAAGTCGTTCTGCTGGAAGGTACGGTTAAACGCATCCGATACCCGTTGCTTATGATCGACCAACTTACCCCGAACATAGTCGTAAGACCGTGCTTTAAGAGTATCGTCACCTGTACGGATCTTCTCCAGACTCAGTTCAATCGCACCAAGCAAAGCAGGGATCGCTTCGTTCAGAGTACGGTTGTTCTGCCGAGTCCAAGGAGCCACTTCAAAGTTATCTTTCAGGCTACGACGTTGCAGGTTGTATTGAGTGGCCTGACTAGCGTACATGTCGTCCAATACAGCACCGCTGGCTTTATTGGTGGCATTGCGCGCGAACGTCTTCATCGTCCACTCGTACTTACCCATCGGCTTACCTTTACCATCATGCTGGTCCAGGTAGTCTTCGTAGGTAATGTCTTCGTCGTAGTAACTGTTCTTGTTGAAATCTACCAGGGTGTTGGCCATGCCCTCAAGGTTAGCCGCGCCGTAGTTAACAACGTTACCCAAGTCTTCCAAACGAATATAAGCTTCTTCTGCTTTCTTCGCTGCTTCTGGAAAACGTTTCTTAAGTTTAGCCAAAGCGTCCTTTGCTTTACCCGAACGCATCAGCCTAGGAAGACTGCTGATAAACATACCGGCAGCTGCGCCACCCAACATGTTACCGAAGTTGAAGTCCATCCCTTCGGTCATCTCCAGCGCCATACGGAGGCTACTGGCGATCTCACCAACACCACCTACCGCGTCACTCCGAGCCGACTTACCAAAGCGCTCACTGAAATAATCCGCGATCCCACCGAACTGTCCTTTAACAGTGGTGAAAACAGAATCACGAATACTCTTCTTGGCAGCTTGGCTATGGGTAGTCTTCTCGTAATCCGATTTAGCTGAGTTAAGCGCAATCGCTTTCAACTCACGGATGATACGGTGGTTGGAGGCTTCCTGGAACTTGTAGTACTTACTGTCAGTCAAGAACGAACGCGCTGCCAGTGTCAAACGCATGGAATCGTTGCGCGCTTGAACCTTGCGCTGGTAATCCAGAATCCCTTCCAGCAGGATATTGCTGCGACCCAGTTGCTGGCTAATAACGTTGAGACCGCCGATGGTACGGCTACCAATCTCTGTCATCATCCCGATCTGAGCATTACCGACGTCTACGGTCGTCTCACGCTCTTTAAGGGAGTTAACCCCAGCCTGGTCCAGTACATCGTTGACTTCACCGTCTTCGACACTCTGCATGCTGTCAGAGCTATCAGCATTATTACCGCCGGTGTTCTCCCAGCTGCTGTAGTCGTTCTTGCTGAACTCAATTAAACCCTCGCCGATTTTATTAGGAAAGGATTTCTGAAGCCTTTCACCCGCTCGTTTGGCCAGATACTGTAGGTCGTCCATCGACCCATGGATCTCACCTTGCAATTCCCGGGTAATTTCACGGCGTTTACGGTTCAGTTGGTCCAGTGTATTAAAGGCACGGGTCCACGTTTTAGGAAGCACCATCTTCAGGGTATCGATACGAGCATCCGTATCCCCGACGGTTCTTTCTACGACGCCAGACAGGAAGCCTGTAGCAAACGATCGAATGAAACCATGCTTCTCTGCTTTATCAAAATCTGAATCGAAGTCGATGTCACCCGAGAAGGGATCATCGCCCCAATCATAGTTGTCAAGGTCTTCAGCCATTTTTGGTTGTTCTCTCTAAAGGGCAAAGTAATGAAACCCACTAACCTAACACTCTTAGACCCCCGGACGATCGTCCCGGGCGTCTTTAAACCTATTACGTCCACCGACGCGTTCGAAGGGATGACCCAGAACCTCAACGACGATGGGCTGTACTCCATTGAAATCTTCGGGAAAGTAGGTAGCAAAGAACGGGATAAGACTGAAGCGTACATCGACGTCAAGCTCCCGATCTTCAACCCCACTTACCTCAAAGCCCTCATTTTGGTCAAGGCACTTTACCAAGGAATTTTGAGGGGTGCGGAATACGCCGTCTTCGACGAAGAGAAGGGCGATTTCATAAAATCGAACATCCTCGAAGGTGAGTCCGGTTTCTCCTTCTTTGTACGCAAATTAAGAGAGATTGTTTTCAGCACAACGCCTTCGTATAAACGTGGACAGCGAGTGAAACTCCTGGTGGATTTCCGTGACATTGCGATGACCGATAAAGTCATTGTAATTCCGGCAGGTCTTCGTGACATTCAGTTCGGGGCTAACGGCGCTCCTACAGAACCGGAGATCACTGAACTCTATCGCGCGCTGATCTTCCGTACCCGTGTTATCTTGGGTGGTAAGGGCGACGCAGAGAACCCCCTCTATGACAGCGTACGGTGGGGTGTACAGACCGCGTTCAACGATATCGACCAATACCTGTTCGACCTGCTACAAGGCAAGGGCGGTATCCTCCAGCGCCGCATGTCGACTCGTGGCGTGGTAGGCGGGACTCGTAACGTTATTACTGCTCGTAAAGTTAGCCGGAAGAACCTGAAGACCAAAATGTTGGTCAGTCCCAACTCTGTGGACATGGGTCTTTTCCAAGGCCTGTTGAACTACCAGTACGTTTGTGCCCATGGTGTTATGACCGAGTACTTGACGAACGTTTTCACCATTGGTAACCAAAGTGCCAAGTTGGTAAATAAGAAGACACTGGAGTTTGAATACGTTGAGATCTCTCCACAAATCGTGGACAAGTGGACAACGTTCACCGGGATCAACAAACTCTTCAACGGCTTCGCTGATACTGCGATTCGTAACAAAGAGATCGTTATTGACAATCGCTACCTCATGCTGGTTTACGATGACGGTACTGATGTAGCGGTTCTGCATGACATTAACGACCTCCCTGAAGGAAAGGACAAGAAGTTCGTTCGTCCGATTACTTACATGGAGTTCTTCTATCTCAGCTGCTATAAAGCAATTGGTGATCAGATCAGTCAGCAGACTCGTTACCCGATCATTGGTATTGGTTCGATCTTCCCTGCGGCAGTTAACCTCATCACAACTGAGGGCGCTGGACCGCGGACGATCCGTGATCCGTATGACTGGTCTGAGCGGGACGTGTGTCATTCGTTCCCATCTCGTCGTGATAAGCAGGACTTCTTTGACGCCATGTCGGTTGACCCGTCTCGCGAAGCCGGCCTCGACTCTGACCACGACGGCGACCAGTTGAACAGTAACTCGGTTTGTGCAGAAGACAGTAAGGATCAAGTTAAGGAGTTGTTCGGGAAGCGTTCATACTACATCAGCGGTACTGGACGGTTCCTTTATGACCCCATTAACGAACC
>Ga0208243_1000422_pt1 | contig 24536 bp, 26 predicted proteins | sample Subbio2Aug_QV12A_FD_184826 | JGI IMG/M metagenome (GOLD analysis project Ga0208243, IMG submission 184826) | Serpentinite rock and fluid subsurface biosphere microbial communities from McLaughlin Reserve, California, USA - CR12Aug_QV12A (SPAdes) | ecosystem: Environmental > Terrestrial > Deep... | reverse complement strand
TGTTTTCAACTCTGGCATAGCCATCACGAATGTTGATTTTGCCCATACGGATAGATTTAACCTCTGTCCCCTTAAGCTCTATTCCACATTCATAGGTTTCTTCTATAAAGAAATCAAATCTTGCTTTTTTATTAGTAGATAATTGCTTTGTACCTTTACCTTCCATTTCTCTCTCACCCTCTATCAAAGACTCCTCTTAGAGACTTATAGTATCATACCACAATATAGGCTTGAAGTCAATATCCACTGTGTTTTCAATATCTTCCAATCCCATCGAGTCATACATTGATTATTATTTTGAATTAGTCGATATTTTATTCAATTGTCCCTATTTCCTACAGCATTTTTTTCAATTAACACTAATTCCTTTATGCTATTTATGAGGCCATATACAACTACCTTGTCACCAAGCTGAAAAATAAAATCATTCTTTGGAAAATGTACCATATGGGAGCCCCTATCGATATTTAAAACCTGAATGTAGCTTTGCTTAAGCCCTGAATTCTTTAAGGTTAATCCCAACAAGGAGCTTTTTTCATCTATAATAAATTCTGCTACTCCATATTCATCATTTAATCTTAGTACCTCTTCTACTGTCTTATTTTTGCTGAAATTATTCATTTGCTTTTCCAGCTGCTTTTCAATAACAGCTTCTAGTCTATTAAGCATCTTTTTATTCCGAAAGAGCAGAATTATCAAAACCAAGGCTATTGCTGCCAGCAATGCAAAGAACATGAATTCCTGATGACTACGTAAAGCACTAATTATTATACTTATAAAGGTTGCTGTAGTAACATAGCTGACCAGCATAAGCACCTGAACTATTTTCCTTCTGGTTGGATGCTGGGTGATAAGCTCTGATTCTCTAGTTGTAAAGCCTGTGTGAGTTATTATTGAAATAACCTGAAACCTTGCCTTCTCTAGGTCTAACCCAGTTACCTTAAGAGCAATGGAAAGCACCTCCACTAACAGGGCTAGAAATAGTAATATTATAAAGCCATAAGCAATAAGCATTAGTCCTCCCCCTTACCCCTCAGACTCTTATATCCTATGATTATACCCTAAAAATTATTAGTTAACGCATTGAATGTTTAGTATTTAATTTTAAATCTTCGCTCTAGCCACCATAAACCAATTACAAAAGGAGAGGTTTCCCTCTCCCAATTATCCTAGCTTTCAACTAGTATAAAATCAATTTCCTTCATCTGAACGTCTACTCTAGAAACCTGTATCTTTACTACGTCTCCAATTCTAAATACCCTTCTTCTACGCTCACCGGTTAAGGTATGATGCTGACTATCATAATTATAATAATCATCCTCTAAGGAGCTTAATCTTATAAGACCTTCAATTGTGTTGTCTAATTCAATAAACATACCAAAGGAGGTGATACTGGAAACTATACCCTCAAAGACTTCGCCTATACGGCTTTGCATATATTCTGCCTTCTTAAGATCTACTGTTTCTCTTTCCGCCTCCTCTGCCGCCCTTTCTCTCGCAGAGGATTGGTCTGCTAGATAGCCTACGCAGCCATTCATTTTCTTTAACCAGCCTTCACTAGCCTTATTAGATATTACAGCCTTAATTATTCTGTGGATAATAAGGTCTGGATATCTTCTAATAGGTGATGTAAAATGTGAATAATATTCAGCTGCTAAACCAAAGTGACCTGTGTTGCTTGGTGCATAACGGGCCTTTCTTAAGGATCGGAGCATAAGGGTATTAATTACAACCTCTTCCTTAGTACCTTCAATCTTCTTTAGCAGCTCCTGTAATGCCTTTGGATGCACCTCTGAATTAATATTCTTTAGATGATAACCAAAGTTATGGATGAATTTATTAAATTCCTCCATCTTTTCTATACTTGGATCCTCATGCACTCTATACACAAAAGGTACGTTTAACCAATAGAAGTGCTCAGCCACTGTTTCATTACATACCAGCATAAATTCCTCTATCATACGGTTTGCTATACGTCTTTCATACTTCTTAATCTCCACTGGCTTGCCCTTATCATCTAGTATTACCTTCGCCTCAGGGAAGTCAAAGTCTATAGCACCTCTTGTTTCTCTTTTCCTTCTAAGTATTGTACTTAGCTCCTCCATAAGCTTGAAGTTATCTACAAGCTCCTTATATTTCTCTTTAAGCTCCTGGTCATCCTTTTCAAGAATATCTGAGACATGCTCATATATCATTCTTTCATTAATATTAATAACGGACTCCATGATTTCATGCTCTATAACTCTACCATGACTATCTATTTCCATCATACAGGTTAAAGCTAATCTGTTTATCTTTGGATTTAAGCTACATACTCCATTGGATAGCTTTTGAGGTAGCATTGGTATAACTCTATCAACTAAATAAACACTGGTTCCTCGCTTTATTGCTTCCTTGTCAAGCTCTGTGCCATCCTTAACATAGTGGCTTACATCTGCAATATGAACCCCTAAACGATAGTTGCCATTTTCTAGCTTTTCTACAGATACTGCATCATCTAGGTCCTTTGCATCTGCTCCGTCAATGGTTACCATAGTTAAGCCTCTTAGGTCTGCTCGGCGAGAGATTTCCCCCTCCGCTATTTCCTCTGGAATTGCCTCTGTTTCCCTTATAACTGCCTCCGGAAATTCTAAATCTAGCTTATGCTTACGAATAATAGCAAGGATATTTGTCTCACCATCATCCTTGTAGCCAAGTATTTCTACAATTCTACCCTCTGGATTTCTTCTTGCCTCCGGCCATCTAGTGATTTCACAAACAACCTTATGACCATCCTTTGCCTTTTTGCTATCACCCTTTGATATGTAAATGTCTACATTGATTCTAGGATCATCGGGCACTACAAAGCCAAAATTTCTGCTTTCCTCGTAGGTACCTACCACTTCAATATTTGCCCTCTCTAAAATCCTTATAATTTCACCTTCAGCACGCTTGCTGCTGGTATTAAGAGTGTTTATTCTGGCAATAACTCTATCATTATGCATTGCACCATTCATTAGGTTTGCAGCAATAAATACATCCTCAATATCCTCATAATCTGATATAACAAAGCCAAAGCCCTTTGAATTTCCCTGAAGCCTTCCTACAATCAAGCCCATTCTTTCAGGCACACCGTAGCGTTTTTTCCTTGTTTTAATTACTAAACCTTCAGTTATCATTTCCTCTAATATAGCGGAAAATTTCTTTTGATCCTTTTTGGATATCTTAAGAGCTTCTGCTAGTTCTTCCTCCAGCATCGGGTTATATGCAGATTCTCTCATAAAATCTACAATACGTTCCTTAATTGTCAATTCTACCCCTCCTATTAGCATTTATGCTCCAGATTTTATATTAATTATTTGCAGTTTTATAATAATTTATGTTATGGAATTTAGCGTGTTCGTTTAACTTTTCTTTAATGAAATAGGTCCTTCTGTACTACTAAAATCATAATCCACTAGGCTTATCAACTTCATTATTTCCGAGGAAATACTAACAAATACGACATTATATGTAATAATATAGCATCAAAAATGCGAATACAATATTCAACACTACAAACACTGGAACTCCTATGTAAAACTTCTTTTTACTTATCTTATGATGAAAAACCACCATACCCATTAGCTCCCCTACTGCTCCCCCTATAAAGGCTAAAAACAGTAGTACTACCTCTGGAACTCTTTTTAGGTTTTTTGTAGCCATGAATTTATCATAGCCCATTACTACAAAGGTAAAACAGGCTATAACTAGACTGTATATAAAATATATTGTCAAAGGTAATGAAAAATGCTTTAGCAATCCACTCATAGTCATTAAAATAACCCCCTATTTATTTTCTGTTTTTGATCCTTACAATTATACCTATTATATCGTACTTAAATCATTTTACAGTAAAATTGCTATTATAGCTATGGTGAAAATTCCACTACTTTCCTTTTGTAGCCCAGGACCTTTAGTCCTCTATAATTTTATTTATTGAATTGAGCTTTAATAATAGTGAGGCTCCCTTTATAGCCCCTATGTACTGAGGAAATACCAGATATACAAGTGGAAAAAAGCCCCTAATCCAAGGATTAAGGGCTAATATTTTTTAGTCAAACAATCTCATTAGCATTCCACCATATCTTAAGAATAATGGGGCGAAAACTACTGAAACAATTGTCATTAATTTTATTAAGATGTTGATAGAAGGTCCAGATGTATCCTTGAAGGGATCACCTACTGTATCTCCAACAACCGCTGCCTTATGTGGCTCGCTTCCTTTACCACCATGATTTCCTTCTTCGATGTATTTTTTAGCATTATCCCATGCCCCACCTGCGTTAGCCATCATGATAGCTAAAAGAACTCCAGAAACTAATGAACCTGCTAACAATCCACCTACAGCATCAGCGCCAAATAGTACACCAATTGCAATTGGTGAAATTACTGCTAAAAGACCAGGAACAATCATTTCTCTTAAAGCAGCTGCTGTACTGATATCAACACAGGTTGCATATTCAGGCTTACCCTTACCTTCCATAATTCCAGGTATTTCTCTAAATTGTCTTCTTACCTCTTCTATCATTTCGAAAGCAGCTTTACCTACGGCCTCCATAGTCATAGCAGAGAATAGGAATGGTAGCATACCACCAATTAGCATACCAGCAATTACTGAGGGTCTTGTAATATCAATAGCTGTTAAACCAACAGCTGCTGTATAGGTTGCAAATAATGCCAATGCAGTTAAAGCTGCTGAACCTATTGCAAAGCCCTTACCCATAGCTGCTGTAGTGTTACCAACTGAGTCTAATTTGTCTGTAATTTTTCTTACTTCCTTAGGTAGCTCACACATTTCTGCAATACCACCAGCATTGTCTGCTATTGGTCCGTAAGCATCAACTGCTACAGTCATACCAGCTGTTGCTAGCATTCCAACTGCTGCTAATGCAATACCGAATAATCCAGCAACACCGTAAGAAATCAAGATACCTACTGCTATTAAAATTATCGGCCAAGCAGTCGAAAGCATACCTACAGCTAGTCCACTAATAATAGTTGTTGCAGGCCCTGTTTCTGATTGCTTTGCTATTCTCTTTACATATTTAAAGCTTCCTGAAGTATAAACCTCTGTTAACTGACCAATTACTATACCTACGATAAGACCGGTTACTACTGCAAAGAAGCCCTTTGTATCTCCAAGTATGCTTGTACTTAAGAAATAAGTAGCAATAATCGTTATAATTCCGCTTACATAAGTACCCATTTTTAATGATTTTTGAGGATCAGTATTATCATCACCCTTAACAAAGAAGGTTCCAATAATAGATGCAACAATACCTACTGCAGCCAGCATTAATGTAAAGAAGGCTCCATTTACATCATATGCTAATAAACCTAAAGCAATAGCTGATATAATAGATCCTACATATGACTCGAATAGGTCAGCTCCCATACCTGCAACGTCTCCAACGTTGTCACCAACGTTATCCGCGATAACAGCAGGGTTTCTTGGGTCATCCTCAGGAATACCAGCCTCTACCTTACCCACTAAGTCTGCTCCAACGTCTGCGGCCTTTGTATAGATACCCCCACCAACACGACCAAATAATGCGATAGATGATGCTCCTAGTGCAAAGCCTGTGATAATTCCTGCAGTATCAGTTGGTGAATTGGAAAGATTAAGAAATAAATAAAGTCCACCTACACCTAGTAATCCTAATCCAACTACTGACATACCCATTACTGCTCCACCTGAAAAGGCAACGCTTAAAGCTTTATTCATACCGCCTTCTTTTGCTCCATTAGCTGTTCTTACGTTTGCTTTAGTAGCAACCTGCATACCAAAGAAGCCTGCTAAGCCTGAGAAAAGTGCTCCTATTAAAAAGCATACTGCTGTTGGCCAGTTAATGCCTAAACCTAATACAACAAAGAGTACTAAAGCAAAAATAACAAGAGTTTTGTATTCTCTTGTTAGGAAAGCCATAGCACCCTCATGGATATAAGAAGAAATTTCTTTCATTCTCTCTGTTCCAACATCTACACGATTAATCTTTGCTGCAAGTATGTATGCAAACACTAATGCGACGATACCTACAATCGGTGCAAGAATAGTAAAATCCATTTTTAAGTGCTCCTCCTTCTACTTATTCAGTTTTATATTATTTTTGAATTGCAACAAGTGCTATAGCAACAATTAAAAACATTGCAGCAGCAATTGATGTAATTCTGCTTAACATTCCTTCATAGCCTCGACCTTGTTTCCCCCATAATTGCTCTGCTCCTCCAGCTATAGAACCAGATAAACCAGCACTTTTACCGGATTGTAATAAAATACTACCGATTAATACTAATGATGCAATAACCTGTAACACCATTAAAACTATTCTCATTTCTCCACCTCCTATACGACAGATTAACATGAATATTTTAACACAGCCCTGTAGGAAAATCAACCAATTAATTCAAGCTACTGGGGCCCTATGCTCATATAATTCGTTAATCAGTCATACTATTCCTTCAATTTTTCATATTTTTTTAGGTTTTTGTATTCAGAATACATTTAATGTTTATAATGCAAATACCAATAACAAGAGATATTTATCCCTTATTATTGGTATTAATTGTATATCTTATACTTTATAATTATTTTTTAAGATTGTAGAATACACCATTTCCTTTATATTGAGCTGTTTGACCTAAAATGTCCTCAATTCTAAGCAGCTGATTGTATTTAGCTACACGATCTGTTCTTGCAGGTGCACCTGTTTTGATCTGACCAGCGTTTACAGCTACTGCAATATCAGCTATTGTAGAGTCCTCTGTCTCACCTGAACGGTGGGATATAATAGCTGTATAGCCAGCTCTTTTAGCCATTTCTATAGCATCTAGGGTCTCTGTAATTGTACCGATTTGGTTTACCTTCACAAGGATTGAGTTTGCTGTACTAGTAGCAATACCTCTTTCTAATCTCTTTGTGTTTGTTACAAATAAGTCATCTCCAACGATTTGTAGTTTATTGCCTAGTCTTTCTGTGAATAGCTTCCAGCCATCCCAGTCATCCTCAGCTAAACCATCTTCAATAGAAATGATAGGATATTTATCAACTAAAGACTCATAGTAGTCTACCATTTCTGCTGAGGTCTTTGTTAAGCCTTCGCCTGCCAGGGTATATACTTTTTTCTCTTCATCATATAATTCTGTTGCAGCAACGTCTAAAGCAAGCTTTATATCAATACCTGGCTTATAGCCTGCCTTCTCTATAGCCTCCATAATAACCTGAATAGCCTCTTCGTTTGAAGCTAGGTTTGGTGCGAAGCCACCCTCATCACCTACACCAGTTGCCAAGCCCTTGCCCTTTAAAACTGACTTTAAACTATGGTAAATCTCAACGCCCATCCTTAAGCCCTCTTTATAGGAAGGAGCTCCAACAGGCATTACCATAAACTCTTGAACGTCCACATTATTGTCTGCGTGGGCCCCACCATTTAATATGTTCATCATTGGAACTGGAAGCTGCTTTGCATTTACTCCGCCTAAGTATTGGAATAATGGTAAATCAAGGGCTTCTGCAGCAGCTCTGGCAACCGCCATAGAAACACCAAGTATAGCGTTAGCCCCTAGCTTCCCCTTATTATCTGTACCGTCAAGCTCTATCATAGCCATATCAATTCCAACCTGATCAATTGCATCAAAGCCAACGATTTCCGGTGCTATTATCTCGTTAATATTCCTTACTGCTTGAAGTACGCCCTTACCTAAGTATCTTCCCTTATCACCATCTCTAAGCTCAACTGCTTCAAAGGCACCAGTAGATGCACCTGACGGAACTATTGCTTTACCAACTACTCCACTTTCTAAATATACCTCAACCTCAACTGTAGGGTTTCCTCTTGAATCTAATATTTCTCTTGCATAGATTTCACTTATAATAGTCATTTTTATCTCTCCTTATCTATATTTTTTTAAGGCTTAACAATCAAGCCTTCGCCTGTCATTTCCTTCGGTTTATCCAAGCCCATCATATATAGCAGCGTTGGAGCTATATCGCATAGCTTACCAGCTTCCCGTAGCTCAACCTTGCCTTCTCCTGCTAAAATCAATGGTACTGGATTTATTGTATGGGCAGTAACAGGGCTACCTGTAGTAGCATCCAGCAATTCCTCAGAATTACCATGGTCAGAGGTTATAATTGCTTTTCCGCCCTTATCCAGGATTTTATCTACGACTCTGCCAAGACACTGATCAACCTTTTCCAATGCCTTAACAGCTGCATCAAATATTCCTGTATGTCCAACCATATCTGCGTTGGCATAATTTAATACAATTAAATCATATTTATTATCCTCAAGCTCCTGTAAAAGCGCTTCTGTAACCTCTTCTGCACTCATTTCTGGCTTAAGGTCATAGGTTGCAACCATAGGTGATGGTATAAGCCTTCTATCCTCACCAGGATACTCCGCCTCTATTCCACCATTAAAAAAGTAGGTAACATGGGCATACTTTTCTGTTTCAGCAATTCTAAACTGCTTTAGGCCTAATCTACTAACATATTCTCCAAGTGTATTGCTAAGACTTTGAGGTAAATATGCAACATTTACACCTTCAATACTCTTATCATATTGTGTCATACTGACATAATCTAGTGGGAAATATCCCTTATCTCTTACAAAGCCATTGAAATCAGCATCCATAAAGACTCTAGTTATTTGTCTTGCTCTGTCAGGTCTAAAGTTAAAGAATATAACTGAATCATCAGCCTCTAGTATATTGGCTGGGGTTCCCTCCTCAGCAATAACAGTGGGGGTTACGAACTCGTCATTTTCACCAGCTTCATAGGCCATTTCTATAGCCTTAATTGGACAAACTGATCTTTTACCTTCACCTAAAACCATCGCATCATAGGCTAGCTTTACCCTTTCCCACCTATTGTCTCTATCCATTGCATAATATCTGCCTGATACCGTTGCGACCTTACCTACTCCCAGCTCCTGCAGCTTATTTTGCAGCTGCATCATGTAGCCTAAAGCACTGGTAGGTGGTGTATCTCTTCCATCCAGGAAGCAATGTAGATATACGTCAACTACACCTCTTTTTTTGGCTAGCTCCAATAAAGCAAATAGATGCTCTATGTGGCTATGAACACCTCCATCTGACAACAGCCCCATCAGATGTAGCTTTTTGCCTTTCTCTATGGCATTGGTCATGGCATCGTTAAAAGCACTGTTCTCGAAGAAATCTCCCTCTCTGATTTCCTTTGAGATTCGTGTAAGCTCTTGATAAACTATTCTACCTGCACCAATGTTTAAATGACCGACCTCAGAATTACCCATTTGCCCCTCAGGAAGACCAACAGCTAAACCACTGGCCTCTATAGTGGTGTGGGGAAACTGATTTAAATACCTATTATAATTTGGTAGCTTTGCCGCCTTTACAGCATTACCTAAATCAGAATTACTGATTCCAAAGCCATCAAGTATAATTAAAGCAACGGGCTTTTTCATACTGTAACCCCCTTCTAGAAATTCACAATTTCTAAGAACGATGCTGCATCAAGACTTGCTCCTCCTACCAATGCACCATCAATATCCTCTTGCTGCATTATCTCTGTAGCATTAGAAGGCTTAACACTTCCACCATATTGAATACGAACAGCCTCAGAAATAGTGTCATTATATAAATCCTTAACAGTTTCTCTTATGTAGGCGATAACCTCATTTGCCTCCTCTGCAGAAGCAGTTTTGCCTGTACCTATAGCCCATACTGGTTCGTAAGCAATAACAATATTTAGTATGTCCTCATTGGTTACTCCCTGAAGTGCTAACAATACCTGGCTCTTTACTCTATCAAAGGTAATCTTAGCTTCTCTTTCCTCTAGAGTCTCACCAACGCATAATATTGGCTTTATACCCTTTTGTAATGCCTTTAGAACCTTTTTATTTACACTGGTGTCTGTCTCTGCAAAAAACTGTCTTCTTTCTGAGTGGCCTAGTACAACATAATCTACACCTATTTCCTTTAAGAAGTCGCCTGAAATCTCTCCTGTGAAGGCCCCATTATCCTCATAATGCATATTTTGAGCAGCTATTTTAATGTTTGTACCCTCAACAGCCTTCTTTACCTCTGATAGACAGGTGTAAGGGCAGCAGATAACAACCTCTACCTCTGTGTTTTCTACATCCTTCTTTATTGCCTCCACAAATTCTACAGCTTCCTTTATTGTTTTATACATTTTCCAGTTTCCTGCAATTATTGGTCTTCGCATAAAATACTCCCTTCTACTTGTTTTCTAGAACATCAATACCTGGAAGGATTTTTCCTTCTAAATATTCTAATGATGCCCCACCACCAGTGGAAATATGTGTCATCTTATCAGCAAAGCCCAGCTGTTCAACTGCAGCAGCACTATCACCACCACCTATTATTGTGGTTCCTGCTACCTCAGATAATGCCCTGGCTACCTCCTTAGTACCTACTGCAAAGGCTGGCATTTCAAAAACTCCCATTGGTCCATTCCAAATGATTGTTTTTGCAGTTTTCACTGCTGCTTCAAATTCCTGTACTGAAGCAGGTCCTATATCTAAGCCCATCCAATCTGAAGGCATTTCGTTAATAGCAACAGTCTTATGCTCTGCGTCAGCGGCAAATTCCTTAGCAACAACTGTATCAGTTGGAAGCATTAGCTTAACATTTTTCTCCTCAGCCTTGCTCAATAAGCTTTTAGCTAGCTCCAGCCTATCCTCTTCTAATAAGGATTTACCTATCTCATAGCCTTGTGCCTTAAGGAAGGTATAGGCCATCCCGCCACCAATTAATAATGCATCTACCTTCTCTAAAAGATTTTCGATTACGCCAATCTTGTCAGATACCTTTGCTCCACCTAAAATCGCTACAAAGGGTCTTTCTGGATTTTCAAGAGCCTTACCCATAATTCTAACTTCCTTTTCGATAAGGTAACCCATGGCAGATGGTAAAAACTCTGCAATTCCGGCAGTAGAGCTGTGGGCTCTGTGGGAGGTTCCAAAGGCGTCATTTACAAATAGATCTCCTAATTCTGCTAATTCCTTTGAAAAGCCTTTATCATTCTTTTCCTCTTCTTTTCTATATCTAACATTTTGCAGTAGCAATACTTCTCCCGGAGCTAAGGTAGCTGCCTTTTCCTTAGCAATGGCACCTGCCACCATATCATCATCTGCAAATACTACTTCTTTTGCTAACAATTTCGAAATATGCTTGGCAATAGGTAAAAGTGAATACTTTGGATTTGCCTCACCCTTTGGTCTTCCTAAATGAGACATAAGGATGACAGCAGCACCTTCCTTTAAAAGATATGTAATAGTTGGTAATGCTTCTCTTATTCTTCTATCATCTGTTATATTACCCTCTTTATCTAAAGGTACATTAAAATCGCATCTAACTAATACCTTTTTACCCCTAACATCTAAGTCCTTTAATGTCTTTTTCATTATATTATCCCTCCTAAAATATGTGGGCTAGGTTAATTGTAGTATTATTACCAATTATACCCTCTTATTACAATTTACATATTAACATACGATATATTAGCAGACAACCATAACAGTATTATTTTCAACCTTTAATATTGTAGCCAAATTTATAAATAATTACCATTATTGCCGTTAGTCTAAGAAAAAGCAGCTGGGGCTGCTTTTTCTCCATACAATATAGGGGGTGAAATATTAATATTAAAGACCCTTGCTTACAACGTAGGAAACTAGATCAACAACTCTTACTGAATAGCCCCACTCGTTGTCATACCAAGCAATAATTTTCGCCATATTATCACCAATTACTGAGGTAGATAATCCATCGACAATTGAAGAGTGTGGATCTTGACGATAATCTGCTGATACTAGCGGCTCATCTGAGTACTTAAGAATACCCTTTAATTCACCCTCTGCTGCGGCCTTAATTGCACTATTTATTTCTTCAGCAGTAGCTTTATTATTTAATTCAACAACTAAGTCTACAACTGAAACTGTTGGTGTTGGAACCCTCATAGCCATACCACTTAATTTGCCCTTAAGCTGTGGTAGCACTAATGCTACAGCCTCTGCTGCTCCTGTAGTGGTTGGTATAATTGATTGACCTGCTGCTCTAGCACGTCTTAAATCCTCATGAGGTAGATCTAATATTCTTTGATCATTTGTATATGCATGTATAGTAGTCATAAGACCCTTATTAATTCCATATTTCTCATCTAAAATTTTTGCAAAAGGAGCTAAACAGTTTGTTGTACAGGAAGCATTAGAGATAACATGATGATTTGCCGGGTCATAAGCCTCTTCATTAACTCCCATTACGATAGTAATATCCTCTTTTTTAGCAGGTGCAGTAATAATAACCTTTTTTGCTCCTGCATTTATATGCTTCATAGCTTTATCCTTACTTCTGAAGATACCTGTAGACTCGATCACTATATCTACACCCATTTCTCCCCAAGGTAGCTTTTCTGGATCCTTTTCAGCGAAAATTTTGATTTCTTTGCCATTAACTAAGATTGAATTCTCAGCTACAGAAATCTCTCCATCGAATTTTCCATAAAGTGTATCATATTTTAGTAGATGTGCTAATGTGTCAGGACTCGTTAAATCGTTTATTGCCACTACTTCCCAACCCTTACCCTCTTCAAGTGCCACCTTAAATGCATTTCTTCCAATTCGACCAAAACCATTAATTGCTACTTTTACACTCATTATTAATTACCTCCTAGAAATATTTTGTATTTTAATATTTTTCAAGAATTTCTCTAGCTGCAGCTTCATCGGTTATTAAGAACAGATTTTCCTTTAGCTTTGATATAGCTACTATGGCCTCAGATTTTTGAGGTCCACCGGCAACCCCTATTGTATACGGTGTTCTGATAAAGTCCTCCAAAGTTATTCCAATGGTTCTAGTCTCATATACAATTTCACCATTAATATTGAAGTAATAACCAAAGGCCTCGGAAACAGCCCTTCTTTCATTAAGAATCTCAATGGTTTTAGGTGATAAATCCCTTCTCTTTGCCATATCACTTGCCTTACCTATACCGAAAACCAACATATCTACTAGCTTGATTAAATCCTTAACCTTCTTAATGTCAGGGTCCTCAATAATGCTTTGAAGGATTTTTTCGCTTAAGGTATCGGATGCATGAAGAAGATGATAGGTCCCCTTCAGCTTTTGTGCTATTTCAGCTGCAACAGTATTTGCCTGACTTTCCATTCTAGTACCTAAACCACCACGGGCTGGGACAACTATGATACCTCTATCCTTAGTTTGCTGAGTTAAGCCCTTTGCTACAGCCGCCATAGTGCTGCCACCTGTGACGCCAATAATGTATTTCTCTCTTACGAGGTTCTCTATTATTCTGGAGGTCTCACGAGCAATCTCCTCAAGTATAGAGGGATCCTCCTCACTATTACCAGCCACAATAACGACATTATTCAGCTTTAATTTGCGTTTCAATTCTTCTTCTAAGCCTTTAATTCCCTTTAAGGAGTAGATTATATCCTTTAGCTTATCTATAACCTCGTCTCCATCCTGGGTGGTAGTCATTCCAGCTGCACTTATCTCTATCAGGCCCTGATTTTTTAAGAACTCTACCTCACCCCTTACAATTCTCTCCCCCGTTGAAAGCTGAGCAGCTAAGGCTCTTCTACCTATTGGCTGCATTGTATAAATGCTTCGTAATATGTCATATCTTTTTTCCAGCATTTCAATTGCTTCAGGAATGATTTTTTTCTGTATCTCTATTATATCCTTCATTCTTCATCTCCTTTTCTCGGGTCGCAATATGTCCCTCATGAACATATAGTGTCCCTTATAGGGTAAAAAAAATGCTTTTATGAGTTTATTATATATCATATTTTTTGGTGAAGCAACCATTTATATACATAATTTTTCAGAAAAATATTAATAGCCAAAGGCTCTGGCTCCTTTGGCATAATATTAATATCTTTTTCTTTTTGATGATGCTGCTATCAATAAATCATCTCTGTATTTAGCTACTGTCCTTCTTGAAACCTGCATACCCTTTTTATTTAGCATTTCAGCAATTTTACTATCGCTTAAAGGCTTATTGGGATTCTCTGCTGCAACAATATCCCTAATGAAGCTTTTAACGCTTTCTGCCGATACACCCTCTCCATTGCTTCCCTCAATTCCACTGGTGAAGAAGTACTTAAGCTCAAAGGTCCCCATCGGCGTTTCAACATACTTACCGTTTGTAGCACGACTAACTGTAGATTCATGTACCTCCACCTCATCTGCAATTTCCTTAAGGGTCATCGGCTTTAAATGCTTTTTGCCATATTTAAAGAAGGGCTTTTGTTTTTGTAATATTATTTCTATGACCTTATAAATGGTTTGTCTTCTCTGCTCTATACTCCTGATTAACCATGCTGCAGCATTTAGCTTATCATTTATATATCTACAGGTCTCATTATTTTCATCACCACTTGCCAATAATCTTCTATAGTCATCCCTTATCATTAATCTTGGTGAGTTGCTATCATTAATTATGATAACAAATTCATCCCCTATCTCTTTAATAACTGCATCAGGAATAATATAACTATGGCTTGCCTCCGAGAATTTTCTACCTGGCTTAGGCTCCAATGTCCTTATTAGGTCACAGATATCCTGAACCTCCTCGACGCTTATCTTTAATTGCTTAGCTATATATGGATACTTGTTTTGTGCAATCTCCTCTAAATAGGTATCAACCACCTGAATAACCTCTGGAGAATCGAGGCCAAAGTGAGAAAGCTGAATTAATAAGCACTCCTTAAGGGTCCTTGCAGCAACACCAGGGGGATCGAAGGTCTGAACTATTTTTAAAACCTTCTCTACAGTACCCTCTCCAAAGCCGGCTTCCTTAGCTATTTCCTGGATGGACTGAGTTAAATAGCCATTTTCATCTAAGCTATCTATTATATACTCACCTATTTCATAATACTTTTTGTCTAATCTGGTTATGTTAAATTGCATGATTAAATGCTCTCTAAGGGTTGTCTGCTCTGACACTATACTTTCATAGTTGAAATCGTTTTCTTGGTTATAGTAGGATGAATTCTTATCATGAGAATCTCTACTATAATTCTCAGTATATTCCTTCCAATCTATCTGTTTAGGCTGGTGCTCCTCTGAGTATTTTTCATCTCCACCATGCTCCTCATTTATCTCTAGGAAGGGATTGGACTCCATTTGTTGTTTAACAAACTGATCAAGCTCCAAGGAGTTTAATTGTAATATTTGTATTGCCTGCTGTAGCTGTGGAGTCATTATAAGCTTCTGAGATTGCTCCAGCTGCAAATTATAGCCCATTTTCATATACTCTTCACCCCTTCTTCTAGAAAAAATATAAAGATTACAAATATTTTACATTAAGCCTTTTAGCTTTTCTAATCATTGAAATCTCAAATTTAGTAGGTCAGATAACAATATCATTATAGCACTTTTTATAAAAATAATAAAGTATTGACAAAAAATAAATATTTTTTGGCATAACTATTGCATACAGTATTTTGTTAATGAAAAACTGTAAATAAAAATCCCTCTTTTTAGAAGGGAAACGATTGTCAATGTTGAATGCAAAACCTACAAACCCGAATTTTTAAAACTTGAGTAAATGATTAGCGTAGTTATAATAAAAGAGCGTAAGCTAATCCGTTAAGAATTTCCAACTGTTTGAACAAAGTGAGTTTTGGAAATTTAGGATTAGCTTTAAGCTCATTCTTAACCTATGTTCGAAGCGGATTTACGTTGTTTAAAAAATTGCAAGGGTTTGTCTACTGCCTCAATCCCTTCTATCAGAAGGAATAATTATTTTTTTCTACTTCTTATTGATAAGCTGCTGCTGCGCCATTTCCACAAGCCTTCTTGTCATTTCTCCGCCAAGCTTACCTCCAACCTGCCCTAGATTTCTAGAGGGTGCCTCACCCAGGTCTATGTTTATATTTTGTGCTTCCAGCTGCTGCTTTAAGAAGCCCTTGTTACTAACCTGGCCCATAGAACAACCCTTGCTTTGGTTTACTTCTTTATTTGTTCCTCCATTTAGCTCCTGCACTTTCTTCACCTCTTTTATATTTATACTTATATTATGTGTAGATAAGGGCAAAGAATTCCTAGAGTAAATTCATAAGCTTCAGGTTTTCGTCTAATAATTAGAAAAACTCCTATGATACAAATATCCATAGGAGTTTTTAATCAAAACTAACAAGGGTCAGCTTCCTTCGCAACAAAGCCTGCCTCTCCCAGCACCTTCATTGCATTTGTCATTCTTTCTTCATTTACCATAACTATTGGTCCTGTGCAGCCCATGCCACTCTCAGCATATATTCCCTTTTTCCAAAGAGCTTTAACTGCATCCTCTAGGTCCATAATATCAATTCCGGAGATTGACCCAGTTACCACCTCTGTTGGAGGTGCTGTAACCTCTTCCTCTTCTATAGCAGCCTTCTTGGTATCCTTTGACAGAGACTTAAGGATTTCATCTAGCTTTGCTCCTTTAGCAGCGGCGAATTCCTGCTTAGCGACCTCCTTTAGATTACCCTTAGCAAGCTCAGCAGCATACTGAATAGCATTGGCAACTACAGGTATTCCTGATGCTCTTGAAAGAATTAAGATAACTCTTTCATAGCCCTCTCCTATACCAGGTCCATAGCCAAAACCGGTGGCTTCGTAGTCTCCTCCTGTTGTATAGGCTGAAAGCATTTTCATAAGTATGTTTCCTGTAAGTGTATCTTGAATCATTATATCAGGTGTTCCTGTTAGTAAATCATTACCCCTCATAACTGTACCACCATCGGAACGGCCACTTTCGGTAAAGTTTATTGTATAACCATTTGCAGTTAATTCCTTTAAAGCCCTCTCAACCTGTCTGGCACCATCTACATTTAGAATTCCTACTGTAGGAGCCTTGATGCCGGTGGCCTTTGCTGCAATAATACCATAGAGGGCGTTTTTAACCATAGCCTCTGTTCTATGAGGAGAGGAGGTGCCTGTGGTGGTGGCGATAAATAGCTCCTTACCCTTACCAGGTGTAACAACCCTACCTACCGTTGATACCCCTATTGGGAAATTATAGTGCATGGTAACACACGCTTCTATGCAGCCACTATCCAATAGCTCCTCCATTTTTTTATGCATTTCTTCCTCTGAGTTTGCTTCAACCACCTGGAGCTTTGTGTCTACCTTTGGTCCAATTAGAAGAACCTCGTAGTCAGAGCTTCTTTTAGCTGCAATTTCTGCCCCCTGGACTAAATTGTCTATACCCTTTTCGCTTCCAAGTGTGGTTATACCTATTCTGATTTTTCTGCCAAATTGTCCAGTTGAGATGGCATCTGCTATGTCGTTAAAGACCTTGCCCACCATTTCCTTTAATGCTTTGTTTTCTGCCATTTAGTTCACCCCTTATTTACTTAATAAGTGTGACGCAAAGTTTCTCATTGCTTCAGCAATCATTAATTTTACTTCTTCCTCGGAAACCCCTGCAGACTTCTCTTGTGTTTCTCTATTATTCTTTTCCATAACAATAGATACTCCGTCGAATTGATTTGTCATTCTGCCTAAGAATAGGCTTCCTTTTCCAAATTACTGTTGTCTATATTGAGGTTCTTGCTGCTCTATGTATTGCTGTCTTTGTTGAAGTTTTTGTAATGTATCATCCAGTGTTTGAGCTAATTGTTGAAACTCCTTCTTTGCTTGTTGATCCTCTGTTTGCAATGCAAAGGTCTTAAGTGTTGCTGCTGCACTTTGAACCCCTGCAATAGCTTGCTGCATCTGTGTTGCTACTGTCATCCTAATCACCTCCCTTCACATAGAAATTTAATTAACCTCTTGGTTTAAAAACTAGGGAAGCCATAAACCCAAAGATTATGGCAGCCGATATACCTGCACTAGTTACCTCAAAAATACCTGTTAATATTCCTATAAGTCCACTTCTTTTAGCTTCACCCAAGGCTCCTTTAACCAGTGCATTTCCAAAGCTTGTTATGGGAACACTGGCTCCTGCGCCAGCAAGCTTTATTAATGGTTCATATAGACCTAATCCACCTAGGATTGCACCAGTTACCACCATACTGGTTGTAACATGAGCTGGAGTAAGCTTAAACACATCTAACATAATTTGTCCTATTACACAAATACCTCCACCAACTATGAAGGCCCAAATAAATTTTTCCATAGTCTCTCACCTTCCACTTTCTACATTTCAAAGGATACAGCATGGGCAATACAAGGTATACTTTCCTTTTGCTGGTAGGATATTGGTGATAGTAGTGCTCCAGTAGCTACAACCAGCATTCTCTTAATATCTCCTTTTCTCATACGGTTTAAGAAGTGACCATAGGTTACTGTGGCAGAGCATGCACATCCACTGCCGCCAGCTATAACGGGCTGCTCTGGTCGATATATTAAAAGCCCACAATCAGTTAAGATATCTTCAGGTATTATTAAGCCGTGTTCAGTAAGTAAGTCAGATGCTATTCTATGTCCAACCTTACCTAAGTCACCGGTTGCAACAATATCATAGTAGGATGGGTCTATATCCAAATCTCGAAAATGAGCTTCTATTGTATCTACAGCAGCCGGTGCCATTGCTGCTCCCATGTTAAAGGGATCAGAAATACCCATATCGATAACTCTTCCTATAGTTGCAGAAGTTACTCTTGGACCCTGCCCTTTTTGTCCCACCAAGGCTGCACCTGCTCCAGTTACAGTCCATTGAGCTGTAGGGGGCTTTTGAGAGCCATACTCTGTTGGATAACGAAACTGTTTTTCAGCTGCTGCATTATGACTTGAGGCTCCGGCAACTACATAGTTAGCAGCTTTACTATCCACTAATAGACTTGCCAAGGCTAAACCTTCCATGCTGCTAGAGCAGGCACCAAATACTCCTAAAAATGGCATACCTAGAGTCCGGGCTGCAAAGCTACTGGAGGTAATTTGGTTCATCAAATCACCACTGATAAAGAATTGTACATCCTCCTTCTTTATCCCACCCTTTTCCATAGCTATTTCTGCTGCTTGTTCTAAGAGCTTTTTTTCTGCCTTCTCATAGCTTTCCTGACCCAACCACATATCTTCGTGAAGTATGTCAAAATCCTCTGCCAAAGCGCCTTTGGCCTCAAAGGGACCCCCTACAGCTGCTGAGGCTATTATATAGGGCTTATTTGAAAAAATCCATGTTTGGTGTCCTTTAAGCATCTACACCCCACCCAGTCCTTGAATTATAGTTTTTATAATTGCAACTACAAAAGCAGAGAACACACCAAAGGCTATTACAGAACCAGCCAATTTAAACATATTACCGCCAACTCCAAGGACATATCCTTCACTTTGGTGTTCAATTGAGGCTGAAGCTATTGTATTTGCAAACCCTGTAACTGGTACAATCGTACCTGCGCCAGCCCACTGAGCAATGTGATCGTATATACCAAAGCCTGTTAGTAACGTTGATATAATTATTAGTACTGCCACCGTTGGATTTCCTGCTGCTACCTCATCAAAATTAAAATACTTCATAAACATCCACTGTAAGCCTTGTCCAATAGTACATATCGCTCCACCCGCAATAAATGCCTTAACACAATTGTATACTACCGACCTTTTTGGCTCCCTTGCCTTTGCAAATTCCTGATACTGCTGTTGTGTAGGTGTCAACTTCTTGTTTTTCTTACTTGACATAATTATGACCTCCTATTTTAGTAAAAAGGGCTCTAGCTTTTGTAATAACTCATTTAGTCGTTCTCCGTTGGACTCGTACATCTTCTTTGCCTTATTATCTTCAGTCTCCATTCCATAGCTCACTAAATCTGCTTGACACTTCTGTAGGGTTGCATATAGTAGCTCCTTAACCTGCACCTGGGGCTGTTGTAAGGAATCGTCAAATAGATCTACATACAAATCTCCATATGCATCCACCTGACCAATAAAAACATTGTCCTTTGATACACCCATAACTTCTAGTTGCTCCATAAGCCACCCCCTATTAAGTCCTAAATTGCCCAGTGGTTCATCTAAAATATTGCCATCCATTATTACAGTTTGAGGTGCCATTTGTGGTGAAACTTTTTTGCCTAGGTCATGAGGGGTAATGGGCCTTCTTTCAGACTTTAACAGCACATTTACCTCACCTGTATTCTCCATCATTGCAAATTCTACATCACTCATTAGAAAAGCATTTTTTGAACGTAGCTCCCTCATTAATTCCTCACCAGTAATTCTCAGTTGCTTTAAATTTTCCTCCATTATTTTTCCGTTCTTAACCAATAACGTCTCCTTACCATTTAACACATCATGCAGCCATTTACTTTTCATAGACACATAATCTAATATAATTGGTAGCAGTACCCAAACAGACAAAGCTAGCAGTCCAAAGCCCAGATTTTTAATTAAATTGGTAGAAATCAGTGCTGCTAAAACTGCTATCACACCATAACTAACAAAGTGAAAGGGTGTCATTCTAGCAATTTGTTTTTTACCCATTAAGCGAATACTAATTAGGACTCCAAAAAACAGCCCTATAGACCTAAATAAAATTATCAACCATTCCTTCATACTTTTCCCTCACTTAATTACCCTTGTACTGGGGTTCTTGAAATTCTAATAGCTTAAGCCTGTCCTCTAGGTCTTTTATTATTACTCCTGTCGTTTCAATAGCTTCTTTAAAGACAGATACAGCCTCGGTATGTTTTGATTGAGCAGCATAAAGCCTTAAAGTTCCCTGTGCACCTTTCAGTGATACTAATGTCTGTCTCACCTGTAAACTAATCATTTCATATAGACCTCCCTAACACCTATTTAACTTGTACAACAATTATTCTTAGGCTATGGTTAAATTATTATTCCCATCATTTTGAATTTTTTCAAAATTAAGTATTATATCTTTTTTATAGGGAAACTTATTTTAGAATTAAGTGATTAATAGTAAATAGGAGGGTTTTTATGGATTTATCTAAATTACTTCATTTATCAACAACCTTAACCTTTGGATTGTTAGCCTTACTTCTTTCCACCAGTATAATTGGAAAAATTCAACTGGGTCAAGCAACACCCTTTCATTTTATTTCAGCTCTTGTGTTGGGAGAATTACTAGGTAATGCTGTGTATGATAAGGAAGTGGCCTTATTATATATATTGTTTAGTATAGCTCTGTGGACAGCTTTAATGTACATAATAGAAATTACAACACAGAAACTCAGAAGAACAAGGGGATTTTTTGAAGGAAAACCATCCATAATTATACAGAATGGAAACATTAACTTCCAAGAGTTGAAGAAAAACAAGCTTGACTTGAATGAAATTTTAAGGATGCTTCGCGAAAAGGACATTTTTTCTGTACGTCAGGTGGAATATGGTATACTTGAGTCAAGTGGCACCATTAGTGTGCTAAAAAAATGGGCTCATGAAAATCCAACGAACCAAGATTTAAATCTAGCACCAAAACCTGTATATCTTCCTATAAGCTTAATAGCTGATGGCGAGGTTTTAACTGACAACTTAAAAACTTTAGGCTATGATGAAAAGTGGCTAGCTAATGAGTTAAGGATTAAGGGAGTTAATAATATTAAAGAGGTATTCTATGCTGACTGGAAACAGGAAGAGGGGTTACACGTTGTTATTTATTCATAATAGTCAGTAAAAAACTCCTATATGCTTGTAAATATAGAAGTCTAACTTGACTTAATTACCCATAATAATCTATTGTATATTTTTTAACATGTCCCCATGGGTATAATAAGTATTATAAATTGCCTGGGAGGTGAAGAAATATGGTTTTTATCCCTGATATAATCTTCTCCCTAGAAATCTTATCCAGAAAAAACAGATTGTTATTAAGTAGAAGCCCTATTTCAGATTCAGCTACATCTTCTTTCTGTAGCGATTGTGCTAATTCCCGCACCTCTTTCAAAAAGGCTACATTTGTTTTCCAAGTTGTCTTATTGATCTGTTTCAAGTAATTTACGAGATTATAGAGGCCGTTCACAAAATCGGCGCAACTGCTAAATAAAAGCCTATTCCCTCTTTTATTGTAGCCCATTGCACCTAAAGCATCAGCCACATCTAGATTATAAAATTCAACTTCAATTTCGTTGTTATCTTTAGACAAGCAGAGTTCTTTGTCCAGCTTTAAGGCGCACTTAACGCTATTGGCCAGCTTCTCATACAGAAGGGCTCTATCATAAAGTTCCGACTGAAAGCAACTTTTAACACAACATACTTGTCGATAGGGGTTAAAGCAATTGGCCTCATATACAGCCGCCCTGTCACCTGAAACAAAAATGGCAGGTATACCGTAAGAGCCTAGCCATCTTGAGTACAACTCTACCTCTCCGATTGGAATATTTATACCGCGCCTTGAATCAACTACAGAAACTTCTTTAAAATCAAAGCGCAAGGTATGAGGCAATATTCCCAGACTTCCTGCCATGCCATGGTATCCGACCAAAATAGCGAAGTCATATTTCTCATCAAAAGAAACACCATATACCTGCGAAACTAATTCTATCTTGCCTATAAGCGTCGCTGTTTTCGGTTATTTTCGGGCTAATTAGATTCCCTTCATTATGGGCATCACAGATAGTTATTTTATCAACGCCGCTTTCAAGGAGGGCTTTGATGTACACCTGAACTTCCTCGGTGTATAATTCTCTGCATTTATCGATGTTTTGAAAGTCATAAACATCAATAATTCCTTCAAAATCGGCGATTATTAGGGTATGTAACATACCTTTGCACCTCCTTTGCTTTAATTGTAGTTCTCATTACCGCTATTAACTCCTACGTTATGCTTGTATTTCTTTTCGGAGTTGTAAAATATTGGGGAAATATTATGTATCTGATTTTTGATAGAAAAGCATACAGGCTTGAAGACATCGTTATAGTCATGTAAGGTTATAGGGCAGCCCCCGCCACATAACAATGAATACTTACACTTCCTGCACTCCGGGATTTTGTCAATATTGCGATTGCGGATGGAGTTTTCTTTAAACTCAACGGTTGGGAAATATTTGCCTATTGCTAGCTCATCTATACCCACAGCCAATAAACATGGAAAGATATTACCATATGGATCAACTAAAAAACCGTTATCATGAGCATAACAAAAGGTATATAAAGGCTTTAGTTTTTCGTTTGCCATTATAGCATTTAAAATAGGGCTACTTTTACTCTAAAGACGGTTCCGTTGTTGCCGTTCTGCCAGAGTATATTCTATATCTGAATTAAATAGTTCAGAAAACTTTTTGTTTTTTTCATAAACAGAAGTTTCAAACATGGGAGAGATTTCAAAGCTTAACAGATTTCCATATTCAGCGAACTGCTCCAATAGCTTTATCTTTAGCCCGTTGCCTTCATCAAAATTGCTAGCATCTAGGTCATCTTTTTTTGCCACTTCCTCGTTGTGGCTATTAACTAGATAACCGCGGGATTTCAAATTGTCATATTAAGTAGCCTCCCACTCGCCATCCGGCACGATCTCATCACACTTTTGCCACTTGATCATTGTTTCAAAGATAGAGCTATCTATCCTGTCCATCAAGCCATTGAGGGAATTTATCAAAAGTTTTTTATTATTGCCTATGTCGACGAAGATTATATGGCCGATCAATTTCATTTGCAATACCTCCATTTATTTATATCGGTTCAAATTGCCGACCTGTGTACCGAATATTCAGTTGTAGAATGTCCTAAGTTCTTTGTCATCAAAAACTGCCTTCTTCTATTAACTGCAAAACAGTCTCCAGCGCATCCATACCGGGGCGGTTAAAGTAGTGGGGGGTGGTCGGGAACTCATTTAAAGCGAGGCCATAACTATCAGTTAAATAGTCTATATCCCACCTTAATATGATCCCGGTGTTGGGCAAGGTAAAGTTCGCCACATATGTAGCATATGCGCCTCCGGTCTGCTCTCCCACAAGTGTAGCAAATCCCATTTCTTTAGCGTGGCGGGCAAACAACGCCGCCGCAGAGTAGTTGTTCCCATTGGTTAAAAGCCATATTTTCCCATCAAAGGGATAATCAGAAATATTTCGAAATCCTAACTGGTGCATATGCCGCCATTCAATATTTCTAATACTGGTATTAAACCTGACACCATAAGCTAAATCTTGTACATCCTCCTCATTAATACGTGGCAAATTATTTACTTCCATAATTTCCCTTGCCGTAAGCAAATAATCAGTTTCGGGCAAATTATGTGAATGCTGTGCTTCATTTTTAAGATTGTTTTCCGCTAAAGATTTCCCAAGCTTGCTTCCTCTGTAAAAAGCGTACAAAGGCATATCGGGCATATTATTCCTGTCCGGCCAAAGGGGTTTCATAATATACATTCTCCATAAATCTGGTGATCCCCCGGTATTGTCCCTGATATCAATAATCAAATGCTCATATCTCTGGATATCACGGTAAAATTTTCTCAAGGTATCGGTAGTATTTAAGTTGAAATCCGAAAAGCTTTGCACGTTTAAATAAGCTATCCTGTCTTCCTCAATAATTTCTGTTTTAACTCTACTGTGGGGTGGATGAACAGGAGGTTCACCGCGAAAAATAAATTGGAAAAGAGCTCC
>Ga0208243_1000421_pt1 | contig 24581 bp, 22 predicted proteins | sample Subbio2Aug_QV12A_FD_184826 | JGI IMG/M metagenome (GOLD analysis project Ga0208243, IMG submission 184826) | Serpentinite rock and fluid subsurface biosphere microbial communities from McLaughlin Reserve, California, USA - CR12Aug_QV12A (SPAdes) | ecosystem: Environmental > Terrestrial > Deep... | reverse complement strand
CGCGGATCGCCTGCCGGTCCGAGACGTCGAGCACCGCGCTCTCAGCCTGCCCGCCCGCCGCGCGGATCGCCTCACAGGCCGCCGCCAGCCCCGCGGCGTCGATATCCAGCAGGACGACCGTCGCGCCGGCCGCGGCCAGCGCCTCGGCCATGGCGAGACCCAGTCCGCTCGCCGCCCCCGTGACGGCGGCCACCCGGCCGCGCATCGAGAACACATCCAGAGCCATTTTCGGACCACTCTCCTCATTTGGTATGCAATCCGGATGCACCACCCGGCTTGGAGACAAGCGTAGGCCCTATAAAATATGATAGCAATATCAATAAAATGACGCAGCGCAGCATAGTTTGCGATCACGCCTCACCGATTTCGCCTTGACCTGGATCACATCATAAGGTGTACAATTTGTCGCATCAGACCAGTCGACACAAGAAGACGCGAAGGGAGGACGGCAACCGCCATGGCGCATGAGGAAACGTTCGAAACGGTGGCCGGATGCCGCTTCCGGGTCATGCGGGGAGGCAGGGGAGAGCCGCTGCTGTTCCTGCACGGCGCTTCGGGCGCCGGCCGCTGGCTGCCCTTCATGGACATGCTGGCGCAGAGCTACGACGTCATCGTGCCCGAACATCCGGGCTTCGGCGCATCCGACACGCCGGAATGGCTCGATACGGTCGGCGACCTCGCCTATTTCTATCTCGATGTCATCGACCATCTCGGCCTCGACAAGGTGCACCTCGTCGGCACCTCGATCGGCGGCTGGATCGCGGCGGAACTCGCTACCCGGTCCTGCGAAAAGATCAGCTCGCTGACGCTGGTCGCCCCCGCCGGCATTTCCGTGCCCGGCGTGCGCAAGGGCGACATGTTCATGTGGTCGCCGGAGGAACTGGCGCAGAACCTGTTCCACAACCAGGAGATCGCGAAGGCGATGCCGCAGCCGGCCAACGAGGAGGAACTCCTCGTGGTGCTGAAGAACCGGCTGATGACGGCAAAGCTCGGCTGGAGCCCGCGCTTCCACAATCCCCACCTGAAGAAGTGGCTGCACCGCATCGCCGTGCCGACTCTCATCGTCTGGGGCGACGACGACAAGCTCATCCCCACCGCCTACGGCCCGGCCTATCGCGACCTCATCCCGGCTTCCTCGCTCGAGATCATTCCCGAGTGCGGCCACCTTCCGCACGTCGAGAAGGCGCAGGAATTCACCTCGAAGGTCGTCGGTTTTCTCCAGGGAGCAGCGTGATGAAGTTCTACATGATGCATCTGATGCCCTATGCGGATCTGGATCTCGACTACGACAAGACCCACAACTCCGCCTGGATCACGCTGCCCAACAGCTATTACGATCCGAAGAAGGGCGCCAAGCTCTACAACCGTTACCTCGACGAGCTCGAATATGCCGACCAGCTCGGCTTCGACGGCGTCTGCGTCAACGAGCATCACCAGAACGCCTACGGCCTGATGCCGCAGCCGGGCGTCATGGCCGGCGCGCTGGCGCGGCGGACGAAGAAGGTGAAGATCGCCATCCTCGGCCGCGCTTTGCCGCTGCTCAACAACCCCGTCACCGTCGCCGAGGAATTCGCGATGGTCGACAACATCACCGAGGGCCGCTTCATCGCGGGATTCGTGCGCGGCATCGGCGCGGAGTACCATGCCTGGAGCTCCAACCCCGCCGACAGCCACGAGCGCTTCCACGAGGCGCACGACCTGATCCTGCGCGCCTGGACCGAGACCGGCCCCTTCGCCTTCGAGGGCAAGCACTACCAGTTCGAATACGTCAACCTGTGGCCGCGGCCCTACCAGTCGCCGCGCCCGCCGATCTGGATCCCCTCGCAGGGCTCGTCCGAGACCATCGAATGGGCCTCCCACCCCGACCGCCGCTACACCTATCTCCAGACCTTCACGCCCGTGGCGATGCTGGCGAAGTACATGCAGATGTACAAGGACATGGCGGCCGAGCACGGCTACGAGGCGACCGAGGACCAGCTCGGCTGGTCGGTGCCGCTCTACGTCGCCGAGACCGACGAGATCGCCCGCCGCGAGGCGGCCCCGCACATCGAGAACTTCCTCAACAAGTTCCTGCGCATGCCCAAGGAGATGCTGCTGCCGCCCGGCTATCTGTCGCTGAAGTCGATGCTGGGCGTCATGAAGGCGAAGTCGTCGATCGGCACGAGGCAGACCATCGACGACGTCATCGACAAGGGCATGTTCATCTGCGGCAGCCCGGAGACGGTGCGCCAGCGGCTGGCGCAGTACCAGGGCGAGATCGGCTTCGGCCATCTCCTGACGCTGCTGCAGTTCGGAACCCTGCCGGCAGAACTCACGCGCAAGAACATGGAGCTCTACGCCACCGAGGTCATGCCCTGGCTGCGCGAGAACCGGGCGGGCGGCGTCAGGGCGGCGGCCGAGTGAAGGACGCCGTGAGCGGCCCGGGCCTAGTCCGGGTCGGGAGCCGGATCGTTGAGGATCGAGAACAGATGAGCGCTCATCGCAGCTTCGGCCCAGTCGGGATTGCGCGCCTTCAGCGCCGCGATGATCTCGCGGTGCTGGCGGTGCGTGCGCTTGGTCCGCTCCTCGAGCGGTTCGACGTAATAGTTGAAGATCGAGGCCGGCAGCTCCAGCGAGGAGGCCAGGATCTTCTCCAGCCGGGGGCTGTCGGCCGCGCGGGCGATGATGGCGTGGAACTCGTTGTTCAGCTCGTCGAAGCGGGTGAGATGGCGGTGCCAGCCGAGTTCCGCGAACACCGCCTCCATCTCGTCCTCGACGGCCTCGAGGCGGGCGATGTCTTCCGCCGTGATGCGGCGGCTGGCGCGCCGGGCGCCGTGGCCTTCGAGCTTGCCGCGCAGCCTGAACACCTCGGCGACGCTGGCCTGCGAGAAGCTGGCGACCTGCCCGCGGCGATAGCGCTCCAGAACGACGAGCCCTTCGCTCGCCAGCCGCGACAGCGCTTCGCGTACCGGCGTGCGGCTGACGCCGATGCGCTCGGCCAGCCGCGACTCCTGCAGGGTCTCGCCGGATGTCAGTTCACCCGTGATGATCGCGGTGCGGATGAAGCGGTAGGCGGTCTCGACGGCGCCGCTCGCCTCGCCGTCGCGGATGCCGGCCGTCTCCTGATTCGTCATGCTGCGCCGGCTCCGCTTCGTCGGACTGTTTCCACGGTTGTTTGGCATGCGACGGACCGGCCCTGCAAGTTTTCGTCCCGGTATACGATCGGGCGCCGGAATCGGATGAAGAAGGCCAGCCGCTCGTCGCTCATCTGCAACTGGTATGCAAGTATTTCGACGGCGCAGGCCGGGAGGAGACAAGCATGAAGATCGAAGCGGGCATGGCCGCCCTCGTCACGGGCGGCGGATCGGGCATCGGACGCGGCATGTCCATGAGTTTCGCGCGCCGCGGCGTCCGTGTCGGCGTCTGCGACATCCGCGAGGAGGACGCGGCCGAGACGGTGCGGCTGATCGAGGCCGAGGGCGGCACGGCCCAGGCGATCCGTACCGACGTGTCCGAGCGCGCTTCGGTCGACGAGGCCGTGGCCGCCGTCGAATCCGCCTTCGGGCCGATCGCCATCGCCTGCAACAATGCCGGCATCGCCATGCATGGCGTACCGCTGCATGAGATCAGCGCAGCCGACTGGGACTGGGTGATCGGCGTCAACATCCGCGGCGTCATCAACGGCATCCAGGCGATCATCCCGCGCATGCTGGCCGCGGGGCACCCGGCGCACATGGTCAACACCGCCTCCATCGGCGGTTTCCAGGTCAACCCGAACTTCCTCACCGGCGCCTACTCGATGACCAAATACGCGGTCGTGGCGCTGTCGGAGGGCCTGCGCAACGAACTGCAGGGGACGAGCATCGGCGTTTCCATTCTGGCTCCGGCGGCAGTCGACACGAAGATCCATCTTTCCGAGCGCAGCCGTCCCGACCGTCTCGGCGGAGCGACGGTGCGGCCGCAGAACCATTTCATGGGCGACCTGATCAAAGGCCAGATGCAGCCGGCCGAGATCGGCGAACGTGTCGCTGCCGCCATCGAGGCCGGCGACTTCTACATCTTCACGCATCCCGAGACGAAGGAATGGCTCGACCGGCGCCACGCCGCCATCGACGCAGCCTTCGCGAAGTCCGTGCCGCTCCCCGTCACGGCGGCCGCGGCCGAATAGGAGAACCGCATGCTCGACACCATCGCTCCCCCGCCCATGCAGGGCTTCGGCCTGGCCGACGGCGGCGCACGCCGGCCGCATATCGTCGGCATCGGCGGCACCACCCGCATCGGCTCGTCCTCCGAGACGGCGCTGCGCTACACAATGGGCCTGATCGCCGCGATGGGTGCGACCACCGAACTCATCGTCGGCCCGCTACTCGACCTGCCGATGTACGACCCGTCCGACGAGCATCGCAGCCCGTCCGCGCGGCGACTGGTGCAGTCGCTGCGCCGCGCCGACGGCATCGTCATCGCCACGCCGGCCTATCACGGCGGAATGTCCGGCGTGATCAAGAACGCGCTCGACTATGTCGAGGACATGCGCGCCGATCCCCGTCCCTATTTCGACGGCCGCGCCGTGGGCGTCATCGTCAGCGCCTATGGCGCGCAGGCGCTCGGCACGACGCTGGTCGGCGTGCGCTCGGTCGTGCATGCGCTGCGCGGCTGGCCGACCCCCTTCGCCGCCGCCCTCAACGGACAGAACCGTCCCTTCGAGAACGGATTTCCGGCCAATGCCGAGGTCGCCGGGCAGCTCGAGACCGTGGCCCGCCAGGTGCACGGCTTCGCGCTCGCCCAGCAGGTCATGGACGAAGGGCGCGACACGACCCGGCTGCTGGCCGCGGTCGGAACCTGATCGGCGTCCGGCGCCGTGCCGCGCCGGGCCTGGAATGCCAGACGACGGCCAGCGGGGAGGACAAACCGCGCGCATCGCCGGCTGGAGCGCAGTGAACCCCGCAGGTGCGGGACAAAGGGAGGATAGGATCGTGAGACAACTGCTTCGACGTGCGGCCGTGCTGGCCGCTGGCTTCATCCTGACGGGTGCCGCCGCCGCCCAGACCGTGTCGATCTCGACGCTGCCGCCGGGCTCCATCAACAACGTGCAGACCCAGGCGATCGCCAAGGTCGTGCAGGACGCTGCCGGCATCCAGATGCGCGTCGTCACCTTCAACTCGCCGGCCGCATCGATGGGCGCCGTTCAGGCCGGGCAGGCCGCCTTCACCTTCATGTCGAACGACGAGGTCGGCATCGCCGTGCGCGGCAAGGACGAGCACGAGGGCAAGCCGCTCGACAAGCTGCAGCTGGCCGTCACCGTCTTCCCGTTCAAGGTCGGCGTGCTGGTCCGCAAGGACTCCGGCATCAACTCGGTCGCCGACCTGAAGGGCAAGCGCTTCCCGATCGGCTGGCAGGGCTTCCCGCAGGGCATCGCCCTGTCCAACGCCATCCTGGCCACAGCCGGTCTGTCGCTCGACGACACCGACGGCGTGCCGACGGCCAACCTGCTGCGCGCCGCCGACGACTTCAAGTCCGGCCGCCTCGACGCCACCGTCTTCGCCGTCGGCGCCCCGAAGATGGCGGAAGTGGACGCCGCCGTCGGCATCAAGTTCCTGAGCCTCGACGACAGCGACGAGGCCAAGAAGGCGATGGCCGCCATCCGTCCCGAATACACCGTCGCCCCGCAGGCGCCGCTGCCGCACCTCAACGGCGTCATCGGCGAGACCAACCTCATGCAGTACGCCATGACCGTGGCCGTCAGCGCCGACGTCGACGAGGAGACCGTCTACAAGACCGTCAAGGCGATCCACGAGAACAAGGCGGGGCTCGTCGCGGCCCATCCCTCGTTCAACGCCATGAACCCGGACAACCTGGCCGTCCAGCAGCAGGACGTGACCTATCACCCCGGCGCGATCCGCTACTACAAGGAAGTCGGGATCTGGAAGGGCGAGTAAGGCGGCGGCCGGCGACAGCCGGCCTCCACTTCCACACAGAGGACCGTCCGGGGACGACGCACAGATGAACAGCGACGCAGAACTTGAACTGGAAGCGCCGACGGAAGGCATCGTGGGGGTCGCGAGCACCGTGCTCGGGGCCGCCCTCGGTCTCGCCGGCATCGCATGGGGAGCCGATCTCTACCGTCTCCTCGGCATGAACTTCCTCGCCGAGCAGTTCCTGGCGGTCGTGCTCGGCCTCGCCATGGCGCTGGTGTTCATCGTGCGGCCCTTCCGCCGCACCGATCTGCAGCGCGTCTCGGTGCCCTGGTACGACTGGGTGCTGGCCGCGGTCTCGCTCGGCGTCGGCCTCTACATGGGCTGGTCCTACCCGCGCATGCTCGGCGATTTCTTCAATGCGCCGTGGGACGTGCTCGTCGTCACCTGGCTGCTCTTCGTCCTGGTGCTGGAAGGCCTGCGCCGGGCCTCGGGGTGGGCGCTGCTGATCACCGTCCTCGTCTTCTTCGCCTATGCGCTCGTCGGCCACCTCATCGGCGGCGACCTGCAGACCCGCGAGGTCGACATCAACGACATGGTCGTCTATCTCGGCCTCGACACCAGCGGCCTGTTCGGCCTGGTGCTCCTGATCGGCGTCACCGTCGTCGTGCCCTTCGTCTTCTTCGGACAGCTGCTGTCGTCGTCCGGCGGCGCCAATTTCTTCAACGACATCTCGCTCGCCCTGATGGGCCGCTTCCGTGGCGGCGCCGCCAAGATCTCGATCATGGCCTCGTCCCTGTTCGGCTCGATCAACGGCATCGTCGTGTCCAACATCCTGGCGACCGGCGTCGTCACCATCCCGATGATGAAGCGATCGGGCTTCAAGCCGGAACATGCCGCCGCCGTCGAGGCGAGCGCCTCCAACGGCGGCCAGCTGATGCCGCCGGTGATGGGTGCGGTCGCCTTCCTGATGGCCGACTTCCTGCAGATCTCCTATGCCGAGGTCGCCATCGCCGCCGCCGTGCCGTCGCTGCTCTACTACCTCGCTCTGTTCATCCAGGCCGACCTCGAGGCCGCCAAGGGCAACATCCTGCGCGTACCGGCGAGCGAGATCCCGGCCATCCTGAAGTCTCTCGCGACGGGCTGGCTGTTCCTCCTGCCCTTCGCCGTCCTGGTCTACGCGCTGTTCTGGCAGAACCGCGAGCCCGAGAACGCGGCGATCTTCGCCTGCATCGCCGTGGTCGCGATCGGCTTTCTGTTCGGCTACGGCACGCAGCGCCTGACCCCGCGCGAAGTGTGGAACTGCCTCGTGCGCACCGGCGTGTCGTCGGCCGACATCATCATGATCTCGGCCGCCGCCGGCTTCATCATGGGCATTCTCCAGATCACCGGCCTCGGCTTCGCGCTGACCGTCTTCCTGGTCAACATCGGCGCCGGCAACGTCTACCTGCTGCTGATCATCGCCGCCGTCCTGTGCATCGTGCTCGGCATGGGCATGCCGACGCTCGGCGTCTACGTGCTGCTCGCCGTGCTCATCGTGCCGGCGCTGGTGGAGGTGGGCGTCTCGCCGATGGCCGCGCACATGTTCATCCTCTACCTCGGCATGATGTCCTTCGTGACGCCGCCGGTGGCGATCGCCGCCTTCTTCGCGGCCAACCTCGCCAAGGCCGATCCCATGAAGACCGGCTGGGTGGCGATGCGTTTCTCCTGGACGGCCTACATCGTGCCCTTCCTCTTCGTCTTCTCGCCGAGCCTGCTGCTGCAGAGCGGCTCCTGGCTCGATACCGCCCTGTCGATCACCACCGCGGCGATCGGCGTCTGGTTCGTCTCCGCCGGCATGATCGGTTTCGGCCTGCGCCGCATGAGCGGCCTGATCCAGCTGGCGTCCATCGTCTGCGGATCGCTGCTGCTGATCCCGGTCGAGATGGCATGGTGGGCCGCGGGCGCCAACGTCGCCGGCGGCGCGATCGCCGCAGCGGTCCTGCTCGCCGAATTCGCAGGGCGCCGCAACGCGCGCGCCCTCACACGGGAAATCGCGGCCGAATAGGCTGCAGCACTGGGAGAAGCACCATGAGCACCGCCCCCGCCAGCTCCACCGAAGCCGAGCGCAAGGCCTTCTACGACCGGCTCGCGCCGCAGAACCTCGCGCCGCTGTGGGAGGTCCTGCGCGGGCTCCTGCCCAACGAACCGAAGTCGAAGGCGGCCCCGCACCGCTGGCGCTATGCCGACGTGCGGCCGTTGCTGATGGAATCGGGAAGCCTGCTCACCGCGAAGGAGGCCGAACGCCGTGTCCTGGTGCTCGAGAACCCCGCCATGCCCGGCCAGTCCCGCGCCACCGCCACCATGTATGCCGGCCTGCAGCTGATCATGCCGGGCGAGACCGCGCCGGCGCACCGCCACACGCCGTCGGCGCTGCGCTTCATGCTGGAGGGCACGGGCGCCTTCACGGCCGTCGGCGGCGAGCGCACCACGATGCGCCGCGGCGATTTCATCATCACGCCGTCCTGGGCCTATCACGACCATGGCAACGAGGGCTCCGACCCCTGCGCCTGGCTCGACGGGCTCGACCTGCCGCTGGTGTCCTTCTTCGAGGCCGGCTTCAACGAGCACTACAACGACGAGCGCCAGTCGATCGTGCGTCCCGAGGGCGACGCGCTCGCCCGCTTCGGCTCCGGCATGCTGCCGCTGAGGCCCGAAAGCCGCTACGGCCTGACGACGCCGATCTTCAACTATCCCTACGAGCGCACCCGCGAGGCCCTCGTCGCGGCGTCGAAGGGCGAGGCGCCCGATGCGCACGAGGCGGTCACGCTGCGCTACGCCAATCCGCTCGACGGCGGCTGGGCGATGCCCACCATGGCGGCCTGGATGACCTATGTGCCGAAGGGCTTCCGCACCACACCCATCCGCTCCACCGACGGTATCGTCATGGCGCTGGCCGAAGGCGCTCTGACCGCCTCGATCGGCGACAGAAACTTCGACCTGTCGGTCTCCGACGTCGCGGTCGCACCGGGCTGGACCTGGCGCAGCTTCGCCGCCACCGAGGACTCCTTCCTGTTCTGCTTCTCCGACCGCGTCGCCCAGGAAAAGCTCGGGCTCTGGCGCGAGGAGCGCGGGCACTGACGCGCAGACCCGCCCCCCGGCCCGACCGTCCGGACCGGAAGGCCGACGACCACTGAGAGGCCCGGGGCGCGGCGAGCGGCGAGAAAAGACCGCAACCCGCCCCGGATACGACCCGATCGACTGCAAGGATTTGAAAGACATGCGCTTCTGCCGATTCGACGATGATCGACTGGGGGTCGTCCGCGGAACCCTGGTCCATGACGTGACGCCCGTCCTGGACCGGTTGCCGCCGCTCTCCTGGCCGGTGCCGCGCGGCGACCACTTCTTCAACCACCTCGACGTCCTGCGTCCGGCGATGGAGGAGATGGCCGGCGCCGTGCCGGGCGTGCCGGTCGCGTCCGTCCGGCTGCTCTCGCCGGTCGCCAATCCCGGCAAGATCGTCGCGGCGCCGGTCAACTACCAGCTCCACCTCGACGAATCGCGGGCCGACACGCAGATCAACTTCGGCACCCAGGTGAAGACGATCGCCGACTACGGCGTCTTCCTGAAGGCGACGAGCTCGATGATCGGCGCGGGCGAGACCGTCGTGGCGGACTGGCCGGACCGGCGCATCGACCACGAGATCGAACTCGCTCTGGTGATCGGCCGGAAGGGCTTCCGTATCGCCGAGGAAGACGCGCTGTCCCATGTCGCCGGCTACATGATCGGCCTCGACATGACCATCCGCGGCACCGAGGACCGCTCCTTCCGCAAGTCGCTCGACACCTTCACCGTCTTCGGCCCGCACCTCGTCACCGCCGACGAGATCGGCGACCCGGGCAGCCTCGACTTCGAGATCAAGGTCAATGGCGAGACCCGGCAGAAGTCCAACACCAGTCTGCTGATCTGGGACGTGCAGAAGCTGATCGCCTATGCCAGCAAGGCCTACACGCTCTACCCGGGCGACGTGATCATGACCGGCACGCCCGAGGGCGTCGCGCCGGTCGTTCCGGGCGACACCATGCATGCCTGGATCGACCGGATCGGCGAGATGTCGGTCGCGGTCACCGGATAGGGCGGGTGACGGGCAGGGTCGCCGCTGTGTCCGGCGTCGGGCGCATCCTGATCGCGGGGGGCGGCATCGGAGGGCTCACCGCCGCCGCCACGCTGCTCCTGGCCGGCTTCGACGTGACCGTCTTCGAGCAGGCCGCGGTGCTCGCCGAAATCGGCGCCGGCATCCAGGTCAGCGCCAATGCCGGCCGCGTCTACCGCTCGCTCGGCCTCATGGACGCGATCGAGGCGGCCGGCGTGATGCCGGATGCCTATCATTTCCGCGTCTTCGACAGCGGCGACGTCCTGCAGACCATCCCGCTCGGCGAGGGCTACCGCGCGCGGCACGGCGTGCCTTACGTGACCATCCACCGCGCCGACCTGCACCGGCTGCTGCTGGACAAGGTCCGCAGCCTCGACCCTGCCGCCATCCGCACCGGCTGCACGGTCACGTCCTTCGCCGAGGACGCGGACGGAGTCATCGTCACGCTGGCCGACGGCTCGAGCGAGCGCGGCGCCGCACTGATCGGCGCCGACGGCATCAGGTCGATCGTGCGGCTCGGCGTCGCCGGTCCCACCGCGGCGTCCTACACCGGCGACGCGGCCTGGCGCGTCACGGTGCCCTCGGAGCGGCTCCTGCCGGAATACCGCTCGCGCACCACGGACGTCTGGGCGGGACCGGGCCGCCACGCGGTCACCTATCCGCTGCGCGGGGGCGCGCTGATGAACCTCGTCGGCTGCGTCGAGTACGCCGCCTGGGAGGACGAATCCTGGACCACCCCGCGCCCCTGGGCCGAGATGCGCGCCGATTTCGAGGGCTGGCACCCGATGATCACCGCCATCATCGACGCCGCCGACCGCGACCAGTGCTTCCGCTGGGCGCTGCGCGACCGCGAGCCGATCGGCGGCTGGAGCACGGGCCGGGTGACCCTTCTCGGCGACGCCGCCCATCCCACCCTGCCCTACATGGCGCAGGGCGCGGCGATGGCCGTCGAGGACGCCGCCGTGCTCGCGCGCGCCCTGCTACAGACATCGGACGTCCCCGCCGCGCTCGCGCTCTACCAGCGCAACCGCATCGACCGCACCGCCCGCATCGTCAACGAATCGCGGGCCAACCGCGCCCTCTTCCACCTGCCCGACGTGGCGGCCCTGCGCGCCGCCTTCGACCGGCGCGACATCAATGCCGAGCGCTCCGCCTGGCTCTTCTCCTACGATCCGACGACGGTCGAACTGGTCGACCCCTGAACGAACGCCGTCCGCTCAGTCCGCCGGGCCGCCGAGCGCCTTGTGCGCCAGCGCCATGAACTGCTCGCGCTCGCCGTCGTCGAGCGGCGCCAGGATGTCGGCCTGCAGGCGCCGCACCACCGGCAGCATGGCGGCGTACACGCGCAGTCCCTCGGCCGTCAGGCTGACCTCGCGGGCCCGCCGGTCGCGCGGGCTGATCTCCCGGTTGACCAGGCCCTTCTGCTCCAGCCGGTCGACCACCCCGCCGATGGTGGCGCGGTCGTAGGCGATCAGCGCCGACAATTGTCCCTGATCGATCTTCGGATTGCTCTTCAGCGCGTCGAGCGCCGCGAACTGCACCGGCGTCAGGTCGAAGCCCGCGGCCTGGACCTCCCGCAGGAACACCTGGGTGGACACCTGGTGCAGGCGCCGGATCAGGTGACCGGCCATTGCGGCGAGTTGCATCGTGCTCTCCCTGTCGGCCGGCGGAGCCGGGACCGGATTGACGGATATGATAAGTACACTTATCTTATGGACACTTATCATATCGCAATCGGGATCGCGGGCAAGGGAAGACAGATGCAGTTCCACCTGAACGGTTTCCGGCCCGGCGATCCGGAGCTCCACGATGCCGCCCCCGGACGGCCTTTCGCCGAAGGCCTGCCGGGCGAGGTCGACGTGCTGATCGTCGGCGCGGGCCCGGCCGGACTCACCCTCGCCGCGCAGCTCGCCGCCTTCCCGCAGATCGCGACCCGCCTCATCGAGCAGAAGCCGGGACCGATTGAGAAGGGCCAGGCCGACGGCATCTCCTGCCGGTCGATGGAGATGTTCAACGCCTTCGGCTTCGCCGAGAAGGTCATGAAGGAAGGCTACTGGGTCAACGAGACGACCTTCTGGAAGCCGGATCCGGCCGATCCGCGCCGCATCGTCCGCAACGGCCGCGTCGACGACGTCGAGGACGGCCTGTCCGAAATGCCCCACGTCATCCTCAATCAGGCGCGGGTCCACGACATGTACCTCGACATCATGCGCCATTCGCCGTCGCGGCTCGTGCCGGACTACGGCTGCCGGCTGGTCGATCTGTCCGTCGACCCGGACGACCGCGATCATCCGGTCACCGTCACCATCGAGCGCGTCGACCCCGGCCGGGAGGGCGTGCGCGAGACCGTGCGCGCCCGCTACGTCGTCGGCTGCGACGGCGCGCGCAGCGGCGTGCGCCGGGCCATCGGCCGCGAGCTCGTCGGCGATTCGGCCAACCAGGCCTGGGGCGTGATGGACGTGCTGGCGGTCACGGACTTCCCCGACATCCGCTTCAAGTCGCTGATCCAGTCGGCCGGCGAGGGCAACATGGTCCTCATCCCGCGCGAGGGCGGCCATCTCGTGCGCCTCTACATCGAGCTCGACAAGCTCGGCGCCACCGAGCGCGTCGCCAACCGCAACGTCACGCTCGATCATCTCGTCGCCGCGGCCAAGCGGATCTTCCGCCCGTATGCGCTCGACGTGAAGGAAACCGCCTGGTGGTCGGTCTACGAGATCGGCCAGCGCCTGACCGACCGGTTCGACGACGTGCCCGATGCAGCCGTCGCGACGCGCACCCCGCGCGTCTTCATCACCGGCGACGCCTGCCACACCCACAGCCCAAAGGCCGGCCAGGGCATGAACGTCTCGATGGGCGACAGCTTCAACCTCGGCTGGAAGCTCGTCTCCGTCCTGCTCGGCCGGTCCGGTCCCGAACTGCTGCACAGCTATTCCGCCGAGCGCCAGGCGGTGGCGAAGGATCTGATCGACTTCGACCGGGAGTGGTCCCGCATCATCGGCGAGCCGCCCGCGCCCGGCGAGAGCGGCATGCCGAGGTTCCAGCGCTACTTCATCGAGCACGGCCGCTACACGGCGGGCATGTCGGTCACCTACCCGCCTTCGGCGCTGACCGGCCCCGCCACCTGGCAGACGCTCGCGAGGGGCTTCCCGGTCGGCGCGCGCCTCCACTCGGCACCTGTCATGCGGCTCTGCGACGGCAGGCGGATCGAGCTCGGCCACCTGATCCGGGCGGACGCGCGCTGGCGCCTCTTCGCCTTCGCCGGAGCAGGCGACGACGGCGGGCCCGGCGGCCCGGTCGCCGCGCTCTGCGGCTTCCTGGCGACCGCACCCGCGCTGCCGATCGCCCGCGCACTGGCGGCGGGAGCGGACCCCGATGCGGTGATCGACCTGCGGGCGGTGTTCCAGCAGGACCACCGCGCGCTGGCGGCCGGGCCGATGCACGGCCTTCTGAAGCCGGCGAAGGGCCGGCTTGGCCTCATCGACCACGAGAAGATCTTCTGCGCGCCGCTGAAGCACGGGTCCGACATCTACGACCGGCGCGGCATCGACAGGAAGGCGGGCGCGCTCGTCGTCGTCCGTCCGGACCAGTACGTCGCCCACGTGCTGCCGCTCGACGCCCATGGCGAACTCGGCGCGTTCTTCGCCGGCATCCTGACGCCCTGATCCGGGACCCGGCCGCCGGCCGGGCCGCGTCGGCCCTCAGTTGATCGCTACCGACAGGCCCGGCAGGTCGCCGCCCGCGATCACGGTCGACCACCGCTCGCCCGGCGCGACGGGGAAGGCGCGGGTCACCGTCCCGGTGGTGACGATCTCGCCCGCGCGGAGCGGCGGGTTGTCCGGGTCGCCCGCCAGCACGCCGACGAGATGCGCCAGCGCCTCGACCGGTCCGTCGAGCACGTTCGCGCCGGTCCCGGCATCGACTTCGTCGCCGTTCCGCAGAAGGGTCAGCTTGAGCCGCGCCAGCGCCACCGGCAGGCCGGGCCGTTCGTCCGGCGCCAGCAGGCGCCGCGGTCCGACGTACAGCGCCCCGTGCAGCCCGCCGTCGGCGACGCAATCGGCCGCGCCGAACCGCCACGCCGGGAAGATGGACTGGACGATCTCGAAGCCGTGTGCCACCCAGGCGACCGAGCCGGCCAACTCGGCGACCGACATCCCCGGCGAGAGGTCGCGGTCGAGGCCGAGCACGATCTCCGGCTCGATGCGCGGCTCCGGCAGGTGCGAGACAGCGATCGTCCCGCCCGCGGCGGCCGCGTGCACGGTCCCTTCCCACATGTCGCCCCAGATCGGCTGGAACACGCCGTACTCGTCCCAGATGCCGCGATTGGTGAAGCCGATCTTGCGGCCGACCGGCCTCTCGCCCCGCGCCTGTCTCAGGCGCCGGAGTTCCGCGGCCGCTCGGTAGGCGGCGGCGAGGTCGAAGCCGTCGATCCGGCGCGTGAAGGGAGCGATCTGCCCGCCCGCGTCCAGCGCCGCCAGCACCTCGCCCGCCACCGACGCGGCATCGGCGTCCATCGCCGCGTCAGCCGATCTTCTGGCCGGTCTTGGCCCAGTCGGCGAGGAACTGCTCCAGGCCCTTGTCGGTCAGCGGATGCTTGACCAGCGCGCGCAGCGTCGCCGGCGGCACCGTCGCCACGTCGGCGCCGATCAGCGCCACGCGCTTGACGTGCTCGGGCGTGCGGATCGACGCGGCGAGGATTTCGGTCTCGAAGCCGAAATTATCGTAGATCTGGCGGATCTCGGCGATCAGTTCGACGCCGTCGAAGCCCATGTCATCCAGCCGGCCGATGAAGGGCGAAATGAAGGTCGCGCCCGCCTTGGCGGCCAGCAGCGCCTGGTTGGCCGAAAAGCACAGCGTCACGTTGACCTTGCGGCCGTCGCCGGTGATCGCCTTGCAGGCGCGCAGCCCGTCGAGCGTCAGCGGCACCTTGATGCAGATGTTGTCGGCGATCTTCGACAGGACGTCGGCCTCGCGCATCATCTCCTTGTAGTCGATCGCGACCACCTCGGCCGAGACCGGCCCTTCGACGATCGAGCAGATTTCCCTGGTGACCTCGGCGATGTTGCCGCCCGACTTCAGGATCAGCGAGGGATTGGTGGTCACGCCGTCGAGGAGCCCGAGTTCGTTGAGTTCGCGGATTTCCTTCGTGTCGGCAGTGTCGACGAAGAACTTCATGGGATTCTCCTGGCCTATTCGGGGGTGGACGGGGCGCCGCCCGCCTGGTTGGCCTTTGATCTAGACGAAACTCGGGGCAAGGTCACGCGCCATGACGCAAGATTCGCCCGCCCCCTCCGTCGTTCCGGTGATGGTACCGATGCCCGCCGAGCGGCCCTACTCCTATGCCGTCCCTCCCGGCATGGCGGTCGGGCCCGGCTCGATCGTGCGTGTGCCGCTCGGGCCCCGCGAGGTCGCGGGCGTGGTCTGGGACGGCGACGGCGGCACCGTCGATCCGAAGAAGCTCAGGCCGATCTCCCAGGTCTTCGACTGCCCGCCCATCGACGGGCCGATGCGCCGCTTCGTCGACTGGGTGGCCGACTACACGCTCTCGCCGCCCGGCATGGTGGCGCGCATGCTGCTGCGCGCGCCGGCGGCCTTCGACCCCGAGCCCTGGATCGACGGCATCGCCCGCACCGCCGGGCTGCCCGACCGCATGACGGCGGCGCGCAGCCGCGTGCTCGAACTGGCGCACGAGGGCATGGCGTGGACGCGCTCGGGCCTCGCGCACGCGGCCGGGGTGTCGTCCGCGGTGATCGACGGTCTGCGCGAGCAGGGCGTCTTCGAGGAGGTGAAGCTGCCGCCGCGCCCGGTCGTCGCCGCGCCCGATCCCGGCTACGCCGTCCCCGCGCTCAGTCCCGACCAGGAGGCCGCCGCCGCCACGCTGCGCGAAAGGGCCGGCCAGCCCGCCTTCTCCGTCACCCTCGTCGACGGCGTCACCGGCTCGGGCAAGACCGAGGTCTATTTCGAGGCCATTGCCGCGGCCGTCCGGCGCGGCGCCCAGGTGCTGATCCTGCTGCCCGAGATCGCGCTCACCCACGCCTTCCTCGAGCGCTTCCAGGATCGCTTCGGTGCGAAGCCCGCCGAGTGGCACTCCGACCTGCCGCCGCGCATGCGTGAAAAAGTCTGGCGCCAGGTCGCGGAAGGCCAGGTGCGCGTGGTCGCCGGCGCCCGCTCGGCGCTGTTCCTGCCGTTCCGCGAGCTCGGCCTCATCGTCGTCGACGAGGAGCACGACCCCGCCTACAAGCAGGAGGACCGCGTCTTCTACAATGCCCGCGACATGGCGGTGGTGCGCGCGCGCATCGCCGGCTTTCCGGTCATCCTCGCCTCCGCGACGCCGTCCATCGAGAGCCGCGTCAACGCGCTGTCGGGCCGCTACGGCCGCGTCGCCCTGCCCGCGCGCTTCGCCGACGCGGCCCTGCCCGACCTGAAGGCGATCGACATGCGCCGCTCCCCCCCGGCGCGCGGCGGCTTCCTCTCGCCGGTGCTGCTCGACGCCACGAGGAAGACGCTGGCGCGCGGCGAGCAGGCGCTGTTCTTCCTCAACCGCCGCGGCTATGCGCCGCTCACGCTCTGCCGCGTCTGCGGCCACCGCTTCCAGTGCCCGTCCTGCTCCAGCTGGCTGGTCGAACACCGCTTCCGCGGCCAGCTCGTCTGCCACCAGTGCGGCCACACCGAGCCGCGGCCGGAGGCCTGCCCGTCCTGCGGCGCGCTCGACCACCTCGTCGCCTGCGGTCCGGGCGTCGAGCGCATCGCCGAGGAGGCGGTCGGCCACTTCCCGGACGCCCGCATCATCGTCCTCTCCTCCGACCTGCTCGGCGGCGTGCGGCGGCTGCGTCTGGAACTGGAAGCCATCGCCAAAGGCGAGGCCGACATCGTCATCGGCACACAGCTGGTCGCCAAGGGCCACAACTTCCCGAACATGACGCTGGTCGGCATCGTCGACGCCGATCTCGGGCTTGCCAACGGCGACCCGCGCGCCGCCGAGCGCACCTTCCAGCTCTTGTCCCAGGTCACCGGCCGCGCCGGCCGCACCGGCCGGAAGAGCCTCGGCCTGCTGCAGACCTACCAGCCCGACCATCCGGTCATGAAGGCGATCGTCTCCGGCGACGCCGAGGCCTTCTACGAGAAGGAGACCGACGAGCGGCAGCGCGCCGCCATGCCGCCTTTCGGCCGCCTCGCCGGCCTCATCGTCAGCGCCGCCACCCGCGCCGAGGCCGAAGCCCACGCCCGCGCGCTCCGCCGCGCGGCACCCCGCGCCGCCGACATCGAGGTTCTCGGCCCCGCCGAGGCGCCATTGGCCCTGATCGGCGGCCGCCACCGCTTCCGCCTCCTCGTCCACGGCGACCGCCGCTCCGACATCCGGAAGTTCGTCCGCGCCATGCTGGCCGCGGCCGAAAGGCCCCGCGGCTCGGTCCGCGTCCAGGTCGACATCGACCCCCAGAGCTTCCTGTGAGCCGCTGCGTCGGGCGCGCGACACCTCCGAAACGACGAAAGCCGGACACGGGGTCCGGCTTTCGATCGATGCGGTGCGCGCTCCGGTCAGGCGGGCAGGATTGCGCCCTGGAGCGTCGTGAGCTGGCCGAGATACTCCTCGGCCTTCGTGCGGGCGTGATGGTCGACGGCGTCGCCGAGGTCTTCCTGCGCTTCCTTGATGCGGCGGGCGATGTCGGCGCGGTCGATCTGGTCGACGTGGATCGCCGATTCGGCCAGCAGCGTGCAGCCCTCCGGCAGGATGTCGGCGAAGCCGCCGAACACCACGTAGCGGTCGACCTTGCCGCCGGCCGCGGCGACGGTGACCACGCCGGGCTTGATGGTGGTCATGACGGGCGCGTGGTTCGCCATCACCGTCATCTCGCCTTCCGTCGCCGGAATGACCACGGACTCGACCTGCGCGGAGACGAGCAGGCGCTCCGGCGAAACCAGCTCGAACTTGAAGGATTGTGCCATTCAAATCTAGCCGGCAGAAAATGGCGAGCGGCGAAGGATCATCGCCCCGTCGATCGCCAGACCTGCCCGCTACTCCCTATGCCAATCGTTGCTTACGCCGCTTCGGCGGCCAGACGCTGCGCCTTCTCGAGCGCCATCTCGATCGAGCCGACCATGTAGAACGCCGCTTCCGGCAGATGGTCGTACTCGCCCGCGACGAGGCCCTTGAACGAGCGGATCGTGTCCTCGAGCGGCACGAGCTGGCCCGGCGAACCGGTGAACACCTCGGCGACGAAGAAGGGTTGCGACAGGAAGCGCTCGATCTTGCGTGCGCGCGCCACGGTCAGCTTGTCCTCTTCCGAGAGCTCGTCCATGCCCAGGATGGCGATGATGTCCTGCAGCGACTTGTAGCGCTGCAGCGTCTGCTGCACCGAGCGCGCCACCTGGTAGTGCTCCTCGCCGACGATCTGCGGATCGAGCATGCGCGAGGTCGAGTCGAGCGGATCCACCGCCGGGTAGATGCCCTTCTCGGCGATCGAGCGGTTGAGCGTCGTCGTGGCGTCGAGATGGGCGAAGGAGGTGGCCGGCGCCGGGTCGGTCAGGTCGTCGGCGGGCACGTAGATGGCCTGCACCGAGGTGATCGAGCCCTTGGTGGTGGTGGTGATGCGCTCCTGCATGGCGCCCATGTCGGTGGCGAGCGTCGGCTGGTAGCCCACCGCCGAGGGGATGCGGCCGAGCAGAGCCGACACTTCCGAACCCGCCTGGGTGAAGCGGAAGATGTTGTCGACGAAGAACAGCACGTCCTGGCCCTGGTCGCGGAAGTGCTCGGCGATGGTGAGGCCGGTCAGCGCGACGCGGGCGCGGGCGCCGGGCGGCTCGTTCATCTGGCCGAACACGAGGGCGCACTTGGAGCCGGCGGTCGATCCCTCGTTCTCGTGGGGATCCTTGTTGACGCCCGACTCGATCATCTCGTGATAGAGGTCGTTGCCCTCGCGGGTGCGCTCGCCGACGCCGGCGAAGACGGAATAGCCGCCATGCGCCTTGGCGACGTTGTTGATCAGTTCCTGGATCAGCACGGTCTTGCCGACGCCGGCGCCGCCGAACAGGCCGATCTTGCCGCCGCGGGCATAGGGTGCCAGCAGGTCGATGACCTTGATGCCGGTGACGAGGATCTGCGCCTCGGTCGACTGCTCGACATAGGCCGGCGCTTCCTGGTGGATCGCGCGGCGGGCGGTCGACGGAACGGGACCGGCCTCGTCGACCGGCTCGCCGATGACGTTGAGGATGCGGCCGAGCGTCTCCTCGCCGACGGGGACGGTGATCGGCGACCCGGTGTCGGCGACCGGCTGGCCGCGCACGAGGCCTTCCGAGGAGTCCATGGCGATGCAACGGACGGTGTTCTCGCCGAGATGCTGCGCGACTTCGAGGACCAGGCGGTTGCCGCCGTTGTCGGTCTCGAGCGCGTTCAGGATCGGCGGCAGGGCGCCTTCGAACGACACGTCGACGACAGCGCCGATGACCTGCGCGATCCTGCCGGTCGCGGCCTTCGGGTTAGCTGCTATAGCCATTTTTCTTACCCTCTTCGGTGTCTAGAGCGCTTCCGCGCCCGAGATGATTTCGATCAGTTCCTTGGTGATCTGCGCCTGCCGCTGACGGTTGTAGGTGATCGTCAGCTTGCTGATCATGTCGCCGGCATTGCGCGTCGCATTGTCCATGGCCGTCATCTTGGCGCCCATCTCGCCCGCCGCGTTCTCGAGGAGGGCGCGGAAGATCTGGACGGAGATGTTGCGCGGGATCAGGTCCGACAGGATCTGGCCCGCGTCCGGCTCGTATTCGTAGATCGACGACGCCGCGGCATCGGCGGCCGGCGCGGCCGGGGCGCTCGCCGGGATGATCTGCTGGGCGGTCGGGATCTGCGAGATCACCGACTTGAACTCGGAATAGAACAGCGTGCAGACGTCGAACTCGCCGGCCGCGAAGCGCTGGGTGATGTTCCTGGCGATGGCGTCGGCGTTGACGAAGCCGACCTGCTTGACGTCACGCAGCTCGATCCGCTCGATGATCAGCTTGGCATAGTCGCGGCGCAGGATGTCGGCGCCCTTCTTGCCGACCGTGATGATCTTCACGGTCTTGCCGTCGCGCAGCAGCCGGCGGATGTGCTCGCGCGCCAGGCGGGCGATCTGGCTGTTGAAGCCGCCGCAGAGGCCGCGCTCGGCGGTGGCGACGACGAGCAGGTGCACGTCGTCCCTGCCGGTGCCCGTCATCAGCGCCGGCGCGTCGTCGCCCGACACGGCCGCAGCGATGTTGGCGAGCACCGCGCCCATGCGCTGCGAGTACGGCCGGGCCGCCTCCGCCGCTTCCTGGGCGCGACGCAGCTTCGCCGCGGCGACCATCTGCATCGCCTTGGTGATCTTCTGCGTCGCCTTCACCGAGGCGATGCGGTTTCGCAGGTCCTTTAGTGAAGGCATGCCTCGACCCTACTCCCGACCGATCAGGCGAAGTTCTTGGCGAAGGCGTCGATCTCGGCCTTCAGCCTGGCGCGCAGATCGTCCGACAGGGCCTTCTCGACGCGGATCGCCTCGAGCACTGCCTTGCCATCGCCGCGCATGTGGGTGAGCAGGCCGCGCTCGAAGGCGCCGACCTTGGCCACCGGGATCTTGTCGAGATAGCCGTTGACGCCGGCGAAGATCACGACGACCTGCTCTTCCGTCTTCAGCGGCGAGAACTGCGGCTGCTTGAGGAGCTCCGTCAGGCGGGCGCCGCGGTTGAGCAGGCGCTGCGTGGCGGCGTCGAGATCCGAGCCGAACTGCGCGAAGGCGGCCATCTCGCGATACTGCGCGAGCTCGCCCTTGATCGAGCCGGCAACCTGCTTCATCGCCTTGACCTGGGCGGCCGAGCCGACGCGCGACACCGAGAGACCGACGTTCACCGCCGGGCGGATGCCCTGGAAGAACAGGTTGGTCTCGAGGAAGATCTGGCCGTCGGTGATCGAGATCACGTTGGTCGGGATGTAGGCCGAGACGTCGTTGGCCTGGGTCTCGATGACCGGCAGAGCCGTGAGAGAGCCCTTGCCGTTGTCGTCGTTGAGCTTGGCCGCGCGCTCGAGCAGGCGGGAATGCAGGAAGAAGACGTCGCCGGGATAGGCCTCGCGCCCGGGCGGACGACGCAGCAGCAGCGACATCTGGCGGTAGGCGACGGCCTGCTTGGACAGGTCGTCATAGGCGATCACGGCGTGCATGCCGTTGTCGCGGAAGTACTCGCCCATGGCGCAGCCCGCGAAGGGGGCGAGGAACTGCATCGGCGCCGGGTCGGACGCGGTGGCGGCGATGATGATCGAATATTCGAGCGCGCCGCGCTCTTCCAGCGCCTTGACGAACTGGGCGACGGTGGAGCGCTTCTGGCCGACGGCGACGTAGACGCAGTAGAGCTTCTGGCCCTCGTCGTCGCCCATGTTGAGCGGCTTCTGGTTCAGGAAGGTGTCGAGGATGATCGCGGTCTTGCCGGTCTGGCGGTCGCCGATGACGAGCTCGCGCTGGCCGCGGCCGATCGGGATCAGCGCGTCGATGGCCTTGAGGCCGGTCGACATCGGCTCGTGCACCGACTTGCGGGGGATGATGCCGGGGGCCTTGACGTCGACGCGGCGACGCTCTGCCGCCTCGATCGGCCCCTTGCCGTCGATCGGATTTCCGAGTGCGTCGACGACGCGGCCGAGCAGGCCCTTGCCGACCGGCACGTCGACGATGGTGCCGGTGCGCTTGACGGTGTCGCCTTCCTTGATGTCGCGGTCGGCGCCGAAGATGACGACGCCGACATTGTCGGTCTCGAGGTTCAGCGCCATGCCGCGGATGCCGCCGGGGAACTCGACCATCTCGCCCGCCTGGACGTTGTCGAGGCCGTAGACGCGGGCGATGCCGTCACCGACCGACAGGACCTGACCGACTTCGGAGACCTCGGCTTCCTTGCCGAAGTTCTTGATCTGGTCTTTCAGAATTGCGGAGATTTCCGCGGCGCGGATGTCCATCAGCCGACCTCTTTAAGTGCGAGCTTGAGCGAATTGAGTTTGGTCTTGAGCGACGTATCGATCTGGCGCGAGCCCATCTTGACGATCAGGCCGCCGAGCAGGGAGGGATCGATCGTGACCTTGACGGTGACGGTCTTGCCGGCGACCTGCGCCAGCGCGGCCTTGAGTTCGGCCTCCTGATCGCGCGTCAGCGCATGCGCGGCCCTGACGTCGGCCACCACCTCGCCCCGGTGCTCGGCGGCGATGGCGCGGAACGCCCTGATGATGCCGGGAACGGCGAACAGGCGCCGGTTCTTCGCGACGACCTTCAGGAAATTGGCGACGAGGCCGTGCAGGCCGGCCTTCTCGACGATGGCCGAGATCGCCCGGTACTGGTCGTCGGCCGAGAAGACCGGGCTCTCGATGAGGCGCCTCAGATCGGCGCTCTCGGCGATCAGGCCCTCGAAGGCGAGGAGATCGTACTCGACCTGCGAGACGCTCTTCTCGTCGAGGGCGAGCTCGAACAGCGAGCCGGCGTAGCGCCCCGCGACGTCTGAAACTGGCGAAGTAGACTGTGCCACGAACGGTCTTCTCTTCCTGAGATGGCCGCAGGATTTCGGCGCGAGTTCAAGACTCTGGCTAACCCTCTGACCTAATTGAATTAATTCGACCACAAATCCGAGCGTGCCGATCCCCGGGCCGAAAGTCGATTGCCGTCTAGCACAGGCATTCCGGACTCGCAACAACCCGAAGCAGGTGGTTTCGCGTCAGTTTTGTCGCATCGGAGCGGGTATCGCTGCGTCGCCGGCCGTCAGGAGAGGTAGCCGAGGGCATAGGCGAGCGGCAGGCCGGCAAGAAGGAGGTCGAGGACGAGGCGCAGCAGGCCGAGGCCCCATGCGGTGCGGTCTGCGACGAGGGCAGCCGCGCGGCCGACGGCCGCGAAGAGCCAGCCGGCGCCGACGGCGAGGTAGAGCAGCGGCTGCGCCAGCATGATCGCCGCGATGCCGAGGCCGATCGGGAAGCCGGACGCGGCGCGGAGCGCGGAGGACGCTGCGGCGCGATCGCGCGGTTCCCCCGTCAGCCCGGCCCAAGGCCCCGGAACGACCAGCGCGGCAAGGCCGGCGAGAATGGCGCAGACGGCCGATGCGAAGGCCAGCGCCTCGCCGGTGGTGGTGGGCCAGGGCAGGGTGAGTTCCATGACGGGTTCCAATGCGATCGACGGCGTTTCTAGCAGGCGCGCAGGGCGATTCGCCAGCGGGAGGAACGGGCGGCGACGCGCCCGAATTGCGGCCGCGCGACGGGAGATGCGGGGTCGGTCGACTCCGGCCGAGATCCGCCGGCAAGTGCGTCGAATCGGCGGGACGGTCCCCGCATTCGCGGACAAGCGCCTTCGGGCCGCGCGGAGGGCTCCGCCGGCCGGGACGGTGGGAACCGTTTCCTCCGTCACTCCAGAGACCGGCCGGAAAGGGCGTCGGATGCCGTCGAATGAAGCAGACCGTCCCGTCCGGCGCGTGCAGCGGCGTCAGGACGTGTCGAGGGGCGCCCGCTTCGGGAGACCGGCGACGGTGGGCCGCCCGACGGCGCGCGGCGCCGGCGCGGGCGTCAGGCCCTCGCCGGCGAGCGTGCAGAGCTCCTCCAGCAGCGCGCAGAACAGCGCGGCCAGCCAGCGCAGCCGCCAGGCGCGCATCAGCGCACCGTCGACGCCGAAGCCCGGCTCCGGCCCGTCCTCGAGCCCCGTCTCCATCTCCGTCGCCCGGGCGAAGAAGGTCTGTGCGACGCGCTCGCCGCGGCCCAGAAGGACCAGCAAGAGCCAGCGGACGGGAAACGGCCGCCGGGCCGCCTTCTCGGCCAGACCGGCAAGCACGACCAGCAGCGCGATCACGCGCCGTAGCCCCTGCCTGTCCAACGTCCCGCCGTCCATGCCCGTCCTCCTTCACCGGCAGCGATTCTACGGCAGGAGGTCGCAGGCGTGGAAAGACGGCGTGGGCGCCGTTGATTTCGTTGGGGAAACGCTGCGCGTTCCAATGCGGAAGCGGGTCGTCGCGCGGCGGAGGGACTTGGCTGAGGCGGCCGGCATCGGGGGCCGCAGCACCCGGCGATCATCATGCCGCGGCGCGAGTCCGGGCCTGCCGGAAGGCTGCCTCGGGAGGACGCGCGACCTACTCGGCCACCGCCCGCACGTTCCCGGCGATCGCGTCCGCCAACCCGGCCGTCAGCGCCGCATCGGGATCGGCATAGGTCGCGAGCTGACCGGCGTGATCGGACGGCGCATCGGTCAGCACATGGTTCATGCCTTCGAACCAGCGGCTTTCCACGTCCGGCCGCGCCTGCGCGAGCGCCTCGAAATCGGAGCGGCCGACCTGGATGTCGGTCCCGCCGCCGATCACCAGCGCGGGGATCTCCAGCGCTGCGAGCGTCGCCGCCGGCCGCAGCGCCAGCAGCGAGATCACGAAGGGCTGCACCGACGGCCGGAACAGCCCGGCGAGCGCCGGCGGCACGGTTGCGACGTGCCGCCCGGCCTCCAGTCCGGTGAGGATCGCGAGCGCTTCGGCACGCTCGGGCTGCGGCAGGCTTGCCAGCTGGTCGCGAAGCGTCTCTCCCGGCGGGCGCCCCGGCGTCGCCAGCAGGACGAGGCCGG
>Ga0208243_1000420_pt1 | contig 24614 bp, 32 predicted proteins | sample Subbio2Aug_QV12A_FD_184826 | JGI IMG/M metagenome (GOLD analysis project Ga0208243, IMG submission 184826) | Serpentinite rock and fluid subsurface biosphere microbial communities from McLaughlin Reserve, California, USA - CR12Aug_QV12A (SPAdes) | ecosystem: Environmental > Terrestrial > Deep... | reverse complement strand
GTTGGTGCGCGCCCCGGGTTCGAAGTGGACGGTCACCGCCCGCACCCGCGACGGTTCGTCCGCCTCGACGATCGGATCCTGCCAGACCGTTCCGGTGAACCAGTCCGGCGAGGCCTTCCTGCTCGGCCGCTGGCCGCTCCCGAAATGCCGCATCTGCGCCTCCTCTGCTGCATCTAGCAGGGGAGTGCAATCGCCGTCATCCGTCAAGCGGATCCTGCCGCCGCGTCCCGCCATCGCCCTCCGGCTCCATTTTCGCCGGCACGGGCGCGGACTGCGAATAGTGGACCGTGTCGGGCGCGTTGGAACCGCCGGTGACGACGAAGGCCATGGCCTGGTCGAAGGTCCACTCGGTGAAGGTCACCTTGTCGATCGGCACGATCTCGATGTAGCCGTTGGTGGGATTGGGCGCCGTCGGCACGTAGACGGCGGCCAGCTCGCTCCCCGTCGCCGCGTCGCGGATGATGCGGGTGACGATGCCGATCGCTTTCATGTCGCGGGAGGGAAAGTCGATCAGCACCACCCTCTGGCTGCCCTCGCCCGACGGACCGCTGATCGCGAGGAAGCGCTTGGTCGCGCGGTAGATGGTCTCGACGAAGGGAATGGCCCCGACCGCCTTCTCGAACAGCGAGATCAGGCGCTGCCCGATGACCCGTCCCGCCCCCCAGCCGAGCACGTAGAGGAAGGCGAGGACCACGAGGACGGCCGCGATCGACTGCAGCGTGTCGTTCAGCAGGAGCTCCGCGACCCCGGGATTGGTCGCCCGCAGGCCGCGCGCCACCCCGCGGATCCAGGGCTCGCCGACGCTCGACAGCAGCTGGAAGAGGAAGCGGACGATCACGAAGGTGATGACCAGCGGCGCGGCCGTGAGCAGCCCGATGACGATGGTGCGTCCGACCGGCTTCAAGGGCCTTGCCTCCATGGCGGGTTGGTGGAAGGGAACGTGACGGTGCAGTCTAGCCGAGCCGCCGGCCGCGGAGTACCCCCCGCGCCGGGTGGCAGACGCGCAGCTGCGCGGGAGGTTCCGTCCGATGCCGCCCGGTCGCTCAACTTGCGTTGCAGCCGCCCTTCGGCTATAGGACCGCCACCCGCGTAGACACCCTTGGAGGCAACGCGGCTGAGGGCCGCCCCATCAGGCGGCTTTCGACGTTTGAGGTCGGCCATGCCGGCCCCAGGCGCTCCAGCAACACCGAAAGGAAATGCCATGAGCCAGCAGGCTTACGAGCTGAAGGCCGAGGCGCGCGAACGGGTCGGTAAGGGGTCCGCCCGGGAAGTTCGCCGCAACGGTAAGGTTCCCGCCGTGATCTACGGCGGCAAGCAGCCCCCCGTCGCCATCGCCCTGTCCTACAAGGACGTCTACATGAAGATCCACGGCGGCGGCTTCCTGACCACCGTCGCGACCATCGACGTGAACGGCGAGAAGATCCAGGTCCTGCCCAAGGACTTCCAGCTCGACCCGGTCAAGGACTTCCCGATCCACGTCGACTTCCTGCGCATCGACCGCGATTCCGTGGTGACGGTCGAAGTGCCCGTCCACTTCGTCAACGAGGACAAGAGCCCCGGGCTCAAGCGCGGCGGCGTGCTCAACATCGTCCGCCACGAGGTCGAGTTCGTCTGCCCCGCGAATGCGATCCCCGAGTTCATCACGGTGGACCTCGACGGTACGGACCTCGGCGACTCGATCCACATCTCGGCCGTCAAGCTGCCGGAAGGCGTCAAGCCGACGATCTCTGATCGCGACTTCACCATCGCCACGATCGCGGCCCCCGCCGGTCTGCGCTCGGAGTCCGACGAAGCGGCAGCCGAAGGCGGCGAGTGATCCCGCGACCGGGAGGGCTGACCCGTGCAGATCATCGCAGGTCTCGGCAATCCCGGGTCGAAATACGCCCGGAACCGGCACAATGTCGGTTTCATGGCGGTGGACGCCATCGCCCGCCGCCATTCCTTTTCGCCCTGGGCGAAGAAGTTCCGCGCCGAGATCGCCGAGGGCATGCTCGGCGGCGAGAAGGTGCTGCTGATCAAGCCGCAGACCTTCATGAACGCATCGGGCGAATCCGTCGGCGAAGCGATGCGCTTCTACAAGCTCGCGCCGTCCGACATCGTCGTCCTCTATGACGAACTCGATCTCGCGCCCGGGAAGATCCGCATCAAGACCGGCGGCGGCGCCGGCGGCCACAACGGCATCCGCTCGCTCGACAGCCATGTCGGCAAGGATTATCGCCGCGTCCGCATCGGCATCGGCCATCCGGGCGACAAGGCACAGGTGCACAACTGGGTGCTCGGCGACTTCGCCAAGGCCGATTCGGTCTGGCTGGAGCCGCTGATCGAGACCGTCGCCGATAACGCCGAGATGCTCGTCAAGGGCGACGACAATTCCTTCATGAACAAGGCCGCTCTGGCCGTTCCCGGCGCCGCGAAGGCGGGCCGCGATCCCGCCGAAGGCGAAACGACCGGCACGCCGAAGGGCAAGAGCCACATCCGCCAGGCCCGCCCCCCGCAGCAGCCCGTCAGGCTGCCGGAAAGCGGACCGATGGCCGCCATGCTCAAGCGGCTGTTCGGCAAGGACTGACCGCCGATCGGCTGTGCGCATCGGCCTCGCGGAAGCGTTGCCGGCCGGCGGCACAAAATGTCGTCTCGCGCGTTGCTGCCCGCATGGAGAAAAGCCCCGAAAGATCCGGCCGCCACGCCGTTCAGACGCTCGTCGACGATTTGGAGAAGGCCGGCGAAGGCCATGACGACGTCCGCGTTGCCGACATGGTCGACGCGATCGGGGATGATGGTCTCGGCGCCCTGATCCTTTTGCCGGCGCTGATCATGATCACCCCGGCGTCGGGCATTCCCGGCCTGTCCACGGCCGGAGCCGTCATCATTCTTCTCGCCGCCATCCAGATGGCAGCGGGGCGGGACACGATCTGGCTGCCGGAGTTCATCCGCCGGCAGAAGATGGCCCGATCGAAGCTCGGCAAGGCGGCGGGCTGGATCGCGCCGCCGGCGCGCTGGATCGACCGGCTGACGCGCCGCCGCCTGACCCCGCTGGTGCGGCGCCCGCTGAACCTCCTGCCGCTGGCGATCTGCATCGGCATCGCCTGCGTGGTTCCCGTGCTGGAATTCATCCCCTTCTCCGCCTCGCTCGCCGCCTGCGCCATCGCCTTCTTCGGGCTGGGCTTCGTGGCGGAGGACGGGCTGCTGGTGGCGATCGGCCTGGCGATCGCGGCAGGTGTGGGGTGCTTCGTCTGGTGGATGACAGGTTGAGGCATGGGCAGCGAAATTGACAATCCGCACCCGTGCAGGCTATCACGAACACACGAGAACCGTGATTTCGTGAAACCGACATGAAAAATGTGACGATCTCGATGGGCGAGGAGTTGCACCGGAAGGTGCGTATCGATGCAGCGCGAGCCCAGATGAGCATGTCGAGATACATCGCCGAAGTGCTCGCCACGGCAAAGCCGCCGACCGATCGCGACAGTCAGGACCGGCTGGAGGCAGACGTTGCTCGGCTTCGGGCCGTTTTTGCGGGACCGAAACTCGATCTGTCGCAGAGTGGCCGCATGCCGTCCGCGGACGAGCGAAATGCGCGCCGGTAGCGTCTTCATCGACAGTACGACGTTCCTCTATACTCTCGATCGAAACGAACCCGCGAAAGGCCGGATTGCTCTCGACTGGCTTATCGAACTGAGGCGTACCCGGGCCGGCATCACCAACCTGCAGATCCTGAACGAGGTCATCAGTGTCGCGACGCGCAAGTCTGCCCGCTTCGGCGACGACGTCTTTGCGGCTGTTGACGCCTTCGCGATGTTCGGCCTCTCACCGCTGACGCTTGACGCGACGCTGGCCGCCCGCGACATATTCGGTCGTTATCGCTACTCTTGGTGGGACAGCCTGCTTCTGGCATCAGCGCTCCAACTGGGCTGCACCTACTTTCTGTCGGAGGATTTGCAGAACGGGCAGGTGATCGCGGGCTTGACGATCATCGACCCTTTCGCCCATAGCCCCGATCAATTCATTCCCGCTCACTAGGACGACCACATCATGGGCTTCAAATGCGGCATCGTTGGGCTTCCCAACGTGGGCAAGTCGACCTTGTTCAATGCGCTCACCCGGACTGCCGCCGCGCAGGCCGCAAACTATCCCTTCTGCACCATCGAGCCGAACACCGGCGAGGTGGCGGTGCCGGATCCGCGGCTGAAGAAGCTCGCCGCCGCCGGCAAGTCGAAGGAGATCATCCCGACCCGCATCTCCTTCGTCGACATCGCCGGCCTCGTGCGCGGCGCCTCGAAGGGCGAAGGGCTGGGCAACCAGTTCCTCGCCAACATCCGCGAGGTCGACGCGGTGGTGCACGTGCTGCGCTGCTTCGAGGACGACGACATCACCCATGTCGAGGGTCGCATCGATCCGGTCGCGGACGCGGAAACCGTCGAGACCGAGCTGATGCTGGCCGACCTCGACAGCCTCGAGCGACGCGTCGTGCAGTTCCGCAAGCGCGCGGGTTCAAAGGACAAGGAAGCACTCGCGATCCTGCCCGTGATGGAGCAGGCGCTCGCCCTGCTCCACGACGGCAAGCCCGCGCGGATCCTGCTCTCGAAGCTCGAGCCGGACGAACTGGCGATCCTGCAGTCCCTCAACCTCCTGACCTCGCACCCCGTGCTGTATGTCTGCAACGTCTCGGAAGCCGATGCCGCCAAGGGCAACGCGCACACGGCCGCCGTGGAGAGAATGGCCGCTGCGCAGGGCGCCGGCACGATCATCATCTCCGCGGCGATCGAGGCGGAGGTGGCGCAGCTTCCCGACGAGGAGGCAAAGGAGTTTCTGGCCGATCTCGGCCTGGAGGAACCCGGCCTCGACCGGCTGATCCGCGCGGGCTACGACCTGCTCGACCTGATCACCTATTTCACCGTCGGTCCCAAGGAGACGCGCGCCTGGACCATCCACCGCGGCACCAGGGCCCCGCAGGCGGCGGGAGTCATCCACACCGATTTCGAAAAGGGCTTCATCCGCGCCCAGACCATCGCCTATGACGACTTCGTCGGCCTCGGGGGCGAGGTTCCGGCCAAGGAAGCCGGCAAGGCGCGCGACGAAGGCAAGGACTACGTCGTCCAGGACGGCGACGTGCTCCTGTTCAAGTTCAACGTCTGAGCGACGAGCGGCGGCGCACGGCCGGTCGCGGCCCGCCGGGAGTTCCCCATGCGCCTCCTCTCCTTCCGACCGGCCACCCGCGCGGACGCTGCCTTCGTCGTGACGCTCGAGGAGGCCTGCATGCGCGGCTATGCGGAGGCGCTGTGGGGCGAATGGCGTCCTTCGGCGACGGTCGCGGGTTTCGATCCCGGGGGCATGCGCATCATCCTGGCGGACGGGCAGGATGCAGGCCTGCTCCAGACCCGGCACGAGCCCGACCATCTGCGGGTGCAGAAGCTCTACGTCGCGCCCGTACACCAGAACCGCGGCATCGGCGCCTGGGCGCTGGGCGCCGCGGTGGCTGAGGCCGAAGCGGCCGGGCTGCCGGTCATGCTCACCGTGCTTACGACAAACCCCGCCCGCCGCTTCTACGAGCGCGAGGGGTTCCGGCTTGCGGAGGAGACGCCGGAGCGGTTCACGATGGTGCGGCCGTAGGACGGACCGTTCCCGCCGCAGCGTCCGCGTGCTTTCCGAAGCCCTCTCCGCGGCGCGAATCCGGCTGCTCCCGATCCCCGTGTCGATCACGTTCGCGAGGGCGCACCCTGTCCGGCTTCCGCCGCGTCACGCCGCGTGCCATGTCTTGCGCATGAACACGCAGACCCACATGCTGATGGGAGCCGCCCTGTTCGGCCGGCCGATGCCGAAGCTCGCCTGGGCGGCCGTCGCAGGCGGCGTCGCACCGGACGTCCCGATGTATCTCATCGTCGCCGGCCTGCGCATGACCGGCTACCCGATGGGCGAGATCTTCGGGCGTCTCTATTGGGAGCACTGGTGGCAGGTCGCCAACGCGCTCGGCCATTCCTTCCTGCTCTGGGGCGGACTGGTCGTTTTGTCGCTCGCCCTGCTCCCACGGCCCTGGCCGGACCGTTTCGCGATCTCGGCCGCGCCGGCGTCCGGTCGCAACGATCCTGCGCCGCCGGCCAGGCGCGTGACGCGATTCGCGCCGCTGCTCTTCGCCGTCTCCGCCTCAGCGCTGCTGCATTCGGCGATCGACTTCCTCGTCCACCGCGACGACGCGCACATGCAGTTCTGGCCGCTGACCGAGTGGCGGTTCCGTTCGCCGCTGTCCTATTGGGACCCGGCTCATGGCGGCGACTGGTTCGGCCTCTTCGAAGCCGCGCTCGGCATCCTGCTGATCGCCGTGCTGTTCCGGCGCTACCGGTCGCGGCGCGTCCGCGCCATCCTCGCGCTGGCGCTGGCGCTCTATGCGGCGGTTCCCGCCTATTTCGTCTTCGGGATGGCCCATCACTGAGCCGGCCAGTGCCTCTCACGGACCGGCCGGCTGTGCCGGATCGCCGTTCAGGTCCGCCTGACCGGGCATGTCGAGAGACCGAGCACAGTGTAGAGCGGACACCAGCCGATCAGTCCGGTGACGATCGGCACGACGCCGATGAGGGACCAGTAACGCCAGGACGCATCCGGAAAGAGGACGAAGAGCGAAAGGAGCACGAGACCGGCCGCGACGCGCAGCACCCGGTCGAGAGTGCCTTCATTGGTCTTGAACATGGAGAACCCTTCCTCGGTCTGCGGTGGTCACCCCCCGGGCGCCACCCGTTGATGAACCATGCCTAGACCATCGGGATGATCCGGTCGGTGACGTCGTCACACTGGGCGACGGGAGCCGTTCCGGGGACGGACCCATCCACCGGCGCTGGAACATCGGAATGCTCTAGTCGCAGACCAGTCCGGCCAGCCGCGCGCGATCGACGATGCGGATCTGCCCACGGTCGAGGTCGACGAGCCGCTTCGCCGCCAGCGCCTCGAGCCGCCGCGACACCACCTCGCGCGCCGAACCGATCGCCGTGGCGATCTGCTGGTGGGTCAGGTGAACGACGCCGCCGGGATCGGCCCGCTCGATCAGCATCGCTGCCAGCCGCTCCTCGATCCGCACGAAGGCGACCTGTTCGAGCACGCGCGTCACGTCGGCCATCCGCGCGGCGAAGGCGCGGAACACGAAGCCCCGGAAGTCATGGGACGTCTCCATCAGGTCCATGAACAGGCGGCGCGGGATGACCGTCATCGTCACCGGGGTCTCGGCGATGGCCTCACCCGTGTAATGCTGTCCGCCGAGGATGCCGAGCGTCGTCTGGATGCAGGTCTCCCCCGCCTCGACGGTGTAGAGCAGAATGCCGCGCCCCGACCGGCCCGTCAGGTGGACGGCGACGCGTCCCGACCGGACCAGGACGAAGCCCTGCGCCTCGTCCCCGGGCCGGAACAGCACGGTCCCCTCCCCGAGCGCCGTCGCCTGCAGGCGGGACAGGCGCTCGCGCGAGGACGGGTCGAGCCCCGCGACGAGATCTCCGATGTCTCCGGCCATGCTTCCCTCCCGCCGACCGCCGCAGCCGTGCCTGCATTGTCGCGCGCATCGCTGGCGCGCGGAAGCCCGGCGCGTCGATCCACCGCAACCGCTCCTCGGCGCTTGCACTGGCTCCGGAAACCGGCGAAAAACCGTTCGGCTTTGAACAAGGTGACCCGGATGACGGACAAGACATGGGCCTACGAGGACTTCGAGGTCGGCAGGGTCATCGAACTCGGCCCCCGCAGGGTGGAGGCGCCGGAGATGGTCGCGTTCGCCGCCGAATTCGATCCGCAGCCGATGCATCTGGACGAGGAAGCGGGTAAGGCCAGCATCCTTGGCGGTCTCGCAGCGTCGGGCCTGTACACCGCCGCGATCTTCATGCGCATGATGTGCGACGCCTATCTGCTCGATTCCACGTCGCAGGGATCTCCCGGCGTCGACGTCCTGAACTTCCGCAAGCCACTGCTCGCGGGCGACACGCTGAATGGTCGCACGACCGTGCTCTCCCGGCGCGTCTCGTCGTCCCGTCCGGGCCTCGGCTTCGTTTCGGTCAGGCACGAACTGTTCAACCAGCACGGCGAACTCGTCTGCGAACTGGCCAACACCGGCATGTTCCTGCTGCGCAACCCGGGAGCCGCCGCATGAGCCTCGACCAGCGACTGGCGATCGGCGAGACGATCGTGCTCGGCACCCACACCTTCGGCGCCGGCGAGATCAAGGCCTTCGCGGCCAAGTTCGACCCGCAGCCGTTCCATCTCGACGAGGAGGCGGCGAAAGCCAGCGTCTTCGGACGCCTGTGCGCCTCCGGCTGGCACACGATCTCGACCTGGATGAAGTACAATGCCGCCGCCATGCCGGGCATCGTGGAACGGTCGAAGGCGTTCGGGGAGCCGATCGAGTTCGGCCCGGCGGCCGGCATCCGCGACCTGAAATGGCTGAAGCCGGTCTATGTCGGCGACACGATCACCTTCACCCGCAGGGCGCTCGGCCACCGGCCCCTCGCTTCGCGTCCGGGCTGGCGGATGATGACCATGGAGAACGAAGCACTCGACCAGGACGGGACGGTGGTAATGCGCTTCTCGACGATGGTGCTGATGAAGACGGGCTGATCCGGCAGCGGCCGATTGCGCTACATGCCGTAGTGCCAGCTCGGCTTCGGCTCCGTTCCGAGGAACTGCACGCCGATCCGGTCGCCGTTTCGCCAGCGCAGGCTGGCGCGATAGCCGATCCCGTCCGTCGGCACGTAGACGAGGAAGGTCTCCGGCACGACGGTCGAGGGCGGCAGGCGGATCTCGGCGCCGTGCTCGTGCATGTTGCGGATCGTGCAGCTGATCTCGGAGTGCTTCATGCCGAGAAGGATGGTCGCGCCCTTGAGCACGCGCCTTCGGTGTTCGCGGGCACCATGGAGGGACGGCTGCGGGATCATCGGGCATCTCTTGGCATTGCCCGCAGAGACTAGCCGCCAATCCTTAACCGAGGGTAAGGAATGTGCCGTCAGCAGGCTGTCCAAGCGCCGGAAAAACAAGCCCGCACAACAACTTATAATTGCCGGAGCGGCGCCTGGCCGCCGCACCGCACGCGCTGGTCTAGTGCCCCTCGAACGCGATCAGCGTGCGCACGTCCACCCCCAGCGCCTCGAGCTTCGCGCGCCCGCCGAGATCGGGCAGGTCGATGACGAAGCAGGCGGCGACGATGTCGGCGCCCATCTGGGTCAGAAGTCGGCAGGCACCGTCCGCAGTGCCGCCGGTCGCGATCAGGTCGTCGACCAGGATCACCTTCTCGCCGGGTGACACGGCGTCGCGGTGCATCTCCATTTCGTCGACGCCATACTCCAGGCTGTAGGCGACCCGAACCGTATCGTGCGGCAGCTTGCCCTTCTTGCGGATCGGGATGAAGCCCGCCGACAGCTGGTGCGCGATCGCGCCGCCGAGGATGAAGCCGCGCGCCTCGATGCCTGCGATCTTGTCGATCTTGGTGCCGGCATAGGGATGCACGAGTTCGTCCACCGCCCTGCGAAAGGCGCGCGCATTGCCGAGCAGCGTGGTGATGTCGCGAAACAGGATGCCGGGCTTGGGATAGTCCGGGATCGTGCGGATCGCCGACAGCAGCGTTTCCTGGAGGGTGGTGTTCATGGGTCGGCCCGGCTTCTGACATTTCGGGAGGCACGCCGCACGCGTTGGAATCGTGCCGGCGCGCCTAGGTACAGGACTTGTCGCCCCCGGAACAGAGGTTGCGTGGCGATCGGGTCGAAGCGGTCGAGGCAGCCTGTTGCGGATGATCCCTCGAACGAAACGAGGGGCGCCCCGGCGGGACGCCCCTCGCGACAGTCGTTCCTTGCGCGGCTCCGGTCAGTGCGCCACTTCGGTCCAGACCTTCCGCTTGGTGAGGTATACCAGGCCGGCGAAGATCAAGAGGAAGATCATGACGCGGAAGCCGGTCTTCTTGCGATCCTCCAGGTGCGGTTCGGCCGCCCACATCAGGAACGCGGAGACGTCGCGCGAATACTGGTCGATGGTTTCGGGCGAGCCGTCCTCGTAGGTCACCTGGCCATCGGAGATCGGTTGCGCCATGGCGAGCGACTTGCCGGCGATGAAGTACGGGTTGTAATAGGTGCCCTCGGCGATCTCCATGCCCTCCGGCGGCTCCATCTCGTAGCCGGTCAGGAGCGCGTGGATGTAGTCGGGACCCGATTCGGCGTACTGTGTGAAGACGTCGAAGACGAAGGTCGGGAAGCCGCGCTCCACCGCCCGCGCCTTGGCGATGAGCGAGAAGTCCGGGGGAGCGGCGCCGCCGTTCGACGCAGCCGCGGCCGCCTCGTTGGGGAACGGCGACGGGAAGTGGTCCGACGGCAACGCCGGCCGCTCGAACATCTCGCCATCGGCGTTCGGCCCGTCCGTCACCGTGTATTCGGCCGCGATGGCCCGCACCTGCGCCTCCGAGTAGCCGAGGCCCTCGAGAGTCCGGAAGGCGACGAGGTTCATCGAATGGCAGGCCGAACAGACCTCACGGTAGACCTTGAAACCGCGCTGCAGCTGTCCCTTGTCGTAGGTGCCGAACGGACCCGCGAAGGACCAGTCCATCTCCTGCGGCTTCAGGATGGGGAAGTGCGTGGGCTCCGCGGCGCTGTGGCCGCCCTCTTCGGCAGCGGTGGCGACCGCTGCCGAGAACACCAGGCCCACCGCCGCCAGACCGCTCAGAATCGTCTTCATTCGAAAAGTCCTTTCAGAGTCCAAGGTCGGCTCAGGCGCGTTTCTCGGGGGCGGCGGCGGCGCCTTCCGGCGTCACCGTCGCGCCGCCCCTGGTCTTGGCGAGCACGGCCTCGGTGATCGAGTTCGGCAGGCGGCGCGGCGTCTCGATCAGGCCGAGCAGCGGCATGATGATGATGAAGAAGCCGAAATAGTAGAGCGTCGAGAGCTGCATGGCCGGGATGTACCAGCCTTCAGCGGGCCGCGATCCAAGCCAGCCGAGGAAGAGGGCGTTGATCACGAAGAGCCAGAAGAACAGCTTGTACCAGGGCCGGTAGACCGCGGAGCGCACCTTCGACGTGTCGAGCCACGGCACCACGAACAGCACGGCGATGGCGCCGAACATGGCCAGCACGCCGCCGAGCTTGGAATCGATCGGTCCGATGTTGAAGGTGATGGCGCGCAGGATCGCGTAGAACGGCAGGAAGTACCATTCCGGGACGATGTGCGCCGGCGTCTTCAGCGAATTGGCGATCGTGTAGTTGTCCGGGTGGCCGAGGAAGTTCGGGATGTAGAAGACGAAGTAGGCGTAGACGGCCAGGAACACGACCATCGCGAAGCCGTCCTTGATGGTCGCATAGGGCGTGAAGGCGACGGTGTCGGTCTTCGACTTCACCTCGATGCCGGTCGGGTTGGTCTGGCCCGTCACGTGCAGCGCCCAGACATGCAGCACCACGACGCCCGCGATCATGAACGGCAGCAGGTAGTGCAGCGAATAGAAGCGGTTGAGCGTCGGGTTGTCGACGGCGAAACCGCCGAGCAGAAGCTGCTGGATCCACTCGCCGACGAGCGGGATGGCGGTGAAGAAGCCGGTGATGACGGTGGCACCCCAGAAGGACATCTGGCCCCACGGCAGCACGTAGCCCATGAAGGCAGTGGCCATCATCAGAAGGTAGATGATGCAGCCGAGGATCCACAGGAGCTCGCGCGGCGCCTTGTAGGATCCGTAGTAGAGCCCGCGGAAGATGTGGATGTAGACGGCGATGAAGAAGAACGACGCGCCGTTGGCGTGCATGTAGCGCAGCAGCCAGCCGGAGTTCACGTCGCGCATGATCTTCTCGACGGAGGCGAAGGCGAGCTCGGTGCTGGCCGCGTAGTGCATGGCGAGCACCACGCCGGTCAGGATCTGCACGACCAGCATGATCGAGAGGATACCGCCGAACGTGTAGGCGTAATTGAGGTTGCGCGGCACCGGATAGGCCACGAAGCTGTCATACACCAGCCGCGGCAGCGGCAGGCGCTTGTCCACCCAGCGTCCGATACCCGAGGAGGGCGTGTAGGTCGAATGTCCACCGGCCATGTTGTTCGCTCCCCTGTGTCTCAGCCGATCCGGATGGTCGTGTCGGAAATGAAGGAAAAGGTCGGGATCGGAAGGTTCGTCGGCGCCGGGCCTTTGCGGATGCGGCCGGCGGTGTCGTAGTGCGAGCCGTGGCAGGGGCAGAACCAGCCGCCGAAGTCGCCCGCCTGACCGAGCGGCACGCAGCCGAGATGGGTGCAGGAGCCGATCATGACGATCCAGTTCTCGCGACCTTCGCCGCCGGAGCGGTCCTCGCTGGTGGCCGGCGCGTCGGCGGGAAGGTTGTCGTTGCGGGCGACCGGATCCTTGAGATCGGAAAGCGGCGTGCCGCGCGCTTCCTCGAGTTCCGCCGCCGTGCGGTTGCGGATGAAGATCGGCTTGCCGCGCCACTTGGCGGTGATCGACATGCCCTCCTCGATCGCCGACACGTCGACCTCGATGGTCGCCAGCGCGAGCGTGGAGGCATCCGGGCGCATCTGGTCGATGAACGGCCAGGCGACGCCGGCCGCACCGACGACCGCGGCGGTCCCCGTCGCGACATACAGGAAATCCCTGCGATTGGGTTCAGTGGTGTCGTGTGCGCTCACGGGCCCTATTCCTCTCGCCACTCTTCGCCGGCGCGGGCTTCCGCATCCCTAGGTCGGGCGCCGGATCGCGCAACCATGGCTACGCGACCGGCAGGAATCCCCCGGCGATTGGCGTGGTTTCTAGGCGCGATGCCTTATCTTGTCCATATGATAGCCATGCGGGTGGGCAGTTTGTCGCGGGCTTTTCACAATGTCGGCGAAGGCAGCTGCGGGCAGCGCCGTTCCGCCCGGCCGACGCGGCGCGCAGGATCAGCGCGCGCCCAGCCTCGCCAGCACGTCCCGGGGGATGCGGTAGTCGGCGATCACGTCGTGATGACGCCTGAATCCGCACAGTTCGCGCTGGATGAAGTAGGCGTGGACGGCATCGGCGGCTTGCGCGACGAGCCGCCGGCGGTTCTCCGGGTCGCCGGCATGGGCCTCGAGCGCGGCGATCGCCCTTTCCACCTTCTCGCCGGCGCGGCCGAGCGACGACGCCTTTTCGCCCATGATCTCCAGGCCGAGCGGATCGAGCAGGGCGTCCTGTGCCCTGAGGTCGGGCAGGCGCAGCGACACCGCGCCTACTCCGCCGCGAGGCTGCCCGGCAGGAAGCCGCCGGACTGCCGCTTCCACAGCTGGGCGTAGAGCCCGTCGCGGGCGAGCAGGTCGGCATGCGTTCCCTCCTCGACCACCCGTCCCTGATCCAGCACGATCAGCCGGTCGAGCGCCGCGATGGTCGACAGACGATGCGCCACGGCGATCACCGTGCGGCCTTCCATCATCCGTCCGAGATTGTCCTGGATCGCCGCCTCCACCTCCGAATCGAGTGCGGAGGTCGCCTCGTCGAGGATCAGCACCGGTGCGTTCTTCAGCATCATCCGCGCGATGGCGATTCGCTGCCTCTGCCCGCCCGACAGCTTCACGCCGCGCTCGCCGACATAGGCGGCGAATCCCTTGCGTCCCTTGGGATCGCGCACCTCCGAGATGAAGTCCAGCGCCGCGGCCCTGCGCGCGGCTTCCACGATCTCGGCCTCGCTCGCGCCCGGGCGGCCATAGGCGATGTTGTCGCGGATCGAGCGGTGCATCAGCATAGGCTCCTGGCTCACGACGCCGAACTGCGCCCTGAGCGAGGCCTGGGTGAGCGTGCGGACGTCGACCCCGTCGAGCAGGATGCGACCCTTCTCGACGTCGAAAAGCCGCAGCAGGAGGTTGACGATCGTGGTCTTGCCCGCCCCGGAGGGTCCGATCAGGGCGACGCGCTCACCGGGCCTGATGTGCAGGTCGAGATCGTCGATGACGCCCTCGCCCTTGCCGTAGTGGAAGGTGACGTTCTCGAAGCGGATGTCGCCCGAGGCGCGCGGCGCGGCGACCGCCCCCGGCCGGTCGCGGATGGCGGGCTCGACAGAGAGGGTGCCGGTGGCGTCCTGCACGGTCGCGTAGGACCGGATCAGGCCGTTGATGTTGAACATCATCCAGCTCGACATGTTGTTCAGCCGGAAGACGAGGCCGAGCGCAGCCGCCACCGCGCCGGTCGAGATCGACCCGTCGGTCCAGCCGATGACCGCGAGCGCGCCGATGGCCGCCATCATGGCGCCGTTGAGCAGGTTCACGGCGGCGCGCACGCTGGTGATGTTGCGGGTCAGCCGCGTCACGGCGCCGTAGTAGTTCGACAGCCCCTCGCGGACGAAGGCATGTTCGCGCCGCCCCGAATCGAACAGCTTCACCGCCATGATGTTGGTGAAGGAATCGACCATCCGGCCCGAGAAGATCGAGCGCTGGTCGGCGGTCGCCCGGCCCGCCTTGCGCAGCTCGGGCAGGAGATAGCGGATGATGAGGCCATAGCCCGCGCACCACGCCAGGAGCACCACGCCCATCAGCGGATCCAGCGCCGCCAGCAGGGCCGCCGCCAGGAAGAGGAAGGTGACGAAGGACCAGATCGACTGCAGCACCGAGACGATGAAGTCGCCCACCGCCTCGCCGCCCTGCATGATCTTCTGCGCGATCCGGCCGGCGAAATCGTTCTGGTAGAACTCGTAGGGCTGGTCGATGACCCGCCTGAACGCCTGCCAGCGCACCATGGAGAAGAAGCCCGGCACGATGACCTGCTGCTCGACCAGCGCCGAGCCGATCAGCACCGCCGAGCGCACGACGAAGACCAGGATGACGAGGCCAAGCAGTTCCGGCCAGTGGAGGCGCACGAGTTCGGCCGGATCCGACCGGTCGAGCAGATCGACCAGCCAGCCGATAGACCAGTAGAGCGCGGCGTCCACCGCGCCGACCAGCCCGCCCATGATCAGAAGCAGCACGAAGGGTCCCTTCGCCTGCCGGGCGAAGTAGAGGATGAAGCTCCAGGCGTCCTTGGGCAGCACCTCCCGATCGGTGTCGTGGAAGGGGTCGAGCACCCCTTCCACGCGCCGCCAGAACCGTTCCATGAGGCCCGTCGCCCCGCTGTCGTCGTCGCTCGCCGTCGTCATGTCGCCTTTCTTGGAGTTTTCGGTGCGGGAGCCGCGCGGGTCGCGACCGCCGTCTTCGTCATTCGGCCGCCTGCGCCTCGCCGGGATCGAGGAAGCCGCCCGACTGGTGCTCCCACAACTGGGCGTAAAGGCCGCCGCGCGCGATGAGTTCCTCGTGCGTGCCCTCCTCGATCACCTGGCCCTTGTCGAGCACGATGAGGCGGTCCATCGCCGCGATGGTGGACAGCCGGTGCGCGATGGCGATCACGGTCTTGCCCTCCATCAGTCGGTAGAGGTTCTCCTGGATAGCCGCCTCGACCTCCGAATCGAGCGCGGACGTAGCCTCGTCGAGGATCAGGATCGGCGCATCCTTCAGCATCACCCGGGCGATGGCGATGCGCTGGCGCTGGCCGCCAGACAGCTTGACGCCGCGCTCGCCGACATGGGCGTCGAAGCCCTTGCGGCCCTTCGGGTCGCCGAGGGTGGCCACGAAGTCCACCGCCTCCGCCTTCCGCGCCGCCTCCATCATCATCTCCTCGGTCGCGTCCGGCCGGCCGTAGAGGATGTTGTCGCGCACCGAGCGATGCAGCAGCGAGGTGTCCTGCGTCACCATGCCGATCGACGCGCGCAGGCTGTCCTGGGTGACGGCGGAAATGTCCTGCCCGTCGATCAGGATGCGGCCGCTTTCGATGTCGTAGAAGCGCAGCAGCAGGTTGACCAGCGTCGACTTGCCGGCACCCGACCGGCCGACGAGGCCCACCTTCTCGCCCGGCCGGATGGTGAAGGCGAGCTTCTCGATGACGCCCTTCTGCTTGCCGTAGTGGAAGCGCACGTCGTCGAAGCGGATTTCGCCGCGCCTGACGACGATGTCCTTCGCGCCGGGCCTGTCCTCAACCAGACGCGGCATGGAGATCGAGCTGATGCCGTCCTGCACGGTGCCGATGTTCTCGAACAGCGCCGACAGTTCCCACATGATCCACTGCGACATGCCCCAAAGCCGCAGCACCAGCGCCAGCGCCACCGCGATGGCGCCGACCGACACCGCCTCACCGAGCCAGAGCCAGATGCCCACCGCGCCGACGAGGAAGAGGCAGAGCGAGTTCAGCATGTAGAGCATGCCGTAGAGACCGGTCACCAGCCGCATCTGCGCGTAGACGGTATCGAGGAACGACCGCATGCCGTCGCGCGCGAACCCGGCCTCGCGCCTGGCATGGGAGAAGAGCTTGACGGTCTGGATGTTGGTGTAGCTGTCGACCACGCGCCCGGTCATCATCGAGCGGGCGTCGGCCTGCCTTTCCGCCACCTCGCCCATGCGGGGCACGAAGTAGCGCATCAGCAGCACGTAGCAGACGAGCCAGACCGCGATCGGTGCCGCCAGCCGCCAGTCAGCCGAGCCGACGATGACGAGCACGCCGAGAAAGTAGACGACGACGTAGTTCATCACGTCGATGAGCTTGATGACGCATTCGCGCACGGCCAGCGCCGTCTGCATCAGCTTCGTGGCGATGCGTCCGGCGAACTCGTCCTGGTAGAAGGTCATCGACTGCTTGAGCAGGTAGCGGTGCACCTGCCAGCGGATGCGCATCGGATAGTTGCCCATCAGCACCTGCTGGTTGATCAGCGAATGGAGCGAGACCATCAGCGGCAGTCCGACGAGCACCAGCGCCGCCATCAGGGCCAGCGTCAGGCCCTCGTCGCGCAGGAAGGTGGCGCGATCGCGCACGGCCAGCCAGTCGACGATGTTGCCGACGAAGGAGAACATCCACACCTCGGTGATCGCGATCATCGACATCAGCATCGCCGACGGCACCAGCCACCGCCAGGAGCCCTTCGTGTAGTGCAGGCAGAAGGCGACCAGCGTCTTCGGCGGCTCCTGCGGCTCTTCGGCCGGGAACGGATCGAGGCGGGTCTCAAACCAGCGGAACATGGCATTCGTCTTTCGAAACGGGAGCTTGCCGACGGGAGCGGAATCGCGACGTGAATCCGCCCCCCATGTCCGCGCCGGCCGGCCAGAAGATGGAGGAACGGCTGGCCGAGGCAAGCGGATTCGCGACAGCCTCCCGCCAGTGCGGTGTCAGCAGGTCGTCGGGCCAGGCCGGCCCCGCCGAGACGGCGTGTGCGAAGCCGGACAGAAACCGGCGGATCCGCCGATGGCGCAGAGGGTGGGTCATGGCACGAAATCCTGTGGCGTCGGAACGGGGTTCCGGCGGGTCTCGGCGATGACGTCAGTCTGGAAGAGCGTTCGTCGGGTCCGAAGCCGCCGTCAGAGCGGGCGCGCGTGGCGCAGGCAGAATGTGGATGGATACATGATGACGTCCATTCCTGCCTCCTGGGTTGGGGTTGACGACGCGACGGCCTATAGACCACTTCGGCCGGTTTGGCTACCCGACGTCTCGACGCGGCGCGGCCGGGTGCGGCAACCGTTGCCGTTCCGCCACGCCGCCGGAAGAGAGCCCTCATGCCAGCCGACATCCGAATCGCCCTTTTCCAGCCCGACATCCCGGGCAACACCGGTGCGATCCTGCGCCTCGGCGCCTGCCTCGGCATCGCCGTCGACGTCATCGGCCCGGCCGGCTTCGACCTGTCGGACCGCGCGCTCAAGCGCGCCGGCATGGATTATCTCGAGATGGCCGCCCTCGCCCGCCACAACGACTGGGCGGCCTTCGAGGCCCGGTGCCGTGCCGAAGGCCGCCGCCTGCTGCTGTTCTCGACCGGGGCCACCCTGCCCTACACGCGCTTCGCTTTCCGCCAGGGCGACATCCTGCTCTTCGGCCGCGAAAGCGCCGGCGCGCCGGAGCACGTGCACGATGCCGCGGATGAAAGGCTGCTGATCCCGATGCCCGGCGGCGGCCGCAGCCTCAATCTGGCCCTGGCCGTGGCGATGGCGGCGGGAGAGGCGATGCGGCAGTCCGCCGGCCTCAATCCGCCGTCGGCAGGCGGCGCATCGTGAATTCGATGACGTCTTCCGGCCGCTCGCACCAGCTCTCGATGGCGGTCCAGTAGGCCTGCTTGGGCCAGCGGTCGAACCATTCCCGCGCCTTGTCGCGGGCGGCGGTGCGCGGCAGGGCGTAGGTCTCGCGGATGAAACCGTCGCGCGGCAGGCGGGCCGCGTCGTCGGCGCGGTGGCGGTCGAGCCGCCTCTTCAGTCCGTCGAGCGGCGGTCGGGGCGGCGTGCGCACGGAACCTCTCCTCGCTTTCTGTCGTCCGGAAGTTAGGTCCCTCCCGCCCGGATTGCGAGTCCTTTCTGATTCGCGGTGGGACCGGCGGATCGCTCCCCATCCGGGAGACCCGCGAGCGTCCGGCCGGCACGAGCGGATCGAAAGCGCCCGCGCGGACGCAACCGCTTGCGGCGGACCGGGCGGTGGCCCTATGTCGTGGGCCGAGGACAGAGAACGCGACGCGGAGGGACCCCATGCAGCGACCCGAGATACCCGCCGACATGCCCGACGACATCGAGGCGGCGAAGGCGACCGCGCGTGCCTGGTTCGAGGCCCTGCGCGACCGCATCTGCGCCAGCTTCGAAGCGCTCGAGGACGAACTGACCGGGCCGCTCGCGGACCGGGCGCCGGGCCGCTTCGAGCGCACCCCCTGGCAGCGCGACGAGGGCAAGGGCGGCGGCGGCATCATGTCGATGATGCACGGCCGCGTCTTCGAGAAGGTCGGCGTGCACACCTCCACCGTCCACGGCGAGTTTTCGGCCGAGTTCCGCAAGCAGATGCCGGGCGGCGAGGAGAACCCGTCCTTCTGGGCCTCGGGCATCTCGCTGATCGCCCATCCCTGGAACCCCAACGTCCCGGCCGTGCACATGAACACGCGCATGGTGGTGACGGCCAGGCAATGGTTCGGCGGCGGCGCCGACCTGACGCCGGTGCTCGACCGCCGCCGCACGCAGCACGATCCCGACACGGTCGACTTCCATGCCGCCATGCAGGCCGCCTGCGCGCGCCATGCCGGCGTCGCCGACTATCCGAAGCTCAAGGCCTGGTGCGACGAATACTTCTACCTGCCGCACCGCGACGAGCCGCGCGGCATCGGCGGCATCTTCTACGACTGGCTGCACTCGCCCGCCGCGGCCGGCGGCTGGGACGCCGACTTCGCCTTCACCCGCGACGTCGGCGAGAGCTTCGCGGCGATCTATCCAGCGCTCGTGCGTCGCAACTTCAACCAAGCCTGGACCGAGGAGGACCGCGACGAGCAGCTCGTCCGGCGCGGACGCTACGTGGAGTACAACCTGCTCTACGACCGCGGCACCACCTTCGGGCTGAAGACCGGCGGCAACGTCAAGTCGATCCTGTCCTCCATGCCGCCGATGGTGAAGTGGCCGTAGGCATGGAAGCCGGCACCGGACGATGCTATCTCTTCGATGCTGGAGATCAGGAGGCACCGGTGCGCACGACAGTGACGATAGACGACGATCTTCTAGCCGCCGCGCAGGAGTACTGGGATAATGGAGAGAGATCGGCGTTGATCAACGAGGCGCTGAAAGCTTTCGTCGAGCGGGAGGCCGCGAAGCGTCTTGCACGGCTCGGCGGAAGCGAACCGCAGTTTCAGGCGCCGCCGCGCAGGCGCTCGCTGGCTGGATGATCCTCGTCGACACCTCCGTGTGGGCCGATCATCTGCGCGCCGATATCGATCATCTTTCGGAGCAGTTGTCCCGACGGCTTGTCAAGTCGCACCCGTTTGTGGTCGGAGAAATTGCTCTGGGCAGCATCCGCAACCGCCGAGGTGTTCTGGCAGATCTTTCTCGTCTCCCCACGGCGCAAGCGGCGAGTCCTCGGGAAGTCATGTCTCTGATCGAGGAACGACAGGTCCATGGACGAGGAATTGGATATGTGGACGTGCATTTGCTCGCATCGTGTTTTCTTGAGTCCGGAACGCTTCTTTGGACACGCGACAAACGCCTACTGAAGTTAGCCGAAACCTTGGCGCTGTCCTACGCGCCGCCATCTTGAGTCCCGGACTCGTGTCGCTGTCGTCCAGCCGGCAACAATTCGCCGAGCTTCGTGTTAGACTGGTGTCATCGACGACGACAAACCACAGGAGGAAGTCATGAAGGAATTCCACTGCGGAACGCTGGTTCCCGGCTGCGACTGGCACACCCGGCACGAGGAAGAGGCCGAGGTGATGCGCCGCGCTGTCGAGCACATGCGCATCGACCACGGCGAGACGGTCATCCGCGAGACGATGATCGACGCGATCCGCTCCCGCATCGAGAAGCGGCGCGACGCCGCCTGACGGGGCACCCGCAGGACGCCGACACGGCCCGGCGGGAGCGAGGCTCCGGCCGGGTCCTTTTCTGTCCTGCAGCAGCCCCTGCCCTTCGCAGGGCGGCGAACCGGGCGGCGGCTCTGCCGGAGATGGCGGATTCGATCCGCCAGGAAACGCTTCAAAGATACTGGCTTTTCAGGCTTTCTGCCTTCTCGAGCAGCCCGGCGCGATCGGGGGCAAATCCCGCATCGACCCAGGCCTCCTCGAGATCGCGCAGCAGATTGCCCATCTTCGGCCCGGCGGGAACGCCGATCGCGATCAGGTCCGCGCCGGCCAGCGGGAATTTCGGCGGTGCCCAGGCCGTGAGGAAGCGCCGGAGGCGGACATAGCCGCCGGCCTCCAGCAGCGCCTTGTCGTCGGTCGCGGCCCGCGCACGGGCGCCGGCGAGCGCCAGCGTGAGCCGGTCGGCGATGCCGTCGCGGCCCGCGCGATAGGCGAGCCTGGCGAGGTCGCCTTCCGTCATGGCCGGCGTGGGCGCCGGCGCCGCCGCCCAGGCGGTGAGACGGTCGCGCTCGGCATTGGCGATCTTGAGCCGCATCGCGAGCCCGCGGATCCGGACCGGGTCCGGCGGCACCATGCTCGCGAGCCGAAGCAGATGGTCCGGCGGCCAGCCGAGGTCGCGCTCGGCGGCGACCAGTCCGTGCACGGCGTCGATGCCCCATTTCTCGCTCTCCGGCAGGATCCGGGTCAGCACGCCGGACTGGCGCATCCAGAGCAGCGCCCGCGAGGGATCGGCGGCCGACAGCAGCTTCCTGAGCTCCATCCAGACCCGTTCGGCCGAGAGGCCGTCCAGCCCTTCCTTCAGCCGCGCGCAGGCCTTCAGCCCGGCCGCATCCGGCCGCCCGGCGCCGTATCGCGCGAAGAAGCGGAAGAAGCGCAGGATGCGCAGATAATCCTCGCGGATCCGGTCTTCGGGATCGCCGATGAAGCGAAGCGTGCGCGTCGCGATGTCGGCCAGCCCGCCGACGAGGTCGATCACCGTGCCGTCGGCCGTCGCGTAGAGCGCATTCATGGTGAAGTCGCGCCGCGCGGCATCCTGCTTCCAGTCGCGGCCGAAACGCACTTTTGCCCGGCGCCCGTCGGTCTCGACGTCGGCACGCAGCGTCGTCACCTCGTGCGGGACCCCGGCTGCGACGATCGTGACGGTGCCGTGCTCGTAGCCGGTCGGGATGGCCCTGAAGCCCGCCCGCTCGGCCCGCGCGATCGTCTCGTCCGGCAGCGTGGTGGTGGCGATGTCGATGTCGCCCGCGTCCTCGCCGAGCAGCGCGTTGCGCACCGCGCCGCCGGCTATCCGCGCCTCTTCTCCGCCGTCCGACAGCACGGCCATGAGCCGCTGCAGCGCTTCGTCCTTCAGCCAGGGGGCCCGGTCGGCGATCGAGACGGTCGTCACGCGTAGAGTCTTTCCCAGAGCGTGCGGATGATGCCGGCGGTGACGCCCCAGATGAAGCGGTCGCCATGCGGCATGGTGTAGAAGAAGCGTTCCTGTTCCTGCCAGAGCCGGCTCTCGCGGCGGTGGTTTGCCGGGTCCATCAGGAAGGACAGCGGCACCTCGAAGGCGTCGTCCACCTCGTCGGCATTGATGGTCAGAAGGAATCCCGGCCGCACGACGGCCAGCACCGGCGCGATCCGGTAGCCGCTGCCCGTCACGTAGTCCGGCATCCGCCCGACGACGTCGATGAAGGAGGCGTCGAGCCCGATCTCCTCGTCCGCCTCGCGCAGCGCGGCGTGAACGGCCGTCTCGTCCTCCGGATCGATCCGTCCGCCCGGAAAGGCGATCTGGCCGGAGTGGTCGCGCAGCCGCTCCGTGCGCTTCGTCAGCAGCAGCGTCGCCTCCTCGCCGCGATCGACAACCGGGACCAGCACCGCAGCGTCGCGGAGCCGCGCCGGCCGGATGAGGTGAGCGATCGACGGATTGAGCACGTGGTCGCCGAGTTCGACCGCATGCGGCCCCTGCTCCCGCGCGGCGCGCCGGCGGAAATCCTCGGCCGAGAAGAGGCGGGTCGTCGAGGCATCCATGATCAGCGGCTCAGCCTTTCCAGGTCGGCGACCGGCATGATCGGGAAGACCGCGCCCTTCGAGCGGATGGCGAACATCTCCCGCCCGCCGACCTCGATCGCCTCGCCATGCTCGACGAGTTCGTACATCACCGGCCGAGCAACCAGCGCCTCCAGCCGCCCGCGAACCAGGAGGTAGGGCTTCAGCCCGCCGGTCTCCGGCTCGTCGACGAAGCGGATCGGATTGTCGGGACCGGCCTCCACCACGTCGCCGACATTGGTGCGGAAGGTCATCATCCGCCCCGGCCCGTCGCCGGCGACGTTCACCTCGACCGCCACGAAGGGCGCGTCGACGACGCGGATGCCGACCCGCTCCACCGGCGTGACGAGATAGGTCCTGCCGTCCTCGTCCCTGCGCAGGACCGTCGAGAACAGCTGCACGAGCGCCGGCCGCCCGATCGGCGTGCCCATGTAGAACCAGGTGCCGTCGGCGCGGATCTCCATGTCGAGGTCGCCGCAGAAATCCGGGTTCCACCGTTCGACCGGCGGCAGGCCCTTGCCTGCCCGCGCGGCGCGCGAGACGAGCGCCGCCAGTCCGGCCGGATCGGCGGCCGCCTTCAAACCGCCGCCTTCGCCGCCGTGGATGGAGGTGCGGACGGGGTCGCTCTTGGAATTGTTCTCTGGGTCGGCCATGGTCACGAAATAGTCACTCCCGTTTCGCTTGTCAGCCTGCGGGGCTGATTTAAGTTCGTTTCCCTGAGATGCCGAAAAGGCGCGAATCGGGGGAACGACGGGGCGGGCGCCGGGTTCGCGGCAAGCAGAGGAAGGTACGCATGGGCGTTATGGCGAAAGACAAGGCGATCAGCGAAGCGGACATGATCGCCGAGGCGGAAGCCGCTCTCGCCGACCTCGCCCGGATCCGTGAAGGCGTCGGCAAGGTCATCTTCGGCCAGGAGACCGTGGTGGAACGCACCATGGTTGCGATCCTGGCCGGCGGCCACGCGCTTCTGGTCGGCGTGCCGGGGCTCGCCAAGACGAAGCTCGTCGAGACGCTCGGCACCGTGCTCGGCCTCGACGCGCGCCGCATCCAGTTCACCCCCGACCTGATGCCGTCCGACATCCTGGGGTCCGAGGTGATGGAGCAGGACGAAGCCGGCAAGCGCTTCTTCCGCTTCCTGCCCGGCCCGATCTTCGCCCAGCTGCTGATGGCCGACGAGATCAACCGCGCCAGCCCGCGCACGCAGTCGGCCCTGCTGCAGGCCATGCAGGAATACCACGTCACCGTCGCCGGCGCCCGGCACGACCTGCCGGCGCCGTTCCACGTGCTCGCCACCCAGAACCCGCTGGAGCAGGAGGGCACCTACCCGCTGCCCGAGGCGCAGCTCGACCGCTTCCTGATGCAGGTCGACATCCTCTACCCCGAACTGGAGGCCGAACGCCGCATCCTGCTCGAGACGACCGGTATGGCTGATGCCCGCGCCGGGAACGTGCTCACCGCCGAGCGGCTGCGCGCCATCCAGGCGCTGGTCCGCCGCATGCCGGTGCCCGAGAGCGTTGTGGAGGCGATCCTGACCCTGGTGCGCTCGGCGCGTCCGGGCAACGGCAATGCCGACACTGACAAGCACGTCGCCTGGGGACCCGGCCCGCGCGCCAGTCAGGCGCTGACGCTATGCGCCCGCGCGCGTGCGCTTTATGACGGACGCCTCGCCCCGTCCGTCGACGACGTCCATGCCCTGGCGGAGCCGGTCCTGCAGCACCGCATGGCGCTGACCTTCGCCGCCCGCGCCGAAGGCATGAACGTGCGCGACGTCATAGCCCGGCTGGTGAAAGCATCCGCCTGATGGCCCGTGTCGGCGAGCAGACCGCCCCGGTCACGACGCGCGACGCGCTGGCGCGCGGTCGGCTGCGGGCGTCGCTCGTCCCCGACCTCCTGGTCGACGCGCGCCGCATCGCCAACTCCGTGATCTCCGGCTGGCACGGCCGGCGGCGCCGCGGCGTCGGCGAGAACTTCTGGCAGTTCCGCCCCTATGTCGAGGGCGAGGCCGTCTCCCGCATCGACTGGCGCCGGTCGGCCCGCGACGACCAGCACACCTACGTCCGCGACCGCGAGTGGGAAGCCGCCCACACCGTCTGGCTCTGGGCCGATCCCTCGCCGTCGATGCTCTACAAGTCGGCTGCAGCCAGTGTCTCCAAGGAGTCGCGCGCGCTGGTGCTGGTGCTGGCCATGGCCGAGCTTCTGTCGCGCAGCGGCGAGCGCATCGCCTGGCCCGGCCTGTCGGATCCCTTCACCGCCCGTAACGGCGCCGAACGGCTGGCGGCCGTG
>Ga0208243_1000419_pt1 | contig 24640 bp, 31 predicted proteins | sample Subbio2Aug_QV12A_FD_184826 | JGI IMG/M metagenome (GOLD analysis project Ga0208243, IMG submission 184826) | Serpentinite rock and fluid subsurface biosphere microbial communities from McLaughlin Reserve, California, USA - CR12Aug_QV12A (SPAdes) | ecosystem: Environmental > Terrestrial > Deep... | reverse complement strand
GTTTGCCACGATTGCTTCTGTACGGTAGATCTTGGTGCTTACCGGACGGTTGTTACGGTTAACCCATTTCAGTTTAACGCGCATGATAATTCCTTATTCGTAAGTAACGTCACCAACAATCAACGGCACTGCTGGAGTGTTAGTCATTTTAATCGTCGATACGTCGATTCGATAATAGGGATCCAGATACTCGACATCACCTGTGGCGATTGCCCTACCCATCTGAAAACCGCCATCAAACGAACGATAAGCAATCAACGAGTCTTCATAACTAGGGTCATTGACAACCAACGGAAGTTGACGACCTTGGGTTACCGCAGTCGGATCCTTTATTGAGAAGTAAACTGGATCGGTCGCTGGGATTAGTTCTAACACCGGTAACCAGATGTATCCAGCGGAGGATTTAGGGATTAGACCGACTTGGGTATTGTTAATCCCTAGACAAGACGTCTGATCAGCCTGTCTGGTGTTCTGTGAAATCGCCTGAGAGGTCGATGGGAGAATATAGAGGTTGTATGGATACAGCGCCCAGTTGGTCCCTGTGTAACCGCTCTGTCGCGGGGAGATTATCGCACTGATGATAGTACCCCACTCACTGGCCTTAAGCACGGCAGAGGTCCCAATCGCTTCAAGACCACCGTGGTTAGCAGGATCCGCCACTTGAGATTTAAAACACCGTACTTTGAAGTTGAAAGCGTCCTTATTCACAACGGCCATTTGATTCACGCCCGGAGATCCCGGAACGATCCCATTATCATCAGTACCATAAACCAAACCAGCACTGTACAGCATGTTCCAACCTATACCTACGGCAGCCGCCTGAGTAGGGAAATAGATCACCTTCCCGGCTGAGAACATTTTAATCCATGTGGGACTTGGAGCGTTGTCGGTACCTCCCCAAAAGTTAAGTTGACGTCTTAATTCATTAAGAGTCAATAATTCGTTTGCGGTCACTTCGCCAAAATAACCTAAGTCCGAAGTTCCGTATCTTAAAGTTTTAGGCCCAGGTCCTGAATCAGGATAGCTTTGACTAGAACCCAGTCCTGAAGACGCTAATGCTTCTAACATTTCTCAGTCCTTTATGTGATGCTCTCGAGAAGGGACTTTGGTTTGGTTGGGTTATTTACGATCCTGTTAAGGTTAACACCAATCATAATTGCTTTCTTCTTCCACGGGGTCACTTCTAACACATCCATGGCTTCTTTCAATATCTCGTCAATACGTTTACGGGTTATAGGAACCGTCGTGGCTATCCCGTTGACAACCCTTGTGATCGTGTAGGTACGACACAACTTGTCATGGAGGGTCGTCGCTTGACTGTACTCGTCAATAGGCGGCAAGAGCCACCACAGCGCTCTAGGGACAGTGGCTCCGTCAGTTAGGAACCCTGTCTCTACATCCACGTACTCATTGGAGTTTTCAGATCCAATGTAATAACGAAACCCCGGAAGCGTCTCGTACATCGTCTTACCGTACATGGCCGAGGCTAACTTACTGTACTTCAACTGTTCTTCAGCACTAAACCGAGTAAACGTACTCATGGATCAAACTCCGTGTATTAAACCCAGGGCTGGGCGCCAGATACCCATTCCAGTAAAGGACGCCAGCCGTTTGATGTAAAGTTGTTATCCATGTTCTGGTTAACCAGGCTCATGATGGCGTTCCTAGTCCCTCGAGTGTAGTACTGAAACTGGTTAAAGGTTTCCTGAATGTACATACAGACCCCGTTACCAGTTGTGTTCAAACTACCGATACCGAGATCATCATAAGTCAAGTTAGCCCAACGAATTGGAACCGGTTGGCCATTCCCCAGCACACCCCCGGAAAGAAGTCCGTTCATGATTCTCACCCATTCACTGGTTTGGTTGTCCAGGCCAGTAAACGTACGGAGCTTCCAGACCCCGCCTGCAATGGTTAAATTCTTACCGAACAGCAAATTGGCGCTTTGCATGGTACGGTAAGAACAAGAGTGTTTTAACGGTTTCTGGGGAATAGCGTAGACCTTGGTATTCTCCCGAAGGATCATCCAAGGAATACTGTCCGCGCTCGGCATCGCGGTACCCATTGCGTTAGCGGCAGCGAGAGTGGACAACGCGGTGGCAGTGATGAAATCAGCGGGCTGTACTTGTTGAAAAATTGATTTAGGTGGTTTGTTAACAGAACCACCGCTACTCAGTGCTTCGAGCATGTTAACCCCAAGAGGAAATCTCCCCTATTGCGTTTAAATGATTAACTCCAGCACGGGTCTCCAACTACAGTTAGCCGTCGCTCTAACACCCGCCGACCCATTCGGAGCGTTCACTGCCGTTGGGTTAGTACCAGATGTATAGGCTGCGTTAGCCCCGACAAACTCCGCAAATATCGTAGAGGTTGCGTCAAAGTACGTACTGGCAAGATAATCCGCCATATCAAACGCAGGACCCGCGCTGTTTTGATTGAAGAGCGAACAGATCATGTTGATCCACTCACTATCGGTATCGCGGAGAACACCAGCCCAGCTGTAATCAGCTGTTGACTGACACCGAGGCATACGAACCACGAAATCATGTTCGCCTTTGGTGATAACCCTCCGTTGATCAGTAGCTGTCAGTCCATGTCCAGTTGCCGGCCCTGGACCTGTAACTCCATAGACGCAACCTGCCAAATAGAGTTGGTTCCAAGAGATGTTAGCAAGTACCCGGTACAACGGGGCGAACATGACCTTGCCTTTCCAGATGAACTTCAACCACCCCGCATTATTGGAGTTAGTGACCCCTGAACCCAGTATCGCTTGGAACTCAGGGTTGCTCGGCATATCACTCGCTTGCACAAGTCCAAAGAAGCCTCGCTCCCAAGTACCTGTTTGAATAGTTGTAGGGCCTGGGCCAGTGTACGGCATGTTGATCGCTACAGACTGAGGGGCGTAAACAACATCATTGCCCGTCTTGTAAGCCAAGGTGTAGTAGTACAGCTTGTTCTGTACCGCACTTTCATCCGTGTAAGACTGACTTTTATCAGTAATCACGGCTAACGCTGAACCCGTAGGTAGTGTACCCGCGGCAAGAGGAGTATCGAAACGATATACCTGCACTTCGTCAAGCGTAGCAGGGTTTGTCCATTTAAGGGTAATGCTCATAACTTAAACTCCTACTGTGATGCCGTTTTCTGGGATAAGTTCAAGCACCGGTAACCAGGAACACCCGGTGGTCCATCCGTTAACAGTCCCTAATTTTTCGTATTCTGATCCAGGCGCAGCCATCCCGACAAAAATGCCTCTAACGAACCCTGTGGTGCCAAGCCTCGTTGCGGTGGCCATCTCTCGCCCGCCATTGATAATGCTAGCGGTCACAGCAGCGGCGAGTTTAGGAGATCGTTGGGATGGACACACACCGAGATTTAGACCTGGGTAAAAGAAGTCAGCGATTTCGCTGTACCGACGAACACTATCGGGTGATCCCGCAGCTACAGTAAAGGTTGGATTATTTCTATCATCCGTAGCCGTTGGCAAACGAACAATAAACTTATCAAACCCCTTTTCAATGATGCGACGTTGATTAACAGGCGCGATGCCATTCGGCTGCCACGGTCCATTATCGTCGGTACCAAAATGTAGGCCGTTTGCGTACAAACTTTGGTACGTGATCAACGCATTGCAAAAGCCTTGCGGGGTGTAACAGATCTTTCCTCGACGAATCCACTTATTCCACAAAGGGATAGGGTTAGTAGGAGGGTTATACGGGATAGCTGGAGTAAACGCGCCCAAGTCAGCCGGGCTGAAAAACTCCATGGAGGTGAGCGTACCGAAGTAACCAAACTGAGTATCACCCCAGATTAAGTCACGAGGCCCAGGACCGTTGTTGTACTCCACATACACCTTGAGTGGGTTAGAGTAAACCTTTTGACCACCGGCGTTGATGGTTTCGAAGGTGTAGTAGTAAGTCTTACGACGAACCACTGTATTATCCTGATACGTCAGGACAGCTCCATCGAGAGTCGCCAATGGGTTAGCCAGCTGGTCGTTGGCAACAATCGTCTCGTTACGGTAGATATTGGTGGTTACGGGAATCAAGTTCCGGTTAACCCATTTGAGTCTTACAAACATGACTTACCTCACGAATAAGTAATATCGTCAATGACTGGTTGATGTTGTTCGGTGGTTTGAACCTGTACGTCAGTCCGCTTCACATTTAGAAGGCTTACGTAAGTGATGTCATCGACGACAGGAGCGGCGTTCGCAAAACTAACGCCCGAGTAACGTTCACGGTACCTCACCAAACCAACATCTTGAACGATGTCTTCAGTAACAATTGGATCTAGTCCCCCGCCTGCTTTACCCGCGATCGCATTCATTGGGAGTAAAGGTCTTTCATTAGCAGGAACAAGTTCCAATACCGGATACCACCAACCACTGGATGTTTTAAGTCCACCAGTAATTTGGACGTTACTGCCCAGTAACGCGTAAGTAGTATCCGCGCACGACTCTCTCATCACGGCGGTACGGCCACTGGCGAGGAAAGAGGTAGATGGGTAGACCGCCCATTTAGGTCCTGCGTAGTTACTCGCTACTCCTTGAATAAGTGACTGACACATTGAGGACCATTCAGACTCACTTAAAAAAGGACTATTACCCGCAATGGGTGAGGTAGATGCTCTGTTCCAAGTACCATCATTTGTTCCCTCAACGAACGTACGGAAGAGACGTACTTTAAACACATCACTACCGATGTTCACGAGTTTGAGCTGATTAACAGAACCCGAAGCGGCTGGGTAATTACCAGGACCGTCAACACCATAGACCAAACCAGCGGCGTACAGTTGGTTCCAAGTCACACTTGCTGCAAATGGAAATTGGGGAAAGAAGATAACTTTCTTGTTGTAATAAGCTTTAACCCAATTAAGCGCATCGTTGTTGTTGTCGGATCCCAGTTGAAAGTCTAACTGCTTCCGGAGTTCATTGTAACTGAAAAACTGAGAAGGGGGAACACTGGCAAAGTAACCGAGTTTGTCTGTACCAAATTGTAGTCTTTTACTTCCCGGTCCAGAATCTGGAAAATCCACTTGGGATTTATTTCCTGAAGTTGCTAATGCTTCTAACATAACGAGTTCCTTTAAGCGGGGGTGTAGAGGTATTGGTCCGTAACCCCTCCACCGGCTGTGGAACTATATCCACCAAGGGTGTACAGTTTATCTCCAACAATAGCCATGGGAAGGTAGCCAAGTTTCTTCGGTAGCACAGCTCCTGAACTCCATGACTTCGTGTCTAGGTTATAGATGCGCGTGTCATCAACAGTTGGACCTTGGTTAGACCCGCCTACTACATAAAGGTAACGCCCAATTATCCCAACACCCATTGCATAGATCCCGAAGGATATTGGTAGCGCCTGCTCAAACGCATTAGCTACCGGATCATAGACGTCAATCGATTTAACAACTACAGTGCCAGTGGTGGCGCCAGAGACAATATACATTTTACCGTCTGCCGCAGCCGCGCTTACGAAGTATCTGGCCGTAGGGACTACCCCGCTTGGTGTAAGAGCAGTCCACTGGTTTGTTACAGGGTCGTAACAACGTATGGTATTCAGAACGGTATTCGTCGTCTGCCCACCGAACACGTACATCTTGTTTCCAATGGCAACTGCTGCTGCGCCAGTGGTAGCGACGTCACCAGCTAATACAGTTACTGCATTGTTACTTGGATTAAACGAGACAAGATTACCAAAACGACTAGCCCCGCTACCGCCAGCATGTACGTATATAAGCCCATTGATTACAACTCCTACAATAGCCTCGGCTGACCAAGGTAGGGTTCCTACAGTGGACCAGGTGTTGGTTAAGGTATTAAACTTCCTGATCGCGTTAGTCTGCGCTGTTGGGGCTCTTCCTCCGAATAAAAAGATGTCCGATCCAAATGCTACCGCTGTTCCTAAATAAGTGGCCGAAGGAGCGCTCGGTAAAGCAGCCCAGGAACCTGGGCCCGGAGGAGCCGATCCAAATGGAGGTCTTGCGCAAAGTGCTTCTAACATGACATTACCTACATTAATGAAAGAAGAGAGCAGGCGTTTGCCCACTCTCCCCATTCATGGTTTAAGCAGGAATAAACGTCGTCGGGATTTCTGGAATATCTGCCACTTTAGTAGCCGCGTCTACCAGATCCTTCAGGTCCCACGTTGATTGGGAGATAGCCTTTACTGCGGCAAGGGCGCTCAGTGCCATGTCCACCGTTTGCTGCGGGGTAAGCATGATGGTTTCATTCTGGTAGCTACGGAATGGTTCCAGTTGCTCACTACCCGCCGCTACCATCTCTTTACCAATGGTGTACATCCCGATCAGGTTGATACGGTCTTCGATGCGCAATTGCACGTTGAAGGTCTTATCGCCCACGGTATGTTTCATACCCACTTCGAAGTCAGCGTTGCGCACGGCCATGATGTTGTCGTTGGCAGTGATCTTGGCGTATTCCAGCTGAGCAGCCAATTCGGATTCGTTATACTCACGAACCACCCAGGTTTGTTTCCATTCGCCATCCACCAACTCAGGCTGACCCTCTGTTACCACGTTACCTTCGGGTCGTTGGACCGGCGTAACCACCGCGTAACCAAGACCTTCAATATCAACCCGTGGTGGGGTCATGGAAAAGGACATGTTCTGAGACTTGAACTTCTCGATGACCATGTACAGGTTAATTGGGTAGGCCAGAGTAGCAACCTCAATCAACAAGGTTGTCACGTTGATCTTTTCATTGGGGATAATTACTTCGCTACCATCCCCGGTTGTTTGTGCTTCATCGGTAACCGATGCGGTACTTTGCTTAGCCATTGCAGTTGGCCTCTTTTGAAGAAGTGAAGTGGTGGGTAATACAACCCCACCACTATTCAGGCTTTAGACAGTTGCACCCGCGCAACCGATCCAACGACCACCGTTACCAATACCGATGCCATCCCAGATCAATGTAACGATCGTGGTGGTAGCCCCGAGAACAGGCTGGGTACTCTGGTGCCAGGTGATAGTTGTCGGCCAGGTCAGGGAACCAGCGCCGTTGATGATCAATACAACAGTCATCGAACGGTCAGCCGCTGGGACGGTACCTGCTTTGAACGTGATGGTGCGAGCGACACTGGCGTTCAAGCTGAATACTTGGCAGATAGACAAGTCCAGCTCGGCAGTAGTCGCCAACAGTTTGACGCTGTAACGGTCAAACGTAGGAGCAACAATCTCTTTCCAGATTGGAGTCGTGCCATTACTCTCAAATACACGAGCGTATTGCTTACCGTCTTTCGAGAGCAGGTCAGCGATTGTGGTGAACTCTTTCCACAAGGCAGTCGTGCCATCAGTCGCAAAGGAACGTGCGTACAGCTTGCCGTCCTTTGTGGTGATGTCAGCAATGCTTGCAGGGATCTCTTCCCAACCACCCGGTGTTGCACCCTGAGGGTTCTTACGACCGTACAGCTTGCCGTCGTCTGGCGCCTCGGTAATGAAACTACCGAGTGCAACCCAAGCGCCTTTCTCTTGACCGGTGTTACGTTGACGGACGTACATCTTGCCGTCAGCAGTCGGTTCATCGAAAGGATCCGGGAAGACCAACTCTACCCACTCGCCTTTGTTGTCGGTGCTGCCATCGATCAACATACGGACGTAGGCGCGACCGTCGATCATGTTTGGTGCTTCGTCAACCAACAACGGAACCCAATCATTACCGAGACGTACAACTTTACCAGCCGCTTGCAGTGGCGAGTTAACGTCACCCGCTACCAACTGACCCCAGTACTGCCAACCTTGGTCTGCAGTCTTGTAGTACACCTTGAAGGTACTGGAAACGGCCCAGTCACCATTCTCACCGGTGAACCCGGCAGCAGGTGCATCTTGACCAACAGGGAGCGTAATCCACACGCTACCACGAGGACCACGGATACCTTGCTTACCAACACCGATAGGACCTGGTTCACCTTGGATACCACGAGGACCTTGGATCAGGCCAACGTTAATCCACTTACCGCCTTCTTCGGTCGACCAGATAGCCAGATCGCGAGGAGTTGTCCCCGTACCAACCAGGTAACCATCCCCGAGCGCGCCGGTAGGGTGGGCAGCGGCCAACAACGCCATGGTGTCATAATGACCCAAAATGTTGATGGACTTACCAGGCTGACCTTCTGGACCTGGGTTACCCTCTTTACCTTGCAGACCAGTGATGTCGAAAGGACCCGCCCACTCGCCTTCGGTCAAGACATACAACATCTTGTCGTTAGCAGTGAAGTAACCATCACCATTATCAGCAGTGGCTTTGGCTGGCAAGTTACCGACCGCAGGAACGATACCACGCAGGTTGATACCCGTACCCTGAGCACCGCGCTGACCTTCTACCCCTACAGGACCGCCGTCAATCCAGGTACCGCCCACAGACAACATGATGCGTTTCTCGAGACTGATGTACGCTTTACCAGCGTTAGCCCCTGCACTTGGGATAGTCTGATCTTCAGGAGTCAGAACCTTAACGATCTCAATCGACGTACCATTGGCACCGTCCTGACCGTCTTCACCTTTGAATGTCCCGAGGGAGATCCAGGCGCTGTTGGTCCAGACGTACAGGATATTGACGTCACGTACTGCGTAGACCCACTGCTCTTCTGGGTTAGCGGGAAGTTCTAGGAACGTAGCTACCGAACCTTTAATAACAACACTGGTGCCGTTTTTCCCGTCTTTCCCTTTCAGGCTAGCCAAGAACTCAAGTTCAGTACCGGTGTGGTCGTTAGCCAACCAGATCTGATATGCCGACTTACCATCGAGACCTTTGAACGGACCGAGGTCGATCCAAGAGGTAGTTTCCTCGATATAGGTGTGCAGATGACCGTCATCCTGGGTCACGTACGCATCGTTGTCAGACGGGTTGGTGATGGTGTCCAATACAGCCGCGTTAGCAACAGTACCTTTAACCAGCAGGTTCTGACCAGGCTCGCCTTTAGGACCTGGAACAGTGGACTTCAAAGAAGCCAGCCATTCGTTAACGGTACCGGCGAATCCCTGGGCTACCGCAACTTCATAAGCGGAGATACCACCCATGGAACCGATGTCAGCGTACTGAGTCTCGGACTCCACCCAGACGTACAGGTTCTTACCTACGAACCAGGCTTGATCTTCCTGACCAGGGGTTGGCAGTGCGGTAACGTCAGCCTTGACACCCATTACTTTGAATGGGGCTTTGGCTGGGCCTTCGAAACCACGAGGACCTGGTTCAGTCGACTTGAGAGTAGCCAAGAAGGCAGCCTCGTCACCGGTGTTACCTTGGTTCACCCAGATCTGGTAAGCCGACTGGCCACGCAGGGAAGCCAGCCATTGGGTCAACGTACCCGGATAGCCGTCAGCTACTGCCAATTGGTAAGCGGACTCGCCTTTCAGCGATACCAACCATTGTTGTAGCGTCCCGGAGAAACCTTCCTGCTTAGCCAGCTCGTAAGCCGACAAACCACCGATGCCGTCGAGGTCGACGTAGTCAGTCAGGTCAGTAACCCAAACGTACAGGGTCGAACCTACATACCAGGCTTGGGTAGCCGCACCGGGACGAGGAAGGTCTTCAATTCTGGCCTTGGACCCCATGACCGAGAAAGGTACAGCTGGATCGCCCTTCTCACCTTTGGCTGCCATCAACCCCCATGCTGGGTTACCACCGCCTGGTTCACGGTTGGTGTTGACGATGTTTAGCAGGTTAAACCATGAACTACCGTTATGGGATACCGCATCACCGACAGTATAGCCAGTCGTGTCGACCCAACCACCGCGCCATTGGATACCGGTTTTACCGCGATAGGCTTCGAAGAACTCGTCGAGAGTCTTGCCTTCGTTACCTTCTTCGTCCAACCACAACTCGTAAGCGTTCTTACCCACGAGTGCTTTCAGGAAGTCGGCTTGGGTACCGGTATTCCCCTGATCACGCCAGGTCTGATAAGCACTCTTGCCAACAAGGCTAGCGAGCCATTCAGGTTGAGTGCCCGCGAAGCCGTTGTTCTTGGCTACCTGGAAAGCACTGATACCTTCTGGACCTTCCAGACCGATGGATGCCCACTGAGCTGGGTTATCGCCAGAAGTAGGAACCAACAGCCAGATGTCACTCTTCCAGACGTAAGCATCGCCGACCTGGTTAACCGAAGGATCCGGCAGGGAGTTACCATCAGGCCAGGTGCCCAGCAAGGTAATACCACGAGGACCCAGCAGAGAACCGGAGTTCACCCACTCAGTACCGCTCCAGATGGAAATCCCGCCTTCAACGAAGTAGGAAGTACCGTTCACCAAGTCTTCAGTAGGCAGCGCGTCCAGTTCAGCAAAGCTGTTCAGAGTCCCGATAACTTTGATGTTACCAACAGCGCCGTCGCGACCTTTCAGGCTGGTGAGGAACTCTTCTTCAGTCCCAACGTTGCCTTTAGACAACCAGATGTCGTAAGCCGACTTACCCACCAACTTGGTCAGCCACTGTTCTTCAGAACCGGTTTCGCCGTTTTCAACAGCAATCTCGTAGGCGCTCTTACCAGCATCACCCTTGAGACCAATACCAACCCAGTTATCAGGATCAGGAGCAAGTACCCAAACATCCGACTTCCAGATGTAGGCGTCACCTACCTTGTTATCGGAAGGTTCTGGCAGCGGGAGGTTATCCGGATGCTTACCGATCAGGTTGATACCACGAGCGCCGACCAGGGAACCCGAACTTGCCCACTCAGAGCCGTTCCAGATACGCAGGGCGCCTTCAACGAAGTAAGCGGTACCTTTGCTCAGGCCTTCGGTAGGAATGGCTGCCAGCGCGGCCTCGTTCTCGAGAGTGCCGAGTACGTTGACGCCGTTAACCAGCAGTTCGGCAAATTGCTTCTTCAGGAAGCGTGTCCGTGCATCCAGAACACGAGCCTGGAAGTTGGACGCGCCTTGACCATCAGACTTGCCTTGTACCTTTACCCCGGTAATGAGGGCGGGCAGGTGTTCTACCCAAAGCGCTTCTTCTTCGATAGCCGGCAATTCACCGGGTGTAACCGAGTCATCTGTGAGAGACATTGTGAGATCCTTTGTCTTTAATAAGTGATAGTTCCGTCATAACGGAATACGCCGTTGTATCGGTTGACTCCGTCATACAGGGACTCTACAACCTGCACTACCCCGCCGATAGTTCGAGAATCAATCGTCACGAAAGTCATGTCTTCGCTAACGGTGATTTCGCTGTCCTTCAGGATGAATAAGCACTTGTCCTTAATTAACTGTTTGAGGGCAGGTACGTTCACCTGACCCTGGAGCATTACAACCGCTCCAACAGAGTCCTCTTCACTGGTTCCTAAGAAGTAAACCCCTTGGACCGTTTTGACTTGCAGGTCATCCTTGACGTAGGGGACTTCATCTACCAGTTCAGCAGGACCGTGCTTTGTGTAATCCGCGGGGAGATACTGTTGATCTGTCCCCACGAGGATCGCCGGAGAGTCCACGTCAACAAAGTGAACGACCTCGCCGGTTGACGCTTGGACCTTCCTGAAGTTAAAGAAGGTGGTGTTCGACAGGGTGAGTGCCGACAGTTTGGCAACAAACTCAGGGTTGGAGCTATACCGCCGTTTGTTGTAAGCAATGAAACGCTCCAGGAATAGCTCGTCGTTTGGAAAGGCCATAAGAGAAGTATCCGTGGGTGAGGACTGGGGTGGCGCTAGACCATAAAATTGCTAAAATAAAATTGTACTGAAAGATCTATTTACTACCAGTGTCAACTATTAATCGATTTAAGTTGCATGGCATTTTAAACCTATATTACCAGTCTGTATAACCAACACTTTCTTAAAGGTGGTCTTATGACTAAGGTAGAAGAACTCGTCAAGATGTTGAGTTCCCGAATCGCGTCGTATACTCGAGCAGCAGCTAAGCTCTCCCGTATGGCGGGAGCTTCTACTTGTCCTCGAGAAAGGCGTAGTTTGCGGGATGAAAGTCGGTCTGCTCGTAACAAAGCAGCGCTGCTGCAAGCCCGCTTGGACAAGATAATGCCCGGTGCAACTGACGAAGAACTCGATCAGGCTAGCAACGGTCTCTAATGTAACGCAATTTGGGTAAGGAGCCCTTTATGAACGCGGTAACGACAGGTTTCAATAAGAACCAACTGATGACGGTCCTATTGACTACAAAGGTTGCGGTTAACCTTGTGGACGAGAAGAAGTTTGTGTTCGCGGCTATCAGAAAGAAAGTTGGTCGTTGGCCTCGTTACTTCGCTGTCTTTCAGGAAGGGGACGATACCGAACATACCCGCTTCTTTATTACGAACAGTGGCGCGCAGAGTTATTACAAGTTCCTCATCGGAGATCCTGATGCGCATCCAGGGAACCCTGCGATATGGGGGCACAAGACCTTTGAAGAACTTAAGCACTTGGTAGAAGGAGTTTGTCGTGGCTAAGCGTTATCTTCGACTCGGAAAATTACTGCTGGACTATATTGGCGATACCAAGAATGCCCCTAGTGACGGTAGTGATTACATTGCGCACTGGCGTTCCGGTGGGGTTATTACCCCCAGACCTGAAATAGGTCCGTGCACGATGGAAACAATGCTGACGATGTTGTTTCATACCCGACATCGTTTCCGTAAAGAAGTACTAAGTCCTGATTGGGATAAAGGTGCATTCTTTATGGAATACCAATTAAACCGTCCAATTGACGAGACCTCGGCAGATTCGATATTCGCTGGTCTCCTCCAAGGGCTGCCGCGGGAAGTGTATAAAGAACTGGCGGATACCTCGTTGGACATGACGGCGATGTTTGTTCCTCAACCTTCTCCTTGGAGCCCAGCGGCTCTCTTAGGAGGTAAGAAGTTCGAACTGAGCAACGAACCTATTGCCAAACCCCGGGTGCTTCCTAAGCCCACTCACAAAGCTCCTTCTACTCTTCAATAAGGAATATTGACATGAAAGACAAAAAGCCAGTAGGAAAGATCTTGATGGTTGTTGATTCGATAAGTCAACGTAACAGACTTAACGAGCTTAACCAACCAGAAGGGCTCGGTGGCAGTATGGCCATTCACAAAGCCTTCCCTGACCTGACCAAGCCAAGATCGGCGGATGTCCAAAAGAGTTGGGGTAAACCATTGGTTATTCCACAGGGATCCGAATACCTGTCGGGTCTCCAACAAATGTATTTTATCCCGGATACCATCGAAGACGAAATGCCGCCGGTGTCGCAAGCGTTCGCCGACAAGGTGAAGGCTATGGGCGGGATCATGACTCCATACGGTCTCATCTGCGATCCAGCTGCTGTGGTAACCGGCAAGCGTTACATGCGGCTGGCCAAAGCGGTTTTCTGTATCTTGTACAGCCAAGGTGACCGGCATGTAGAGGATGTGGAGTTCCGTATCCGCAACTTTGCTCAGCGGGACAAGCAGGGTGCTGATTGGATGGGGATGAATGCAGAACTCGCTAACCGACTCCGTCTCGCCATCATGAACCGCCACAGTCCTGGTCTGCGTAAGCCCATCTACGCTTCGACGGTCACCGTGCCTTCCAGTGACCTCATCTTTCTGGAAAAAGCGGATTTCTCCCTGGACCCAACTTTAAAGGAGTAACGTATGAAAAAGCATCCTCGTATGTTGAAACTGGGGGTTAAGCTTATGGCGGGTCACACCATGATGTTCGTGGATAAGTTTGCCGATGACTTCGCCAAGTACCGCAATGGTGCTAACGATCTGCATCCTGTTCTCGTTGACGCCTTTAAGCGCTTCGAAAGCAAGTTTGAGTTCGCGTTTAAACACCGACACTTTATCGAACAGAACCACAAGCTGCATACCGGGATCTATGGTCAGGCGCTTGTGTCCATGATCACCGCTCTTGCGAAAGGGAATGGGACTCCTCGAGGGACCTTCTACGAAGGTGGAAAGAAACAGACCTTCTACGTTACTCCCCCGGTTTCTAAAACTGTTCACTAGGAATCAAAATGGGAACTAAGCCTGAGCTCGGTAAGTGGTACATTTTGTCTTATACCACCCCGTTTAAAAATCCACCGTGGGAAGAGACTCGTAGTGTCTCTAAATGTATGCAGGTTGGCGAGGGTGTAGTGATTCATAACACCACCTACATCTGCGCTCTTAAGAACAAGGAATTCGGACCTAACCATAGCTCCGAGTCGATGACCTTTGTTCCTAACGCTACCTTTGAACTGGATGCCGACGATAACTGCATCTTTACTAAAGGGGTATAACACAGGGAGTATTCGTATGGGTAAAGTGATTCAGATGGCTGACTGGAAGAGTCGGAAAGCCAAGCAGGATCCACTCGGACGCGGTAAGACTTATGTTTATAAGCCTAACCAAGACCTTCAAGCAGGCTATCACGACAGAGTGTATGAGTATGAGAAGGAACGCGCGCTCGTTCGTACCACTACCGATGAGCAAGAGGAAGCACTCAGTCGTATCAAAGCTCTTCTTAAAAAATCGATTGAGTCAGACGAAGCTATTTACCAACGTCCTACTGTCCAAGGACGTGAATCGGCTGCGATTGCAAGCTTAAGTTTTCACATGCAAGCCGTCAACGTTGCAAAGGAACACGGCATAACAATCCGACGCAGGGGACCCGGGATAGCGGTGCCTAAGATTTTCGAAGTAATTGCGTTTGGACAAATACTAGTCGTTAAATAAATTATCAAGGAGAGATGAAATGGTACCTGATGTAGATGTAGCTCTAGAGCGCGCTAGAATGACCGCTCAGATCACCAAGCTGACCAAGCTGGGTACGGCGTTGCTTTTGCAGAGCGCCATGGCTACGGTCCCCGTAGAGGTCAAGACGCTGCAACAGAAAGCGACGGCTTATTTGAACGAAGCTGACTCCATGCGGGAAGACTTTGTTGAACGTTTCCCTAAATCCCTGAATTTGTATTGGGCGAGGACAGTTGATGGGAACCGTAACCAACTTGGGTGAATTTCGTAATAAGAAATCCAAGGCGGAGTTCGATAGTCAGGTCCGGATGATGGGCATTGAGGACTGGATTATCTACATGGATTCTTCAGAGGTTGAGGAAACACAGCGAGCAATAAAGCGTTGTGTTGAAATCCGAGAAGACTTGCGCAGCCCGTCCTTGTCGGAGTTGTTCAGTAACAAACGAGGTTATCTCTTCACCAATGCTTTCCGCCGGGCTACTTTGCGGATGGAGTTGGCGGAGTTGGTTGAACGATATGACTTGGTGTTATTTAAACCTTGGATTTAAGGGGGAGTTGTAATGAGTAATAAGAAATTGCTGGAAGACCGTGTTCTGGAGATCCAGAAGTACTGCGTGGAATGTCATATCCAGTTGGACATGTCGTTTGACCCGGTTGATGGTTCGTGGTCGGGTTACGATGGTGCAATCGAATTGACCGGTCCTTGCGATAACTTCGAGGGGATGGTCGAGGCACTTGAGGCTGAGTTTCAACTCTAGCCTTACTTTCTGTTTCAAATGTTTCACTTATTGGGGTAACGGTAATGACTAATAAAGCTGGTGGTTCTGTAAAGCGTCGTGTAACTGCAACAATGACTCGTGGTAAATCCAAAGATGTAATCCTCGTACGGCGCTACAGCTACTTCGATACGGCAATGCCCCGTATGTTGCAGTTGGCTATCAACTACTGCAACGAGGGTGACTTCATTACGTTTGACAGTGACGAGTTCGGTTTCCAACTGGGCGTCTTGCACATTCGTAAAGGTGGCCGCTTCGAGATGGACATGAACCCGATCGTTAAGTCCAGTCCGTCTCTGCTCAAACTCATGTCTGAAGATATCAACTGGTCTAGCCCGTTGGTTAACTCGGCCATGAATCGCTAAACAAGCTTTATACGGTGCCTGCGGAGTAATCCGTTGGCGCCTATTCACCCTAACTTATTGATTTTTAAGGATATTTCATGAATAAGAAGCAGCGGGAAGCTAAGCGGAAGAATGCTCAGGCTCACCAAAAGAAGGTTAAGGATCTGGCGGTTCAACGAATAGAAAACCGTAAAGACCGTAAACAGCTGATAACCCGTGAGTTGTTTAAAGCTGATCGTGTGATCGTGGAGATACCTAAAGCTCCGGTGAGTGATGTGTTTGAAGAATTCTTTGCCAAGCACCTTGAGCAAGGGAGCGGGATACCTATGACTCCCGAGCTGGTGAGTCTCATGCGAGTGACCAGTCCTTTCCAAATCATTGGCCGTAAATGTAATTAAGGGGATTATTCTTTATGCAACTTCATTCCAAAGCTCGAGCGGTAGGGGAAATCACCTTTCCTCAATTTACGGGTGCCCGTGTTTACATGGCACGCAATCTGGCAGGTCATCCACTGGAGGGTGTTCCTGAGTCTTACCATCCCGTAATCGATCAGATGCTGGCTGACGCAGGTATTCCGGAGCATACTGGGTTCTACGTCACCATCGACGAGAAGTTCTTGAAGAAAACTAATAAGCTTCGTCGAGGCGGGGTTCATATTGACGGGAACTATTTGTTTGGTTGGGGAGGTAATGGCTGGCTGAATGGAGTCCCTGGTCGCATGCTGACCGAGGATCAACACCGACTGCAATATCAGTCGGAGCTGGGTGGGGTAATTATGGCGAGCACCTTTGTTGCCTGTGAGGGCTTCATTGGCACTATTGATGGCTCGGCGGGACTGGGCGGCGACTGCGAACATCTACGCGACCAGCTCGGGAAGATGGAGAGCTTCTGGCTCAAAGAGAACGTGGTTTATCTGGGTAACTCTACTTTCGTCCATGAAGGTCATGTGGTCAACGAGGACACCAACCGGCAGTTGGTACGTATCACCCTCGACACCACTTATCAGTATCAATAAGGAATCTGATTCATGGCTAAGACCAAACAACAGAAACAAGACGAAGCTCTGGCGCGTAAGCGGCAGAACTATAACAATCAACTGGAGGGCTGGCGTGACTGGGCTCCTACCGGCAAGTACTTTACCGATCACGTCAAGCGATATGGGGTTGAAGCAGCTGAGAAGCGTAAACATGAAGCGGATGTTCGTTGGTGCAAGTATCTGAAAGAAGCTAAGCTGGATATCTACGGGAATGCGGTCAGTCATGCCGAGGTACGCCAATTCGCACCCGGCTGTCTGTAGACCCGTCAAAGAGCCTCTATTCGGTTAGTGGACCCGGTACGCGCAGTGCCGTTATATCCGCAGGTCAGATAGAGGCTTCGCCCCATTTGGCAAGAACCTTCAAGGCCTTGAATCGGTCCAGTGTCAGGAACAGTTACCCATGTATTTTTGGCGAGATCCATGGTGTAAATAGCGGAACTGTAAGTACTGTTGTTGTAACCACTGTAGCAAACCAGGTAACCATCAACCAACATGAGGCCGCAGGAGTTACTGGGTGTAGGTAGTGTGGCGAGGGCAGTGAAGGTGTTTGATGCAATGTTGTAACGATATACCGTATTCAGTACCCCTGCATCGACCTGACCGCCGGCAAGATAAACGTTAACGCCATCTGTTACCGCGCCAGTATAACGGATCCCTGCTTGTGGCGCGATAACCGTCCACGTATCCGCTCCCATCGTGTAGTAGGCGTTGCTGTTAACAGGACCGCCGTTCCATCCACCAAAGCAGTAGAGTCGGTTACCTACGACTACACTCGCGAAGTCATGACGCGGGATATCTGTTGCCAGTCCAGTAGTCTTCCAGGTATTCGCTGCAATGTCGTAACTGAACATAGTGTTGTACACAGCGCCGGTACCGTGGTTGAACCCGCCATATAGGTAAAGGATCCCGTTGTAGACACCCATCCCGGCAGATCGTCTTACCGAGTTAGGGTTGGCCAAGGCAGTCCAGGTGTTGGCAGTTGGATCAAAGCAGTGAAACAAAGTGGACGATAAGAAGTCAGCAGTAAGGCCTCCATAAGCATAAAGCTTGTCGTTAGCAGCAGCCACTGTAACGTGGGTAACCTCTAACGGTCTGGGGTTATAAGCGGTACGCTTTAGGTTCAGCTTTTTTCTACTCACAGCGGTTTGGAGCATGGCTTCAAGCATGGTATAACTCCTTGGGGAATAGGGGTATATAAAATCTCAATTACAAAAGAAATAAAGGGGAATTAGTGATGGAACTTGAAGAGCGTATTCAACGCATAAGGGACCATTGTGAAAAGGAAGATCTTGAGCTTTACCTTGGATCAGTAAGTTCTTTCAGTGAAGACGACAGTGGTTGGTATACTTGCTCTATTGCGGGTGTCGTTATCGCTACTGAAGAAGGGTTTAGTTCGGTTGTAGATGCCGCTGAAGAATACCTCGGAATCAGCGAAGAAGATATTTAAGGTAAGGGTGTTCTTAGACCTATATTACTCGTGTGAATAACAAACAACTTTGTCCTGGAGATTGCTTTATGGAACGTTACTTTGAAATTGCTGATGCCCTGATCAAAAGCGGTGGCGTTGTTTATGACGAGCACAATGGTGGTAGCGAAACCAGGCTGCTTGGGCTGGCCGCACTAATGCTCGGTGACAAGGTGGTGACTGTTGGTCTGCAAAACGCGGACTTCTTCAGCCTGAACCGGGTCTTCCTGCAAGACGATAAAGTTCACCTGAGCGCGGACTCAGTTGGCGGTACTCTGTTCCCGGTCAATTTCAAAGACCTGTGGGAATGCATCAACGACTACAACGAGAAGCAGATCACCAACAAGTTCTCGTGTGGCACGCTGGAAAACGTGATGTCTCTCAAGCCTGTTCCAGTTACCGTGATCACAATAACGGTTGCTGAGTTCAACGAGCGCGTTCGGATTACCAGTGAACGTCTGGCGGTCGCGGAAGAACTGCTCGCAGTCACTGCCGACGAACCGGTGCCTGATGCCGAGTGTGTCGCTGCACGAGAAGCATTGACAGAAGCTATCGGTGGCAAAGAGGTCAAGCACTTGATCTCGAAAACCGAGGCCGGTCCGTGGTTGTTGGAAAAGCTGGCTACTGACGGTACCCGCTCTGAAGGTGCTCTGTTGCCTCCTCCTCGTACTCAGGTTGAGATCGAAGAAATGGGACAACTGGTCGCCAGCGGACTCAGTCCTGAAGAAGCTAACAAACAATTCATCAGTCGTCGTTCGGGCGAGCGGGTTGCCCAGTTGAATGAACTCTTCGATAAGGGCACCAAGGTTGTTGGTAAAGTAAGTCCTGACGACTTACGGGAAGCTGTAATGCAGCGCAAAGTGTTCGGTCCTGTCGACTTTCTTCCCGGTGACGAAGACGAAATTCAGGAAGCCTACTACCGTGAAGAGCTCGCTAAAAAGAATACCCAACCCAGTCCTGTAAAGGAAGACTTTGGTTTCGACGATGATTCGCTTAAAAACCAGATCGACCTGAAAGGGAAAAACTAACTTACTTCTTAGAGGTGTAATGTCATGCCTAAGCGTACCTTCGCTCAGTGCTCGTTTGAATACAAGGATCTGTGGGACAAAGAATCTCAGTTACTGGAAGAGATCGTTCGGCTTTCTTTGGATGTGGACTTTGCAGCTGCCGTTGGTACCGACCAGGAATTCGTGGAAGCGAAAGCTCGGTTAGCCATGGCAGAGGCCCAATTGGATGCAGTGTTAAAAGCACAGGGGGGATTAAGCATTGATTTCGATGCCTACTTTCCAGCGGTTGCGGCCTAATCTTTAGGACTACCTACCTACGCCCTTAAGGGCGTAGGTAGGGTTCTATTCTTTTTTCATTTTTGTATCCATCTTAATAGTCAGACAAAAACCATTAGGATAAGAGATGAAAGGGAATAAATACAGACCAAAGCCTATCAAGCGTCATGACCATACTGGAGCTATGGTTAACTATGGGACTTTGGAAGTAGGTATTGTTGCGGGTATTCGTTGTTTGGGGAGTAAGGAGACGTTACTCCTGATTGGTGCCGGGTTGGCTAAGCAGAAAGTTCCTGACTACTTTTATACGCAGCACTATATCCGAGTACCTGTTTCGAGTCAGTTAGAGTTAAAGGTTTATGCGGTAAAGGCAACGGATGCATCAGGTCTGGCCAAGCGACTCTCTACCCGTTCTCAGCTTAAGAAGGCTGAACTGATCTTTGCCAGTCAAGGTCGTACCGAAGAGCTGTACGAGAACGGTGTTAAAATAGAAACGGAATCGGCGCCGGTAATGCGCAGAGAACCGATGCACTTTACAACCAAGGTTCGTCGCGTCAGCAAACTACGCAGGCTGTGGTTGCTGATCAAACGTCTATTCTCCGGCCAAGGTGTTGAGTCGTAAAGTTTGACCGTACGCATGAATAACCCTACCCAGCCCAAAAGGCTGGGTAGGGTTAGCTTCCAGTTAAATCACGATAACGCAAGCCTTGTCGATTGTGTTGGCAATATCGATCATCCACTTGATGACATCTTTTGCCTGATTGACAATCCCGGTGATCGCTACCAGTGACTCTTTCAGAGCAGCCGCGGAGTCTTTGCCCTTACCGCTTTCAACTTCAGCGATCAGCTCTTTATAACGGGTTTCTTCATTTTGGATGGTAGTCAGGTTGTTGAGCATGGCTTCCTTGCAACGATGTGCTTTGTTGACGTAAGCACTAGCGCTCTGGACATCCTTGATCTTTCCAACTACTTCTGGAAGTCCACTCAAGCCGTTGAGGACAATTTGGATTTCAGCAGACAGGTCGTATTTATTACCACTGGCCTTCTGTTGATCACGCATTTCCTCGAGCTTTTTGATACTGTCCTTGAATTTGGTGTTATATGCACCCATGAGGGTCTCGTTGAGACGATGGGCTTCAAAGATCTCGGTAACAATAACGTTACCCATCTTAACCTTATGACCAGGGTCTTTACTTTCCTGAGCTTCGGCTACCTTCTCTTTGAGCTTAGTCTTATCAGGACCGTCCTTCAACTTATTGATGGCACTGTCAGCCTTTTTGAGTGCCGCATCGGCATTCTCAGTAGTGACCGTGTTAGCCTTCTCCATAGCTTCCAGCTTCTTCTCAACATCCCCCAGAGCTTTGTCGACTTTCGTCTCCAGCTCTTTTTTCTCGGATTTGAAGAAGAAGTCCCAGATAGCACGGAACATCTTCTTGATGTATTCAATTGCCGCTTTGGTCCCATCCCCAATCTTGGAGAGAATACCCTCGGTACCGCCAACATCCCGATGAGAGATGATCCCGCTCGCATGCAACACAGCCTCCAGATAGCGTTGAGCTTTGGTGAAGCCCTCGTTACCGGATACAGTGTCGATGAAGCCGTCCATGATCTGTTCAACGTGATCCGGTTCCGGTACAGATTCCAACTCGTCTACATATTCCATGATGTTTCCTTAACTGAAGATAGAAAAGACCCCGATAGGGGATCGAGGTTTAAGGGGGAAGGTATATTCTTCTTCCTGACTGATTTGATACATTTCGGTACCGGCTACGTCACCAAAGATATTGTGGTCGTTCTCCTTAGTCAGGAGTGCATCCACCTGGTCACGTGACCACTCCATGATGTTGATACTTCGAGTGGTGATGTTGAGCTTGTCGCCCGTGTCGAGGTTCAACAACTTGAAGAAGCACGGGGCGTCTTGACCTACTCGTACTGTACGGGCAATGATTTGAGTCACCTCGTGGTCCCGATAAGGGGAATCCAGCAAGATAGTCAAGTTAGCCATAGTCAACGGGTACCCTTCTTTGAGTGACTGAATCACCGCAATCAAAGGGTTGACTTTAGGGTTATCCCTGAAGCGGTCAATGTTACTGTCTCGCTCTTTGGAGTTCTCCCCATATACTGTGATAGGGTCGAAACCTTCTTTAATCAGGTACTCGTTGCACAATGCCATCGACTCAACGTACGAAGTGAAGATCAGTGTCTTCTTCTCTACGCTGTTGATCATCTCTGGAATACCGGCGTGTGCGATGAGATCCTTGATCGCATTAATCCGAGCCCGACCCAAGACGTTACCCAGTGCTTCACCACGGAGTTTAAGACCGAGGTACTTCACAGCAGACTTCACGTTACGGAACTCTTTCAACGCAACACCCTTCAGATCCGCTTCAATGCGTTCCTCGACCTGTTTGCAGAACATACTGTCAGCTGAGTCAGTGAAGGTGCTGTAACCTACTGTACGGAACCTGTGGACGATCTCCTTATACCGCAGGAGGTCTGCCATGGCACGAGGGTCTTTACGGATGGACTGTTCATACGACAGAATCACTTCGTTGTAGAACGCCAAGAACTCCGGCATGTGCTTGGTGTAAAAATCTATCCGCTCGCCGATATAAATCTGCATCTGCAAACGAATAGCATCCAACGTGTATTGATCCCCATTAGGAATCTTCACGTTCACCAGGTCAATAGGTGGAGCGTCAGGAATCCCCACCAAGTCAAGTATCGTGAACTTACTTCGACCAATCCGCATGGACAGTAGTTCGGTCATCGCAGGGCGGTTCTTCCCGTACGACGCCAAGAAGGTTTCACGGACCTTGCCTTTGAAGAACAAGTCGATCAAGCACAGGATAGGGTAGATCTCAACCCCCATCGCTTTCAACGGAGTCCCTGACATTGGCAGGTAGTGACCAAAACAATTGTCATCAGCCCAGCTAATCAGCTTTCTTGTCCGTGCTGCTTTCAGATCGTTGAAGTTGTGACACTCATCGATGATTAACTTGGTTCCACCTTTATGCTTCTTGTTCAGGTCTTTAAGGAACCGTTGCAGGTGAGCGCTAGCTCCAGAGGTCATGTAATCGTAGTGCACGATGTAATAGTCGTAACCTTCTGTAGGGAGGGTACCTAGGAGGCTCGTCCAGACCTTTGGCGCTTCTTTGTAATGCAGTGGTAGCTCTGTTACCCAAACCTTGTTGACGATGTTCATAGGACACAGGACGACCGTAGGAGCATCGTTGATCAGATGACTCCACGCAATCGAGGTGAAAGTGTTGTGGGTAACAACGTAGTCATCCACGACGTACAGACTGTCTTCACTGTCGATCGAGATACACAGGGTTTCTTCAGGGGTCCGTTTCTCATAGGCTACGATGTCCAAACGCAGGCCTTCATTGAACGGAAGATCCAAGCCTGTAAGCGACGCCACGTCCCGATGGTTAAAGCTAACCTTGTAAATGTTACCGATCTTCATCACTGGGTCGGCGGTACCGCCAAGGCTCCAGATCAAACGTCTGAAACTTTCAGCACCTACTGAGTCACCGGCGTAGAACGAAGGAACTTCTTCGAACACCTGGAGGCTACCCAGCTTGGTCATTTCCCGAACCAAGTCAACCCGGTTCTGGTAAGAGAGTTCTAATACTGATTCATCAATATTGTGACCAGTTCTGAAGAGAGCCTTAGCCAGTAACTCTATGTTTGGGTAAATAGAGAGACTCTTATTACCATCAATCTCTTTAACCAAAGGGATGGAGTACTTGAAGTCGTCAAAGTGCTTGATGATGTCTTGAGTCGTTGTTACCAGAGGACCAACAGTGTGGTCACGATGACTCTCAGCAACTTCCCACTGGTGATCCGGATGGGAGTCAGCAGTTCGTCCATCAGCAAAGGTGAAACGATATACATCAGTAACACCTTGTGGGTAGATTCCTACTATCGTTGCTATTCTACCGTTAGGGGTAATGACTTTCCCGCCCTCTTTCAAATCCTCTAGTCGAGTCCAGCCACCCGGTGTCTTCACTCGGGTACTCAGCGGCATTGCTTTACCACTACCCGCCTTAGCGTCCAGTAGCAAACCTTGCAAATGGTAGCTGTTGACAATGATCGGGTATTGCTCGAGGAACTCCAGTTGTTTCGGGAATGGCGTGGTCTTAAATGCCTTCAACCGTTTCATGTCGAACGGTTTCCCGGACATGTTAATGGTGTCCTTCACCCACGTTTCTGTTTCGATCTGTTCCTTAAGCTCATTCAGCTTACGGCGGTTACTCCGGAGGTTCTTGATTTTCAAGAGTGCTATCAGAACATTCCGTAGTTCCAGCAAGTAGAACTTTTGGAGTTTTACTGTATCCCAAGTTTCCCGCTTTACCTGATGCTTCGTAATCAGAGAGGTGTTGTAATACTTCTCAATGTCTTTGGACAAATCGTAGTAGGACACCCCAATGATTTGAACCATCTCACCTAAGTCTTTAATTGCCACTGAAAACAAGTTAAACATAACAAATCCCTTTAAGGAATAAAGATGGAACTGATCAACCGAGATACCGCTGCTCACTTGAACCTGATGCTGATCCACGATCTGATCTGGGAAAAGGATGAAGCTGTCAAAATGCCCCAGATCTACGTGTTCTACGGCTGGTCCGAGAAAGAGAACTGTGAAATCGCGTGGGTACGTTTCGAGCGTGAAGATGGTAACTCCACAACCTTCAAGCTCAACAAGAAACTGACGAATACGTTGGTCAAATCACCCATCGTCTGCATGGATGTTCGCATCCGTAATGACCTGCAAGCTATGGAGTTGGCGAAGCACGAACTCCCCAAAGGATGGCTGGCTGCGATCACTGAACACCCACTCGATGGCTTCGCTCAAGAAGACCTGTGGGCTATCGATCGTAACGCGTTCGAACTGAGCGAAAAGGTAGGTAAACAGATCAAAGAGATCCTGTCTATCAGTCGCCGTCTGCTTCCTCTGACCACGGAGCGCGTCTACGATCTATGGATGTCGATGAACGTCGACCAGTTGGACCTGACCAAGTTCAAGTTGCGTTTCGACCGTATCTATCCGAAGCTTCCTGACCTGACCAACGAGAACGATGAACTGGCTCCAATCATCATCGGTATC
>Ga0208243_1000418_pt1 | contig 24662 bp, 24 predicted proteins | sample Subbio2Aug_QV12A_FD_184826 | JGI IMG/M metagenome (GOLD analysis project Ga0208243, IMG submission 184826) | Serpentinite rock and fluid subsurface biosphere microbial communities from McLaughlin Reserve, California, USA - CR12Aug_QV12A (SPAdes) | ecosystem: Environmental > Terrestrial > Deep... | reverse complement strand
TGTGGCCGGTAGAGCCGTTCAAAGAGCTCGACCGCAACGTCCTTTTCGCAGACGCTGCGGATCGTCGGTGTCAGGCGGTCCTTGACCGACCAGCCCTCGCGCGGGTCATGGGTGGGTCCGAGGACATTGATCGCGGCGGGTTCGGGCAGAAGGCCCGGCGTCGCCTCGTCCACCTGCAACCCGGCGGACTTCGCCCGATCGATCATCCACAGCAGCGGGATGTCGGCCAGTTCCCGGTCGGAATAGCCGCCGCCCACGTCGGCATGGCTGCCGGCGAACCAGACCTGTTCGATGGTGGCCCCCTGTGGCGCGGTTCCGGTCCAGAGCGTGGGCACGAATTCGTCGCGGTGTTCGTCGATGGCCAGCGCCTGCGCGCCGTGCCTGACGATCCGCGAGGGCGAGGTGTCGTGGAAGCCGTGGACGAGGCCCGAAAGCTCGCCCAGGAAGCCCACGGGGATACCAAGCGCGCCGACCGTGTCCCAGACGCCCAGGAAGTTGACCGCGATCTCGGCGTGGGTTTCGATCTTCCGGCTGGCATAGCGGCGGACGAAATCCTGCGGCGAGCGGTTGCGGAAGTCGCGGTAGTAGGACCAGGCCGTTGCGAGGTGCTGAAGGCTTTGCCGCTTCAGAAGTCCGGCCGACCCGAGAAGCCCGGTCAGGGAGCGGGCGGCAAAGGCACCGCGGGAATAGCCGAAAAGGAAGATCTCGTCCGCCGGGACATCCTTTCCGCGGTCGTCTTTGTGCGCGGGCACGTAGTTCTGGGCCAGGAACAGATAGGCGGTGCGGATGATGTCCTCGGTCCCCGATCCGGTCGCCCCGGCTACCAGCCGTTCGAGCCGCGAGCCGCTGGTGCCCACGCCGCGCAGGTAGATGCAAAGCTGGGGAACACCGTCATCGCCAGAATTGGCGCGCACCGCCCGGGACAGGCGGACCACGTTGGTTTCGGACCGCTCGCTGTCCGCGGCGTTCCAGGTTCCGTCGAAAAAGACGACAAGGCGTTTGTGCATGGCTGAAATCCAATCGCTGAAAAACTGGCTGCGGGTCCGGCGATCAAATGCCTGCGCCAGCCCGTCAGAAATGCTGCCTGCGGCCACCGGGGCTGTCAACGATCTTTGACTTTTCCGCCGGTCTGGAAGTCCTTAGTCACCAACAACATTAACTGAATATGAATAGGCGGTTATTCGCCGATTAAGCAAGTTTGTGCACAGTCCTAATCCTAAGGTTGTGTGCGATTCCCAAGTCCTGGCGTTTACACCGAAACCCCTCATAGCTGGTGAAATCATGCTCGACCACGTTCATCGTCGTCGGAGAAGCCTCCGCTCGTTCCTCACTTCCACCGACGGCACGGCCACCATCGAATTCGTCATCCTCTTTCCGCTGTTCACCACGCTTCTTCTTCTGGTCGTGGATGCCAGCATGCTGTTCCTGCGGCACACCGCGCTGATGAACGTCTCGCGCGATACGGCGCGGATCGTCTCGCGCCATGCCATGTCCGCGGACGAGGCCAAGGCCTATGCCGAAGCCTTTGCCAGCACGCCCAGTTCGCCGGCCACTGCCGAGATCATCATCCAGGACGACCAGGTGATCGTCCGGGTGTCCACGGATTCGCGGGCGACCTCGCCCTTCGGGATCATTCCGATCGCGGTGGGCGACCAGCTTGTCGCGCGCGCCATCAGCAGCCTGGAGCCCGTTTGACATGTCCGTTCCGCACGCATTTCCGACCCATCGTCGCGCCGGCTTCCTTGCGCGGGAAGAGGGCAGCATCTCGGCCTTCGCGCTGGTCGCGCTGGCCGTCTTCTGCATGTTCCTGGGCCTTGCCATCGACGTGACCAACGTCCACCGGCAGAAGGAGTTCATCACGGTCGCGGCGGATGCGGCAGCCCATGCCGGCGTCGTGGCGATGGCCGAGAAGAAACAGGCCTCGGACATCCAGACCATCGCGCTTGCCAAAGCCGAGACCAATGCCCCGACCGGCCTGATCGGCAAGACCACACTGGGGGCAAGCGACGTGCAGCTGGTCCGTTTCGACCCCAAGACGCGCACGCTTGTGCCGGGCGAGCCCAACGCGGTGAAGGTCACGCTTCACCGCGACAGTTCGGTGGGCAATCCGGTGACGACTTCGCTTCTGCGCTTTGCCGGGGTGAAGACCTTCGAGTTCACGGTCACCAGCGTCGCCTACTATGGCCCGCCGGGCAATTGTGTCTCCTCGGACGGGATCTACGCCAAGGGGCGGGTCACGCTGACTTCGGGCAACAGGATCGGCGGCAGCTACTGCGTGCACAGCCAGACCGATGTGTGGATGCCGCAGACCAACTTCTTCGAGAAGGGCGCCGGGCTTTCGATGCCGAACCTTGCCGATTGCGGCACCAAGTGCTTCGACGCGGCCAATCCGGGGGTCGAGGACGCCAAGTTCGAAATGAACCTGGACATGATGCCGGTGGCCGATCACATCGCGATGGTGTCGGCGGCGATGCTGGCACCGACCTCGGAGCTGAAGAGCAAGTTCTTTGCCGACAAGGCGCTGGCCACCAACCTGACGCCGCTGGTCGATGCCAAGATCATGAACGTGGCCGCCACGAAGAAGCTGATGAAGGGGTCGGTCGTGACCCTGACGGCCCAGCAGTACAACGAGCTGATGTACCTGACGAAAGGCAGCCTGCCGACGGGTCTGGTCTACAATGTGGACTGCCGCGACCGCGGCAATGGGCCCGCGACCTGGATCTCGATCGGCGGCAGTGTCGACCGCAAGAATGCGACGCTGGCCTCCACCACTGTCGAAACGGTCCGGCAGGTGGCGCTGATCACCGATTGCGGCTTCGACGTCGGCAGCAACGCCCGCATCGATGCGACGCTGGCGATCAGCACGCGGATTTCCACCTCGTCGGTGCTGAAAGCCTCGTCCGGCGCGATCGTGGGCGATCCGCTGCGCAACTGCGATGTCTCTCGCAAGGTCTATGTCATGACGATGAGCGGCATCAGCGTCAGTGCGGACTTCACCGCGTCCAACGTGGCGCTGATCGTGAATGGTGACATCAACGTCGCCGCCAGCAGTTCTTCGTCCACGGTCGAGCACAAGGGCACGAGCTTCCACGCCGAGGGCGAGGTCCAGATCCCCGCGAACCACAACTTCAACGGCTGCCTCGAGGATTACAGCGGCCTTATCCCGGGCAACAGGACGATCAAGTTCGTCATCCCGAAGGCATGATCCGAAACGGGTTGCGGGGCCGCAAGGCCCTGCAACGATGCTGATCAGTCCAGACCGTCGTCGGGGATGTTCAGGACGGTGCCGCAGGCCTTGCAGTGGACGGCATCGTGGTCGTGGCGGCGAAGCCCGCAGGTGGGGCAGGGGAAATGCGCCTTGGGCGGGCGGAAGATCACCTGGATCAGCCGCAGGAACAGGCTGATCCCGCAGATCATGATCACGACGGCCAGAAGCTTGCCGCTATTGCCCACGAGCGTGATGTCCCCGAAGCCGGTCGTCGACAGGGTGGTGACGGTGAAATACAGCGCATCGACATAGTTGGTGATCTTGTCGTTCAGCCCGCGCTGCGTCTGATAGACGAGCGCGGTCATCACGAAGATGAAGATCGCCAGGTTCAGACCCGCCCGGAGCGCAAGCTCGTTGCGCCGGAAGCCGGGGATGTCGTCGCGCAGCTGGTCCAGTGTCTGCGGCGAGTGGAAGACGCGGTAGAGCCTCAGGACCCGCAGGAAGGCCAGACCTTCTCCCCAGATCGGGAAGAGGAGCGAGATGATGACCAGGATGTCCGCCGCGCCCCAGAAGCTGAGAACGTCCTTCACGGGCCTTCGCGAGATGAAGAGGCGGGCCATGAAATCGGCAAGGAAGACCGCGCCGATCGCGACGTCGATCTGGATGTGGTAGGGGCCGCGTTCGAACAAGGACGAGGTTATGAGCCAGGCGACGGTCAGCAGGTCGAAGGCGAGAAGCGCGTAGCGGAACCGGTCCCCGGTCTGGCCTTCGCCTTCGTAGAGCGCGCGGAGGCGGGAGCGGAGCGTGGCTTCGGTCATCGGGGTCCTGCAGGGGCCGGGGCGCGCAACTCTAGCCGGGTGAAGCCAGCCTGTCAGGGGGGAAAGGACATGCGGCCCTCCCGGTGGGGGAGGGCCGCAGTCGGGCTTAGTGGTCGGCCTTGGCGGCAGCTGCCTTGATCGCCTCGGTCTGGTCCTCGGTGCCGTTGAAGAAGGCGTTGAGGAGGACCGCGGTGATCGAAGCGAGAAGGATTCCCGACTCGATCAGCGGGTGGATGTCATGCGGCATCCACTGCTTGAAGTTCGGCGCGACGAGCGGGATCATCCCCATGCCGATGGACACCGCGACGATGAAGAGGTTGTTGCGGTTCTTGGCGAAGTCGACGCCCGCAAGGATGCGGATGCCCGTGGCGGCAACCATGCCGAACATGACAAGACCCGCACCGCCGAGGACCATCGTGGGGACGGATTCGACAAGGGCGCCCATCTTCGGGACAAGGCCGAGGACGATGAGGATGACCCCGCCCGCGACGCAGACGAAGCGACTGCGAACCCCGGTGACGCCGACGAGGCCGACGTTCTGGCTGAAGGACGTGTAGGGGAAGGTGTTGAAGATCCCGCCGATCAGCGTGCCGAGACCATCGGTCCGGAGGCCCGCCGAAAGCATCGGACGGGTCACCGGCTTGCCGGTCATGTCTCCCAGCGCGAGGAACATGCCGGTGGATTCGATCATCACGACGATCATGACGAGCGTCATGGTGATGATCATCACCAGGTCGAACGTCGGCATCCCGAAGTGGAAGGGCGTGATGAGGCCGAACCACGAGGCGTCGGCCACCTTGTCGAAGTTCATCTTGCCCAGGGCCACGGCGATGACGGCGCCGATGATGATGCCGAGAAGGACGGAGATGTTGGCGACGAAGCCCTTGGCAAAGCGGGCGATCAGCAGGATCGAGACCAGCACGATGGCCGAGATGCCGATGTTGCCCAAGGGCGCGTAGGCCGGGTTCATCATTGTCGCGGCAGGGGCAAACTTCGGCGGCAGCTCGGTGACGCCGGTGACGGTGCCCGCGGCGGCGCCTTCGGTCACGGCCTTCAGCCAGTCGGCATGGGCCGGGTCGACGATCATCGGTGCGGTCGGGCCGACGGGGTTGCCGAAGATCCAGTTGATGCCGATCCGCATCAGGCTGACGCCGATCACAAGGATGATCGTGCCGGTCACGACAGGCGGGAAGAAGCGGAGCATCCGGGAGACAAGGGGCGCGATGATGATCGAGATCACCCCGGCGGCGATGATCGCGCCGAAGATCGCGCGGGCGCCCTCGGAGCCGCCGTTCGCGTTGGCCATGGCGACCATCGGGCCCACGGCAGCGAAGGTGACGCCCATCATGACGGGCAGCTTGATCCCGAACCACTGGGTTGCGCCCAAGGACTGGATCAGGGTGACGATGCCGCAAACGAAGAGGTCGGCTGAAATCAGGAAGGCCACGTCGGCCGGTTCCAGTTTCAGCGCGCGGCCGACGATCAGGGGCACGGCAACGGCGCCGGCATACATGACGAGAACGTGCTGGAGGCCGAGCGTGAAGAGCTTCGGCGGGGCCAGCACCTCGTCCACGGGGTGGACTTGGGTGGTCATTGTGAGAGGTTTCCTTTTCCCTTGGGGCCTGTTGGTATTCACGCCGTCTGCGCATCGCCCCTTGATGCGCTCCGGTTAGATGTCCCCTTTACGGGGCCATGACCGTCCACGGTTCAGTGAATCGGTGTTCTTCAAGGTTCGGGGTCATCCCGATGCGGTCCACGACGGCAAAGAGGCCGGGGCCGTGAAGGGGGGTCAGCACGCCGTGCCAGGTGCCACGGTGCAGGTTGATGCCCTGTGCGCCGTTCGTCAGGAACGCCTGCGGCGTGGCGGTCGGGCCGGCAGCGACGATGACGAGGAACGGGTCTGCGGACATCGGCAGGAAGGCCTGCGAGCCTTCTGGATGGCGTTCGATCAGGTCGAATTCGTACGGCAGCGTGCGAAGCTCGGCCTTGAAGATCGAGATGCCAGCCCGTGCATCAGGCCCGAAGTCAAGCTTCGCGCGGTCGTGGTGGCGCTGGCAGAGGCCGGCGTTGATCAGCCGGAAATCGCCCGCGGCTTCGAGGACGTCGCCGAAGGGGGCGAAGGCCTCGTCCGTAAGCGGGAGGGGGCGCAGGGTTCTCATGCGCGGCTCGTGCGGCTTTGCCGTCTCGTCTCTGCGGCCGTCATCGGGGCGGCCCGAAGGCACCGGGGCCGCGCAGCTTGGCGTGGCGGTTGACGTCCTTGTAGAGGAGGTAGCGGAAGCGCCCGGGACCAGCGGCGTAGCAGGCCTGCGGGCAGTAGGCGCGCAGCCACATGAAGTCGCCCGCCTCGACCTCCACCCAGTCCTGGTTCAGCTTGTAGACGGCCTTGCCTTCAAGGACATAGAGGCCGTGCTCCATGACATGCGTCTCCTCGAAGGGGATCACGCCGCCGGGCTGGAAGGTGACGATGTTCACATGCGCGTCGTGGCGCAGGTCGTCGGGTTCGACGAAACGGGTGGTGCCCCAGCGGTCGCCGGTGTCGGGCATCCAGCGGACGGGGACGTCGCGTTCGTTGATGACGAAGGCCTCGGGTGCGGGCACGCCGGGGGCGGGTTCGTAGATCTTCCGCAGCCAGTGGAAACGGGACGGTTGGCTGCCCTCGGCCAGAAGCGTCCACCGGGATCCGGCGGGGATGAAGGCGTAGGAGCCCTCCTCCATTTCGTAACCGGTGCCGTCGATCATCAGCGTGGCAAGGCCCCCGGTGAAGAAGAGCCAGTGCTCGGCACCCGTGTCAGGGTCGGGGGCGTCCGAGCCGCCGCCGGGCGAGACTTCCATCACGTATTGCGAGAAGGTCTCGGCGAAGCCCGACATCGGCCGGGCGATGAGCCAGAGCTTCGTGCGCGTCCAGCCGGGCAGGAAGCTGGTGACGATCTCGGAGAAGCAGCCCTTCGGGATGAATGCGTAGGCATTGGTGAAGACCGCGCGCTGGGTCATCAGCTGGGTCTGCGGGGGAAGCCCGCCTTGCGGGGCGTAGTAGCCGGTCATGGAAGCTGGTCCTTCAGGCGGAGTTCGGCGATCCGCTCGACCTGGCGGCAGGCGGTGGCGAATTCCGTGGCGGTGTCGTTCGAGATGCGGGCCTCGAAGGCCTGCAGGATGGTGGCCTTGGTGTTGTCGCGGACGGCGATGATGAAGGGGAAGCCGTGCTTCTTCACATACTCCTCGTTCAGCCGCTGGAAGCGGCTTCTCTCCTCGTCGGTCAGCGCATCCAGCGCGGCAGAGGCCTGTTCGGCGGTGCTTTCCGGCGTCAGGCGCCTGGCCGCGGCCAGTTTCCCCGCAAGGTCGGGGTGGGCCTTCAGGACGCCAAGCCGTTCTTCGGGCGAGGCTGTCCGGAACATCCGGGTCAGCGCGTTGTGAAGGCCCGTGGCGCTGTCATGCGCGGGGCCGAGTTCCAGGTCGAAGGCGCGCTCGGCGATCCAGGGGGAATGTTCGAAAATGGAACCGAACTTCTGGACAAACTGTTCGCGCGACATCTGCGACGGACGTTCGAAGCGTTTGTGCGGATGTGTCTTTTCCCAGTGCCGCGCGATGTCGATCCGGCGTGGGAACCAGACGCCGCTGTGCGATCTCGCGTAGTCGAGGAAGCGCTTCAGGCCCGCGATCTTGCCCGGGCGGCCGATCAGGCGGCAGTGGAGGCCGATGGAGAACATCTTGGCCTGACCCGCCTCGCCTTCGGCATAAAGCGTGTCGAAGCTGTCCTTGAGATACTGGTAGAATTGCTCGCCCGTGATGTAACCCGGCGCGGTGGCGAAGCGCATGTCGTTGGCTTCCAGCGTGTAGGGGATGACCAGCTGGTCATGGTCGCCATATTCGCGCCAGTAGGGCAGGTCGTCGTCGTAAGTGTCGGAAATCCAGGCGAGTTTCCGGGTCTCGGCCGTAAGGCGAACCGTGTTCATCGAGCAGCGGCCGGTGTACCAGCCCTGCGGCGGTTCGCCGATGACTTCCTCGTGCAGGCGGAAGCTTTCCGCGATCTGGGCGGCTTCCTCTGCCTCGGACATGTCGCGGTGGTCGACCCATTTCAGCCCGTGCGAGGCGATCTCCCACCCGGCGGCCTTCATGGCGGCGACCTGTTCGGGGTTCCTCGCCAGCGCCGAGGTCACGCCATAGATCGTGACGGGGATGTCCATCCCGGTGAAAAGCCGGTGCAACCGCCAGAAGCCCGCCCGCGCGCCGTAGTCGTAGATCGACTCCATGTTCCAGTGGCGCTGGCCGGGCCAGGGGGCTGCGCCGGCGATGTCGGAGAGGAACGCTTCGGACTGGCCGTCTCCGTGCAGGACGTTGTTCTCGCCGCCCTCTTCATAGTTCAGGACGATCGACACGGCGATCTTCGCGCCGCCGGGCCAGCGGGCGTCGGGAGGGTTCGGGCCGTAGCCTCGGAAGTCGCGGGGGTAACGGTTCACGGGGTGCTCTCCTTTGCGGCGAGACTAGGGGAAGATCGCGGAAGATATTTTCAGGATTTCACGAAAGGTCATATGCGGCGAAGGCCGGGTCGCCTGCCACGCGGTTTCGTGGTCAGATAGGCGGCAGAATGATGGAGGATGCGCAATGGGACGGCTTTCGACGCATGTGCTGGACACCGCGAAGGGCAAACCCGCGGCCGGCGTGAAGATCATGCTTTACCGGGTCTCGGGGCAGAGTCACCGGAAGGTGAAGGATGTCGTCACGAATTCGGACGGACGCACCGACGGCCCCCTTCTGGAAGGCGATGCGCTGGAAGCCGGGACCTACGAGCTGGTCTTCTGCGCGGGTGACTACCTCCGGGCCTCGGGCCAGGCGGGCGAAGGCACTCTGTTTCTTGACGAAATCCCGATCCGCTTCGGAGTGCCGGATGCCGGCCAGCACTATCACGTGCCGCTTCTGATCTCGCCCTTCGGCTATTCGACCTACCGCGGGTCCTGAGCGGGACCCTTTCGCCCAGAAAAGGTCGTGAAAGCGTCACTTGCGGTTCTCCTGCGACAGGTCTTAAGTGTCGGGGGATTTTTTGACTGCAAGGAGAACTGCATGTTTCGCATGAATGCCTATTTGGCTGCACCAGCCCTCGCTTTTTTGATGACCGGGACTGCCCATGCTGCGCTGACCGCGGACCAGGTGTGGCAATCGTGGAAGGATGCCGGCAACATGGTCGGCCTGACGATCTCGGCCGCGACCGAAAACAATGCGGGCGGTGTGCTGACGCTGAACGGGGTGTCGGTCGGTGTCGAGGGGATGCCGGGACTGACGATTTCGGACATGACCATGACCGAGCAGTCGGACGGCTCGGTGATCATCGCGCCGGGCGCGGACATCGGCATGACGATGACCGGCGACACCGAGGGCTCGGTCAAGATCACCCACGACGGGCTGACCATCACCGCGCGTGAAGCGGAAGGCGGCATGGCCTACGACTATGCGGCGGCCAAGCTGGATGTGGATTACTCGAGCACCTATGCCGGCGTCTCGTTCGACGGGTCGGAAGCGCCGGACGTGACCTCGTCGGGCGATGTGAGCCTGGCAAATGTCGCGGGCACCTATTCGGACACGCCCGGAACCAACCGCACCTTCGGCTGGTCGCTGAAGGCGGACACGCTGGCCTATACCACTGACTCGGACGACCCGGGCATGGAGATGAAGACCAACTCGACCAGCGAAACCCAGGGCATCGACATGGCGCTGACCTTCGCGCTGCCGTCGACGATCGCGCTCACCGCGCTTGAGTCCCCGGCCGATTTCGCCACCGCACTGAACGAGGGTCTGGCCTTCACCCTGACCACCAAGCAGGGTGCGTCCTCGGGCACGATGAAGCAGGAAAGCAGCTTCATGCCGATGGACCTGACGATCAACGCCGGTGGCGGCGAGGGGTCGGTGGTGTTCAACAAGGACACCTTCGCGGTCAAGTCGACCGGATCGGGCCTGGATATCGCCTCGGGTCCCGGGATGGTGCCGGTGCCTCTGCAGGTGACTTCGGGGCCGATGCAGTTCGACATGACCGTTCCGGTCCTCGCGACGGCGGCGGCGGGCGACTATGGCTTCGTTCTGAAGCTTGCGGATTTCAGCCTGAACGAGGAAGCCTGGGCGATGTTCGACCCGAACGCGGCGCTGCCGCGCGACGCGGCGCAGATCGCCATCGACATCTCGGGCAAGACCACGATGGACCTGCCGGCGCTGATCGCGTCGGAAGAGACCGGCGTGCCCTACGTGCCGGCGATCGAAAGCCTGAACATCACCGAGCTGGGCCTGCAGGTCGCGGGCGCGGCGCTGGCGGCGACCGGGGCCTTCACCTTCGACAACTCGATGGGAATGCCGATGCCGCTGGGCGAGGCGAATGTCACGGTGACCGGCGCGAACGCGCTGATCGACGGGCTGATCGCCACCGGACTGATGTCGGAAGACGACGCGATGGGCGCCCGGATGATGATGGGCATGTTCATGGTCCCGTCGGGCGAGGACACGCTGACCTCGAAGATCGAGGCCAAGGAAGGGATGCAGATCCTGGTGAACGGGCAGCCGTTGCCAATGTAAGGCCGCTGGTCTTGGATACGGGGGCGGGGCTTGGGTCCCGCCCTTTTTCGTTGCCCCGGGGAGACTGCCGCCTCAGGCCGCGACGCGCCTCAGGTCATCGCGGATCTGCGCCGACATGAAGTCGGTGAAGAGCTGCACCTTGGGGTCCTTGAGCCTTCGGTGCTGGCTGAGGGCGGAAAGCTGGATCGGCAGCGGCGGTGTGGCGGTGGCGACGGGGACAAGGCGGCCCTCGCGCAGGTGGTCGGCAACCTCGAACACCGGTTTCAGCACGATCCCGCGGCCGTCGAGCGCCCAGCCGGTGAGGACGTCGCCGTCATCCGATTCGAAGGGCCCGGTGATCTCGAAGCGGCGGGGGCCTTCGGGGGTTTGCAGGGTCCACTGGAATTCCTTGGCACCGGGAAAGCGGAGGTTCAGGCAGTCGTGCCGGTCCTGCACCAGTGCTGCTCCATCGGCGGGCATCCCGCGCCGCGCGATGTAGGCGGGGGCGGCGCAGAGAAGGCGCGGGCAGTCGGCGATGGTGCGGACCTTGAGGGTGCTGTCTTCCAGAAGCCCGAGATGGAAGGCCACGTCGATCCCTTCGGCCACCACGTCGATCCCGCGGTCTGAAAGGCGCAGGCGGACGTCGATCTGGGGGTAGAGGTCCTTGAAGGACGGAACCCTTGGCGCAATGAGCCTGCGGCCGATCCCCAGCGGGGCCGCGACGAAGATCGTGCCGCGCGGGTTCTGCGTCACGTCCATCACCGCGGCTTCGGCATCGTCGATCGCCTCCAGCACGCGGCGGGCGCCGTCATAGAAGATGCGGCCGTTCTCGGTCGGCTGCAGGCTGCGGGTCGTGCGGCTGAACAGGCGGACGCCCAGGTGCTTCTCAAGCTCGGAGATTCGGGCCGAAGCGACGGCGGGCGAGGTGCGCTGGTCGCGGGCGGCAGCGGACATGCTGCCCAATTCGTAGACACGGACGAACATGCGGATGTTGTTCACGTAGGACATGCGGGGTCCATTGTTCGGCGCGGGTTGAAAGTGATGCAGGCTTTCGATGGATTACCAGAAAGGTGACGCCCGGTATAGCGTTTCGGAAAAGCTTGGGGGAGGCGAGGATGTATGACTGGGTCGTCTTGTGGGAATGGGTCGAGGTCGCGGCACGCTGGCTGCATGTGATCACCGCCATCGCCTGGATCGGGTCAAGCTTCTACTTCATCGCGCTGGACCTTGGTCTGCACCGCGACCGGAACCTCGCTTCAGGCGCGGACGGCGAGGAATGGCAGGTCCACGGCGGCGGGTTCTACCACATCCAGAAATACCTCGTGGCGCCTGCGGCGATGCCGGACCACCTCGTGTGGTTCAAGTGGGAAAGCTATGCCACGTGGCTTTCGGGCTTCGCCATGCTGGTGCTGGTCTACTACCTGGGCGCCGAGATGTTCCTGATCGACCCCACGGTGATGGAGCTTGAGGTCTGGCAGGCCGTCGCGATCTCGCTCGCCTCGCTGGCCTTCGGCTGGGTGGCCTACAACACGCTTTGCAAGGTCTTCGTGAACGCGAACCAGACCGTGCTGATGGTGGCGCTGTTCGTGGTGCTGGTGGGGATGGCCTGGTTCTATGCCCAGGTCTTCAGCGGGCGCGCGGCACTGCTGCATCTGGGGGCGTTCACGGCCAGCATCATGTCGGGGAACGTGTTCTTCATCATCATGCCGAACCAGCGGATCGTGGTGGCGGACCTGAAGGCCGGGCGGAAGCCGGACCCGAAGTACGGCAAGATCGCCAAGCAACGGTCGACCCACAACAACTACCTGACGCTGCCCGTCGTCTTCCTGATGCTGTCGAACCATTACCCGCTGGTCTTCGCGACCGAGTGGAACTGGGTGATCGCGAGCCTCGTCTTCCTGATGGGCGTGACGATCCGGCACTGGTTCAACACCAAGCACGCACGGAAAGGGAACCCGCACTGGACCTGGTTCGTGACGGTCCTGCTGTTCCTGGTCATCGCCTGGCTGTCGACCGCGCCGATGCGGACGGGCGGGGTGGAGGGGGAGGCTCAGGACGCCTCGATGAACCGAGCGGCGCTGGTCTATGCCTCGGCCCCCGGGTTCGAGGACGTTGTGGGGATCGTTCAGGGCCGCTGTTCGATGTGCCACGCGGCAGAGCCGGGCTGGGAGGGGCTTTACTGGCCGCCGAAGGGCGTGGTGCTGGAGACGCCTGCCCAGATCGCGCATGAGGCGCGGCGGATCTACCTGCAGGCCGGGGTGAGCCATGCGATGCCGCCGGGCAACCTGAGCTATATGGAGCCCGAGGAGCGGGCGGCGATCGTGGAGTGGTTCCGCAAGGCGGGGATGCAGGACCCGGTCTAGGCCAAGACTTTTCGAAAAGTCTTGCAAATTCCTTCGAAGGAATTTGGCTCAGCCCTCGGAACGACCGCTCTCCAGCCGGTCCTGGTCATAGTGGCGCATCCAGTCGAACTCGGGCAGCCAGCTTTCGCGGCGGATGACCCAAAGCTCGTACGTCGGGCGGAACTGGTCGGGGGCGTCGAGTGCGCCGAGGTTGACCTCCACCTCGTCGCCTGACCGGCCAAAGACCGAGGAGCCGCATCTCGGGCAGAAATAGCGGCCCTCGTAGACGCTGGTCTCGCCCTCGATGGCGACGGCGGTGTCGTGGAAGATCGCCGAGGCATAGAACAGCGCGCCGTGATGCTTGCGACAGTCAAGGCAGTGGCAGATGCCGACACGGAACGGCTCTCCCATCGCGGTGATCCGGACCGCCCCGCAAAGGCAGCCGCCGGTGACATGGTCCATCTTGCCCTCCTGCTCGTCGATGACTTCGTCACTCCTCGCGGGACCTCCGACGAGGAGACGCAGTCGAACGAGGAGGTGTCAGTCGCCCAGTTTCGCGTGAACCTCGTCGAGGTCAACCGATCCCTTGGGCATCTTGTTCCCGGGATTTTCGAAGTCGTAACGGAAGAGCTGGAAGTCGCGCTTGTAGATCTCCCACATCAGGTGCATCGAGAGATCGTCGAAATAGGCCTCGACCGGATGGGCGCGTTTCGGCCCGTGGCCTTCGCTTTCGTTGAAACGGGGAATCTGCGCCAGGTCGATGGGGTGCTTCGTCTGGATGTTGTCCAGGACCACCTGCATGCCGGGATTGAAATCCTCGGTGAAGAAGATGTGGTTGTAGCGCCCGCCATTGACGATGAAGGTCGAGACATGGCCCGCCATCGCCGACCAGTGGATGTCGGGCTCCATCGGTTTCTTCCAGCGGATCGTGTCGCGGGCAAAGAGCAGGAAGCGCCGGAAGCTGGCGATCTGGTCGAACTCCTGCTTGCCGTCCTCGCCCCCGACCTCGATCCCGTATTTCTGGATCAGAAGCGGCACCAGGTTGCCCCGGTAGCGCCTGCCGTTGCGCTGGATGCCGCAGATCTTGTCGAAGAACGACGAGAGGATTCGGGTATAGGGGTTCCGCACGCAGGTGAAGGCATAGACCTGCCGCGCGCGGACAGTGCGTTCGATCACCGGCTGGCTTTCCTCTTGCGCCCACTTGTGCAGGCCGGTCGTGGAATCGTGGATGTCGCCGTCGAAGAAGCGCCCGTGGTCGGAGAAATACATGATCTGGCCGATGGTCGAGCAGGCACATTTGGGCACAACCCGGTAGACGACGCTTTCGCTTTCCGTCATCCAGGTTCCTGGAAATCCCATTCTCGAATGCCCCCTGCGGGCAACCCGCCCTTGCCCGAGATATACGGGCTTCCCACCGACAAGCGCCAGAAGAACTTGCACGGGGACTGTCCGTGACCGGCGTCAGTTGCAGCACCGGCCTGCAGTCCGGGCGTCAGGCGGTGCCGGGTTCGCCAAAGGACCGCACGACCGGCTCGGACGCCGGGCCCACCGCACCGGCAAGCGCCGCCACGGCCAGAAGAAGCCCCGACAGGACAATGAAGATCGCCGGGAAGCCGACATGTTCCGCCATCAAGCCGATCACCGTGGGGGCGACCAGCATTCCGGCGTAACCGATCACGGAAACCGCCGCGATGGCGGCGCCCGGATTTGCTCCGCCGTGCTGGCCGGCGGCAGAGAACAGGATCGGGACGAGGTTGGCGAGACCGACGCCGCAGAGCGCGAACCCGATCAGCGCCACCGTGGTCGAGGGCGCCAGCGCGGCAAGGATCATCCCCGCCGCCGCGACGACGCCCGAGACGCGCAGAAGCGGCACGGCGCCCACCCGATTGCGGACCGTATCGCCGCAGAACCGCATCGCCGCCATGCAGGCGGAAAAGAGGGCGAAGGCCATGCCGGACACCGAGACCGCCGCACCGTGGTCTGACGACAGGTAGAGCGCGCTCCAGTCCAGCACGGCACTTTCCGGAACGAAGGAAAAGAGCGTCATCACCCCGACCAGGTAGATCAAGGCTCCCAGCTGCCAGATTTTGCGCCCGGGGCCGGCGGCGGTGACTTCTGCCGCGACTGGCGCTTCCGCAAGCCGGGACCAACTTAGCGCCACCAGGGCCAGGGAAAGCGCCGCCACCGCAACTGCGTGCCCGCCAGAGCCGAGCGCGGCAATGCCCAGCCCGCCAAGAGCGCCCCCGAGAAAGCCCCCGACGCTCCAGAAACCGTGGGTCGAGGAGAGGAGCGCCCGCCCGGTCGCTTGCTCCAGCTCGACGGCGTTGGCGTTCGTCGCCACGTCCATCATGGCCACGCTTGCGCCGAGTGCCGCCATTGCGATTGCGAGGGTCGCAAGCGAAGGGGCCAGCACGGCGGCCGGCAAAGCGAGGGCGCAGCAGACTGCGGTGACCCGCACCAGCGTGCGCGAGCCGTGGCGGGCCGCGAGCCAGCCGGACAGGCACATCGCCGCCATCGACCCGATCCCCATGCCGAGGATCAGAAGTCCAAGCACCGTCTCGGTGATGCCGTGGCGGGGGAGGAGGAGCGGGATTTGTGGCGCCCAGGACCCCAGGATGGCTCCGTTCAGCAGGAACTGGGCGGAGATGGCTATGCGACCATTGCGCGCTGTGATCGGATCGATCGACATGGGCACTCTCGATGCGGGATTGGGAAAGGCTGCCACAAATCCAGCTATTCGAATGTGGCATTTCGCACCGAATGTCTGTGCGGCGGTCTTGCCGCGCTGCGCCGGGCACGGAGGATCGGGACCGAATTCGGGCTTTCCAAGAGCGCACGGCCCGGTTTAGGCAATGCCAGTGCCTCTGGGATTGCATGACTGATCCGAAATGACGCAGATCGCCTTCATCCTGCTCTGTCACAAGGATCCCGAGGGGGTGATCGCCCAGACTCTGCGCCTGACGGCTGCGGGCGACTGTGTTGCCATCCACTACGACGCGCGGTCGAAGGCGGCGGAGGCGGCCCGGATCGAGACCGCTCTGGCCGGGAACCCGCAGGTCACCTTCGCCCGCCGCCGCGTGAAATGCGGCTGGGGCGAATGGAGCCTGGTCGCCGCCACGCTGGAAGCCTTGCGCGCCGCGGTCGATGCTTTCCCGGGGGCCACGCATTTCTACATGCTCTCGGGCGACTGCATGCCGATCAAGACGGCGGAATTCATCCACGCCGCGCTTGAGCGCGAGGACCTGGACCACATCGAAAGCTTCGATTTCCACGGCTCGGGCTGGATCAAGACCGGCATCCAGGAAGAGCGGCTGATCTACCGCCACTGGTTCAACGAACGCAGGCGGAAGTGGCTGTTCTACAGCTCGATGGCGGTGCAGAAGAAGCTGGGCCTCGCGCGCAAGGTGCCGGCAGATCTGAAGATCCGCATCGGCAGCCAGTGGTGGTGCCTGCGCCGCCGGACCGTCGAGGCGGTTCTGGAGTTCATCGCGCGCCGGCCAGATGTGCGCCGGTTCTTCTCGACGACCTGGATTCCGGACGAGACCTTCTTCCAGACGCTGGTGGCGCATCTGGTGCCCGAGCGCGAGATCCGGACGCGACCACTGACCTTCCTGATGTTCACCGACTACGGGATGCCGGTGACCTTCTACGACGACCATTTCGACATGCTGGTGTCGCAGAACTTCCTCTTCGCGCGAAAGATCAGCCCGGACGCCAATCGGCTCAAGGAAAAGCTGGGCGCGCTTTATGCCGAGACGGGTCGAATCTTCGCCATTTCGGACGATGGCCGCAGGCAGTTCGCTTACCTGACGCGGCGCGGACGCGAGGGCCGGCGCTTCGCGCAGCGGTTCTGGGAGGCGGAGGGAAGCCTGGGCCGCAGCCGGACACTTCTTCTGGTCACCTGCAAGAAGTGGCACGTGGCCAAGCGGCTGATGGACCGCGTGCGGAGCGTCGCGGGTCTGCCGGCCGTCGACTACCTTTTCAACGAGGAGGCCACGCCGCTGCCCGACCTGGGCGGCATCCAGAGTTCTGTAGACAAGCGGATGCGCCACCGTCGGGCGCTGGTGCGGATGCTGTTCGACCATTGGGGAACGGACCGGCTGGTCCTATGCGTCGACCCGGGAAGCGCGGAACTTATCCAGGACTTCCACCAGGACCGCTCGCGGCTGCGGCTTCTGGAAATCGAATGCGATTTCTCGGACGACTATCTGAAGGGCCATGCCCGGCGGGTGGGGCTTGCCGGAGCGAACACGCCGGAGGCTGCGATGGACCTCTTGCTGCCGACGATCCGCTATGATGTGAAATACGAAAGCGACCGCTTGCGCGACCTTGACCTCTCCGGCCATTTCCGGATGCGGCAGGGCGCGGACCCGGAGGAGAACACGCAGGCGCTGGCCGCTTTTCTGGACGTCCCGGCCGGAGTGGCGCGGGAAATTGCTGTAACCGCCCATCTATTCGTGGATTGATTGACATGAGCTGGAGCTACGACCCCACCAACATCTTCGCCCGCATCCTGCGCGGCGAGATTCCGAACAAGACGGTGATGGAGACGCCGCATACGCTGGTGTTCCACGACATCCATCCGCAGGCTCCGGTCCATGTGCTGGCGATCCCGAAGGGGGCTTATGTCAGCCTGGATCATTTTGCGGCCGAGGCCTCGGCGGATGAGCTGGTGGATTTTCACCGGACCGTGGCCAAGGTCTGCGCGATCCTGGGTCTGACCGGGGCGGACGGGTTTCGGGCGATCACCAACGCGGGCGCGCACGGAATGCAGGAGGTGCCGCATTACCATCTGCACATTCTGGGCGGCCGCGTGCTTGGCCGGATGGTCGAGCGCGCGTGAGAACGGGGCGCGACTGATCCAGCAAGGATCGGGTCGCCTGATCCCGCTGCGGGCGTCATCTTCCGGAAAAACGGAGGATGATGATGCGGTACATGGCAATCCCGACGGATATTGTGCGGGGCTATCAGGCCGGTGGGCCGGATGCGAACGGGCAGGCGCCCGAGCGGAAGGTCTCGGACGGTGGCAGCAATCCCTGCCGGCATTGCCTGAGGATGATCCCGGAGGGGGCGGGGATGCTGGTGCTGGCGCATCGCCCTTTCCCCGCGCCGCAGCCCTATGCCGAGGTCGGACCGATCTTCCTGTGCGCCGATGCGTGCGACCCCGGGGGCGGGGAGATGCTCCCCGAGATGCTGGCCTCGCCGGACTACATCGTCCGGGGCTATGGCGCGGACGACCGGATCGTCTATGGCACCGGCGGTGTGGTGGCCACCGGGGCGATCCCGGCGCGGGCGGCAGACATGCTGGCGGATCCGCGGGTCGCCTATGTCCACGTGCGCTCCGCGCGGAACAACTGCTACCAGGTCCGGATCGACCGCTGAGGCCGACGCAGTTGTCAGGCGGAGCGGCTTGCGCCGCAGGATGTATCTTTCGGCTTTGCGCGTGAAGGACGCGCAAGCCCGAGGCTGACGTGGGGCGCTGCCCTCGACGTCCATGCATTCGGAGAAGGGAAACGCCTAGCGGCGGAAGGGGCTGGGACGCAGGCCCTTGGCCGCGTTGTCGGCGACGTCGCGGATGCGCTTGGCGCGGGTCTCGGGCGTCTTGGCCATCTTGATCCATTCCAGCGTGCCGCGCCGGATGGTACGTGGTTGCGTCGTCCAGAACTCGGCGGTGCCGGTCGCGATCAGGGCCTCGGTCAGGTCGGGCGGGTCGTTGAGCGCCTCGACATCGTTCAGGAAGTCCCACATGCCGTTCGCTTGCGCTTCGGCGATCCTCGCTTCGCCCGCCGAGGTCATGGCGCTCGAGGCGCGGGCCTTCTCGACCAGCGCCTTGTTCACCGCGCTCCAGGCCGAGCGGGGGTTGCGTGGGGCGATCAGGATCATCGAACGGTCGGCGTCCAGCGCGCGGGGAACCGAGTTGATCCAGCCCCAGCAGAGCAGTTCCTCGGTCCCGTCCTCGGGGGCCATGTAGTCGGGATGATGCTTGCGGTAGGCGGCAAGCCAGACCGCCTTTGCGGTCGCGTGATTGGCGGCAAGCCAGTCTCGTAGTTCGGCGCGAGAGCGGACGGTGATGACCGGGGCGTCGTCAGCTGCGCCCATGTTCGGCGTCCCAGGCTTTCAGCCAGCGTTTCGGGGCGGCGTCGCGCCATTGCCGAAGCAGGCGGGCGCTGGCCCAGCCTTCGTCGATGCGACCCGCGCGGACGAGGACCAGGTTGTGCGGTTCGTAATGCGGGTGGAGGGTGAAGGTCTCGGGGTCGGCGGCCATCAGCATGTCGCGTTCATCCCGGGACGCCTTGAAGACGGCAGCGTCGACATAGGGCGACCACCAGGCCCACATCTTGCCATGCGCCTTCAGGCAGGGATGGCCCCAGGCCGTTGTGTCCGCGACTTGCGGCAGGTCAAGCGACAGCGCGAGGGCTTTCAGTTCGGGCCAGTTGTGGATCAAGGGTAGAACCTTTCGCCGCGTTCCAGCATGGCCACGAAATCGGCGATCCGCTTGGCGCGGGTTTCAGGGCGCTTGGCGGTTGAGAGGCGGTAGTAGAGAGCGAAGCGGTTCTGGGCGTTGAGCGTGGCGTAGGTGGCCGCGGCGGCGGGGGTCAGGGCGTCGAGGAAGTCCTGCGGGACCTCGGCGTCCTTCCCGCCAGCGTAGGCGGCATCCCAGCGGCCGTCGGCCTTGGCGGCCTCGACCTGCTGCAGGCCCGCCGGGGTCATGCGGCCCTCGGCGATCAGTTTCTCGACATGGGCGCGGTTCTTCTGGCTCCAGCGCGACCGGGGCTTGCGCGGGGTGAAGCGCTGCAGCCAGTGCTGGTCGTCTCCGGGGCGTTTGACGCCGTCGATCCAGCCGAAGGCGAGCGCCTCGATCACCGCTTCCTCCCAGGTGATAGAGGGGATGCCGCTGGCCTTCCTGTAAAGCTTCAGCACGGCTTCGGTGGCCGTCGCGTGGTCCGCCTCCAGCCAGGCGCGCCAGTCCTGCGGCGTGGCGAAGGGAAGCGGCTCGCTCAATGCGCCTCGGCCCAGTTGCGGCCTTTCCCGGCTTCCACGGCGAGGTGGACGTTCAGGGACACGGCGGGGTGGGAGGAGCCTTCCATCACCTCCTTGGCGATGGGGATCAGGCGGTCGGCGTCGGCCTCCGACACTTCGAACAGAAGTTCGTCGTGGACCTGCAACAGCATCTTCGCGTCCAGCCCCGCGATGGCCGCAGGCATCCGGATCATCGCGCGGCGGATCACGTCGGCGGCGGTGCCCTGGATCGGCGCGTTGATCGCGGCGCGTTTCGCGAAGCCTGCTCCCGGGCCCTTGGCGTTGATCTCGGGAGTGTTGATTTTCCGACCAAACAGGGTCTGCACGTAGCCGTTGGTCTGGGCGAACTTCACCGTGTCGTTCATGTAGCCCCGGATACCGGGGAAGCGTTCGAAGTAGCGGTCGATGAAGCCCTGCGCCTCGGCCCGCGGGATGCGCAGGTTGCGGGCGAGGCCGAAGCCGGAGATGCCATAGATCACACCGAAGTTGATCGCCTTGGCCTTGCGGCGGATGTCGCTGGTCATCTGGTCAAGCGGGACGTTGAACATCTCGGACGCGGTGAGGGCGTGGATGTCGATGCCTTCCTCGAAGGCGCGGCGCAGTTCGGGGATGTCGGCAATGTGGGCGAGGATGCGCAGTTCGATCTGGGAGTAGTCGAGGCTGACCAGGATGCGGCCCGGCGGGGCCACGAAAGCCTCGCGGATGCGGCGGCCTTCCTCGGTGCGGACGGGGATGTTCTGAAGGTTCGGGTCGGTGGAGGCTAGGCGGCCGGTGTTGGCCCCGGCGATGGAGTAACTCGTATGCACCCGCCCGGTATCCGGGTTGATCGCCAGTTGCAGTGCGTCGGTGTAGGTGGATTTCAGCTTGGAGATCTGCCGCCAGTCGAGGATGCGGGCGGCGAGCTTCGCCCCCTGCGGATGGCTGTCCTCAAGCGTGGTGATGTCTTCCAGGATGTCGGCGCCGGTCGCGTAGGCATCGGTCTTGCCCTTGGTCCCGCCCGGGATCTGCAGGCGGTCGAACAGGATCTCGCCCAGCTGCTTTGGCGAGCCGACGTTGAACTTCTCGCCCGCGATGCCGTGGATCTCTTCCTCCAGCTGGACCATCTTCTGCGCGAAGGCGTTGGACATCAGCCGCAGCGTGTCGCGGTCGACCTGGATGCCCGCCATCTCCATGTCCGCCAGGACGGGAACGAGCGGTCGTTCGAGGGTTTCGTAGACCGTCGTCACCTTGGCGCGATGCAGCTGCGACTTGAACTTGCGCCAGAGGCGGAGCGTGACGTCGGCGTCCTCGGCCGCATAGCAGGTGGCGTCGGGGATGGCGACCTTGTCGAAGGTGACCTGCGCCTTGCCCGAGCCGAGGAGCGACTTGATCGGGATCGGCGTGTGGCCGAGGTGGCGGTCTGAAAGCTCGTCCATCCCGTGGTTATGCAGGCCCGCGTGCATCGCATAGGACATGAGCATCGTGTCGTCGATCGGGTCGATGCGGATGCCGAGGCGGGCGAAGATCTTCCAGTCGTATTTCATGTTCTGGCCGATCTTCAGGATCGACGGGTCGGTCAGGACGGGGCGGAGGGCGTTCAGTGTCTCGGTGACGGTAAGCTGGTCCGGAGCAAGGGCCGTCGCGCCGAAGAGATCGCCGCCGCCCGTGGTGTGCGAAAGCGGGACGTAGGCGGCCTTTCCGGGATCGACGGCCAGCGAGATCCCCACCAGTTCGGCGCGCATCTCGTCGAGGCTGGTGGTTTCGGTGTCGATGGCGACGTGGCCCACTTCCCGGATGCGGTCCAACCAGCGGGTGAGGGTGGGCAAGTCGCGGATGCATTCGTAGGAGGCGGTGTCGAAGGGAAGCTGTTCCTCGTCCTGCGGGGCTTCCTCACGACTGTGGATGATCGTGAGTTGCGACGTCTCCGGCATGGCCGGGGCGGTGATGCCAAGCTTTTCCGCCACCCGCCTGGTCAAGGTGCGGAATTCCATCTTCGTCAGGAATTCCATGATCTTGTCGGCTTCCGGCAACCGGATTTCCAGGTCGTCCAGGGTCACGTCGAGCGGCGTGTCGCAGTCGAGTGTGACCAGCTGGCGCGAGATGCGGATCTTGTCGGCATTCTCGATCAGGGCCTCGCGTCGCTTGGGCTGCTTGATCTCGTGCGCGCGGGCGAGAAGGGTGTCGAGGTCGCCGTATTCGTTGATGAGAAGCGCGGCGGTCTTGAGCCCGATCCCGGGCGCGCCTGGGACGTTGTCCACGCTGTCGCCAGCCAGCGACTGCACATCGATCACCCTTTCGGGGGGCACGCCGAACTTTTCCATCACCTCCTCGGGCCCGATGGCGCGGGCTTTCATCGGGTCGAACATGTCGACGCCGGTGCGGATCAGCTGCATCAGGTCCTTGTCCGAGGAGATGATGGTGCAGCTTCCCCCGGCCTCGACCGCCCGGCAGGAAAGGGCGGCGATGATGTCGTCGGCCTCATATCCTTCCGTTTCGAGGCAGGCGACGTTGAAGGCGCGGGTGGCCTCACGGGTCAGCGGAAACTGCGGGAGCAGGTCCTCGGGCGGTTCCGGGCGGTTGGCCTTGTAGTCGGCATAGAGCGCGTTCCGGAAGGTGGTGGCGGAATGGTCGAAGACGACCGCAAGGTGGGTCGCGGCCTTGCCGTTCGAAGCCGAACGCGACAGCTCGTTCCACAAGATGTTGCAAAAGCCCGCCACGGCGCCGACGGGCAGGCCGTCGGACTTGCGCGTCAGCGGAGGCAGCGCGTGGTAGGCGCGGAAGATGTAGGCCGAGCCGTCGATGAGGTGCAGGTGGTGGCCTTTGCCGAAGGTCATGCGTCGTCTCCCGAGTCGAGGGGGGAGATTGGCAGAAGGCGGCGGGAAGGGCTACCCGGTTTGGCCGCTAAGGTGCCAGTCGAGCGCAAAGCTGACCGACCAGTTGGCGGGGGTCCAGAGGCCGAAGGGGACGCCCGCGGCACGCAAGGCCTCGCCCAGCCAGACGTTGCAGGTGCGCAGGAGGTGGAAGTGTCCGTGGGCGGGGAAGAAGGCGTCAGTGCCGGTGAAGCCGGGGTGTTCAAGCGCTGTTTCGCTGGCAAGCGTGGCGGTGGTCTCGGCGAGAAGGGCCCGGAACTGCGCGTCGGAGAGGGTGAGGAAGCGGAGGTTCTCTATCCCGGGCAGGGGGCCCGCTGCATCAAGGCGGATGACGGCGTTGTCCCCGCTCGCCGCGGTCAGGACGGCGCTGGCGGTGATGTCGGCGTAGGTTCCGGCCGTGGTGTAGAAGGCCGCCGAGCCCCAGCCGAAGACAAGCCACTGGGCATCGGGGTGGTTGACGGGGACGCCGGCGGCTTCGGCGAAGGCAAAATGGCTGCGGACCTCTGGCGTCAGGGGGAACAGGATGTCCGTGTGGATCGGGCCCTGCAGAAGTCCGATGGTATGCGCGGGAGGGCCGGTGAGGTCCGCACCGGGGCCTGGGATCAGGGGAAGGACAGCCGAGGCCAGAAGGTAGAGCACCGGAAAGGCCAGCGTCACGGCGATGAGGCGAAGGGTGCGGCGCATGGGGCTCTGGGTTGGAGGTGGCCGCAGGCTCGCATGGAATGGCCGGGCGGGAAAGGTCGGGAGGACCGGATGCGGAGGCTATGGATTGGCGTCGGCAGGGATGGTGGCTGGTGCCGGGTTGGCTCTGCTGTTGGCGCTGGCGCAGTCGGGGATGTCTCGTCCGGCGGATCCGCAAGGGATGCGCCAGACGGGCGTGATCCTTTTGGCGCTTCCAGTGGGCGCGGTGCTTGCGGTGATGCTGGGACCGGTCCTCGACGGGTGACGCGGCGCGAGAGGCTTGACGCGCGGGCCCGGTCCGACGCATGGTCTGCCCATGCTGACCCTGACGCCCTACCAGTCGTTTTATTGGACCGACGCCACATAGGCGGCCGGGCAGCGTTTCACCACCGAAGCAACCCCCTGATAGCCGCCCCGCGAGGGTCAGGCCGAAGGTCAAACAGGTTCCCCCTCGCCGGGCCCCCCAGCGAAGGAAACCGAAGATGCCCGTCCCCACCGTCACCATCCGCCTCGCGACCGAGGCAGACCTTCCCGAAACCCACCGGATGCAGATCGCACTGGCGGCGCAGACCGGGCAATCCGCCACGATCACCCCGCGCATCCTGGCGCGCATCGCGCTGGAAGGTCCGGCGGCCCGGCTCTTGGTGGCGCACCGCACCGACAGCCCGCAGCCTCACCCGGTGGGCTTCGCGCTGATGCTGGTCGAGCGGAACATGGTTGCGGGGGCGGAATGGGGGTTCGTCGAGCAGCTTTACGTGCAAGAGCCCGACCGGGGTCACGGCATCGGGCGCGCGCTCCTGGCAGCGGCACGGCAGAAGGCGGCAGACGCCCGGTGCGAGGGCGTGACGGTCAGCTCGAAGCCCGAGACGGATGGCTCGGCGCTGGTGTGGCGGGCGATGGGGGTGGACGCACTGGAGCCGCGCTTTGCGGCGGAATGATCAATGGTCGTCGTGGGCGTGGTCGCGGTCGATGACGTAGCGCTTGTCGCAGTAGCCGCATTCGACCCAACCGATGTCCTGCGGGATCGTCAGCCAGACGCGGGGGTGCCCCAGCGCGCCCTCGCCGCCGTCGCAGGCCACTTTCCAGGTGGTGACGGTCTGGGTCTCGGGGGCTTCGGTGGCCATGTGCAGCGTCCTCGTGTTGCGCAGGGGCCTTTTAGCGGGCGAGAGGGCAGGGACACAAGAGGGACGCGGGGGGTAAGGTGGGCGACCCG
>Ga0208243_1000415_pt1 | contig 24779 bp, 25 predicted proteins | sample Subbio2Aug_QV12A_FD_184826 | JGI IMG/M metagenome (GOLD analysis project Ga0208243, IMG submission 184826) | Serpentinite rock and fluid subsurface biosphere microbial communities from McLaughlin Reserve, California, USA - CR12Aug_QV12A (SPAdes) | ecosystem: Environmental > Terrestrial > Deep... | reverse complement strand
CAATAGTTATGGTAAATGAAGAAAGAATGACAAATGCAATGAAGGTGCTGGGAGAGGCAGGCTTTGTTGCGAAGGAAGCTGACCCTTGTTAGAAAGTTAATAACCCCTTGACTCAGTCAAGGGGTTTAACTATTAAATGATTAGAGTGTCCGTGTAGCTTTTGAGGGTTTGCTTAATAAACTTGATAGTTTTTTCAACAGCTTCATCGATAGTATAATCAATTTGAGAATTATAGATGCGCATAAACATACCCTGATAAATCAATAAAGTCATTTCATTAATTTCATGTACATCTGCCTCTTTAATATATCCATCCTTAACACAGGAGCGCAGAACAGCAATGTTTCTTTCATAGATATTCTGCTTTAATAGCATAGGAAGCAAATTATTAATTCAACTCCGACAGCCTTCTTTGTAGTAATGAATAGCTATCCAGTGGGGGGATTAATTTCTATAGTAGCGGTAATTTTACTTTGTACCTTTTTTATAACAAATGATTGCACCAATAATAGCTAAATCCTTATACTCTCTTATTGTTATTAGACGGAAAATCTCTACCGCTAAACTATTTTTAACATTAAATATGTCATTTTCCTTTTGTCGTACTACCATATGTTATGTTATTCTTAAAATAACTACATTTTGGAAAGTTAACTAATACATCAATTATTTTAGGGGGAAAAGTATGGAAAAGAGCTATAACAGAGGTTGGATAGTTACATTTGCAGGCCTGGGAGTTAACCTTATGCTAGGTGTACTTTATGCATGGGGTGTTATTTCTGCGGCATTAATCGATCAATTAGGCTGGAAGGCAACAATGACTCAAATACCTTATATGGTAGCCTGTGCACTATTCGCATTTTCTATGGTACCTGGAGGAAGGCTTCAAGATAAGCTTGGGCCAAGGCCGATAATTATGACATCTGCTGTCTTAGCAGGAATTGGTTTTTTCTTCTCTGGTTTTTTTCTAACAACAATTGGATTAACAATCTTCTTTGGTATTGTGTTTGGAGCAGGGATGGGGATGGGCTATGCAGCACCTACCCCAGCTGCGGTTAAATGGTTTAATTCTAAAAAAAGAGGCTTGATTTCAGGAATAGTTGTAAGTGGTTTTGGTTTGGCACCTTTATATATAGCACCGATTACATCACATCTATTAGCTAACTATGGCATTAGGAATACCTTTTATTATTTAGGCGCAGCATTTTTTGTTTTTATAATGCTTTTAGCACAATTAATTTCCAATCCACCAAAAGGCTATGTGCCACCAGATGTAGAGATTAATAATGCTATACCTAAAGAAGATAAAGAGAAGGATATAAAGAAAAAGGTAGATTATGAATGGTTTGAGGTTTTAAAGACAAAGCAGTTCTATAAATTGTGGACAATGTTTTGCTTTGGAACCTTTGCTGGCCTATTAATTATAGGACAGCTATCTAAAATAGGCCTTGAACAGGCGGGAATGCGAAATTCATATCTTTTAGTAGGCATTTATGCATTTTTTAATTTTTCTGGTAGAATAGGCTGTGGAGTTATATCTGATAAGCTTGGTAGAATGAAAACTTTATTTATTATGTTTTTACTTCAGGTATCCGCATATGCTCTTTTTCCAAATCTAAACACACCAGCCACTTTAATACTTGGTATTGCTGTAGTTGGCTTTGCCTTTGGTGGGATGCTCACACTTTTCCCAGCAGCTACTGTTGACTATTTTGGAGTTAAAAACTTTGGTGTGAATTATGGAATGGTTATAACTGCATGGGGTATTGGTGGTGTATTTGGGCCTCTATTGGGAGGTATAGTAAGAGATTTAACAGGAACTTATACAATAAGCTATATGGTTTCAGGTGTTTTAAGTGCTTCTGGTGCAATACTAACCTTCTTTACACAAGCTCCCACACAGAAGGACAACATAGAAGCAACAATCGAATTAAGCGAATAATATATTAGTTTATTTTCAATTCCAACACTAAGGGTAAAGCGTATGTGGCGGTCATTAATTCACATTACAATATTTAATGTTTAATCAGACTATATAGATGGTTCTTTAAGGTAAGGGGTTATTTTCGAAGCATATAGCCTACAGCCTTGTTGAACCATCTATTTCTTTTATTACTAAGGAATTCACTGATACGTTTATATGACGAAAAAATGGAGCATCTAACAGTTATTTACTGAAACATAACCCTAATATCATTTAGTTTTAACATTAAGATAATAAAATGTACTTAAAGAAAGGATGTGAGAGCAGTGAATGCAATTACTGGTTTTGTAAGAAGAAGTGATATCTCTTTATTTTACTTGTTTAACAAAAGGTTACACTGTGCTTTATTAGATTTACTTATGAAAAACATTACTCATCTAGGATCTACAACCTTTTCAGCAGCTCTTTCGATTTTTCTAGTGCTATATCCAAGACAAGAGGTGAAAAGTACAGGTGTTAGTATGATAATAATGTTGGGTCTAACTCAATTCATTGTTCAATCAGTAAAGAGAATTGTAAACAGACCAAGACCCTATATTATCCTAAGAGATATAATTCCAATCAATCCACCTAATTGCAAATACTCATTTCCATCAGGTCATACCTGTGCAGCCTTTTCAATTGCCTTAACACTGTCAAAAAGCATTCCAGGATTAAGTATGGTTTTTGTTGGTCTTGCATTATTAGTAGCCTTATCAAGAGTTTATTTAGGTGTTCATTATCCAACGGATACAGTAATTGGAAGCATTATAGCATATACAAGCTTTAAAATTCTTTTAATTATTGGTATCATTTAATTTTATTCAAACGGGCCTTAAGGAGGGATATCAATGAAAATTGCAATTTTCACAGATACATTTACTCCACAGGTAAACGGAGTAACAAAAACCTTAAATAAGCTAAAGGAATATATGGATTTAAATGGAATAGAATATAAGTTTTTTGTTCCAGCTGAGGGGGATCCCTCAAATACTCAAAGAACTATCTCCTTCTATAGCATTAGATTTCATCTATATCCAGAATGTAAAATCGCACTGCCAAGGTACGGTGAGGTTAAGAGTGTCTTAGATAACTTCAAACCTGATTTAATACATATAGTGACTCCATTTTCAGTTGGTTTAATGGGGCTAAAATATGGAAGAGAAAACAGGATACCTATTGTTTCATCATACCATACAAACTTTGTTGAGTATTTTAAATACTACAAGCTACAATTTCTTGAAGGCTTTTATTGGAAATATTTCAATTGGTTCCATTCCTTTTGTCATATCAATTTCTGTCCATCCCTGGATACCCTCACTAAGCTTCAGAAAAAAGGCATAACTAACCTGAAAATATGGGATAGGGGAATCGAAGCAAATTTGTACACCCCTGAAAATTACAGCAAGGAAATTAGAGGAAAATATGTGAAGAAGGATGAAAAGCTAATACTTTATGTTGGTAGAATAGCTGCAGAAAAGGAATTAGATGTATTGTTGAAGGCAGCAATTATTTTAAATCAAAAGAATTCAGCCTACAAGCTTTTAATTATTGGAGAGGGCCCTCAATTAGATGAATTAAAGGAGCTGAGTATACCTAATGTGATATTTGGTGGATATAAATTTGGTCATGAGCTACAACAGATTTATGCATCAGCTGATGTCTTTGCTTTTCCTTCCAGCACAGAGACCTATGGAAATGTTATATTAGAAGCTATGGCCTCAGGACTTTCTGTGATTGCTACCTACGAGGGTGGTGTTAAGGAAAATCTTTTAGACGGCATTAATGGTTTGACCTTTAAAGCTGGATCTAGTTTAGACATGGCAAATAAAATTGAGACCCTTCTTAATAATCACCAGTTAAGAATTTCTTTAGCTCAAAATGCTAGAGAGCATGCCATAAAAAAGAGCTGGCATAGGGTATTTGAAAGACTTTTTGCAGATTATCAATCAATAGTTAACACTGCTAAAGGAAAGACAAAGAACTTGAGCGCCTAATTATATGGGAGGTATAGACCTTGAAAATCTCAGTTGTAGGTATTGGTTATGTTGGACTATCAATGGCTGTCTTATTAGCACAGCACAATGAGGTGGTGGCTTATGACATTGTAGAGGAAAAAGTAGCTATGCTGAATAATAATAAGTCACCTATTTCTGACTATGATATAGAAGAATTCTTATCAACAAAGAGTCTAAATTTAGTAGCAACAATAGATAAGGCTCAGGCATATAAGGATGCAGAATATATTATCATTGCGACTCCTACTAATTATGACCCTGAAAGGGAGGCCTTTGACACTAAGTCAGTTGAAGGCATTATAGAAGATATTTTGCAAATTAATCCAGAGGCTATAATGATTATAAAGTCAACTGTACCAATAGGCTATACTAAAGCAGTGAGAAAAAAATTTAATACAGAGAATATTATATTTTCACCTGAATTTTTAAGAGAAGGTCAAGCGCTTCATGACAATTTATATCCTTCCAGAATCATAGTAGGTGAAGCTTCCGATAGAGGAAAAAGGTTCGCTGCTCTATTAACTGGCGGAGCACGAAAAAATGGTATACAGGTTTTGCTTATGGATTCAACAGAGGCGGAGGCAGTAAAGCTTTTTGCAAATACATATCTTGCGATGCGGGTTTCATTTTTCAATGAATTAGACACCTTTGCAGAGTTACAGGGATTAAATACTCAAGAAATTATTAATGGAGTTGGACTAGATATGAGAATCGGAATGCATTATAATAACCCCTCCTTTGGGTATGGGGGATATTGCTTGCCTAAGGACACCAAGCAGTTGATGGCAAACTATTATGACGTACCAAACAAATTGATATCTGCTATAGTTGAGTCAAATACTACTAGAAAAGAGCACATAACAAATATGATTATGAAAAAAGACCCTAAAGTAGTAGGCATATATCGTCTGACTATGAAGGCTGACTCAGATAATTTTAGAGCGTCTGCTATCCAGGATATTATGAGTAATCTTCAGCGGAATCAAATTGAGCTTGTAATATATGAGCCAGAGCTAAGGGAAGTTAGCTTTTCAGGTTATAGGGTAATTAAAGACTTAGAAGAATTTAAAAGTATATCAGATATTATTGTTGCTAATAGACTCAGCTTTGAGGTAATGGATGTGGTTGATAAGGTATATACTAGGGATTTGTATTATAGAGATTAGGAGGAGTAAAATGAAGCTTAGAAAGGCTATTATTCCAGCCGCAGGACTAGGAACAAGGTTTTTGCCAGCAACAAAGGCTCAGCCTAAGGAAATGCTCCCAATAGTAGATAAGCCGACACTACAATATATTATCGAAGAGGCTGTACAGTCAGGAATCGAAGAAATATTAATAATTACTGGAAGAAATAAAAAGTCCATAGAGGATCACTTTGACAGATCAGTAGAGCTGGAGCTGGAGCTGGAGGTGAAGGGAAAGCATGAACTACTAAGAGACGTGCGAAAAATATCTGACATGGTAAATATACATTATATACGACAAAAGGAGCCAAAGGGGTTGGGTCATGCTATTTATTGTGCCAGGAGCTTCATTGGTAATGAGCCCTTTGCAGTAATGCTGGGTGATGATATTGTTGAAGGTGAGGAACCCTGTCTTTACCAGATGATTCAGATGTATAATCAATATAAGGTGAGCATATTAGGTGTACAGGATATTCCTCAAGAAGATGTTGAAAGATATGGGATTATTAAAGGCAATTTAGTTGAGGACAGTATTTATAAGGTGAAGGATTTAATTGAGAAGCCATCGATAAAAGAAGCACCCTCCAATATAGCTATCATAGGTAGATATATAATAACTCCTGAGATTTTTGAAATACTTGAGCATACAAAGCCTGGAAAGGGCGGAGAAATTCAATTAACAGATGCCTTAAAGGAATTAGCTCAAAAAGAGGCCATGTATGCCTATAGTTTTAAAGGACGCAGATACGATGTTGGCGATAAGCAGGGTTTTTTAGAAGCAACGGTGGAATTCGCATTAAGAAGGGAAGACCTTAGGGAGGAATTTCTTAAATATCTCTCTAAGATTATTAAGTGGGAAATGGCTGTACAAGATCAGCAATAATTAGCATTAATTGCCAGAAAGCTTTACCATGAAGCTGGAAGCAAAAACTGTTATGGGAATAGTTAGAATTAGCCCTATACTTCCACTTAGAGCTCTAATTATCTCTCCAGTTAAAATATCATTGTTTATTAGATCAATACTAATATTAGAATTAAAGAATATCAGAAATAGGGGCATAGCTGCTCCAGCATATGCAAGTATTAGAGTATTTACCATCGTTGACATAACATCCTTACCTACATTAAAACCAGATGCAGCAAGTTTTATAAAGCTCATTCTAGGTGAATGCTTATGTATTTCAAATATACAAGATACTATAGACATACTAACATCCATAATTGCACCTATCGTTCCTATGATTATTCCACTAAGAAACAACCCTCTAAAATCCAATGAAACTCCAAGTTCTGTTATTAAAAAGGTTATCTCCTCACCAGAGGTTCCCGATAATGCAGTCAGATGTGTATAATAATTAGCAAAAATTCCTGCTATAATTGTACCGCCACAGGTGCTTATTATAGCCACAAAGCTTTTTATTGTAAAGCCACTAATGAGTAAAAAACTGATAATTATAATAAATATAGAGGCGATTACAGCTACCAATATAGGTGAGTAGCCCATTAATATGCAGGGAATTATGATTTTTATAACAATCAAGCCTGTTAAAATCAATGATACTAATGAAGATATTCCCTTAAGTCTTCCAAATATCAATACAATAAGCACAAATATGATAGCCAGCTGAATCAGCTCTCTAGACCTATCTATATTAAGGATATAAGCGGTCGGAGAAGATAGTTCATCATAAATCTGAATACCTATTCTAAGACCAACTCGAAGGTGTAGCTTTTTACTAGAATAAATAGGAGTGTAATCTATCATAATTTCACTACCCTTATATTTCCCTTCAAGAACTCTCACAGTTATAATCTGTTTTTCTATTGCTTCCGTATTGGTACTTTCTATTTCAGTAATTATGGCCCGTACCTGCAAATTGTCCTCAGTCGTAGCTGAAGTGTTTAAGCTTAACATTCCAATAAAAATAAAGCTAACGATTAGGTAAATAGTCACCTTCATAATAATGTCTCCTTGGTTTTTAATTTATATATTAGACTATGATAGGAGTAGGACAAGTAGAACCTAAAAGTTTGAATAAGCATAAAAGCAATAAACAGATTCAAATAAATAGAATCTGTTTATTCAGCATATCTATGCAAGCAACACTAGACTAATAGCCATTACTATCATACCAACAATCAGACCGTAAACAGACAGATGATGATCTCCATAATCTCTTGCAGTCGGTAGTAGCTGGTCAAAGGATATAAAAACCATGATACCTCCGACAGCAGCAAAGGCAACCCCGAATATTACCTCAGTCATAAAGGGGGCTAATAATAAGTACCCAACAATTGCACCAATCGGTTCCGCTAAGCCAGATAAAAAGGAATATCTAAAGGCCTTTAGTCTGCTACCAGTAGCATAATAAATAGGAACAGATACTGCGATGCCTTCAGGAATATTATGAATTGCTATAGCGATTGCAATACTTACACCTAATGCAGGATCCTTAATTGCAGATATTAGTGTGGCGAAGCCTTCAGGGAAGTTATGAATAGCTACCGCCAAGGCAGTTAAAATACCCATTCTTAATAGTTTTTTTTCTTCCGTTGATTCTTTTTTAGATGTTGACGTATTTGATGATAATTCCTCATTTGTATCCTCTGAAGATTTTTCCATCGAAGGAGTTAGCTTATCTATTAAGCTTATCAGAAACATACCGCCAAAGAAGGATAAGACTGTAATCCATAAACCAAGCTTTTCACCTAATTCAAATACAAGAGATTCTTTAGCCTTAAAGAAGATTTCAATCATTGAAACGTATATCATTACTCCTGCAGAAAAACCAAGTGCTACAGACAAGAACCTTTTATCTGTTTTTTTAGTAAATAGTGCGATTACACTACCAATTCCTGTAGATAGGCCTGCAAATAGTGTTAAGCCAAAAGCCAATAATAAACCTTCAGTTTCCAAAATATACTCCTCCTTAATACCCCTTGCTAAATTTGTTAGCCCAGGCTAATTTAATAAAACCTATTATTAGTCTATGAAAGTCAACCAAAGGGTGTTACACATTATTAAGATATTTTTTGCATATTTATAAAATATATCTTAATAGAAAAAGGGGGGAGCACCAGTGAAGGAACCTGATAGAGAAGCTGATATAATGAAAAAAGAGGAAAAATTGACATACCCAATGGAGGATTATATAGAAATGATTTATCGATTATCACAGGCCTCTGGCTTCACTCGAATACAAGAGGTTTCTAAACGCTTAAATGTTCAGCCTCCTTCCGCAACCAGAATGATACAAAAGCTAGCGAATATTGGCTTAGTTAATTATCAGAAATATGGGGTAATAACTCTAACAGATACAGGTAGACAACAGGGTAATTTATTGCTTAAAAGGCATAATACTATAGAAAACTTTCTCAAGTGCCTAGGGGTTAATAAAGACATATTAGAAGAGACCGAAAAGATTGAACATACAATCAGTAGTGAAACATTAATGAGAATCATTGATTTATTGGGATTTTTTGAAGATAACCCTGAGATATTAAAAAGGTTTTACATGTACAAACGCTCAAAAATATAACTTATTGGAGGCTAGTATTCTATCTAAATATAAGATAGATACTCAAATATAAAACCCATACCTAAAATAAAAGGGCTGTCTATTAAATAGAGAGCCCTTTAGTGGTCTATAAAGCTAAAGATTAGCCTAGATTAAAGATATAATACTGTATTTAATGCCCATAATGCTCTTCAGCCTCTTTAGTCCGATGAATGGTACCATGGGGGTGCTCTGGTGGTGCATAAATCGAATAAAGCTTTAATGGCTTACAGCCTGTATTTATTAAATTATGATACTTTCCAGCAGGAACAAATATAGCGTAGCCATCACAGACCATTGCCTGGAGGTTTAGCTGCTCCTTACAATCCCCCATCATAACTAACCCTTGACCCTCCTCAATTCTGAGAAACTGATCGAGGTGTGGATGAACCTCTAAACCGATGTCTTCACCAACATTTATGCTCATCAAGGTAAGCTGAAGGTGGCAGCCCGTCCATAAGGCTAGACGAAAGTTATTATTAAGCCTTGTAGCTGCTTCTATATTGATAACTAAGGGCTGTGGACCATAATCCTTCAAATGTATAGATGGCTTAGGGCGGACTGGCCTGTGGAATGGTTTTTCATACCAGTATGGAGGTTGATAGCCTGGATTGTATGGATTTGCTGCAGGATTATTATAATAAGGATATTGGACTGGATATGAATAATAATTGTTATACATTATATCACTCCTATCTTATGGTTTGCTGCATAATATGCATTACCCATTATAAAAGTGATTTAATAGGTACAATAACATCACATCTTAATTTCCCCTTCTGCTACAGCTGCATTTTTTTCTCGAAGTATAGATATTGCTAAGATTACTATTGAAATTCCAAGCACTTTAAATAAAGTTATAGGCTCCTTATATAACATAATACCAATAATTGTAGCAACTATTGGTTCCAGGGTGGCGATAATTGAAGCCTTGCTTGTTTCTAAATAGTTTAGCCCTATCGTATATAATAAGAAAGGAAATGCTGTAGCCATAATACCTAATGCTATTGAATAGTAAAGTGCGTGTGGGTTTGAAAGCAGATGAAACACTTCGCGAATACCTGTAATAGGTATTAAGCCAATTGTAGCGAATATAAAGGTATATAGTGTAACGGTCAATGAGTCATATTTTTTCAAGGCGTATCGACCAAATATACTATATAGTGCGTAGCCTAGAACAGAGCCTAAGCCAGTTAATATACCTATCATGGTAACACCTTGGCCTACAGAGTCTTTTACAAGGGCTGTAACTGGAAGGCAGCCAATCAAGGTAAGCATAAGAGAAAAAACCTTCTTTTTTGTAAGCTCCTCTTTAAAAAGAATTATAGATAGAACCATAACCATTGCCGGTGCAGTGTATAAAAGAATAGCTGCAACTGATAGGGAGGTTTTATTGATTGTAATAAAGTAACACCAATTAAAGAAAACAAAGCTTAAAATTCCTAAATATAATATAGTTAAGGGCGTAATTGAAGAATTAATTAAACCCAATTTAAAAGCACAGAAATTGCATAATTCAATAGCTCTGGACTTCTATAAAATAGATCCTCCTTTAATACCCTTTCAGTAAGCTTATGAAGATCCTTACCCCATGGTCCTATATTTAAACAGGGCATGGATATCTCACCGATTTCTTCAATGGGAATATTATAGAGGGCTTCAAATAGTGGCATGTTCCCCTTTAGGGTTTCGTAGATTGACGTAGGATTATTGATTGAAGTATAGCTTAAATCAGAAATACCGGTATAGAAATATTCTCTTGTATAGCATTGGTTAAAATGCTTCATCGAATAGCTTGAGATATAATCAAATATCTGTTTAGTCTTTACACCTGCTCCCTCGAAATATAAATTAGATACGTTAGGATAATAGGGTGGTGCTAGGCCTATAACTACCCTCGGTGTTATATCAGCAATATAGTCATAAATGGCCTCCACAAGATAAAAATTGCTTTCAATCATAGTGACTGTGCCTTCTTGAACCTGTTTGCTAATATCATCTAGGGCTTTTTTATATGCCAGCCTAAAGGTATCACCGTAATCCTCATTGGCCTCATCATATAGCTCCTTAAAGGTTACTACTTTAGCCTTCCAGGGAAGCGATTTGTGGGGCTTATTGGACCGTTCCATAAAGGTCTTATATTTATTATTCATACTACTAATAAGCTCAGAGAAGGACTTCATGCATATTTCACGAATTGTTTCTATCATTGCGGCTGGTTCTCTATTAAAAGTAAGTATACTCATGCAGCCTCCGGCACTTAAGGGTAATGAAACATCATAATTATACTTTCGATCCTTCATATAAAGCCAAGTAGGAGGTGGGGCGGTTTCATTTTCAACAAAGTCAGATAGCTCCAGATTGAGATCAGTCTCACTAACAATCTTAGCTAAGAGGCTTGCGGGATTGAAGCCTTGAAATACTTTGCCAACGTGTGATAAAAAGCCTCTAACATAAATGAAGGGCATCATTTTACCAACGGAGCCCTCTGCGATTAAACCTATCTCTGGGTTTATTCTTTGATGAGGCTCAGAATTAATCATCATAAGATAGTTAAGCTCATACTTTTCTTTCAATTCCTTCATCAATAAAACTGCACTTAGCATGCCAGCAGATAGGTTTTCCTCATCGGGAACTGAGAGCAATAGTATATTGCCTTTTAAATTATGTATTTCAGAGTATCTTCTTAGTAGTGCCAGCTGAATTGCTCCGCCCCCCTTCATATCTGCTGTTCCACGGCCGAAGATGTATTTACGGCTCTCTAAATCCTCCCTAGCATTAGGAAGTAAATCCTCCTTCATCTTGAGTAATTCCGATTCCAGCTCCTTAGGAGAATAGGCAAAGGGCTTCAAGGTTTTAAAATCCTCTATATCCACCACATCATTGTGGTGAATTAGAACAACAGTATCATTTCCTTCACCCTTAACTAGTCCCCAACAAACAGAGCGATGGAAAATATCCTTTTGAATTTTATAGGCTCCAAAATGCTGAGGATTTCTTCTGAAATAATCAATGCTATTAAAAAAGCACATCAGAAAGGGCTCTATATTTCGTTCATATACAGAATTTGTATCGCTACGAACCTTTACATAGGAATAAAGAATCTCTTCAATTTCTTTTTCAATTCCGTCTAGTATTACCTTCAAAATTTGTTCCTCCCTTTGTAATACTGAAAAAGTAATTATTATAATATTATTAATGATTATTTCTTCTCGTATTCATGGAGAATTCCTTCTTAAGGGTCAAAAAACAGGACTTTAAAGTAAGTCCTGTTTGAAATTGTTTTGATATAAGCCAAACCTACAATCTTCCAAGCAGTATTGCTCCAGCAAGTCCTGCTATTCCACTTAATCCTATTGGCACAGTTCCAAATATAGTATTTAAAAAGGGAATATACACTATGGCTATCAAGGAAGTAATTGTTATACCTGTCATGAGCCTCATATATTTAGTGGCTTTTTCAGCCTTGTTATGTCTACTGTCCTTAAGATTAATAATTTGACTTAATATAAAGCAACTAAAGGCTAAGGTGGAGGCCATTGCAATATTAGCACCAAATAAAGTAGAAGCAATAAATACAACAAAGGTGCTCATTCCAATACCTAAACCTCTTCTGATAATACTATTTCTTAACTCTTTATCTATTAATCTGCCTTGTTTCTTTTTATTTGGCTTTATTAATATATCCCTTGGAGGAGGTTCTATTGCAAGTGATGAACCCAATAGGGTTTCGGATATAAGATTTATCCATATCATCTGAAGGGCTAAAAATGGAGCCGGCATCCCCGACATAAAGGCCAGCAATATAGCCAGCATTTCCCCGATTGCACCTGCAAACAAATACTTTAAGGTGTTTCGTATGTTTTGGATAACACCTCGGCCCTCCTCTATAGCTGCTACTATAGTGGAAAAGTCATCATCTATAAGGGTAATACAGGCTGCCTCCCTTGCTACATCACTGCCCTTCATTCCCATTGCAATCCCAACGTGGGCTTCTTTAATGGCTGGTGCGTCATTAACACCATCTCCAGTCATAGCAACAATATGTCCTTTATACTTAAGAGCCTTTACAATTCTATACTTTTGCTCAGGTGTGGTACGGGCGAATACTTGTACTTTGCTTATAATACTATTGAGGTAATTATCATCCATCTGCTCTAAATCTCTACCATTAACAACTATTCCATCTGTTAATATATTTAATTGCTTGCCTATTGCTCTTGCAGTTTCCACATGGTCTCCGGTTATCATTACTACCCTTATGCCGGCTCTATGACATTTCCTTATTGATTCACGGACACCCTCTCGTGGAGGATCCTCCATCCCTACAATTCCCAAGAACACTAATCCTTCATCTGTCTCATCCTCAGTACTATTAAGCTTTTTATAGGAAAAGGCAAGGGTTCTTAAGGCCTTCTCAGCCATGCCATTACAATAGTCTGTAATTTTTTCTTTATCAGCAATTGTTAGAGGCCTTTCAGTACCATTTTCGTAAATATAGCTGCATCTTTCAAGTATTGCCTCTATAGAACCCTTGCAATAGGCGTAAATTTCTTCCATTCTGGTGCATTTTACTATTGAAAGCATAAAGCCATTTTTACTATCGAAGGGATATTCCTTTAGACACGTATGGGAAGCCTTTAAACCATCCAGGTTAAGATTTCTTTTTATAGCTGCAGCTAGAAGGGCACCCTCTGTGGGGTCTCCCTGAACCTCCCAACGATTATTTGTCATAATCAAAGAGGAATTATTGCATAGTACACCAGCTCTAAGAAGTCTTTCTAAAGAATCATAGTTATCATTATTTCCTTTAGTTGGTACAATGCTTCCCTTAGGGTCATAGCCAACACCTGTTACAGTATAAAGCCTGTCTGCTGCATATATTTCCCTTACCGTCATCTCGTTGACAGTGAGGGTCCCGGTTTTATCACAGCAAATGACATCCACAGAGCCAAGATTCTCTACTGCACTTAAGCGTCTGACGATAGCATTTTTTTTAGCCATACGTCGTACACTTAAAACCATGCTGGTAGTCACTGTTACAGGAAGGCCCTCTGGTATGGCACCTAGAAAGAAGGTTACTCCCATCATCAAAACCTGAGGTAGTCCTCTTCCAGAAAATAGTGCTAAGCTACCAAATAGTGCAAATAATACAAGATAAATCCTGATAAGCTTACTTATAAAGCCCTCAGCCATACCCTCAAGCTGAGTAGTATTTTGGGATATATTATCAAGGATATTAGCTATTTTTCCAATTTCTGTGTTGCGTCCAGTTGCGATAACGACTGCCTTTGTAGCTCCTGATATTATCATGGTACCCATATACAGAATATTATGTCGGTTGGCTATGCTTGCACTAATATTAGAAATTTTATTAGTCTTAGGGATACCGATGGATTCTCCTGATAGAGAGGATTCATTTACCATTAAGTATTCAGATGTTAACACCCTGGCATCGGCAGGAACCTTATCGCCAGCTTGCAGTAGAATAATATCACCAGGCACTAAAAGCTTTGAGTCAATTTCTTGTTTTTTCCCATTTCTTATAACCGTTGTCTTTTGGACCAGCATATTTTGTAGAGAATCTAAAGAGTTCTCTGATTTTGACTTCTGAATCGCACCTATAGCCACTTGAAATAGTACAATTCCACCTAAAGCTATTGCCTCAACAAATTGTCCAAGTAATAAGGATACGATGCTGGAGCTAAGAAGTACCTTAACACATGTATCCTTCAAGCCCTCTTTAATATTTGATAATAGGGTGCTTTTATTTTCACTTGAGATAATATTTAAACCATGCTTATATAAGCCTGCCTCGACAGCTTGATCACCTAAACCCTTGTTGAAATCGGATTTTAATACCTTTTCCAAGTAACGAGTACTCATTAGATGGTAGGGGTTGCTAGGTCTACTTAAAAGGGTCCTAGTCTTGCTTTCTTCAATGATATTGCTACGGTGAGTAGTTTTAGATTGTAAACATTTTTCATTTGCTGGCATTATAGTTGATGTTTTTGTAGTCTTTGTTTCAAAACGAAGTATTTCCTCCATAATTTTTTGCTGAGTAATAATAGCTTCATTAAATATAACTAATATTCTGCCGGTGAGGGGGTTTGCCTTAGCTTCCTTTATGCCTTTTATGGAGTATAAATATTGGGAAAGGCCTTTGGAATATCCTTCGTTGCGATAAATATTATCAATTGATATTCGGACTCGCTTGTATAGTAGTATTTCCTCATCCTTTTGAAGAATTTCTTTTAAAGCTGTAACCATTAAAACTTCTCCTATCCTACGATAATTTACTAAATACTTAATTAGTTATTTACCTACTTTTGTCTATTTATTCTATTTTCATATGATAAATTTCACATGCCTTTAACATTGACATAATATCAGCTTTACAATTATTTTATAAATTAATAATAACTTAACATAATTTTATTTTATTTCTGAAGTATACATGCTATAATATCAATAATGATAATTATTATTAACAACAATAAGGGGGCGCTCTCAAGATGGTTAATCATGAATTCAACAGAGTCGATATTATTGAGAAGCAGTGTGTTTGTATAATAGATGAGCATTTAGATATATTTTTTAACGCCTGCAGAAAATCTGCCTTTGGATATTCAATGATGATAAGTAAGGATTTAAAAGCCTTTAATATAGAAACCTTTGAAAGTATGGTAATATCTGAACAAGAAATGGCAAGTTACATAGCCACAATAACTAAAAAACTTAACTATGAGCTAGAAAATTACTTTGGTTTTCTTGTAAACCTCGAAGGTTCGTGTGATTGTAATGAGTCATTGGTAGAGGCACAGATGGTTTTAAAGGAAACAATTGAAAGCTTTAGTATTACTCAAAGGCTAACTAAGGGCTGTGAAAAGATAATGAAGTTTGTATTTAATAAGACTATAAATAGTCTATTCCCTTACAAGCCCCTCCATTTAGCAGCAAAAAAGCTAAATATTGCTGATAGGGTTTTAGGTCCAAATAGCTCAAAGGGACAAATTAGTGGCTATCAAGCTGAAATATTCAATCAAATTCAAGGTATGCTACTAAACATTAAGCTAGATATAAGAAACTATATGCTGGAGGAAGTATATAAGAGTATTAGCTTTATCAGTCAAAGCAGTAAAAGAATCAATAATGCATTGATAGCGTAAAACAGGGATTTAAGCCCCTGTTTTTTATTTTTTTGAAGGAATAATTTATTAGGCTAAAAAAATTGAAGATATTATAAAAAATTTTCCAATTACAAAATCTGATGATTAAGTGTATAGATTGACGTTCTCTGGTCAGAATAATACTAATAAAGAGTAAATATAGGTAAGGAGTGATTAAAAATGGATAATACTAAGAATATAACCAACAACTCAAATAATTCAACAGAGCAAGAAAACATTATAAAGGAATTGAAGGAGCTAAGAGCTCAATTTATCTCTTTAGAAAAGGAGCTTCATAGCATTAAGGAAAATGATAGCAAGATAACTAAGCTTAAAGAAAATATAGAGGTTATGCAAAACGAGTTTAAGGTGATGAATAAAAACCTGCATGAAATATCTCAAATGAGTGCATCTATTAAGGAGCTAAATGAGAAAATTAACATGTTGGCTGAAGATTCAAAGTGTAAAAGGGAACGTCAAGAGATGGGAAGTATTTTTAGAAGAGCTGCAGTGAAAACAGTAGGTTCTTTCTTAACAGTTAGTGACATAGCAATTGAAAAGGCCTCCCTTGCAAAAGAAGGTATTGAAGATATAGTAGCAGAAGCACAATACGAAAATACCAAAAAAAGAAGACACAGATATGCCCACAATGAGGAATAATGAAGGCAGTAGCCTTGAATAATGTGGAAATCATTTCATCAGTGCCAGGGAGAATCCGATTAAAGCTTCTGAGCTTGCTTCAGCAGGATTTTGCAGAGGAAAGAGTTATTAGCTTATTTGAAAATCTTAAGGGGATTAAAAATCTAAGCTTTAATAATAGGACAGGAAATACCTTGCTTTTTTATGAGGAAGCTATCTTAGATGAAGCAAAAATAATTCAGCATTTACAATCTAATAGGGTAAAGAAGACTTCAACTGAAAATTGTAGAAATAGCCTTCTTAAAGAAGCAATTTTACCAACGATAAACCCCATTAACTATATTAATGGAGCCTTTACACATAAGGCTTATGAAAGAGAAAATAGCTTTTCTAAAGCTCTGCTAAGGACGGGGCTTATTATTGGAGCTGGTATTTTACTATTAACTTCAATGCCTGCTAATGTGGTTGCAGCAGCAATATTAAGCTATCCAGCTATATTCTATACTATTTCTAATACAGCTACCTATTTAGTGAGTAGAGCTGCTGAAAAGCATAGAATATGTATAAAGAGTATTGAAGCAATTAAGCTATTACCAAGAGCTAATCAGCTTATAATTGAGGATAATATCCTATTAAAAGCAGATTCAGAGGAATTTTATGAGGAAGGTTTGGAGATGGAGTCTCTCCGAAGGGCTATTTTATTAAATAATAACCAAGAACCAATAACTGGTCAGGGGAAGTCTCTGATCAAGTCCTTCAGGAGTATAGGAATAACAAATATAGCTTTAGCAACTGATAAAGCCTATAAAAAGAATGCATTAATTGAATATTTGCAGAGCACCTATGGTTTAAACCGATATGATGAAGAACAATACAGTAAAATAGAAGCATCAAAGCTGAATACTAGTGATATAGCTGCATATATGGTTCATAAAGCTTTTCCTCAGGCTATAAATGAAGATATTATAGTGCAGGTGGTCTCAAGGAATATAAATTTAGAGGCTGGGGATATATCCCTTATGAGGAAGGATATTTTGAAGCTTCCAAAGCTGATACGCCTTAGTAAGATAACAGAGGAGTTTATTAAAAGAAGACAATTAACTGCTATGACTATAAATATAGTAGCATTATTTTTAGCCATGTTAAGGAGAATAAATCCAATACTGGCTCTATTGATATATATAGTTAATACACTTATACAAATAAAAACCCTTCAAAATAATATAGATGGTGCAAAAGGAGTATTGTTTCAATGATTGATAAAACCAAGATAGATGAAGCTATACAAGCAAAGCTACAAAAAACTGAAGAGGACTTAAAGGAGGCAATAGCCTTAAGTCTACAGGCGATTAGTAATTCACCTGAGGATGAGAAGGATATTTTAGAGCTATGGATATCTTATGGAAGAAAGGTAAGTGATTTTTTCCTTGATGAAGCAGAGAGAACTGGGAATGAAAGGGTTGGAAAAAATCTAATTAAGTATTTTATGTTTAAATAATCATACCCCCAGCCTTGGGGGTTAGTCTACGTCTAGGAGTTTTATAGTAATGGAGGAAAGAGAGAGGAAATGAAAAATAAGCTATTTTATGGATTAGGTTTAGGTTTGGTGAGTTACTTTGCGTATAAGGGATTTAAAGAGGGTGACTCACTAAGCATGGAGAATGAGGATAATTATAAGGGATTAGTAAAGCTTGACAATAAAAATCTTGAGGAAAGCTTGAAGGAATTTACTTTTAGTATGGAGCGCCTACAGGGGAAAATACAGGAATTAAAGGATAGCCTATAAACATTGAGAATGAGGTGTGTTATGGAGGAGATAAGTGTATTGCCAGGAAGAATAAGATTTAAGTCTCTACAGCTATTTGACAAAACCCTAGCAGAGTTCGTACATATTTCAATAGAAAAGCTACCTGGAGTTAAGCATAGCAGGGTTAACCATCTTACCTCCTCTATACTTATTGTTTATGATGAAGAGAAAATAGCAAAGCTAGCTATCGAAAAGGAGCTAAGGGGACTATTTAACAGCTTCAAGGGAAACCCAAGAGACATACTGGATTATGAAAAAACTTACCTTGATGCCATTGAAAATAAGAGACGGGCCAAAGGTAGGGTGATTTTTTACGGGTCCCTTTATTTATTATTTCGACTAAAGAATGTTATATTTGGTCGCTTTTCCATAAGCAGAAGTATTAGACTATTGGTAACAGCTTCAGCCATAACCGCTATTGAGGGTTATCCATTAATAAACAGAAGCTATAAATATATCACACGTAGTAGGTCTAAGGTGTCAGATAGTTTATTACGCATAGTGGCAATGGCTTTGATTTTCTTACGAGAGGATGCAACCGGCTGCTTGCTACTAAGTCTTAAGCATATAAATGATTATCTGAAGTATTCTACACAGGTGGAGTATATGAAAATTATCCACCAGAGTATATTGGACCCCTTAAGCTACACAAATGCCCTAAGAAAGGGAGATGTGCTAAAGCTTATTGCAGGTGAGTCTGTTCCCGCCAACGCCATCATAATTAAAGGAAAAGCAACTATAGATGAGTTATTTGGAAATGGACAGCTGCTGCTTCAGGCCAAGGGCATTGGAGATAAGGTATACGAGGGTAATAAGCTCGTAGAGGGGGAAATACAGGTAAGAATCATAGAAGAGCCACATGCTATAAGAAATCCATATCTGCAAAATCACGAAACTAAAATGCATAAAAGGGTTAATAGATACCAGGAGGCAATAGGACCAATTTCACTAGGGTTGGCACTAATAAAATATATGACAACAGGTGATTTGTTAAATGCTGTCTCAATATTACTTTTGCTATGTCCTACTGCCTCAGAGCTTTCTTTGAATACAGGAATAAATAGCTATTTGCATTTAATGGGTAAGCATAAAATACTTGTCAAGAATCCTAATATTTTAGAGAGGTCTGCCCATTTAAATCATATAGCCTTTGATAAAACAGGTACTCTTACACAGAGGTCAGGAGAGACCTCTAAAGAGACAATTCGCAAGGATGCCTATATCCTCATGATGGGATTAAAGGATAAGGGTATATCGAGGCTAAGTATTTTAACAGGAGATAGGGAGGATAGGGCACAAGCAGTAGGAAAAGAATTAGGCATCAGTAGCATTTATAGTCTATGCGATAAGCTTACTAAGGGTAGAATTATACAAGAGCTGAAAAAGGAAGCTACAATAATGATGGTTGGGGACGGTATTAATGATTTATATGCTATGGAATATGCAGATGTTAGTGTTGGACTAATACACAGCAGCTGCGACAAGGTTAAGCTACATACCGATTGCATAATATTTGAGGATGATCTTAATAATCTACTTAATTTCATAGTACTATCAGAAAGGTCATATACAGCAATAAATAGAAGTATAGCCTTTTCAAGGTATTACAATATTATGGCGGGAATGCTGGCGGTGTTAACCACCTTTGATCCATACATGGCAAAATCCTTAAATACTCTAAATTCATTATTAGTAATGCTATTAAATAAGCGTATAGAGTATTTTAAGGACTCTAGGTCCTAATTACCAATTCATCCACCTTTACCCCTAGTACCTTTGCTAGAGTCACCACTTTGTTAAAGGATGGATTCTGCTTTGTACCCCTCTCTAGCTCTTCGATATAGCTCTTTGAAATATGGGTAAAATTTGCTATATCTAGTGTGGTGTAGCCCTTCATATTACGAAGCTCCCTAATCTTTAAACCATCTAACATAGAAAACCCTCCCTAAAAGCAAACTAAAATTTAAAATTGCAGTATTACTTCCTTTGGGTGATGCTGGAAAATAATAGATACATATTATTATGTGTCCATGCTTATTTTTATGATATCTCATTAACAATCCTTAAAATGGTTCTCCACCTTATATTATATTGGAAGTTAGTAATTGAAAGGTTTATTTTAGGTTAAGCTGGTGTTATGTTTTTATAATAAAATTCTCTAGTACATAACTATAGTCGGAAGAATGCCAGCAGTCTTTTCTCAATTGCTTTTCATAAAAGCTTACTTCTCCCTGCTTATTTACAAGTATTACAGTTTTAAAAAGTGTACCATAATTTGGGCTATCTATATGAATTGTAGATAGCATTCTCTCGGTTTCTAGGGGAACTCCAGTTTCAGGAAGATGTTCGTCAGATGGGACTTCAGTGTCAGCAAGAATTTCAAATAATTCATCTATTGAAAAATTCTTGGAAATTAATTCTGTAAATCTTTTCTTTGCCTTCGTTACCTTATACCATGGGGTATCCAGTACAGCATTACTTAGACCATAAATGCCTGCCGTTAAAGGTTTAATTACATTTTCAATATTTGAGTAAAACCAAAGCTCCTGAACTGTTCCAACCACTAAATTAAAGGGATTGTATTCAGCATAATGCTTTTGAATCTTTTTTAGATAATCCTCTGGTGAAATAGTATCTATCAAAAAATCCAGTGTCAGGTAACCTCGAGATAGGGAGGACTCCCTCCTAAGTGAAAGATTACGATGATTAGTAATAAAGGCTATGCGACCATCTGCTGTAATTCCAGTCCAAGTCCCACCCTTTTCCTGATCTATTCCCGCCAAAACCTTTGGGTGTGAGCTTAAAAAGTGTGCCCCAATTGAGGGTCTGTTTTTAAATTCATCTCTATTACCTATAAAAATAAAGTCATATTCAGGATGAGCTTTATATGCAAAAAGTAGCGTACACATCGATTTCACCTCATCATAAGTCTTGTCTTTTGTGTTATTATCACTAATTATACTAAATATATTATAGCATAATAAACCTGTGTTAGAAGGATTTGGCAGAAAAGTGTCGAATAATGATGAAAAAGATTTTTTATACAAGAAAATCAGCATTATTTTTGTTTGTTAAATAGAAAAAAGGGAATCAGATTTATTAGTTACAAAATTAAATGAAGTTGGAGGCTTTGATAAATTCTCGAAACCTGGGCACCTTGAGAATTTGGAGCCAGTGGTGCAACCGGCCAACAATTAGTACTTATACTAGTTGTTGGTTTTATTTTTGATTAATATGAAGTGGAGGATGGGAATGTGAAGGAAACAGTGGTTAGTAATGAAATGGAAAAATTAAGGATTTATCTTAGTGATCAGATTAGGCTGTTGAATTTACAAAATGCAAGTTTATTAAACCAAAATTTAAGAACCTCAGAGTCTACCGACCTCTTAATAGAGCATTATAAAGAGATAATCGAGTATCTTAGTAAGTAGAGTCGAATAAAGTTTATTTTTCTTTTAGAAGGATTTAGTGCTACCTAAAAGGAATATATAATTTATGAGGCACCAGAAAGGATGTTTGAAATGGAAAAATACAGCCAGTTAATAAACCTAATGCTATCGTTGGTTCTGTTCGCAATAATCAACTACAAATTATTGAAGCTCCTTAAATACGAGGAGAGGATTTCTAAATTAAGCGGAGGAATCAGGGCGATAGTATCAATTGTTTTTTTAGCAGCAGGGTACTACCTAATTATAGTTAGATTTGATGTTAGTAGCTCAATGGGAATTCCTATAAGCATAATACTCTATGTCAGTATGCTCTTTATAGCCCTGGGGACAAAAACCTACAAGCTTAAGCCAAGAACTAAATAGTAATTGTTAAGGACGGTTCTATTGACACCCTTAAAGGTTGACAATAGAACCGTCCCACTGTCACTTATATCATTATATTCTTTAAATCCTCAGGCACTTCCTCCATACCTTCCTTAAGGGCTTCTGAGCAATAGGGACAATATCTGATCTCTATGGATTCATAGGTTATATAATCCTCATCGTCTGAAACCTCTAGATTTAACTCCCAGGTAGTTCCATCCAGCTCCTTAGCTATAAAAACCTTTTCAAAGTCCTCCTCTTCGATTTCATTGCTGGCTCTAAAGGCTTGATTGTAATTATTTATTTCATCGCATTCATGGACCTTTATCCAACCAGTATCATGCTTTTTATAAGTATTACTATTCTCCATTTAATCATTCTCCTTAGGTATATATTTTGCTATCAAATTCTTCGTTAAGAAACTATATTACTTAATGCCTAACATATTATCATGCAGAGGCTTATAGTTCAATAGCAAGTAAAAATTATTTTGGAGGCCTATGGTGACTATATGTTACATTTATTATTGTCTGCATTTTTATTTTTTATATTGCTCAATCATTAAAACCCATACCTTCAGCAATAAAAGCTTGAGTCAAGCTAAAAGCTTATTAAGCAAGACAAAAGGAGCATATTATCCATATAGCTCCACCTGTTTGTAGATAAAGTCGATTGTACATGTCCAACAGAGCTTAGTAGCTTATAATTTAAAAGTTTATCTAAGCTAATTTATTGGGAGCTCCACAATAAAGGTAGAGCTTTTATTTATTATACTCTTAATTGTAATTCTGCCCTTATGGCTATCCACGATAGCCTTAGCTATTGAAAGTCCAAGTCCATAGCCACCGCTTTCTCTATCCCGAGACTTATCAATTCTATAAAACCTATCGAAAAGCTTATCCATATGCTCCTTAGAAATACCACTACCTGTATTGGTAACAGATAAGCTGACAGCATTCAGTTGCTTTTTTAAGGAAATTGTAATCAAGCCTTTGGTATTTGTGTACTTTATTGCGTTATCGAGAAGTATCATGACCACCTGCTTTATCTGCTCACTATTACCGTTAAATATAATATTAGGCTCTATGCTGTAGTCCAGTCCTATATTATTTTCAAAAATAACCGCCTCCATAGTAAGGATTATATTTTCAACACATTCGCTGAGATTGAATTCAGAAAAAACCATCTTATTTTCGGAGTAATCAACATGGGCCAGATATAATAAATCCTTAGTTAAGGTACTCATTCTTTCTGCCTCAGACTTAATATAATAAAGCCATTTGGCCTGACTATTAATCGTATCCTCGCCATTTGCAAGAAGGACATCTATATTAGTATTAATAACCGCCAGCGGTGTTTTTAACTCATGGGAGGCATCAGAGATAAATTGCTTTTGTTTTTCAAAGGCCTCCTTAATTGGTCTTATTGATTTGTTAGCAAAGAAACGGCTGATAAAAAATATACAAACCAGCATTACTAAGCTTACCAACAAAAATGTATAGATTAAATTTGTTAAGATTGCTTGTCTAGAGGTAATATCTAAGAAAACTATCCTATAGCCCAAGGGGTGTGAATGTATAGCATAAGCCCAATATTTACTTTCTAGCCTAAACCTTCCTTTAGCTCTATTAGATGCTAAGGAGGCCCTTTTAGCAGACTCATAAAAGCTTGTATTCATTTCAAAAATTGAAAAAACTATAGCTTCCTTTCCTTCAATATCTGTAAAAATAGTGAAGGAGGCAGAGGGCTCCTGTGGACCAGGGTTTAAGTCTAATCCAGGAAATAAAGGATTATCAGATATTCGTGGCTCTCGAAATTTATCGTTGCCCCGAATTCCTAGGTCAGAAACACGAGAAAGCTCATTATCTATGTCCTGCTGAACATTGCCATAGGTTATTATATAAATGGTACCAAAGGCTATTAACATTAGTACGGAGATTATAACTAGGTTTAATATCAGAAATCTGTTTCTTAGCTGCTTAAACATCTATTCCTTCACCTCCAGCCTATAGCCCACTCCACGAATTGTATTTATGACTACCCTAGAGGCTAAAAAGCTTAGCTTTTTTCTGAGAAAGGAGATGTAGACCTCTACGTGATTATGCTCTACCTCTGCATCATAGCCCCATAGCTTTTCTATTATAACCTCCTTTGAGGTTGCAATGCTTTTTCTTAATATAAGGAGCTCTAAAATTTCACTTTCCTTTAGGGTGAGCTTAACCTCCCTTTCGTCCCTTGTTAGCTTCAGGGTTGCAGTATTTAGCTCTATATCCTCAAATTTTAAGCCACTATCTGAAATTATTTCACCCTTGCGTCTGGACATAGCTCTAATACGAGCCAGTAGCTCCTCCGTAGCAAAGGGCTTTGCCAGATAATCATCTGCACCTGAATCAAGACCCAGTACCTTGTCTGATATTTCACCCTTAGCTGTCAGCATGAGAACAGGAGCTGGTATGCTTGCCTTTCTGAGTCGCTTTAGTATAGTTATTCCATCAAGCTTCGGTAGCATTATATCTAGTATTATCAAATCATATATGCCACTTAAGGCATTATCTAAACCAGCTTCTCCATCATTAGCTGTATCTACAGTATAATTATTCTTTCTAAGTATTTGTGCAAGGGCTTCTGCT
>Ga0208243_1000414_pt1 | contig 24842 bp, 21 predicted proteins | sample Subbio2Aug_QV12A_FD_184826 | JGI IMG/M metagenome (GOLD analysis project Ga0208243, IMG submission 184826) | Serpentinite rock and fluid subsurface biosphere microbial communities from McLaughlin Reserve, California, USA - CR12Aug_QV12A (SPAdes) | ecosystem: Environmental > Terrestrial > Deep... | reverse complement strand
CTGTGACAGGTCCAAGCGATACAGGATTTAATCTACACTTCTGGAGAAAAAGCCCGGAGGACGAGTCTCATGCAAGAGACATTCCTTGTGGGCTTTTATTTTTACGAAATCACAATAAAGGAGGGTGGATATTATTTAGCAATATTGATAGCATTGGGGGCTATGGCTTTCAGGAGGTAATGATAATCTGGGCCATCACCTCCAGCTCATACGGGATAGCCTTTGTGGTCTTTGGAAATAGCAGGAGGATATCTCAGATGATTATAAATGGAGAATTGGATTCCTTTCTACTACAGCCGAAGGATATACTGCTAAATATAATAGCCTCCGGTACGGTAATTTCAGCTTGGGGAGATTTGTTTTATGGCATAATTCTTTTTATAGGAGTCCATGGCTTTGATATAGCTGCATTTCTACTGTTTATATTCTTTTGCATAACAGGCGCCCTGATATTTGCAAGCGTTATTGTATTTGCCAACTCCCTAACCTTTTACATGGGGGATTCACAGGGTATAACCAGCCTGCTAACTGAATTTTTAATTTCCTTTAGCATTTATCCAGAGGGTATTTATAGAGGCTTTACTAAATTCTTGATATTTACGATAATACCCGCTGCCTTTATCTCCTTAGTGCCAGTTAGACTAATTAAGAATTTTACCTGGGGCTGGTTTGGTATATTAATGACGGTAGTAATGGCATGGATGCTGTTTACTTATTTCTTTTTCAAGAAGGGCTTGAAAAGGTATGAGTCAGGGAATTTGATTGTTAGTAAGCTATAAATCTGTGTAGTCAATGGTAATTGTAGGGATGTTTTTATTTATAAGATTATAGAAGTTCCTAATTCTTTGTAGAAAAAGAGGGTGTAGTTTAAACTGATAAACTACACCCTGATCAATTCCATAGAAATTATGCTATACTCTTTTCCTTAACTAGACTTGAGCCTATAATGCATACTGCGGCAGAAACCACAACAGGTAGTGCAAAGCTGATTAACAGCTTGTTAGTCATAAAGAAGGGTACACCAGCGGTGATACCGAGTAATGCAGCAGCTAAGGCAATTTTTTCTGTAAGCCTAGGATTAAAGAGTCCGTAGAATATAGGGAAAAATACACCGGCACAAACAAGGTCAGCAACAAAGAATAAGTATAAAACACTGTAGCCCTTTGCAGAAATCAGCGTAGCTGGGATAATGATTATAACTGTTGCAATTCTTGCGAAGGTTAATAGTGAATCCTTTTTTATGTTCTTGAGCAGCCTATGACCATCTAAGGTGAAGCTGGCAACCATTGCATTTAAAAGGGTATCTACAGTACTCATAACCAATACCAAGGCCAATATAAAAACAGCTATTATTAATCCAATAGGAAAATGAGTATACACCAAGGAGAATAAAGCAGCTGACGGGCTTTCAGCAACCCCTAAGCCAGTTGAAATAATCCCTAAGAAGCCTGTTAAAAGCATTACTGGAATAGCAATTAATATACATGTGATAAGGGACTTCTTTATAGCTATATTATCCTTACCAGCATAAACCCTTTGCCAATAGCCTTGATGAAATAGATTAGCAGCAAATACAGCTATGCATAGGGTTAGACCAAATTCAATTCCTCCACGATTACTAAAATCAAAAAGCTGAGGTGCATTTTTATTGGCCTTAATAATTATTTCACCAATACCACCAACATAGAAAAGTACACCAACAGATACAATTATTAATAAAACCACCACTAATATCATTTGAATCATATCTGTAAATATTGAAGCCCTTAGGCCACCATAGATGGTATAGGCCATGGTACCAAGACCTACAAGAAGGGCTGTATAAATTAAAGGAATACCTGCCAGCTCATAGGCAACTAAGCCTATCGAGGTAAGCTCTGCCACAAGGTGAACAAACATGTAGAATAATGAGAGCAATACAGTAAGTACATACATTTTGGAGCCGTATCTCTTTAAAACAAAGTCGTTTAAGGTACTACCCTCAGGTAAGTAGCCTCTAATCTTGGGGCTTAATACTAGAAAGGCTACATAAAGGCTTCCTACCCCAGCAGCATAGCCAATTATAGTAGTTAATCCACCAATTGAGCCAGCCTCTGGTGGTGTAAATAAAATAAATACACCAAGGAAGGAGGCCAGGAAGGTAGCAGACAGCATTTTTGAGCCTGTGCTGCCCCTTGCCGTTAGGAAATCGTCCATTGTTTCAATTTTACCGCGGCTGTACAGAATGCCGATGCCTGTAAAGGCCAGTACAGTAAAGGCTAATATAGCCATAACATTAGAATAAGAAATCATTAAAAAACACCTCCTGATTTTATTAAAGACAGTAATGCGCTGCTGGCAGCCATAATATCTGGTTTACCAAGTATTGCTGATACCACCGCCACTCCGTCAATTCCAGTTTCAAATACTGATTTTATATTAGCTTCATTTATACCACCGATACCAACCACAGGAACAGTCACATTTTTCTTAATATGCTTTAATTGCTGTAGGGTTACACTGCGGGTATCAGATTTTGTATCAGTAGGAAATAATGCCCCCACACCAATATAATCAGCTCCAGCGTCAATAGCCAGTTGAGCCTCCTCAAGGGTGGCGGTTGAGACTCCTAGAATTTTATCCTTACCTAAAATCCCTCTAGCTATATGTGCAGGGAGATCCCCTTGACCAACATGGAGTCCATCGGCATCTACTTCCAAGGCAATGTCTAAACGGTCATTTATTATAAGGGGTATATTATATTTATTAGTTAGCTCCTTTACCTTTACTGCTAGCTCGTAAAATTCTAGAGAAGAGGTATCCTTTTCTCTAAGCTGAATAACAGATACTCCACCCTTAATAGCCTCTTCGAGACTGCTTGTGAAATCTCTACCCTTTAAAACAGCTCTGTCTGAAACTAAATACAGCGCATAATTAACCTTGCTATTGAAGCTCATTAGCCTTACCTCTTTTCTTTATGTCATCAATCGAAAAGCTACTTATTGCATCCATTAGATATACCTTGAAGCTTCCCAGACCTTCATATTCCTTCAAGCGCTCCTGGGCCTTTTCACCAGCAAGCCCCATAATCATAATTCCTGCAACTGCTCCGTACAGACTTCCCTCACCTGTACCACAGCATAGTCCAATTAAGGAGGAGCTCATGCAGCCGGTGCCGGTTATGCTTGAAAGTATAGGGTGACCATTGCTTATAGAAAATACTCTAGAACCGTCAGAAATAATATCAACCGCACCAGTGATTGCAACAATACAGTCTAGTCTTTTAGCAAGCTCCACAGCAATTTTTTGTCCCCCCTCAAGGGTATTATCGATGGAATCAACGCCTCTGGTAGAGGCATCAATGCCGTATATTTTCTTTATCTCCGACATATTACCCCTTAAAACTGAAAGCTTAATCTCTTTTAGGATTCTTTCAACCGTTCGATTTCTTAAGGCAGTGGCTCCAACCCCTACAGGGTCTAATATAACTGGAATACCTAATTCATTGGCTCTTTTACCTGCTAAAATAAAGGCTTCTATTGTTCTTTCATTTAAGGTTCCGATGTTTAGCACTAAAGCAGAGGCGATTGAGACCATTTCCTCAACCTCTTTTTTATCCTCCGCCATAACAGGACTACCCCCAAGGGCTAAAACAATATTTGCACAATCGTTTACGGTTACATAGTTTGTTATATGGTGTACAAGGGGCTTATCTCTTTTGATTTTTTCTAGAATTGTATTAAGCTTGTTGTATAGCTCCATAAGCTAAAACCTCCTATTTATTATATAGCTGATAGAAATGGTGCACAGGCCCTACACCCTTACCGATAGAAAAGGAATTTTCTATAGCAATAGTTATGTAGTCCTTAGCCTTTTCTATGGCATCATTTATCGAGAACCCTTTACCAAGGTTGGCAGCAATAGCGGATGAAAGGGTACAACCTGTGCCGTGGGTGTTTTTAGTTACTATTCTAGGTGAGTTGAAATATTCAAAGGCTTCTCCGTCAAAAAGAATATCTACTGCTTCACCCTCTAGATGTCCACCCTTTACCAGTACATATTTAGGCCCCATACTGTGGATCCGCCTAGCAGCCTCCTTCATTTCCTCAACTGTGTTGATGCTCATGCCAGTAATAACCTCAGCCTCTGGAAGGTTAGGTGTTACAACCGTAGCTAAAGGAAGAAGGTGACTTATAAGTGCCTCCTTTGCCTCTGGCTGCAACAGATGAAAGCCGCTTTTAGATACCATTACAGGGTCTATAACTAGATTTTGAACAGAGTATTTACTAAGTGTTTCCGCGATTATTTTTATGGTTTCAGTTCTTGATACCATCCCAACCTTTACGGCATCCACCTGTATGTCATCAAAGATAACCTCGATTTGCTTTTGAATGATTTCAGGGGAAATATCCTGTACTGCGAAGACTCCTTGAGTGTTTTGAGCAGTAACCGCAGTTATAACACTCATTCCAAACACCTCATGGGCTGAAAAGGTCTTCAAGTCTGCCTGGATTCCAGCTCCTCCACAGCTATCGGAGCCTGCTATAGTCAATAGCTTTTTCATAATGTACCTCCTACCCTTCAATTGAATTTGTAATGCCTGTTTTTACAATAACCTTGTATAATGCATATCCGATTAAAGCCCCTGCTATAGAGCTTAATATAAAGGGAGCTACAAAGAAAAAGGCTGCTATCTCTCTACCCATAAAGAACTTAGCTACTGGATAAGCTACTATGCCGCCGATAACTCCGGTGCCTACTACCTCACCCAGCATTGCTATAAAGGATTTTCCAGTTTTTTTGAATAGTAGCCCAGCTAAAAATGCACCTATCATGCTTCCCGGGAAGGCTAAAAGAGAGCCTGTGCCAAGTATATTTCTTAAAAGAGAAATGGTAAAGGCTATTGCCACTGCAGGGCCTGGCCCAAGGATTACACCGGCTAATAGATTAATGCCGTGCTGCACTGGAAAAACCTTTGATACTCCAAAGGGGATGCTGATAACGTGGGCGCTGGCTATACCAATTGCTACTAAAAGTGAAGCCGTTGTTAGTTTTTTAATATTCATTACATTTCCTCCTTTTTGTTTTAAAAACAGAAAAAGCACAAATCCAAGGTAGGATTTGTGCTTAATTACGCATACTTATTTGTTAGCTGCCTAATAAAATACACTTCCCTACGCTGGTATAATCCAGATCAGGTTAATGGGGATCAAAGACATAATAGGGTCTTTTTCTCAGCTGGCCTTCCCAGCTCTCCCAGTGCTAAATTGTTTTTAATTTTACATCAACATAATATCATACAAGCTTTTAATTTGGCAAACAAAAAATATTTAATATTTCTTATCTATCTAATCTAAAGGTAATTGTTGGAATTGTAGAGGTATTTTATTATTTAATTAAATTTATAAAAAAGTTATAAAGAGTGATACAAGTTACAGAATTAACTGTAGATAAATGATAATATATGGATGAAATAGCATAAATGAGGAGGAAGGAATATGAATGAAATTATAAAAAACATTGACTTGTCTACGGTTTATGAGCTTGAAGCATTAGTTGAATACAAAGAGGGTAAGGTAATCAGTAGAACCCTTGCTCAAGGAAAAAATTTAACACTTACATTATTTTCCTTTAGTAAAGGTGAGGAAATCAGCTCTCATTCTTCGACTGGTGATGCAATGGTTTATTTGCTTGATGGAGAAGCGGCAATTACAATTGGGGAAGAGGTTTTTAATCTTAAAAAGGGAGAGACCATAGTAATGCCAGCGGGTATTCCCCATGCTCTATTAGCTAAAGAGGATTTTAAAATGCTTTTAGTAGTTGTATTTAAGCCATAAAAGGATATGTAAAATATGTGGTCACTAGAATCTTTAAAGAAGCTAGTGGCTTTTTTGTGTTTAGCAGGAGCAAAGCTCTTCTAATTTAGCTATATTATGTATTTTGATGGTACGTTTGCTGAAGGACAGTATTCCCATAAGCTGCAGACTCTTAAGCTCTCTAGATAAGGTTGGTCTGGAAACGTTAAGATGCTCAGCCAAGGTTTTTTTAGTGAACTTCAGTATTATGGTGTTGTTATTTTGCTTTTTATATTCTGATAATAGAAAATATGCAATTTTGGCAGCTACAGAATTTAAGGATAGTATCTCTATCGTGTTATTAAGAGCCAGAACACGATTAGATACTGATTCTAAAAACTTGGCTATAATTTTCTCATCCTTAGAAAAAAGCTTTAATAAATTACTTTTATTTATTAAAAAGATATAACATTCTTCACAAGCAGATATGGTGGAGGGATAATAGTCAGTTTCAGCAAATAATGAAGCATCAGCGATTAGCTCAGCTTGCGTTCTTCTGGTTACTGTCACTGCTTTACCAGAAGCTAAAATCTTCTGTACCTCTACTGTTCCCTCTAAAATAATGCCAAGTGTATCACAGGGAAGGTGTGGAGAAAATATTATTTCATTTTTTTTGAATTGTTTAACGGTATATGTGATATCAAGTAATAGCTTTTCTATATCCTCCTTTGACAAATGGTTAAATAGAATGCTTTTTTTAAGTTGCTCAGTGGCCTTAAGCATAATTTCCCTCCTAAATACTAAATCATTAATAATTTTTAAAAGTGTATCGTGAGATACATTTTTATTTTGTTTTTAATAATATAATCTTCTTATATTATAAATGAAAATGATTATCAAAGTCAAATTACTAATAATTTATTTTATTTATAGACAAGTGTTCCGGCGTATTAATTAAAGAGGAGGGTTTAATTTGTATAGTTTAGGAATAGATGTTGGTTATTCTTCCTTAAAAATTATATTAATTAATGATGAGCTTGAAGTATTGGAAAACATATATAGGCTTCACAAAGGAAGAGTTAAGGAGGAGTTGGATAGTTGTTTAAGTAAGCTTATCACTAAATATGGCAGTAAAATAATAAATGCAGCTGCAACAGGACAGGGGAGTAGGTTTATTACCCACAAGCAGGAGTTAAGCTGGATTAATGAGGTTACTTCACTTATTGAGGGTAGTAGAAAAATTAACGGTGTTATAGGTTCTATAGTCGAAATTGGCGGTCAAAGCTCAAAGTTTATAACTAATTTAGAGGATAATTCAAATATTAAGATTTCTATTAATTCCAATTGCTCCGCTGGCACAGGATCCTTTTTAGAAGAGCAGGTATCACGGCTAAACATAAAGCTTGAGGATTACTCAAAAATTACTGAAACTGCAACCTATATACCAAGGATAGCAGGACGTTGCAGTGTATTTGCCAAAACCGACATTATACATCATCAGCAGGAGGGTGTAGATTCAAAGGATATTCTACTTGGTTTGGCCTATGCTCTAGTAAAGAACTATCGTGCTAATGTTATTAAAAAGAATCCTATAAATAAGCCTGTGTTTCTTGCAGGTGGAGTTGCTTATAACAGTGCTATTGTAGACGCATTAAAGGTGACTCTCAAGCTGACGGATGAGGAGTTAATTACTAACGATAATTGCGGTAGCATTGCTGCCTTAGGTGCCGCAATCATTGCGAAAAAAGAAGGCCTGAAGCTTGATTTACTTAAGCTATTCCATAGCATTTATGAGCTGCCAGAGGTAATCGCAGAGGAGGTCGGGGCTTTTGTATTTCCTGGATTAAGGGGCTATGGGGAAGATGATAGTATAAATAAACACAACTGCAAAGAGGTCCAGCACCAATCCGTCATTTCCGGCTATATAGGGCTGGATATTGGTTCCACCAGTACGAATGTTGTTCTTATGGACGAGGAAAAAAATGTTATTAGCTATAAGTACTTAAGAACCTTAGGTGATCCTATTAAAGCTGTAAAAGCAGGTCTTATGGATATAAAGAGAGATTTCTCCTGTGATATAAAAATTATTGGGGTTGGGGCCACTGGATCCGGTAGATACTTGGCAGGGGGCTTTGTTGGGGCAGATGTAATTATCGACGAAATTACAGCACAAGCAAAGGCAGCCCATTTTATTGATAACGAGGTTGATACCATTATTGAAATAGGAGGTCAGGATTCAAAATTTATCAAGCTGACTAATGGTGTTGTTTCGGATTTTGAGATGAATAAAATTTGTGCCGCCGGGACCGGATCATTCATAGAGGAACAAGCAAAAAAGTTGAATATACCCATTAATGAATTTGGAGCACTGGCTATGAGTTCAGAAAATCCAATTGACTTAGGGGATAGGTGTACAGTGTTTATTGAGACAAACATTGCAGCTAGCCTAAGTAAGGACGCTAAAATTGAGGATATTGCCGCAGGACTATCCTACTCAATTGCAAAAAATTATCTTAATAAGGTTGTAGGAAATAAGGAAATAGGAAAAAAGGTATTCTTTCAAGGGGGTGTAGCTCACAATCCGGCAGTGGTAAATGCCTTTAGAGCTTTGCTAGGTGATAAGCTGTATATACCTGAGTTCTTTAGTGTTACGGGTGCATATGGCGCAGCAATTTTAGCTAAGGAAGGCATGCAGGGAAGTGCTACTGCCTTTAAAGGCTTTGATCCAGAGCCGGAAGCTACACAGCTTAGGGAGGTAACTGCGGAGACTAAACAAGAAAAGGCTAGGACTAAAGTATTTGAAGAGATTGAAAAATATTACCTAAAGGGATATATAAAGACACTAGATCCCTATAAAAAAACAGTTGGGATACCAAGAGTATTATTTTTACACAAATTATTCCCACTATTTAATACCTATTTTAATGAATTAGGCTTTAATGTTCTGCTTTCGGAAAATAGTAGTGAAGAGACCGTGGAATTAAGCCAAGAATTTTCAATGGAGGAAACCTGTTATCCAATAAAGCTTATAAATGGCCATGTAGCGCAGCTTGTAAGAAACAAGGCAGACTATATTTTTTTACCAAGCCTTTATACAATGGCACATCCAATTTCAACCACTAGACAGAACTATGGCTGTGTTTATATGCAATGCTTTCCAAAGCTAATTAACAAGTCAATGGATTTAGAAGAAAAGGGTGTTCAATTATTGTCTCCTGAGCTATCCTTTGAATTTGGAAAGAAATATATGATGAAAACCCTTTTAAAGCTTGGGAAGAAGCTAGGAAGAAGTCATATTGCAACTGCAATAGCCCTAGCAAAGGGGATGAAGTCCTTAAAAGCTTTTGAAAATAAGGTGGAGAAGCTTGGGGAAGAAACCTTGAGGGGCTTAGGTAAGGATGAAAAGGCTTTTGTAATTGTAACAAGGGCATATGGAATATCTGATCCTATATTAAATATGGGGATTCCAGAGAAATTAGAAAGGCTAGGCTATAAAGTATTAACCCTTTCAAATTTACCTGCTCATGATCATGATACTTCAAAGGAGCATCCTAACATGTATTGGCCCTTTGGTCAGCATATATTGTCTGGAGCACAAATAATAAGACAGCACCCTAATTTGTATGCCATTTATATAACGAATCATGGCTGTGGCCCCGATACTATTTTGTCCCATTACTTTAAAGAGGAAATGAAGGGTAAGCCCTACCTAAATATTGAGGTTGATGAGCATTTTTCAAGTGTTGGTGTATTAACAAGATTAGAGGCCTTTGTCAATAGCTTGAAATCAGAGGAGGTTAAGGCTGATGAGGCTTTAGATTTAAAGGGCTACTCTGCTAGAGCTCCACATAAGAAGGTAAATATTAAAGAATCCTTTGAGGAGCTTGATGAAGGAACTGAGATATTTATACCTTATTTATATCCTTATTCCCATTTGATGGCCACTTATTTGCAAACAAAGGGCTATAAAGCGGAGGTGCTTCCTATGACTTCAAAAAAGACCCTGGATATAGGCAGGAAGCATGTATTGTCAAAGGAGTATTTTTCATTTACAGGACTTGTAGGAGATGTAATAAGCAAGGCATATGAGCTTAAAAATGAAGACAAAAGCTATGCATTTTTTATTCCCACAAATGAGGGGTCAGAGGCAGGAGGACAGTACTATAGGCTACTAAGAGAAAAGCTGGATAATGAAGGCTTTACCAAGGTTGAAATAGTAGCTCCCTTTATTGAGGACTTAATAAAAGAACCCTCAATGTGGGCAGAGATAATTCTCTTGCTATTGGGGGGAGACATTATAAATTTGGCTAAAAGTGCCGACAGGAACCTTTACCTACGTAAAATTCAAGGACTTATATTAAATGACACCCTAAGGATAAATACCTTAGTAGATTTGGCTCAAGAGGTTTATGGAGCATTATTAGCTGATAAGCAACAGAAGAAGCTATTCCTGGTGGGAGAGATTAACGTGTTATTTAATGATTTTATGAATAACAATATTTTCAAAAAATTAGAGGAGGAGGGGATTCAGTTAATATCCGCACCCATGAGCGAATACATGTGGCTTGTATGGAAGGATTATCTATCTAAAAAAAGTAATTCAACCGATGCTTTAGCACAAAAAAATATAGCCCTATTGACAGATTATATAAGTAAAATATCAAAAACCTTTAGCAAGGAATCAAGCTTTGAGAGTAATATTGCTGATCTTGTAGTAAGAGGAGATAAATATTTAGGTCTCTACTCTGGTGGGAATGGAAGATACAGAAGGGCTAAGGCATTAGGTGTATATGCTGATGTGAAGGGTACGATAGTTGCATCCTCTATGTATGAGAATACCAATACAATATTAAGCATTCTTTCTCAGAATGAAAACTCAGATTCAAGACTACCAATTCTGAATATCACCTTCGATGGAAATGAAAATGAACTGGATAAGTCTAAGATTGATTCCTTTATATATTATACTCTAAAGGAGAGTCCTGTTGATTCTGCAGGTAAAAGGAGCGATTGTTGCCATGGAGCTTAAGGGGATTTATAAGAGCTATGAAGAGCTAAAGGTAATAATGAATCTAAGTCTTAAAATAAATGAGAAGGAAATAACCTGTGTTTTAGGACCTTCGGGCTGCGGTAAATCAACCCTGCTTAATATAATAGCTGGAATTATACAGCCTGATGCAGGGTATATTGAGGGTAAAAGTAATCGGATTGGCTATGTTTTTCAGGAGGATAGACTACTACCCTGGAAGACAGTCTATGAAAATATCAGATTGGTTAATAAGAAAGCAACAGACAAGAGAATAAATAGCTTAATTGAAATGGTAGGGCTTAAGGGCTTTGAAGGGAAATATCCAAGCCAGTTAAGTGGTGGAATGCGCCAGAGATGCTCCATAGCCAGGGCATTTAACTATGAGTCAGATTTGTTGCTTATGGATGAGCCATTTAAATCCTTGGATTATGATCTTCGAATCAATATGGTAAAAGGCTTGGTTGACATATGGAACAGCTGGAATAACTCAATTTTATTTGTAACTCATGAAATAGATGAGGCCCTGTTATTAGGAGATAAAATTGTGGTGCTGGAAAAAGACCCCTGCACTGTGGAGGCTGTTATAAATGTGAATATACCACAGAGCCTACGAAGTCTTGATGATAGGGAATTAGTTAACCTAAGAATAAAGCTTTTAAAGATGCTGACCAAGAATAAGGATGATAGCACAAGCAAAAGTGCTTAATTTATAAAAATAAGGAGTGTTATAGTATGAAGAAAATAATTGGATTAATTTTAGTGTTTGGCCTGTTAATTTCAATCTTGGCTGGTTGCACAGTAGGAGTTAATAAGGAAACGGACATTAAAGAAGAAGTATTAGAAAGCATCAGCCTAAAGGTTGCGGCACCATCTGGGGCACCAACCCTTAGTATGATAAAAATGTTTAAGGAAAACCCAGCTTTTGGTGATAATGTAGAAATTAATTATGAATCGATTAAATCCCCGGACCTTATGGCTTCAAGGATCTTATCTGGAGAACTGGATATTGCGGTGGTTCCTACAAATCTAGCAGCTACTTTATATAACAAGGGGGCCCAATATAGCCTGGCAGCTTCAACTGTTTGGGGTGTTTTGTATGTAGTTGGAAATGAATCAATTGAAGGTTGGGATGCTTTAAAGGGAAAAGAAATATACACAATGGGACGAGGACTTACCCCTGATATAGCCTTTAGATATCTGCTTTCCAGCAATGGCATTAATCCAGATGAAGATGTAACCTTAACCTACTTAGGAGATGCAACAGAGCTTGCCTCAGCCTTCATAGCGGGTAAAAGCTCTATATCAGTTATACCGGAGCCGGTGCTATCAAATGTTATGTTGAAGAAGGCAAATACTATGATTTTACTTGACCTTCAGGAGGAATGGGAAAAATTAAATGCAGGAGCCTCCAGTTACCCACAAGCCTCTTTAATAATAAAAAAGGAGGTCTATGAGAAGCACCCAGAGCTTATAAATTCATTTTTGAAGGAATACGAAAGTAGCATTGACTGGCTTGTTAAAAATAGCGAGACAGCAGGAGCATATAGTGAGGAATTGGGAACGGGCTTATCTAAGGCGGCAGTTGTCAATGGACTTGAGAGATCAAACATTAGATATGTTGGAGCACAGGAGGCTAAGGAAGCTATAAGTGCTTATCTAAAGGTGCTATATGATTATTCACCAGAGGTAATAGGAGGGAAGCTTCCGGATGAAGGCTTCTATCTTAAATAATAAAAAGTATAAGGAGCTGATTTATACATTTGCTTCAATACTAATGCTGCTTATCATATGGAAGCTTGTGGACTTAGTCGTTAACAAAGAAATTCTAGTGCCTTCACCAGAAAATACATTTAATGAAATAATACAGATAATGAAGGCTCCATATTTCATGTTAAGTGTAATCAATACGTTAAGAAGAGCAATCATAGGTTTCTTAATAGCCCTTTTTACTGGGCTTATTCTGGGAATGCTGGGAGGTTTTTTTAAGCCTATATATTACCTTTTAAGACCATTAGTGCTAATAAATAAAGCAGTACCAACAATGGCTATGATTTTACTTGCTTTAATCTGGCTAGAGTCTGAAAGAGCTCCTATTTTGGTTGGCTTCGTTGTAATATTTCCAATTATTTATGAGGGCGTTGTTCAGGGTGTAAGAAGCATTGATATTAAATTAATCGAAATGATGAGGCAATATAAAGTTAAAAGGCCAGATATGCTTAAGGATTTATATATGCCAGCTATAAGCTCACATTTGACTGGAGCCATGTCAGCTGCAATGGGCTTGAATCTCAAAATAATAATAGCGGCAGAGGTCCTTAGTCAGCCGAAGATATCAATGGGTACAAGCTTTCAAATAGAAAAGTCAAATCTCAATACAGCGGGTGTATTTGCCTTGTCTATTATAACAATTATAATTGCTGGGCTCTTAGAGCAGGCTTTGAAGTTGTTTAGTAGAGAACATGGGAATGGTAAAGCATAAATAGTGTTAATATGCATTTATCATAAATAAATATACTATTAGCTATTGACAATTAAAATTAAGTGTCATATAATCATTAACAATAACACTAAAGACTGTGAAGAGAAGAGTAAATTTAGGAATAATTTTCAGCGAGCTGGAGATAGTGGGAGTCCGGTATGAGGCCTATTTTGAAGAACATCTCGGAGTTGCTAACCGAAATCCAATTGGAGAGTAGACTTAGACGGAGCCAAACCGTTATTGTTGGTAGGTATCGAGGCAATGCATCTGTACCGATTAAAGTTGAGCGTTAAGCTAATTTGGGTGGTACCGCGGAAGTCAAACCTTTCGTCCCTTTATAGGGATGAAGGGTTTTTTTATATGCTTTTTTGTACAATCTATATAGATAAAGCCTTGGCCAGGCGAAAACTAATAAAATATATGAATAACAATTTAGGAGGTAAAATATTATGAAAAAAGGATTATTGAGACCAGAGGGCTACAAGTCTTCTTTGGGTATACGTGAAACAGAGATTGCAATTAAACAGCTTAAGGATTTTTTTGAAAGTACTTTAGCTAAGGAGCTTAACCTAACAAGAGTATCTGCACCTCTTTTTGTTCAACCTGAAACAGGTACAAATGATAACCTGAATGGAGTTGAGAGACCTGTTGCCTTTGACGTAAAGGACGTTGGAGGAAAAGAGGTTGAGATAGTTCATTCATTAGCAAAATGGAAGCGTATGGCTTTGCATAGATACGGCTTCGGTCATGGTGAGGGCTTATATACTGACATGAATGCCATCCGTAGAGATGAAGACCTCGATAATATCCACTCAATCTATGTAGACCAATGGGATTGGGAAAGGGTACTCCTGAAGGAAGAGAGGAATTTGGACACATTAAAGGAAATAGTTACTAAAATCTACAAGGTATTCAAGGAAACCGAAGCCTTTGTGAAGAAGAAATACCCTAGCTTTGAGAAATTCCTTCCAGAGGAAATATATTTTGTGACTACTCAAGAGCTGGAGGATAGATTTCCTGAGCTTACCCCAAAGCAAAGGGAGGATGCAATTGCGAAGGAAAAGGGGGCTGTATTTATCATGCAAATAGGTGGTGAGCTGGCTTCAGGCATCAGACACGATGGAAGAGCCCCTGATTATGACGATTGGAGCTTAAATGGAGATATTATATTCTGGTATCCAGTGCTGGATATGGCGTTAGAGCTATCATCTATGGGAATTCGTGTTGATGAGGAGGCCTTAGAAAAGCAATTGAAGCTTGCTGACTGTGAGGACAGAAGGGAATTTATTTTTCACAGAATGCTGTTAGAAAAGAAGCTGCCTTACACAATAGGTGGAGGAATAGGCCAATCAAGAATTTGTATGTTCTTTTTGCAAAAAGCTCATATTGGAGAGGTTCAAGCTTCCGTATGGCCTCAGGATATGATAGCTGAGTGCGAAGAGGCTGATATATTCCTGCTTTAGATAAACCTTTATAACTACGCTAATTATTTACTTAAGTATTAAATTTCGGTTTAAGCCTTTAGGTATTAATGTTTAAAGATGTGAAATACCCTTGATATACGAGGGTATTTTTACATCTATTATTTAATTCCTGTAATTACCGATAATACTCCTGTAACGATAATTAAACCAAGGGTTAGCTTTCTAAAAAAGGCTTCGTCTACTTTATTTCCAAGTCGGACCCCTAGGAAAGCACCAATTATAAGTCCAGGTAAAGCATATAGAGTATAGCTGACCACATCTGAGGTTATTTGACCACCGAGGAAATAGGTTGGTATTGTGAAGATATTCAGTATCAAGAAGTAGGAGGTAAGGTTTGCCCTAAATCTTTGCTTTTCAACTCCTTGATTAGTTAGAAACAGAACTAGAGGTGGCCCTCCTAAGGAGGCACTACCATTCATCAATCCACTTACAAAGCCTACGGGGATATAAGATAGTCTTTCATTTTTAATCTTTACTTTAATGCCGTATAGGTTAATAATGGCTGATATAGTTACTATTACTCCTATAACAACCTTTAGAGTGCTTTCATCCATCACCTTCAGCAGATGTGCACCGAAGGGGGTTCCTATTATACCTGCAATAACTAATATTATTATCTGCTTAAGGTTGGCATGAGCTCTTATGTGATGAAGAATGATTATGTTTAAAACTAGGCTATATAATACCAGCATAGGAACCACTACCTTTAAAGGCAATAGCATTCCCAGTAGGGGTACAGCCACTAAAGAAAATCCAAAGCTTGTAATACCTTGAATGATGCTGGATAGAAAGATAATGAGAATTGCTAAAATCATAGTATAAGCGGTAGTATCCACAGTATTCCTTCCTTCATTTGAGATTTTAAGTATTTGTCGGTTAATCTCATTATGAACTATTTCAACTATTAGATAAAGTAAAAAAAAATTAATAATTAAGCAGAATTTTGTCTTAATTCCTGATATACTATTAACAATGAAGCGGATTAGAGGTATAATAGCTATAAATTACACATATCGACATCTGATATAAGGAGTTTTGTTATGGACTTTATATATAAGAGCAAGTTATTTAAGCAGCTTACAGGGGTTATTGGCCTTCTGGTGGTGTTGGCAATTGGAATTCCAAGTATATTTTCATTATTATTTATAACTCCAAAGGTGGTTGAAGATAGGTATCATAGAATAATGCAGTCAGATGTTGCATTTTTAGCAAATAGATTGGATTGGCATCTTCAAAAAAGTATTCGTGATGTTGAGTTTTTGTCCAACGAGCTTAAGCTATCGGATATAGACGAAGCCGCTGAAAAGATTGACCTATTTGTAAAAAGCAGCTCCATTTTTACAGGAGGAGTAATTACCAATCTGGAGGGTAATATCGAATTGTTTTATAGCTCACCCACTGGGGTGATTAATATGAAGCAAACACATAATATAGCTGAAAAGGAGTATATTAAGCAGCCACTAGCTTCAAATATAACTTATCTCTCAAATGTTATTATAACCGATACTAATCCAAGTCCTATAATATTTGTTAGTCGGGCTATAACGTCAGGAAATGAAAAAACAGGTGTATTGGCTTTGACAATTAATCTTAGAAACGAAGAAAATATATTTTCAACACTATTTAACAATTTTAGAGAAAATAAGCAGGGAAACCTCTATGTTACTGATAATAAAGGTACAATTATCTATCATTGGGATAGTGAAAAGGTAGGAAGTGTTGTTGAATCTGTAATTTCTGATAGCATAGTAGAAAAAGCTGATGGAGTAATCGATAAGCTAATAGTAGATGGTACTAAAAGAGCGGTTGCCTTTAGTCATCTAGATAGAAACAAATGGTCGGTTATTTATGAAATAGACCACAAGGAAATATACTCAATAAGTAAAATTGGTAGGACAATGGCAGTAGTTACAATGTCATTGGTACTATTATTGGGGCTGGTGGCAAGTAGTACATTTGTAAAAGTAATACTGAAGCCACTAGCAGATATAACAGCTGCAACAGAGCAGGTGGCTGCTGGGGATTTTTCAAGACAGATTGAAAATAAAGGACATAAGGATTTTCTCCCTCTCATCAAGAATTTTAATATAATGATTAAAAATCTCCGTTTTCAATATGAGGAGCTGGAGAAGCTGTCACTACAGGACTATCAAACGGGACTAGCAAACAGAAGGTATTTTGAGCTTCAGCTTATACAGGAGCTGAAGAGGAGTATCCGTTTGGGTCATGATACTACCCTGATGATTTTAGATATTGACAATTTCAAAGTAATTAATGATAGGCTGGGTCATTTGACTGGTGACAAGGCCTTAGTTGCCCTTGCGGAGGCTCTAAAGGGGTCAGTCCGAAGCTTGGATTTGCCTGTTCGATATGGTGGGGATGAATTTTTAATACTGTTGCCAGAGACAAATATAATGCAGGGTGAGGTTGTTGCTAAAAAAATTCAGGAAACTGTTAAAGAAATTAGCTTAAATACTCGAAAGGGTTACACAGCTTTTACTGTCAGCATAGGCTTGGTGAGTATAGTAGAAGGTAACAGTCTGTCTTGGACTGATGATGAAGCTATTAAGGAGATATTGAGAAGGGCAGATATTGCTTTGTATAAGGCTAAGGAGAATGGTAGAAATAGAATAGAACTATATCATGTGGTATAGTAGATTTGTAAAACAGGGCATCTATTTGACCTTAAAATATGTCGCCCACTATGGCACAGACGTGGTTGCTGCAATGGGTATCGGCAACAAGCTTTTTGGCTTCTTTTTTATGCCACTATTGGGTCTAGCTATGGGAAGCAGCTGAATTGTAGGACAATGCATTGGTGGAGAGAATATAAAAAGAGCTAGGACAACAGCTAGCTACGCATCAATATATGGGGCATTAATAATGCTTTTTGTTTCTGTACTTATCTTTATCTTTCCTGATAAAGTCATGGGGATATTTATTACTGAGGCTTCGGTTATAGAGGTGGGAGTTCCAATGCTGAGGGTTGTAACCCCCGGTTTAATAATGGCTAGTTTTATGATGGGCTACGGAAGTGTTTTTTCAGGCTCAGGCTATAACATACCCTTTTTAGTTTCCAGTATTGCAGGAAGATGGGGAGCTCAAATTCCTATGCTATTTCTTGCAGTTACAATATTTAAGCTGCCGGTAATTTGGGTATGGATTAGCTTTTTGGCGTCAGATTTAGTAGGATGCTGGTTATTGCTATTGCCTACAAAAGGGGTAAGTGGGAGACCATGAGGGTTTAGATACAAAAACATAAAATATTGTTGAAAGCAATAGCCACTATGATATTATAGTATTGATAATAAATAAAGGAAAATATACAGAGGTGAGGCTATGAATCGTGTTGCTGTTAAAATAAAGGAAGCTAGACTTAAGGCAAAGCTGACGGAAAAGCAGCTGGCTAAAAAGTGCGGGCTAGCTGAGAGCTATATTATTCAAATAGAATCAGGTAAAAAGGTTATAAATGAAAAGGCTGCTGAAGGCATTTTGAATGCATTAGGGACTAAGCTAGATTTTGCAGATAAGCTTGATGAGGAAGTAAAGGAAGTAAAGCCTAAAGAGGAGAAACAAGCTGCTAAAAAGGAGGAATTCTATAATATTCAACCAACAGAGCAATGGTCAGATGCATTAGCTAATATAATTAAGAAGTTTCCTATATATGAGGTAGAATCAAATAAAATAGTAGGCTACAAGGAATTGCCTATTTTAGGTAAGAAGGTTGAGGGCTATCATTGGGATAAGATATTATTTGTTCAATCCAGCAATGATGAGCTGGAGGCCTTGAGGATTAAGAAAAAGGACACCTTAATGCTTTGTCTTACCAGTGAAATACATAATAACAGCGTGTACTTAATAGAGCTGAATCAAAAGAAGCTCCTTCGTCAAATAAGAAAGGAAGCCAATAATAAGGTAACACTTTATACTGGTGTAAAAGGCGAGACCCCTGTGGTTACAGAGCTAAGTAAAATTAAGCTTATTGGTAAGTGCGTTAAGGTAGAGTTTAATGTTTAGGTTTGGGGACGGACCCTTCTTTCCTGATCTTCGGAAAGAAGGGTCCGTCCCCTACATATTGTAAAGCTAGGAAAGATATAATACAATATATCTTAGGTTATTTCATTTGAAGTGTATTTTTATTAATATATAGGAGTGAAGTTTAATGAAAAACTCAAGAGCAACACAAGAGGCTAATAGCTGGCAGCAGGTTTACAACGCTGCAGAGGGAATAAGACATCGTGTAATGGAGCATACGATTAAAAATAATGGTGGCTACCTAAGTCAGGCCTGCTCCTCTGCTGAAATATTTGCAACCCTTTACCTAAAGGTGTTAAATATGGCACCTGTTGATAAGCCACTACTACCGGGAACCTTTAAGGGAGTACCTGGATCAAATAACCTAGAGCATCAGACGGGAGCCTACTTTCATGGTGAAAAGGCGCCGGAATATGATAGATTCTTTTTATCCTTAAGAAGGCTTCTTGGGGTTTAAGAAAGACCTTTGCTTTTTACTGCCCTAAAGCCTATGGGACTTACAAATAAAGAGCTGGCGGAGCTGGCCTCCAAATTTGCTTTAGGTGGAATTGATATAATAAAGGATGATCATGGACTAGCAAACCAGAATTCTCACCTTATGAGGAAAGAGTAAGGCTCTGTTCAGAGGCGGTTAATCAAGCAAATTAGGAAACGGGCTATAAAAGCATCTATGTGCCTAATGTAACCGCACCACACCTTGAGGTTGTCCCAAGGGCAAGGCTAGCAAAGGAGCTGGGGGCAGGAGGTCTGCTTATATCTCCTGGACTAACAGGCTTGGATGTCATGAGGGAAATAGCAGAGGATGATTCAATTGCTATACCTATATTCAGTCACCCAGCCCTTCAAGGGAGCTATGTTTTAAGTGATAATGGTATATCTCACTCAGTGTTTTTTGGTCAAATCCCTAGATTAACAGGTGCTGATGCAACTATATATCCTAATTTTGGAGGGCGCTTCTCCTTTAGTGTTGAGGAATGCAGAAGCATCGCAGAGGCTAGTAGCTCAAACATAAGTCAATTAAAGACTATATTCCCATGTCCAGCAGGAGGAAGGAGCCTTCAAAGCATACCCGAGTCACTTAAGGTCTATGGCAATGATGTAGTGTTTCTTGTTGGGGGAGGACTATTTAGGCAGGGACCAGATATAATAGAGAACTGTAGGTATTTTAAAGGCTTGGTTGAGGGCGTATAGGCTAATAATGCTTTTATAATAATTATTAAATGGAAATATTCTTTTAGCAGTATTATAATACAATTGAATACCAAGAAAACGAAATCCAATGGAGGATTTATATGAAGAAGAAACTAGAGGAGCTTGACCTTCTAAGGGCTATAGGCTGTATTGCTGTTATAATAATCCACGTAACAGCCAGTACACTAATACGCTATAGGCCCCACAGCCCCCATTTGAAGCTGGCTTATATCATCAATACCTATACAAAGTTTGCTGTTCCTTTATTTATATTTATAAGTGGTATTGTACTATTGCATGTTTATCGGGATAAGCCCCTTAGCTTTTTTAAGTTTATGAAATCGAGGCTTATGAGTATTGGTGTACCATATTTGATTTGGAATTTAATCTATTATATGGTCTTTTTAAAGAGGGGAATATATCCACCTAGTCCAAGGTTTTTTATAGAGCATTTGTTTATGGGTACGCTGCTTTATCATTTCTATTTTGTTGTTATTATATTTCAGTTTTATTTATTAAGTAATGTTTGGCTCTATTGTTTCAAGCGCTTTAATCCTACCAGCCTTTTGCTGATAGCCGCAATAATAAATTTTGTAAGTATGAAGTATATGTATTTTAAGTACTCTGATAGATTGTTTTTAAATTATCTGTTCTTTTTTATCCTAGGCTGCTACCTTGTGACTCTTAAGGATAAAACTATGGAAGCATTGTACAGGTTTAGAAGTATATTATATATTTTAGCAATTGCTTCTGGTGGACTTTTAACACAGCAGCTTTATCTGGTAAGGGTTAGTAAAATCAGACCCCTGCCCTTTGTAGATTTTCTGTGGTATTTTTACTCCTGCTTAGCTATTATTGCACTATATTTTGCTGCCACTTCCATTGCAAAAAAATATGGCAGAGTAGTTACGCTGTTAAAGCCTGTTGGGGATGCTTCCTTTTATATATATCTTTCCCATCCATTATTTTTAATGGTCTCAATCCTTATAATTCAAAGGCTAGCCATACAGAGTATTACCCAAGAAACTATTTTTAACCTTATATTTGTTTCTATAACCTCCATAGCCTTTGGTATATTATATATAAATAGAAATAAGCTCATAAGTAGACTAGGGCTAGCAATAAAATAATTATAGTAGTAAAAGCTCTAGGGGCGGCACCTCTTGGGCTTTTTCTTATATTTCCACATATTACATAAATTACAATTATATTAAGAAATGTAATTTAAGCAGGTTAATTGACACTGGCTGACGAAATATAGAAAAATATACTAACGCTGCGAGGAGAATTTTATGAAGAAAATACTTGTAGTAATCAGCCTGCTTTTAATGTTAGCCTTTTCCCTTCAGCTTCCACCAAAGGTATCTCTTTCTGCGTCTACTGAAGCAATAGCTCCTAAGAATGAATTTAGAGGCCTTTGGGTGGCGACAGTTGTAAATATTGATTATCCATCAAAGGCAACTACAGATGCAGAAATCTTAAAAAGCGAAGCATTAAAGATACTGGAGCATGCAAAAAATATTGGCATGAAGGCTGTTTTTTTGCAGGTAAGACCAACTGCAGATGCCTTATACAGATCAAAATATTTTCCTGTTTCAAAATATTTAACGGGTATCCAGGGGCAGTCACCCAGTGACGACTTTGACGCCTTGGAATTTTGGATTACAGAGGCTCATGTACGAGGAATTGAACTGCATGCATGGATAAATCCCTACAGGATATCAAAAAAGTCAGCTAGCGAAGCTAAGCATGATTTTGCCTCCTTAGTACCAAATCATCCAGCAGTATTAAATCCTAGCTGGGTAGTTAAGCATAGTGATGGGAATCTTTATTTTGATCCGGCTATTCCTGAGGTTAGACAGCTGGTTATTGATGGTGCTTTAGAGATTATTGAAAACTATGGGATTGATGGTATACACTTTGACGACTATTTTTATCCTGGTAAGGATTTTGATGATAAAGTAAGCTTTGCACAATATGGTACAGGCTTTCCCGATTTAAACGACTGGCGCAGAGAAAACGTAAATCTATTAATAAGGGATTTATCAAAGGCTATTAAGGCTAAATCAAGTAATGTTCGTTTTGGAATCAGCCCTGTAGGTATTTGGGCCAACAGTATAACAAATTCACTAGGAAGCGATACAAAGGGTCTACAATCCTACTATGATCAGTTTGCAGATACAAGAAGATGGGTCAAGGAGGGCTGGTTAGATTATATTGCCCCTCAAATATACTGGAATATTGGCTTTGAAATTGCTGACTATAGCAAGCTTTTGACCTGGTGGAGCAATGTAGTGAAGGACACCTCAGTAGACCTATATATTGGTCAGGCGGCCTATAGGGTTGGCAATACTGACCCAGCAAGCCCGTGGTATGGTGTAGCTGAAATAGATAGACAGCTTCGTCTCAATGAAACGAATCCGGCAGTAAAGGGAAGTATATTTTACAACTACACAGCCTTTGCAAAGAGTCAAGCCTTAACCACCGCTGTTAAGACTATATATCAGCAAAGGGATGGCATATACCCAAGGGTTCCACTAACAATGGCAAGACCCTCAGGAAATATAAAAACCAGCTACAATGAATACTACATTACTGGTGTATCAGATCCTGAAAGACCACTATATCTAAATGGTAAAATAGTTGAAAACAGATCAAGTCAAGGCTATTATGGAGTGCTGGTTCCATTAACGGAAGGACTAAATACAGTAACCCTGTATCAGGAAGGAAGCTATGTTAGTCGTATTATTAATAAAGAGGCTGTAGCTGCGGCAAAAAAGATTAGTGTGGTAGAGATACCTGCTGCAACGGTGTTTCCACAGGCTCAAGAATTTAGAAGCCCTGGAGAAAAGATAACCCTAAGCTGCCAAGCACCTATTGGCTCTACAGTTACAGTAAAAATAGGCGGAAAAACCTATAACATGAAGACTTCAAATACAGCCCCCAATAGCACCGATATGTATTTAGGCACCTATACCTATACTTATACAATTCCAAGCTATACAGGAGCAGCTAGAAATATAGATTTAGGAGGGCCGGTCTATACAATTAAGTATAAAGGAACCACTAAAACCAGAACAGCTCCTGCAAAGGTAGGAGTTATAATGAAGGGCTCCCCTTATTATGCAGAGGTGATAAAGGAGGTTATTGACACCTATCAAGCCCCTAGCACCTCCAATGGTGCAGCCTTTGAGCTTTATAATGGAATGACAGACTTCGTTACAGGTATGACTGGTAGCTATGTGAGGCTAGCCAGTGGAAATTGGGTAAATAAAAGCGGTGTAAATATCTATACCTCCAAAACTAAATTGCAAGCAACAGTTAAAAATCCAATATATTCTATAGCTGAAAAATGGGATATCTTAAAAATTCAGATGTCCTCCTCGGTTGCAGCAACGGCGAGCTTTGATGGTACATCACTGCTATTGAACATCTCCGCTGCCACAGGGACGCCTATACCTAAGCTCCCTGAGAACTCACTTGTTTCGGCAATAACTGCTACTAAGTCCGAGTCTGGAATACAGTACAAATTGCAGCTGCAGGCTAATCAAGCAATTGACGGTTATTTTGTTGAAAGGGCAACTAATGGAATAGCTCTTTATATAAAAAGACCAGTAGTAGCAATAGGTGGTGATGAGCCACTTAAGGGGATTACAATAATGATAGACCCTGGGCATGGCGGAAGTGACAGCGGAGCACCGGGACCCTTGGGAGTAGACTATGCAGAGAAATCTATAAATCTTAATACCTCCCTAAAGCTTCAAAAGGAGCTGGAGGCCTTTGGAGCTACTGTATTAATGACTAGAACCACAGATATAGACCTTTCGCTGGAGGACCGCTTGGCATACTCCAGAAATGCTAGACCAGATTTATTCATTTCAATGCATGCCAATAGTATGCCAGACAATGTTGATATATCAAAGGTGGATGGCTTCTCAGTATTCTATAGAGATAAACACTCTCAAGGTATTTCGGAGGCAATTTTTAGAAACACCCTAGATACTCTAGGTCGTAATAGTAAAGGACTTCATATAAAAAACTTTTATGTATTAAGGGGTACCTGGACTCCATCAGTTCTGATAGAGAGTGGCTTTGTACCTAACCCAGTAGAGTTTGAATGGCTAAGGGATGAAGTTCATCAGCTGGACTTGGCAAGAAGTATATCTCAGGGAGTTGTTAAGTACTTTATGAAACAGTAATAGATTATAGCCTCCCGCTGGGGAGGCTCAATTTATCACTATTATTTTTTCCAGGAATCCTTTAATGAAACAATCCTGTTGAATACAAGCTTTTCATTAGTTGAATATTTCATATCAACAACAAAGTACCCATGACGGATAAATTGATATTTGCTTTCAGCTGCTGTACCGGCTAAGGAAGGCTCTAAAATACAATCCTTTAGTATAACTAGAGACTCAGGGTTAATTTTCTGATCCCAGGTTTTTGTTTCATCCTTTACTAAGTCATAGTTCTCTAGGAGGCTATCGTATAATCTGACCTCTGCCTTTACACCATGAGCTGCAGAAACCCAATGTATAGTTCCTTTTACCTTACGGCCTGTAAAGCCTGAGCCACTTTTTGTTTCTGGGTCATAGGTGCAATGAAGCTCAATAATCTCACCAGCCTCATTTTTTATTATTTCATTACATTTAATGAAATAAGCCCCCTTTAAACGAACCTCACCATCAGGAACTAGCCTGTTGAAGCCCTTGACAGGCTCCTCCATAAAGTCCTCGGCATCTATATAAAGCTCTCTAGTAAAGGGAACCATTCTTGTGCCCATATCAGGATTTGTACCGTTATTTTCTATTTCAAGAAGCTCTGATTCACCCTCTGGGTAATTTGTAATA
>Ga0208243_1000413_pt1 | contig 24864 bp, 28 predicted proteins | sample Subbio2Aug_QV12A_FD_184826 | JGI IMG/M metagenome (GOLD analysis project Ga0208243, IMG submission 184826) | Serpentinite rock and fluid subsurface biosphere microbial communities from McLaughlin Reserve, California, USA - CR12Aug_QV12A (SPAdes) | ecosystem: Environmental > Terrestrial > Deep... | reverse complement strand
GATGAAGAGGCCGTTGAAGACCAGCCGCTCGCCCGAGCCGCCCGCGCCGATGTAAAGCGCCAGCGCCACGAAAAGCCCTGCCGTTGCCCAGACGAGGGTGGCGGCCAGCTTGTCCTTGGTCGTGTAGACCGCGACCATCAGCGCCGTCATGGCGTAGCCCGCCAGCACGATCTCGGGCAGGAGGGTCTGGAAATCGGCGGAAGTCATTCCGAATGTCCTTCGTTCAGGGCCACCGCCGTCGCATCAGCGGGCAGCGCGGCCTGGTAGTCGGTGACAAGGGCTTCCACGGAAGGCCCGATGATGTCGGTCACAAGGCTGGGATACACGCCCAGGATCAGGGTCATCGCGATCAGCGGCGCGAAGATCGCCTTCTCACGCCGGTCCATGTCGGTGATCGACTTCAGCGCTTCCTTGATCAGGTCCCCGAAGACGACCCGGCGGTAGAGCCAGAGCGCATACCCGGCCGAGAGGATCACGCCGGTTGCGGCCACGGCGGCGACCCAGGTGTTGACCTGGAAGATTCCCATCAGCGTCAGGAACTCGCCCACGAAGCCCGAGGTGCCCGGCAGGCCGACGTTGGCCATCGTGAAGAACATGAACACCAGCGCATAGGCGGGCATCCGGTTCACAAGACCGCCATAGGCGTCGATCTCGCGCGTGTGCATCCGGTCGTAGATCACTCCGACGCACAGGAACAAGGCGCCAGAGATGAAGCCGTGGCTGATCATCTGGAAGATCGCGCCATCGACCCCCTGCTGGTTCGCGGCGAAGATGCCCATGGTCACGAAACCCATGTGGGCGACCGAGGAATAGGCGATCAGCTTCTTCATGTCGGTCTGCGCCAGCGCGACCAGCGAAGTGTAGACGATGGCGATGGCCGACATCCACAGGACCAGGGGGGCCATCACGTCCGAGCCCACCGGGAACATCGGCAGCGAGAAGCGCAGGAAGCCGTAGCCGCCCATCTTCAGGAGGATCGCCGCCAGCACCACGGACCCCGCCGTGGGGGCCTGCACGTGGGCGTCGGGCAGCCAGGTGTGGACCGGCCACATTGGCATCTTCACCGCGAAGGACGCGAAGAAGGCGAGGAACAGCATCGTCTGCAGCCCGCCCACAACCTGGAAGCCGAGGAGGCTGAAGGTCTCATGCCCGAAGTCGTGCACCAGAAGCTTGGTGATGTCGGTGGTGCCCGCATCCAGATACATCGCAATCATCGCGACCAGCATCAGGACCGAGCCGAGGAACGTGTAGAGAAAGAACTTGAAGGACGCGTAGATCCGGTCCTTGCCGCCCCAGATGCCGATGATCAGGAACATCGGGATGAGGCCAGCCTCGAAGAAGAGGTAGAAGAGCACGAGGTCCAGCGCGCAGAAGACGCCCAGCATCAGCGTCTCAAGCACCAGGAAGGCGATCATGTATTCCTTGACCCGATGTTCCACCCCCCAGCACGACCAGATGGTGATCGGCATGAGGAAGGTCGTCAGCATCACGAACAGGATCGAGATCCCGTCGACGCCCATCTTGTAGGTCAGGCCCAGGATCCACTCCCGTTCCTCGACGAACTGGAAGCCGGTGTTCGACGGGTCGAAGCGGAACAGAATGAAGAGCGAGATGACGAAGGTCGCGCTTGTGGTGAAGAGCGCAAGCCACTTCGCCCCCTGCCGCGCGGCCGCATCGTCGCCGCGCATGAAGAGCGCGAGGATGACCGCCGCGACCAGTGGCAGGAAGGTGATGATCGAGAGGAGTTGGTTTTCCATTGATCCGGGCCCTTACTTCGCGCCGCCGAACAGCGTCATCCAGGTGACGAGGGCAACGATCCCCAGCACCATCGCGAAGGCGTAGTGGAACAGGTAGCCGGACTGCGCGCGGCCTGCGAGGCGGGTGAAGAAGGGGATGATCCCCATCGCCACCCCGTTGATCGACCCATCGATGACGTTGCCGTCGCCCTTCTTCCAGAGGAAGCCCCCCAGCCACTTGGCGGGGCGGACGAAGATCACGTCATAAAGCTCGTCGAAGTACCACTTGTTCAAGAGGAACAGGTAGAGCGGGCGCTGCTGCGCTGCCAGGCGGCGCGGCAGGCTCGGGTCGCGGATGTAGAAGAGCCAGGCCACGGCGAAACCGATCAGCATGGCGATGAAGGGCGAGACCTTGACCCAGGTCGGCACCAGGTGCGCCGCGTTGATGATCGTGGTCGGCGCGTGTTCGGCCTTGGCCGCCTTTTCAGCGTCGAGACGGGTGTCGACCACGGCCTGCTCTTCGGGCGTGAAGGGCAGCATCAGGAGCGCGCCCTTCGGGGCAACACCCACGGCGTGGCCTTCGGCGTCGCCGGGGCTCGCCTCGGGTTCGGCAGGTTCGGTCGTGGTGGCAACGGCGGCGCCTTCGGTCGGGGCGGCCTCGGTGGCCGTGGTTTCCGTCGCAGCTGTGTCGCCATGCGCTTCAGTGGTAGCCGCTTCAGTGCCGTGATCCGCGGTCTCGCCATGCGCCTCGCCGTGCGCGACCTCTTCCATCCCGAACCAGGCGCGGACGGCGGTCTCTTCCCCGAAGAATACCTTGTACCAGAGCATGCCGGAGAAGATCGCCCCCAGCGCCAGGACACCCAGCGGGATCAGCATGACCATCGGGCTTTCGTGCGGCTCGTGATGACCGTGGCCGTGGTCGTCATGCCCATGCGCGTCGTGGCCGTGGCCATGTGCGTCGTGACCATGCGCGCGGCTTTCCCCGAAGAAGGTCAGGAACATCAGCCGCCAGGAATAGAAGCTGGTGAAGCAGGCGGCGACCACGAGCAGCCAGAAGGCGAAGCCCGAGCCGACCCAGGCGCTTTCGATCACCGCGTCTTTCGACAGGAAGCCGGCGAAGCCGTAGTGCGTCAGCGGGATGCCCACGCCGGTGATGGCCAGCGTGCCGATCAGCATCGCGTAGAAGGTCAGCGGGATCTTCTTCCGAAGACCGCCATAGTTCCGCATGTCCTGTTCGTGGTGGGTCGCATGGATCACCGACCCGGCTCCAAGGAACAGCATCGCCTTGAAGAAGGCGTGGGTGAAAAGGTGGAACATCGCCACCGAATAGACGCCCACCCCGGCTGCCACGAACATGTAACCCAGCTGCGACATGGTCGAATAGGCGATCACGCGCTTGATGTCGTTCTGCACCAGACCAATGGTCGCCGCGACGAAGGCCGTGCAGGCGCCAAGGACGGTGATGAAGGCCAGCGCCTGCGGCGCGTATTCATAGACCGGCGACATCCGGCAGACGAGGAAGACCCCCGCGGTCACCATCGTCGCCGCGTGGATCAGCGCCGAAACGGGCGTCGGGCCCTCCATCGCGTCCGGCAGCCAGGTGTGCAGGAAGAGCTGCGCCGATTTCCCCATCGCTCCGATGAAGAGGAGGACGCCGACGAGGTTCGCCGCGTTCCATTCGCCCCAGAGGAAGGTCAGGTTCGTCTCGGCCAGAGCCGGGGCCGCCGCAAACACGTCGTCAAAGCGGATGGAATCCGTCAGGTAGAAGAGCGCGAAGATCCCCAGCGCAAAGCCGAAGTCGCCGACGCGGTTGACGATGAACGCCTTCATGGCCGCCGCATTGGCCGAGGACTTGCGGTAGTAGAAGCCGATCAGAAGGTAGGAAGCGACGCCAACCCCTTCCCAGCCGAAGAACATCTGGACCAGGTTGTCCGAGGTCACCAGCATGAGCATCGAGAAGGTGAAGAACGACAGGTAGGCGAAGAAGCGGGCCTTGTAGTGCTCGCCCTCGTGCCAGTTGTCGTCATGGGCCATGTAGCCGAAGCTGTAGAGATGGACCAAGGCCGAGACCGAGTTCACCACGACCAGCATGATCGCGGTCAGCCGGTCCAGCCGGATCGCCCATTCACTGCCCATCGTGCCGGATTCGATCCAGCGCATGATGACGATACGCTGCGTCTCGCCGTCGAAGGTCAGGAAGATCTGCCACGACAGGGCGGCGGCAAGGAATATCAGCGCGGTCGCGATGACCTGCCCGGCCTTCTCGCCGATCAGGCGCCAGCCGAACCCGCAGATGATGGCCCCGATCAGGGGAGCGAAAAGGATGATCGTTGCCATTCTGGGTCAGCCCTTCATCACGTTGACGTCTTCCACCTCGATCGTGCCGCGGTTGCGGAAGAACACGACCAGGATGGCCAGACCGATCGCGGCCTCGGCGGCGGCGACGGTCAGGACGAACATGGTGAAGACCTGCCCCACCAGATCGCCCGAGAAGGAGGAGAAGGCGACGAGGTTGATGTTGACCGCCAGAAGCATCAGTTCGATCGACATCAGGATGACGATCACGTTCTTCCGGTTCAGGAAGATCCCGAAGATCCCGATGACGAACAGCGCCGCGGCCACCGTCAGGTAATGTTCAAGTCCCACCATCTCTCGTTCCCTCTTGGGCTCTTGTGGCCCCGATTTCATTGGCCTTGCGGCCGCAATTCCGTAGGTCGGGCGTCAGACCGACTCGCTCAAAGCCCCTGCCCCGGCTTGACGTCCTTCAACTCCATCGCCTTGGCCGGGTCGCGCCACATCTGCTGGAGCACGTTCTGCCGCTTCACGTCCTTGCGATGGCGCAAGGTCAGCAGGATCGCGCCGATCATCGCCACCAGCAGGATCAGGCCGGACAGCTGGAACAGCAGGAAGTAGCGGTCATAAAGGATCATCCCCAGCGCTCGGGTGTTTTCCATCTCGGCCGGCGCGGGGGCCACCGCCTGCCGCAGGCCCTCGGCCCCGTCGGCCACCTGCCAGACGCCCACGCCGATCGCGACCTGCATCAGAAGAACCACGCCGATCAGCAGGCCCAAGGGCATGTAGCGCGCAAGCTCCCCCTTCAGCGCCGCGAAGTCGATGTCGAGCATCATCACGACGAACAGGAACAGCACCGCGACGGCGCCGACGTAGACGATGACCAGAAGCATCGCCACGAACTCGGCCCCGAGCATCACGAAGAGGCCCGATGTGGAGAGAAACGCCAGGATCAGCCAGAGGACCGAATGGACCGGGTTCCGCGAGAGCGTCACCATCAGGCCCGCGGCCACCGTCGTCACGGCGAACATGTAGAAGGCAAAGCTGAAGACGGTCATGCGTCTTTCTCCTCAGGGGTCTCGGCGAAGACGGATTGAGCCACCTCAAGCGCCTTCTGAGTGGCGGGCAGGCCGCCGAACATGGACATCTGCCAGATCACTTCCGCGATCTCGCGTTTGGTGGCTCCGGCCGCAAGGCCGTTCTTGATCGTCATCCGCAGTTGCGGCTCGCCCACCGGGCCAAGGACCGTAAGCGCCGCGATGGTCACCAGGAACCGGGTCCGCGCATCCAGGCCTTCGGGGTTGAAGGTCTTGCCGAACCACATCTCCAGAAGTTCCTTCGGCATGGCCGGGAAGAACTTCTCCATCGGCTTCGCGTCGAAGGTTTCCATGCCCGGCATGAAAGCCTGGGCCATCTTCTGGCCCTGCTCCATCCAGGCGGAAAACATCTTGGCGAAGTCGTCGGTCATGGGATCTCAGCGGTACGGGGCGTCGATTTCAAGGTTGCGGGCGATCTCGGCTTCCCAGCGGGCGCCGTTCTCCAGCAGCTTGTCCTTTGTGTAGTAAAGCTCTTCACGGGTCTCGGTCGAAAACTCAAAGTTCGGGCCTTCGACGATGGCATCGACCGGGCAGGCTTCCTGGCAGAAGCCGCAGTAGATGCACTTGGTCATGTCGATGTCATAGCGCGTGGTGCGGCGCGAGCCGTCCTCGCGCGGTTCGGCGTCGATGGTGATCGCCTGTGCCGGGCAGACGGCCTCGCAAAGCTTGCAGGCAATGCAGCGTTCCTCGCCGTTCGGATAGCGGCGCAGCGCGTGTTCCCCCCGGAAGCGGGGCGACAGCGGTCCCTTCTCATGCGGGTAGTTCACCGTCGATTTCGGCGCGAAGAAGTACTTCATCCCCAGGCCGAAGCCCTTGATGAAGTCCATCAGCAGGAAATACTTCGTGGCGCGGGTCCAGTCGATGTTGGACATGTCAGCCTCCAATCGCCCAGCGGGCCCAGAAGCCGCCAAGCACTTCGAATTTCGCAAGGAACGCGACGATAACCACCCATGCGAGCGACATGGGCAGGAAGACCTTCCAGCCGATCCGCATCAGCTGGTCGTAGCGGTAGCGGGGGACGATGGCCTTCACCATGGCGAAGAGGAAGAAGAAGAACCACATCTTCGCCACCATCCACCACCAGCCATCGGGCAGGCCAGGAATGGGCGACAGCCAGCCGCCGAAGAACAGCAGGCTGATCAGCGCGCACATCAGGAAGATCGCGATGTATTCGCCGGCCATGAAGAGAAGGTAGGGCGTCGAGGAGTATTCCACCATGAACCCGGCCACGAGTTCCGATTCCGCTTCCGGCAGGTCGAAGGGCGGACGGTTCGTCTCGGCCAGCGCCGAGATGAAGAACAGCGCCACCATCGGCAGGTGCGGCAGCCAGTACCAGTTGAAGAGACCCCAGTCCCCGTCCTGCGCCGCCACGATGGCGCCGAAGTTCATCGCGCCCGTCGAGATGATGACGCCGATGATGATCAGGCCCAGCGAGACCTCGTAGGAGATCATCTGCGCGGCCGACCGCAGCGAGCCAAGGAAGGCGTATTTCGAGTTCGACGCCCAGCCGCCCATGATCACGCCGTAGACTTCCAGCGAGGAGACGGCGAAGACGAACAGGATCGCCACGTTGATGTTGGCCAGCACCCAGCCGTCATCGAAGGGGATCACCGCCCAGGCCAGGATCGCCAGCACGAAGGACAGCATCGGCGCCAGGAAGAACACGGGACGGTCCACGCCAGCCGGGATCACGATTTCCTTGACGACATACTTCAGCGCGTCGGCCACCGACTGCAGGAGCCCAAACGGCCCCACCACGTTCGGCCCGCGCCGCATCTGCACCGCCGCCCAGATCTTCCGGTCGCCGTAGACGAGGAAGAGCAAGCTGATCATCACGAAGCCCACGATCAGAAGGCTTTGTGCCGCGATCAGCACTGCCGTTCCGAACCCCGTGGCAAAGAACCCGTCCATGTCAGTCCCTCATCCTCATTCCACCAGCCTTACCGGCTCGGTATTCCAAGCTTGGCGCAGTCGGCCACCGCCGCTTCCGCTTCGATGGTGCGCAGGCCCTCGGGCCGGTCGGCAGACAGCAGGTACACCGCATCCCCGATCCAAACCCGCCCGTCCTTCTTCACGATGGTCCGCACCTGGCGTGCGAAGCCAAACCCTTGATCCAGCGCATATTGCGCAGCAGCGCAGCGGCCATAGGCCTCGACATCCGACCCGCCGTCCCCGCCCCGCATGGCGACGGTGACGCTGACCAGGTCCCTGTCGAGGAGGATCGTCGAGACCCCCTCGTAGACCGGCGTCTGCCCGCGCTCCTCTGTCACCTCTCCGGCGGGCGCGCAAGCCCCTAGCGCCGCTGTCGCGGTGCCAAGGGTCGCCAGGATGGAGAGGCGCTGCGCCATGTTACTCCGCCGCAATCGGGGCCGCTGCGCGGGCCTTGGCCATCGCGGAAAGCTCGGCCATGACGCTCGAGGCACGGGCGATGGGGTTCGTCAGGTAGAAATCCCCAAGCGCATTGCGGAAGGTCGCCTTGGCCGGGGCCTTCACCGGCAAGGGCTGCCATTCATTCTCGGGCACCTCGTCGATGCGCCCAAGGTGCGGATGCTGGGCGACCAGCTTCGACCGCAGGCCCGCCAGAGAATCCCACGGGAGTTGCTGACCGACTTCCGCCGACAGCGCCCGCAGGATCGCCCAGTTCTCCTTCGCCTCGCCCGGCGCGAACCCGGCGCGGAAGGCAAGCTGCGGGCGGCCCTCGGTGTTGACGAAAAGTCCGTTCTCCTCGGTGTAGGCCGCGCCCGGAAGGATGATGTCCGCCCGGTTTGCGCCCCGGTCGCCGTGGCTGCCCTGGTAGATCACGAAGGGACCCGGCGCGATTTCCACCTCGTCGGCGCCGAGGTTGTAGATCACCTCAACGCCTTCGGTGGCGGCGGCCAGACCGCCTTCGGTCACCGCACCCACGTCCATTGCGCCCACGCGCGAGGCCGCCGTGTGCAGCACCATGAACTTCGCGCCCGCTCCGGTGACATAGGCCATCGCCTGGGACAGGACCGCCTCGCCGTCGGCTTCGTTGATCGCGCCCTGGCCGATGATGACCAAGGTATTGTCCTTCTGGGTCACGCGGCCCACCAGGTCCACCAGCGCCGCACGGTCCGACCCCATGAACTTGTAGTCATAGGTCAGGTCGACCTGCTCGCCGAAGAGACCCACCATGGCGCCATTGGCCCAGGCCTTGCGGATACGGGCGTTCAGCACCGGGCTTTCCACCCGCGGATTGGTCCCGATCAGCAGGATGACCTTCGCCGTATCGATGTCCTCGATCTTCGCGGTGCCGACATAAGCCGAGCGGTTGCCGATCGGCAGCTTGGCGTTGTCCGTGCGGCACTCGACATGACCGCCAAGCGATTCGACCAGCGTTTTCAAGCTGTAAGCCGCTTCCACCGGCACCAGGTCACCGACCAGACCGGCCACCTTCTTGCCCTGCATCGCGGCGGCGGCCTTCGACAGCGCCTCGCCCCAGGTCGCCTTCCGGAGCTTCCCGTTCTCACGCACATAAGGCACGTCCAGCCGCTGCCGGCGGAGGCCGTCCCAGACGAAGCGGGTCTTGTCGCTGATCCACTCCTCATTCACGCCGTCATGGTTGCGCGGCAGGAAGCGCATGACTTCGCGGCCCTTGGTGTCGACGCGGATGTTGGACCCCAGCGCATCCATCACGTCGATGCTCTCGGTCTTGGTCAGCTCCCACGGACGGGCCGTGAAGGCATAAGGTTTGGACGTCAGCGCGCCCACCGGGCAAAGGTCGATGATGTTGCCCTGCAGGTTCGAATCCAGCGTCATGTTCAGGTAGCTGGTGATCTCGGCATCCTCACCCCGGCCGGTCTGGCCCATCTGGGTGATCCCGGCGACCTCGGTCGTGAAGCGGACGCAGCGGGTGCAGGAGATGCAGCGCGTCATAGCGGTCTTGACCAGTGGGCCAAGGTTCAGGTCCTCGGAGGCGCGCTTCGGTTCCCGGTAGCGGCTGAAGTCGACGCCATAGGCCATCGCCTGGTCCTGCAGGTCGCACTCGCCGCCCTGGTCGCAGATCGGACAGTCGAGCGGGTGGTTGATGAGCAGGAACTCCATCACCCCTTCGCGGGCCTTCTTCACCATCGGCGACTTGGTCTTGACCACAGGCGCCTGCCCTTCCGGCCCGGGCCGCAGGTCGCGCACCTGCATCGCGCAGGAGGCCGCAGGTTTCGGCGGGCCGCCGACGACCTCGACCAGGCACATCCGGCAGTTGCCCGCAATCGACAGCCGCTCATGATAGCAGAAGCGCGGGATCTCCACCCCGGCGACTTCCGCGGCCTGGATGATGGTCATCGCGCCATCGACCTCGACCTCGATCCCGTCGATGCTGATTTTCTTGAGGTTGGTCATCAGCTTGCCTTGCCTTCAGCTAAAGTGGTTTGCGCACCGTCTGCGTCCGTGGCCGCATTGACGAAAGACCGGACGGGGCGATGGGCTGTGCCTTTGTCCAGCACGACCATGGAATCATGAATGTGGATGCCGGTGACCTGGCCCGCCGTCGCCGGATGCTGCACCTCGGCTTCATGGTACCAACGGTGCATGTCGTCAATCATGGCCCGCACGGTGGTGAAGAAATTCTCGCTGCGCATGTTGCCGCCGAACTTCCGCCAGTAGGCGGTGTGCAGATCCTCGATGACGTAGGTGCCGCCGTTCGACAGCCGCGGGAACAGGACGTTCAGGCTGGCGCGGATATGCGCCATCACGTGGCTGCCGTCGTCAAGGACGACATCAACCCCGCCCATTTCGTCGACCACGCGGTTCAGGAAGTCTGCATCGTCCTGCGACCCGATCCGGACCTGGGCATTCTGGCCATCGAAGCGCGCGCAGGCCGGATCGATGTCGATCCCGTAGATCACGGCCTTCGGGCCGAAGAACTTGCGCCAAAGCTCAAGACTGCCACCCCGGAAGACACCGATCTCCAGAAAGCGGAGCGGGCGGTCGCGCCACGGGGCAAAGTAGCGTTCGTAAAGCGGCAGATAATGGTGCCACTTGTCGAGGCCTTCGCCCTTGTGCTGGGCAAAGAACGTGGCGAGATCGCCGGACGTCCCGAACTTGGCAGCAATATCGGCGACGATGGCCTCTCTCAGCCCCGTGGAGGCTGGCGGTTCGAACGTCGCGGTGCCGAGATACGACTTGCCCATCACGCGGCCGCCACTTGCGTGCAGCCGCGGGTCTTCCACGCCTGCGCTTCTTTCAGATGCTTCCACCCGAAGGCATGGTCGCTCTCGCCATGCGCTTCCAGATGCTTCAGCCGCTCCAGCGCCTCTTCCAGAGTAGGCCGATGCCCCGCGGGCACCCACCACATCACGAAATGCATCCGGCCCAGCACCTCGAACCACTCGGCCCGCCGCTCATAGAATGTCCGGTGCACGGTATTGAAGACGAAATGCTCCAGCGTCTCGACGTTTTCCCAGACCGTGAGGTTACTGACGAACTGCGGATCGCCCTCGATCTTGGCTTCCGTATTGCCCGTTCCGGGCTCGCCCGAACCTTCCATCATCCAGACGAAGCCGGGCATCCGTTTGCCCATCCCGTTCACCCGGTCCAGCGCCGCCATGAACTCGGCCACGCGCGGGTCGTCCGTGGGGGCCAGAAGGCGCCCCACGTTCAACTCGGCCAGGTGCATGCCGGGCGGCTGCGTCATTTCGTGGACCTCAGGAGATAGCCGATCAGGCTGTTCTTGGAGATTTCCTCCTCGCCGATCCTGCAATAGGCCTCGGTATTGCCGGGTTCTGCCCCGCGCTCCTTCAACCATTCCGCAGCCAGGGCCTTGCCCTTGGCCTTTTCTTCCTTGGACTTCACCAGGTTCCGGATCTCGTCAGCCGAATAGCCCTGCCCCAGCGCATAGTCGCGCAGCTTGTTCAGCTCGCCCAGGGCCCGCACCTTCCGGGCCTCGATCGTCGGGCAGTTGTCGTCGATCGCATCGCCGATGAACCCCTGGAGGAGCGTGTTGATGATCGTCGGTTCCTCGTTGATCGGCACGCGGGCGAATGCGGGAGTCGCCGCGACAACCGCGAGGGTCAGGGAAAGGGTTTTGAACGTGGTGCGAAGCATCTTGGCCTCCTTGGCTGCTCGTGACGCCGAGATGCGCCCAAAACGCCTTGATATGCCATGACAAAAGCCGCGCATCAGGGGCTTGTGACCGAAGGTGACGGCATATGTCATACGCAGCCCTCCGGATAGACCCACTCGCCGGTCGCCCGGTCGAAGCGGTCGTAGATCGAGACCCTGACCTTGCCCCCGCAGGCGGCATCCGCAGCCTTGCGGGCCAGCGCGCCCTCCCACATCTGGAACGGCTGGCCGCCATTGGTGACGCGCACGGGCTCGCGCGACGCGGGAACGGACGCCGTTCCCACGCAGCCGGCCTGCGCCAAGGTCACCGAAAGGGCCAGCGCCATCCGCATCACTCCGCCGCGACCGCCGTTACTCGGCCGGTGCGCTTGGCCTTGATCCGGTCCTCGATCTCGTCCCGGAAGGCGCGGATCAGGCCCTGGATCGGCCAGGCAGCCGCATCGCCAAGCGCGCAGATCGTGTGGCCTTCGACCTGCTTCGTCACCGACAGAAGCATGTCGATCTCCTCGACCTCGGCCTCGCCGCGGACCAGCCGGTCCATGACCCGCATCATCCAGCCCGTGCCTTCCCGGCAGGGCGTGCACTGGCCACAGGACTCGTGCTTGTAGAACTTCGACAACCGCCAGATCGCCTTGATGACGTCGGTCGACTGGTCCATCACGATCACCGCCGCCGTACCCAGACCCGACCGCTGCTCGCGCAGCCAGTCGAAGTCCATGATCGCGTCGTCGCACTGGGCCTGCGTCAAGAGCGGCACCGAAGAGCCACCCGGGATCACCGCCTTCAGGTTCTTCCACCCGCCGCGCACGCCCCCGCAATGGCGGTCCAGCAATTCCTTCAGCGGGATCGACATCGCTTCTTCGACGACGCAGGGCTGCATCACGTGGCCCGAGATGCCGAAAAGCTTGGTCCCGGTGTTGTTCGGCCGCCCGAAGGAGGCGAACCACTCCGCCCCCCGGCGCAGGATGGTCGGGACCACCGCGATGGATTCGACGTTGTTCACCGTGGTCGGGCAGCCGTAGAGGCCGGACCCCGCCGGGAACGGCGGCTTCATCCGGGGCATGCCCTTCTTGCCTTCGAGGCTTTCCAACAGCGCGGTTTCCTCGCCGCAGATATAGGCCCCTGCCCCGTGGTGCAGGTACAGCTCGAAATCCCAGCCCGACTTGGCGGCGTTCTTGCCCAGAAGCCCCGCGTCATAGCATTCGTCGATCGCGGCCTGCAGCGCCTCACGCTCGCGGATGTATTCGCCGCGGATGTAGATGTAGCAGGCGTTGGCCCCCATCGCGAAACTCGCGATCAGACAGCCCTCGATCAGCGTATGCGGATCGTGGCGCATGATCTCGCGGTCCTTGCAGGTCCCCGGCTCCGACTCGTCCGCATTGACCACCAGATAGGACGGGCGGCCATCCGACTGCTTCGGCATGAACGACCACTTGAGGCCGGTCGGGAAGCCCGCGCCGCCCCGGCCGCGCAGGCCCGAGGCCTTCACCTGCTCGATGATCGTGTCGCGCCCGCGCTTGATGATCTCGGCGGTGCCGTTCCAATGGCCACGCTTCATCGCACCCTTCAGGCTGCGGTCATGCATCCCGTAGAGGTTGGTGAAAATGCGGTCCTGATCCTTGAGCATTTGGTCTTCCTAACCCCGGCGTCCGCGCCAGATCTGATACGTCACCACCAAAGCCCAGACAAAGGCCGCGATGGCTAGAAGGTCGAAGAGGAACACGAAGCGCGTCTCCAACCCGAGTTGTCCGCCCAACCATTGGGCCCCCATCCACGAGGTGATCGTCACCGCCAGCACGATGCCCACCAGACGCGCCTGACGGGCGCGCCTGACATCTCGTGGATCGGGACGGCTCTCGGTCATGGGTTTCAGTAGTTGTTGGTCTTGGCGCGTTCGCGGAACGCCTCAAGCCCTTCGTTGACGATGATCTTTGCCTGCGCCACCCAGCGGTCACGGGTGATGCGGCCCTTGAAGTTCTTCATGTTCGCGTCGACCCAGGCGACATCCGCATCGGTCCAGGTCGCGATCTGGTCGAAATGGTAGAAGCCCATCTCGTTCACCAGCTTTTCCATCGCCGGGCCGATGCCCTCGATTTCCTTCAGGTTGTCGGCCTTGCCGCCCCTTGGCGCGGAAAGCCGGGCCGGGCCCTCGCCGGCCGGAGCCGTCGCGACGGGAGAAGCCATCAGCGGGGCGGGCGTCGCCGCCGGGGCATGGTCTGCCACGCGCGCCGCAGGCGCGGGCATCGTGCGCGCTGCCGGCACCGAGGAACCCCAGGGCATCCCGACGATCAGGCCCACGACCAGCGCCAGAACGCCGGCGATGGCGCCTGCCGGCGTCAGGTCGAAATCCCCCAGGACAGTCAGAAGACCGAAGGCGACAACGCCCGCAGCCGCCGCCAGAACCCAGCCACCAAGCGAGGGGGCATTCACATTCTCTGCTCTACGCATTCCATGTCACTCCCGTTGCTGCGACGCGTATTCCCGCATCGCTATTGGCTTCAGTACTCATTGGTCCTTGCGCGTTCGCGGAACGCCTCAAGCCCGTCCGTCACGATGATCCTTGCCTGTTCAACCCATCTGTCGCGGGCGATCCTGCCCTTGAACGTCTTCATCTCTGCGTCGACCAGCGCCACGTCCGCCTCGGTCCAGGCGGCGATCTGGTCGAAGTGGTAGAACCCCAGCGAGTTCACCAGCTTTTCCAGAGCCGGGCCGATGCCCTCGATTTCCTGCAGGTCGTCGGCCTTGCCGCCACGCGGGGCGTCAAGCCGCACGAGGCCCTGCGGCGGTGCAACCTTCGCCGCCTTCGGTTTCGTCGTCTTGCCCGCCTTCGGCTCGGCCTTGGGCTTTGCGACCCCGGCCTTCGCTTCGGCTTTGGGCTTGGCATCCGCCTTGGGCTTGGCTTCGGCCTTGGGTTTGGCTTCGGCCTTTGGCTTTGCCGCCGCCTTCGCCTTGGCCTTGGGCTTCACCGCAACCACAGGGGCCTGCGGCTCCTCTTCCACCATCAGCGAAGTCGGCAGGATCACCGGCGGTGCTTCCACGGCAGCCAGCGGCGTCACGACCGTCGACGGACGCTGCGGCACCACCGCCGCTTCGGGCCGCACCGGCACGGCGCGCGCTGCCGGGGCGCTGCCGCCCTCAAGCCCCGCGATCCGCGCGCCGATGTCGACCTGGCCTGGAACGACCTTGCGGACGCGGCCGGCTTCCTCGGCGTCGTCGTAGCGGTTCACGGCGACCGCAAGCCGGTAGAGAAGCAGCATCACGATCAGCGCAATGGCGACCGAGAACAGCCCTGCGGGAACGAAATGGTAGAAGAACCAGTAACGCAGCACGGAAAACGAGATGACAGCCGAGAGCAGAACCAGCCCCCAGCCTCCCACACCGATCGTCGTGTCGTCGTCGCCGTTCATCATCCGCGCCACCCCTTACAGCCCGGCTGCCCTTTGCCGGGCTGTCGAGCCACCGTTCCCTACGCCTTTGCCGCCGCTTCCGCCTCGGCCACCGTACCGCCATTCGCCAGAATGCGCGCCTGCACCACCCACTTGTCGCGGGTCACGCGGCCCTTGAACCCTTCCAGGTTCTCGTCCACCCAGGCGACCTCGCCCTCGGTCCAGTTCGCGATCTGGTCGAAGTGGAAGAAGCCAAGCCGGTTGCACAGCGCTTCCAGCTTCGGGCCGATTCCCACGATCAGCTTCAGGTCATCCGCCTTGCCGTCCTTCGGTGCGGCCAGGCCCGCGGGCTTCACGCCGCCCGCCTGGCCAGAGGCCTTCGCCTCCGGGGTCGCCGCGGGGGTCGCGTTCGGCGCATCGCCTCTGGATTCGGGCTTGCCGGGGGACCGGGCCTTGGCCTCGTATACCGTCGCGCCCGTGGCATCGGCCACCGCGCCGGCACCCGGCTTCGGCTCGACCTGGCGGCCCTTCGCCGGGGTCGCCTTGGCGGGCTTGCCCAGCCACGGAGTCAGAAGCGGCACTTCCGTTCCGTCGATCCGCTTGACCGTGTCGCGCAGGTCCACCGCCGCCTGTGCGCTGGCGTTGTACTGCTTGCGGCCCGATTCGAACTCCTTCAGGCTGGTCAGCCCGCCCGAGGGTTCCGAGGCATAGCGCCCGTTCTGCGGACCCGGGACCGGCACCTCGCCCTTCGAGAACCGCCCGATCAGCTCGCGCAGCTTCTCGCCGGTCAGGTCCTCGTAATAGTCCTTGCCGATCTGCGCCATCGGCGCGTTCGCGCAGGCCCCCAGGCACTCGACCTCTTCCCAGCTGAACTTGCCGTCCGCCGACAGCGTGTGCGGGGTCTTGGCGATCAACTCCTTGCAGACGGCGATCAGCTCCTCGGCCCCGCAGATCATGCAGGACGTCGTGCCGCAGATCTGTACATGCGCGACCGAGCCCACGGGCTGCAGCTGGAACATGAAGTAGAAGGTCGCAACCTCCAGCGCCCGGATATAGGCCATGCCCAGCAGGTCCGCGACGTATTCGATGGCGGGACGGCTCAGCCAGCCCTCCTGCTCCTGCGCGCGCCACAGAAGCGGGATGATCGCCGAGGCCTGCCGGCCCTCGGGGTACTTGGAGATCTGGCCCTTGGCCCAGGCCAGGTTCGCCGGAGTGAAGGCGAACGAGGCGGGCTGATGGGGATGAAGGCGACGCAGCATCAGAACATTCCAGCGATAAAGGCCGGGGCCGCGATCATGCCCACGGGCAGGATCACGATCCCCAACAGAAGAAACGGAGCAATCCCCAGCGCGATCACCGGTCGACCTCGCCGAAGACGATATCCATCGTGCCGATGATGGCACTCACATCGGCCAGCTGGTGGCCCTTGCAGATGTAGTCCATCGACTGCAGGTGCAGGTAGCCGGGAGCCCGGATCTTGCAGCGGTAGGGCTTGTTGGTCCCATCCGACACCAGGTAGACCCCGAACTCGCCCTTCGGCGCCTCGACGGCGGCATAGATCTCGCCGGCCGGGACGTGGAAGCCCTCGGTGTAAAGCTTGAAGTGGTGGATGAGCGCCTCCATCGAGGTCTTCATCTCGCCCCGCTTCGGCGGCGTGATCTTGCCGCGCGCCAGCACATCACCCTTTTCCACCCGCAGCTTGGCGCAGGCCTGGCGGATGATGCTGGTCGACTGGCGCATCTCCTCCATCCGGCAGAGGTAGCGGTCATAGCAGTCGCCATTCTTGCCGACGGGGATCTGGAACTCGAACTCGTCGTAGCACTCGTAGGGCTGAGCGCGGCGCAGGTCCCAGGCCAGGCCCGAGCCGCGGACCATCACGCCCGAGTAACCCCATTTCTGGATGTCCTCCTCGGTCACGATGCCGATGTCGGCATTGCGCTGCTTGAAGATACGGTTTTCGGTCAGAAGCCCGTCGATGTCGTCCAGCACCTTGGGGAACTCGACCGCCCAGGCGTCGATGTCCTCGATCAGCTGCAGCGGCAGGTCCTGGTGCACGCCACCGGGGCGGAAATAGGCCGCGTGAAGCCGCGAGCCCGAGGCGCGTTCGTAGAAGACCATCAGCTTCTCGCGTTCCTCGAAACCCCAGAGCGGCGGGGTCAGCGCGCCCACGTCCATCGCCTGGGTGGTCACGTTCAGAAGGTGGTTCAGCACGCGGCCGATCTCGGAATAAAGCACCCGGATCAGGCTGGCGCGACGCGGCACCACCGTGCCCGTCAGCCGCTCGATCGCCAGGCACCAGGCATGTTCCTGGTTCATCGGCGCCACATAGTCGAGGCGGTCGAAGTACGGCAGGTTCTGCAGGTAGGTGCGGCTTTCCATCAGCTTCTCGGTGCCCCGGTGAAGGAGCCCGATATGCGGGTCGCAGCGCTCGACGATCTCGCCGTCCAGCTCCAGCACCAGGCGCAGCACGCCGTGCGCCGCCGGGTGTTGAGGCCCGAAGTTGATGTTGAAGTTGCGGATGCGCTGTTCGCCGGTCTCGAAATCGGTCGAGCCGTCGTCGTAGGTGTTCCTGCGAATGTCGCCGTCCATCAGTTGGCTCCCTTACGGTCGCGGGCCATCAGTTTGCTCCCCTACGGTCGCGGGCCATCATGGCTTCTCTCCCGGCGCACCAGCCCGCGCCTTGTCGTCGCCCGGAAGGATGTAGTCGGCACCCTCCCACGGGGACATGAAATCGAACATCCGGTATTCCTGCACCAGCTTCACCGGCTCGTAGACCACGCGCTTCAGCGCCTCGTCATAGCGGACCTCGGTGTAGCCGGTGGTCGGGAAGTCCTTGCGCAAGGGATAGCCGCGGAAGCCGTAGTCGGTCAGGATGCGGCGCAGGTCGGGGTGGCCCGAGAAGAGGATGCCGAACATGTCGAACACCTCCCGCTCGAACCAGTTCGCGCTGGGGTGCAGATCGACCAGCGACGGCACCATCTCGTCCTCGCGGACCGCGACCTTCACGCGGATGCGCTGGTTACGGTACATTGACAGGAAGTGGTAGACCACGTCGAACCGCTGGGCGCGCTCGGGGTGGTCGACGGCGGTGATATCCACCAGCGACGAGAAGCGGCACGAGGCGTCGTCGCGCAGGAATTCCACCAGCGCTTCCAGGTCGGCGAGGTTCGCCACGACGGTCAATTCGCCATAGGCGATCTGCGTCGACACAACCGCGGTGGCCTGCTTCAGCTCGATGATCCCGGACAGTTCCTGCAGGGCTTCGCTCATGATTACCTCACCAGGGTGCCAGTGCGGCGGATCTTCCGCTGCAACTGCAGGATGCCGTACAGAAGCGCCTCGGCCGTGGGCGGGCAGCCCGGCACGTAGATGTCGACCGGGACGATCCGGTCACAGCCGCGCACCACCGAATAGCTGTAGTGATAGTAGCCCCCGCCATTGGCGCAGGAGCCCATCGAGATGACGTAACGCGGTTCCGGCATCTGGTCGTAGACCTTGCGGAGCGCCGGGGCCATCTTGTTCGTGAGCGTACCCGCGACGATCATCAGGTCCGACTGGCGCGGGCTGGCGCGCGGCGCGGTGCCGAAGCGTTCCAGGTCATAGCGCGGCATCGAGGTGTGCATCATCTCGACAGCGCAGCAGGCGAGGCCAAAGGTCATCCAGTGCAGCGACCCGATGCGGGCCCAGTTGATGATGTCCTCGGTGGACGTGAGGATGAACCCCTTGTCCGACAGTTCGCGGTTCAGCGCCTGGACCGCAACCTCGTGGTCGCCCCCGGCCGTGTTGGCACCTGCCATCACTCCCATTCCAGCGCCCCTTTCTTCCATTCATAGGCAAACCCGACGGTCAGCACCGCCAGGAACAGCATCATCGACCAGAAGGCCGCCATGCTGAGCTCCCCGAAGGCCACCGCCCAGGGGAACAGGAACGCCACTTCCAGGTCGAAGATGATGAACAGGATCGACACCAGGTAGAAGCGCACGTCGAATTTCATCCGCGCGTCGTCGAAGGCGTTGAAGCCGCATTCGTAGGCGCTGACCTTCTCGGGGTCCGGGTTCCGCACAGCCAGGACCGCGGCCGCCAGGATCAGGATCAGGCCAAGGCCCACGGCGACGGCCAAAAGGATGAGGATCGGCAGATACTCTCGAAGGATCAGGTCCACGAGAAGACTCCTTGAATGCTGGCGGCGCGCGTGCATGCGAACGCATACCGCGCCCGCTTTGTCTCCCCGCCCGTTTACTCTGCACCCATGCCGGGGTCAACCGAAGGCGGGTGAGAATCCGAGGGGCTTGTGAGCGGAAAATCGGGGCCGCCAAAGGTTCTTGGTCGGGATGCCATGGGGGCGGTTCCCCTTACCTTGACCCATGCCCGGAACCGGCCTTTTCTGCCGCCAGACCTGAAAGGACCCACCCCATGCGCCTTGCCCTCCCTGCCCTGCTGATGGCCGTTTCCGCCGGTGCCGCCTCCGCCCAGACCTGCGAGATCGACATCGCCGCCGTCGAGGCCCGCATTGCCGAGCTGGAACCCTCCTACGGGATGGTCCTGTCGGACATCGGCTGCGACGCGCCCACCAATCCGGCGCATGTCCTGATGTGCGATGCGGCCGAAGCGCCCGATGCGACCCTGTGGCGCATGGGTCGGCTGGACGATCTTGCCTGGATCCACGCGGTCGAAAACGCGACCGGACAGGACGTGGACGAGACCAACCCGCCCCGCGACGACGATTTCCTCGCCCGCCGGGACGCCTGCACCGATGAGGCCTGCCTGTGTGACGTGCTTATCGGGCACACCAACGACAGCCTCGGCGGCACCTCACCCTATCCGCAGTAAGTCGCGCGTTCCGGCACAGCGCTGACGGCGCTTCGCTCGCGCCCGCGCAGGACGCCGGCTTGGCCCTTACCGCGTGACCGGGTGGAAGGCATAGGCCTCGCCCGCCCGCTCCACCCGCCCGATCCCCGGATGCGGCAAGTGGGCGCCCGCCACAAGCCAGCCCTCCGCGACCACCCGGTCGAACAGCCGCGCCCGCGTCGCCCGCGCCTGCGCTTCATCCTCGTCGAACTTCCAAGTCACCTCAGGCCGGGCGAACTGGACCGGGTGATGCACCAGGTCCCCCCAGATCAGAAGCCGCCCCTCCAACAGAAACGCCATATGCCCCAGCGAATGGCCCGGAGCATTCACCGCCACCACTCCCGGCATGGGTCCGTCCCCCTGCTCCAGTGGAACAAGCCGCGGCAGGACGGGGATCATCCGCGGCGCGTCGCGAAAGGCCATCAGTTCCTCGGTGGCCACCAGGACCCGTTCCGCGCTGGGAAAGGCCAGTCCGCCGTCCCCATCCACCAGCCCCGAAAGATGGTCGATGTGAGTATGCGTCAGTGCGACCAGGTCCACCTCCTGCGGCCCGGTCCCCGCCTCGGCCAGCGCCGCGCCCAGACGGCCGAGCCCCTTGTGCCAGGCAGTCCCCGCACCCGCGTCGATCAGAAGCGTCCCCTGCGGCCCCTGCACTAGGAAGGCCCGGACCGGCAGCGGCAGCCGCCCCTCGACAAGATCCTCCGGCCCAAGGACAAACCCCTCCGGCCCCCGCAGGCAATCCCGGGGCATCGTCGTCTCGCCGTCCAGAAGCATGGTGACCGAGAGCTCACCCAGTTCCACCGTCAGCGACAGCCCAGTCTCACGTACCACCCTCATCCGCACCACGTCCCGCGCAAACCACCACCATATTGCCGCGCGTGACCCGCCCGGATCATCAGCCGCGCCACGTCCACACCGTCCAGCTCCAGCCGCACCAGCATCCGGCCATACTGGTCCGTCCCGTCCTGCGCCAGCGACAGCCGGTCCGCCTTCTGGATCATCGTCCGCAAGGCCCAGCTGGCCCTCTCGGCCGCGACGAACTCCTCGACGCAGTGCGGAGAATACTTCTCGGGCGTGTCGATCCCGAGGATCCGAGCGCTGACCATCCCGTCCTCGGGGCAGATCATCGACACGGTGTCACCGTCGACCACCCGGATGATCCGGCAATCGCCCTGGTCGCTCGCCACCGTCTTCATGCCCGCGTTCACCAGGTCGGCGATGGTCGGCACGATCACCAGCCCGCCCAGAGCCACCGCAATCACGCCCTTCAGGTAGAAGCGCGGATCGGCCAGCCGCCGGACCGTCCGCGTCACCGCACCCGCAGGCCGCGCCGGGCGGAGAAGCCAGCCCATCAGTCCGCCGCCACGGCCGCAACCGGGTTCAGCGCCTCTGCCCTCGCCGCCACCGCCGCCTCCTCGGTCAGGATGCGGGCGATCTGCGCCACGTCCTCGGTCGTGAACGTCAGCGGGAGGCGCATGTCGATCAGCCCCGCCAGCACCCGGTCGGTCTGCGGCAAGGCCTCGGGACTGGCATACTGCCAATGCGCGTAGCGGCTGGTGAATCCCTGCGGGTCCGCCGCGCCGAACCACTTCAGCTCTACCCCCCGCGCAGCCGCCCCCGCGACGAAGCGCGCCACGCGCGCGGGCTCCCAGCCCGGCAGCAGGAACTGGAAACTCGACCCGACGTAGTCCTCGTGCTGCGGCCGCGGGATGAGCCTGACCCCCACGGCACCTGCCAGCCCCGCCTCCATCCCCTGATACAAGGCCCGCCACCGCGCCCGCCGGTCGTCCAGCATCCCCACCTGAGGCCGCAGGATCGCCGCCCGCAAATTGTCCATCCGGGAGGAGACGTTCGGGACCTCCAGCTTCAACGCCTCGAACACCTCCGGCGCCGGTGCCGCCCGGTGCCGCGCATAAAGCATGTAGGACCCGGACAGAAGCACCGCCCGCGCCGCAAGCTCGGCGTCATCGGTGACCAGAAGGCCCCCTTCGCCACTGTTCATGTGCTTGTAGGTCTGCGTGGAATAGCACCCGATCGCCCCATGCCGCCCCGAGGGCACGCCCTTCCACTTCGCCCCCATCGTATGCGCGCAATCCTCGATCACCCGCACGCCCAGCCGGTCACACAGCGCCATCAGCGCGTCCATGTCGCAGACGTGACCCCGCATGTGGGACAGAAGCAGCACCTTCGCGCCACTGGCCTTCGCCTGCGCCTCCAGATGCCCGAGGTCGATCGTCAGGTCCTCCGTCACCTCGACAAAGACCGGCCGTGCTCCGATCGAGGCAATCGCCCCCGGCACTGGCGCCAGAGTGAAGGCATTGGACAGCACCGGCTCGCCCGGTTTCACCTGCAATGCCCGCAGCGCGCAGGCCATCGCCGCCCCGCCAGAGGCCAGCGCCAGGCAATACTTCGCCCCCACGTAACCCGCGAACTCTTCCTCCAGCAAAGCCGTCTCGGCCACCTCGCCCGCCACGGTGTTATACCGGTGCAACCGCCCATGCCGCAGCACGGCCATCGCGGCCTCGATCCCGGCCTCGGGGATCGGCTCCTGCTGGGTGAAACTGCCAGTAAACCGTTCCATCACGCCCTTCCCGCCAAAGCCTGACCGACATAGACAACAAGATGCGCCAGGACATGTGCAGCCATCGCCGCCTCCAGGCCATGGCGCCAGAACAGCCAGCCAAAGCCTGCACCAGCCAGCGCGTTCGCAGCAATCACCGCCAGGATAAGGCCCGCCGGAGGCGCGGCAACAAGGGCGAAGATCATCGGCAGATGAGCCAGCGCAAACAGCAGCGCCGCTCCGGCAATCCCGATCCAGTAGGCAAGGTCACTCTCCGGCAACACCCGCAGCGCCAGCCAGACCAGCAGCGACATCACCCCCCAACGCGCGATGATTTCTTCGGTCAGCCCACCATACAGAAGCCGCGACAGGATCGGGGCGCCCTGCCCCGCCGCCTCGCCCAGATGCGGAGCGGAAAAAATCCCATAGATCAGGATCACGGCGGATGCGCAGATGCCGACCGCCAGGACTGGAACCAACGCCGCGCGCCAAACGGTCCATGGGCTGTTTCCGGCAAGCAGCGCGGTTAGCCCGGACGCCGCAAGCCCGACGCGCGGCGCGGCGAACACGCCGATCCCGACACAGACCAGGGTCAGGATGGCGGGCTGGATTGCCAGCAAGGCCCGGTTGGTCAGCCCATCCGGCAAGCCGGTCAGTGGCGGCACCGGCTGCATCAGCAACGTCGCAACGCCCGCCAGGCCCAGGGCCGACAAGACAATCGCAAGTCCAGTCATAGCGGTGCAACCTTTGCACCAACTCCGCCCTGCGGATCGACCGACACGAGGCCCGCCAGGACCCGTTTTTCCACTGCAGCAGCAATGGCACCCGCAGGCCCGCGCCGTTTGCCCGGGACGCTTCCGCTCGTCTGCCCGCTCATGCCTTCTCGGACCTCTTCAACATCACGAACAACACCGTCGTCAGCGCCAGAAACCCCGCCGCCACCCAATAGGCCACAACGGTGGATCGCCAGGCGCGGTCTTCCGCCCAGAAATGCCCGAAGATGAAGGCAAAGAACACTGTCCCGAACAGCATTGCGACATTTGTGACCGCCGAGATCCCGCCCTGAAGCTCGCCCTGAGCGAGCTTCGGGCACGCGCTTGGTCAGAAGCGTGGTCATCAGGGGATGCACGAACCCTTCCGGCCCGTGCAGGATCATCAGCGCGATCACCCCCCACAGCGCGCCGACGAAGCCATAGCCCAGGACCACCAGCGTCGCGCAGCACAGACCAAAGAGCGCCACGTTCCACTCGCCGAACCGCTTGGTCGCAGGCCCGGTGAGGAACCCCTGGAAGCCGCCCGCGATCAGGCCGAAGACCGCAAGCGTCGCGCCCACCATCGCCTCGGACCAGCCGAACTTGGCAATCCCCCAGAAGGTCCAGATCGCCGGGTAGACCGAGGTGGAAAAGAAGAACAGGCCCATGACAAGGACCATCGGCAAGACGCCCTTGTAGGTGGAAAACACCCGGAAGGCCCCGAAGGGATTGGCCCGCCACAGCTCGAACTTGCGGCGGTTCTCGGGGGCAAGCGATTCCGGCAGGACGAACCAGCCGTAGATGAAATTCAGGATCGAGATGCCCGCGGCCACCCAGAAGGGGACACGGGGACCAAGCTCGCCCAGAAGCCCGCCGATCGCCGGGCCGATGACGAAGCCCACGCCAAAGGCCGCGCCCATGTAGCCGTAGGCCTTCGCACGGTCGTCGGGCGCCGTCACGTCGGCGATATAGGCACTGGCGATGATCCAGCTTGCCCCGCAGACCCCGGCGATGATCCGCCCGACGAACAGCCATTCCAGCGTGGGCGCCAATGCCATCAGGATGAAGTCCGCCCCCAGCCCGAAGATCGCCAGCAGAAGAAGCGGCCTCCGCCCGAACCGGTCGGCAAGGTTGCCCATCAGCGGTGCAAAGACGAACTGGGCCAGCGAAAAGGCCGCGAACATCCAGCCGCCGATCACCGCCGCCTGGGCGATGTCGACATGGCCCACGTCCTCGATCAGCTTCGGGAGGACCGGCATGATCAGGCCAAAGCCCACCATGTCCAGGAACACGGTGATCAGGACGAAGGTCACCGCATGGCGGCTGACCGGCTGGGGGGCATCGGCGGTTTGGCTCATGGGCCGGGACCCTATGGGTCGGGGCCAAGACTGTCAAACTGGCGCGCGGGCCGGCAAGGGTCGCGCCAAGTGCCTTTCACCTGGCAGCAAATATCCCTGCCGGAGGCATCGCCCGAGCCGGTTGGCCGCAGGCCAGAGGCGAGACAAAAGGCTTGCGCCGCAAGGCGCTCATTTTTGCAGCCTTCGTCCGGGGACCAGGCCGCCGAAACAAGGCGCCTCCCCTCCCCCTCCGCGGGGAGGGGATGGGGTGGTGGCGGCAGAAACGCCAGGAGTCCAACCCTTAAGAAACTCCTGACGTCCGCAATCAACCCTTTGTTTTCGAAAGACCATCGGGGTTTGTCCACCGTGGACAGATCAGGCGAGCAATTGCCCCGCCAGCCCCGGCAGGTCCTCGAACCGGTCCAGAAGGGCCGCCGGGGCGAAACGTTCCACCCCCCGCCCCTCCGGCCCGAAAGTGACCAGCGCGACGGGCACACCCGCCGCCACCCCGGTCTTCGCATCCGTCTCGGTGTCCCCCACCAGCATCGACCGGCCGACCACACCCCCGGCCCGCTCCACCGCCGCCCGGTAGGGCGCCGCATCGGGCTTCCGGACCGGCAGCGTATCCGCCCCGATCAGCGCCCCGAACTCCCCCCGCACCCCAAGCGCCTGGAGCAGCCCCTCCGCCAGCCCCTCGGGCTTGTTCGTGCAGATCGAGACCGCGAAACCCGCCCGCTTCAGCGCCTCCACCGCCTCCATCGCGCCAGGATAAGAT
>Ga0208243_1000412_pt1 | contig 24878 bp, 25 predicted proteins | sample Subbio2Aug_QV12A_FD_184826 | JGI IMG/M metagenome (GOLD analysis project Ga0208243, IMG submission 184826) | Serpentinite rock and fluid subsurface biosphere microbial communities from McLaughlin Reserve, California, USA - CR12Aug_QV12A (SPAdes) | ecosystem: Environmental > Terrestrial > Deep... | reverse complement strand
CGACCAGCCACTGGACGGCGCGGACGGACGGCGCGGCCGGCACGGGTGCCGCCCCCTTCGCGGCCGACTGGCGCGCGGCGGGCACGGTGACGCATGTGTTCACGCATTTCGAGCTCAGGCTTTCGGTCTACCACGCCCGCACCGACCGCGCGGCACCGGCGGGCGCCTGGTGGTCGGCGCGCGGGGACCTGCCCGGCGAGGCGCTGCCGACCGTCATGAAGAAGGCCATCGAGACTGCCATACCGGGCGCGACCCGCAGGCCGGCCGCCCGATCCGCCACGAGGAGCGACGCATGACCGCCATCCGCCATATCGTCTTCGACATCGGCAAGGTGCTGATCCACTACGATCCCGACCTGCCGTTCCAGCGCATCATCCCCGACGCCGAGCGCCGCCGCCGGTTCTTCGAGACGGTCTGCACGCATGACTGGAACCTCGAACAGGACCGCGGCCGCAGCTGGGCGGACGCCGAGGCGCTGCTGATCGCCAGCCACCCGCACGAGGAGGACACCATCCGCGCCTTCCGAAGGCACTGGCACGAGATGGTGCCCTATGCCTATGACGACACGGTGGCGATCATGACCGGGCTGATCGACGCCGGGCACGACGTGACCATGCTCACCAACTTCGCCGCCGACACCTTCGCCGAAGCCCGGAAGCGCTTCGACTTCCTCAACCGCCCGCGCGGCGTGACCGTGTCGGGCGAGATCGGGCTCATCAAGCCGGACAGGGCGATCTACGACCGCCACGCACGGGATTTCGGGCTGGACCCGGCGGCGAGCCTGTTCATCGACGACAGCGCGAAGAACGTGGACGGCGCCCGGGCGGCGGGCTGGCAGGCGGTGCTGTTCGAGGGGGCGGGGAAGTTGAGGGAGGATTTGAGGGGGATGGGGGTGGGGGGGTAGGATGAGTCAGGCGGCGGGGATCGCGCATGACCGCGTCGCGGACGTCCGCCCTGGCCGCATGGCGCAGGCACAAGACTTGCCCCCAGAAAGCAGTTACCCCGGCCGCATGCCTGGGGCAGAGACGGTACCGGGGTTTACGCTTGCAAGATAAGCAAGGGTGGGGGAGAAATCAATCCCCGGAGCGCCATGGACACCGAGGACCACAGATACCCCGGCCTGGAGGACACCCTCTCCCGTGACCGCTTCGGCACCTATCTGGGGTGGGCCGGCGGGGACCGCAACCGTGCCGTGGATCGAGGGTTATCCTTCCTCTTGGAAAAGGCTGGATTGGGGTCCTTGCTTAAGTGTCGGCTCGCTCACTCCTTGCGACGGTGGCGCGGTAACGGTATCTGGAAATTTCCACGAGTTTGCGAATCGCTCCCGATCGATACTTGCGTAGTCTAGGAGGGCGCCAAGCATCGACTTCGTAGGAACGGTTAAGCCGTCGAAGGGCGGCAAATCCACATAATATGCTGCCATCTCTAGCTCTCTTCCGACAAGGAAAAGCTGGTCAGCTTTCAACAAGCGAACAGCCTGATCGGCGACGATCTCCGCAGGAATGCGCTCTAGATCCTTTCTGAGGGCAGCGTTAACCGCCGTGGCCGCGGCCTTTCCTCCGGGAGAATACTTCTCGACAAGCGCAAGCGCGATCCGAAGGGCCTGCTCGCCCTCTTCGTTCGCTAGTGCACCAAGTCTGACGGCATTCAGCAAAAGCTTCCGCCGCTCTTCGATTGTCCGAAACGCCGCACCGACGCTGACATAATCGAGGCTCTCACACGCGATCGCTGCAGCTAGGTAAGCCAGCCGTCCGGCTGCACGTGCTGCTCTTGAATTCGGATGGTAGCTAGTGACTTTTTGCGCGAGACGACTAAACCCTTCCAGTGCCCGAACTGCGGACGCGCCTCCGAACCCTTCGGAGAGCGAGGACAAAATGTCGGCGCGCGCCTCTTGGAGGTACTTTGTACGTGATTCCTTATCTACGGCCTGAAGTTCTTGGGAGAGCTGCTCGTCGCCAATGCGCTCCGGATATAGGACTGCCTGGCTGTGCTGAATGCGCTGAATGTCCGTGCCGTCGATTAGCTGAATATCCAGCTTATCCGCAACGGAACGGAGGCTCTTACGCTTGTCGGTGGTTGCGACGTATGCACCGTCCACCTCAAGTGCATCCGCCAGCCCACTAGTCCAAAAAATCCGTTCGACCGCTTTCGGACGCTGCTTGTATTTAATGTCGCAGATCTGAACCCGGCGTGAGGTTCCAGTCGGACGTTCATAAAGCCACAGATCGACGTCGGTGAGATCCTCGTCGGCAAACCGGAAGGGAACGCCGCGAATAACGAAAAATCCTGCCCTCAGGAAATAGGCCCTGAGCACCTCTTCCAAAACTGCGCCTTTTGATGGTGGCTGCGGTGCGGTCGTCATCGAAATGTTCGCCCCCCTCTAACAGCCTCTAACACATCGAGGGTGGTTCGTTTGCTAGGTTTCGATTGTCTTTTGCGCACCGAAATACGGCTATCTTCGGGTCCGACATAGCCTGCCATTGGCGCGCTCGGAAATTCTGTCAGCGCCTGAGCCGAGGCGTTGCCTTGAGTAAGGACCTGAAGTGCAAGTTGCCCGACTTCCTTCTTCAAAAGTTTCATGTAGTACCGACTAGGAAACCTTATGTCAGGCTTAATTTTAACGACACGGTTCACTTCAAGAACGCGATAGTCTTGGCCAATCGCAGTAGCCGGACCAACCTCTGCACCCGCAATTAGATTACCAAGAAGTCGAGGAAGTATCTCGATACGGCCCTGCGATGATGAGCGACTTTTCATACCATAGCTCAGCGCAGCAACGAGCGATTTAGCCAGATCGAAGCAGTCATCGATCATCGGGTCGACAAACTTGTGAAAAGCAGACGGAGACGTGACGTACAAATGGCTCCCTTGCTCGTTTGTAACCTGGTTCAGATCGTAGACACCAGCGGCGATCAGCTTCTCGAAAAGGGGCTCGGACAAAACCCTCTCGACATGCTGCGCCGTCAGGCATCCGGATTTGGCAAGCTGCTCGCCAACTTCGGCGACTAGCCTTTGCTCATTGACGTTGAGCGAGGCTAGCACTTTCTGGGACTTCGCGACATTGTCGCGGCGGAAGAGATTGCCGTTGAACAGCAATCGTTCCTCCCCATCACCCTCCCTATCCACAAAGCCAATCTCTTCGGCTCGGTTAAGGAAGTCCTTGACTTCAGAATTGGTTAAGCCATGTTCATCTCCAATTCTCTCGGAGACGTCGGACCGCTTGACCGGGGCGAGGGACGCGATTTCTGCTAGCGCGACAGATGCCTGCTCGTAGCGGTTTGGCTCGGCATCCTTGTACATATCTGCGGCGTGGCCGAGCGAACCACGAGTCGTGACGCCTAATACTGAGACTTCAGTTGCGCTCTGCTCTATCAGACGCCTTTTTTCTAGCAATTGAAGAAGGCTGTTTAGCTCATATCGAGGATTCAAGCCACTCGCGACAGCGATGGCCCGAACCTCATTGCCGGAGATAACAGCCTGATTGGTTTGCCCAAGCTTTGTTAGTAATGTGGCCGCTTTGGCGGCCTCATCGATAGCGGGAAACTCAGCCGGACCGTTAGCGTCCAGTACGAGCTTGCGGCCATGGTGTATGACCCATGCACCGGTAACCTCCCTTTCGCTCGCCCCGGTCATCCCTACCCCACCAACTGTTGCAGCGCAAAGCTTCGACTAACCTGCGTTAGCTCAGCGTTTCTCTACAGATTCTTGCCACCGCAGACACTGCAGGTCAACGCGGCGGGATGGAGGTAGCAGGGGAATCGACTATCGTTTTCTTTGTCGTATCTCCCCCAACGCCAAAGCTGGTGGCGCGTTGTCATCGGACGGGACTGGCTGCGCGGAATGACCGCTTTCCGAACTCCTTCGCCGAAAGGTGGTCCGGCAGCAATCCAACCCGAACATCGCAGCCCTCGGCCCCGGCGGCCGCGTTCCGCCGGTCAGGCGATCGGGCGTGTTTCGATCGACCGCTATATCGCACCCCCCCTCAACGCCCTTCGAAGGCGGCGAGCAGGGTGTCGAGGAGGGCGTGGAGTCTCGGCTCCATGTCGAGGCCGGCGACGGCCGCCTGCTCGACGTGGGCGGGGTGGACGAAGACGGTGACCGCGTCGCGGACGACGCCGGCGGCGGCGTCGAGGTCGGGGATGCGGAACTCGCCGCGGGCGGTCCCGTCCGCCAGCACCTGCCGGACGAGGCCGGTCATGGCCCGGGCATAGGCGGCGACGAGATCCGGGCGTTCGGACAGGATGCGGCGGTAGAGGCCGTGGATCTCGGGATCGTCGCCGAGCTTGGCGCGCTTGCTGCGGTGGAGCGCGAGGACGAGGCCGCGCAGCCGCTCCGGCGCGGGGCCGTCGGCCTTCGCGAAGCGCGATGCCAGGTCGGCTTCCTCGGCCATCGTGCGCGCGGCAAGGGCGTCGAAGATGTCCGCCTTCGACCGGAAGTGCCGGTAGATCGCCGAATGGGACAGGCCCATCGCCCGGGCGATGTCGACCACGTTGGTCTTGGCCTCGCCGTGGCGGCGAACCTGTTCGACGGCGGCGTCGAGAATGCGGTCGCGATGATCGGGCGCGTCGGTGGTCATGGGCAGCCTATAGCCGGCACGCGGCCGCGCAGCAACATGTAACAGATTTCATTTTTTGTCTTGTGTCACTGCGACGAGTATGAAAGGGTCCGGGCACGTCACCCTTCAGGAGAGACCCATGACGCATCCTGCTTCCGCATGCCCGCCGCGCCTCGCCCTCGTCACCGGGGGCTCCGGCTTCGTGGGCGGGCATCTCGTCCGCCGCCTGCTCTCCGAGGGCTGGCGCGTCCGCGCGCTGGGGCGCAGTCCCGAGGCCCTGGCCGGCGTCGAGGCGCTCGGCGCCGAGCCCGCCCCGGGCGACCTGTCGGACCGCGCCGCGCTGGGCCGCGCGATGGAAGGGGTCGAGGTGGTGTTCCACGTCGCCGCGCATTTCAAACTGTGGGGGCCGATGCCCCTGTTCCGGCGGATCAACGTCGACGGCACCCGCAACGTGGTCGAGGCGGCCGAGCGGGCCGGGGTGCGCCGGGTCGTCCAGGTCAGCGCCGCCGCCGTCGTCATGGGCCGCCCCGAACCGATCCGCGGCGCGACCGAAGACATGCCCCTGCGCAGGATGCGCTTCGCCGCCTACGCGGCGTCCAAGGCCGAAGCGGAGGACCTGCTGCTGGCCGCGGACGGCCGCCGCGCGGGCTTCTCCACCGTGGCCGTCCGCCCGCCCTTCATCTGGGGACCGGACATGCCGGCGCTCGACCACATGGTCGAGACGGTGCGTGCCGGGCGGTTCCGGTGGGTCGCCGGCGGCCACCAGGCCCTTTCCACCTGCCATGTCGACAATCTGTGCCACGCCCTGATGCTTGCCGCCGACCGGGGATCGGGCGGACGGGCCTGGTTCGTGAGCGACGGCGAGGACACGACCCTGCGATCGTTCCTGACGCGCCTGCTCGCCAGCCGCGGCGTGGCGCCGGGAGACCGGTCCGTGCCGTTCGGGCCGGCCTGGACGATGGCCGGCATCATGGGAGCAGCCTGGCGGGTGTTCCGCCGCGACGGCGAGCCGCCGATCACCCGGCAGATGCTGCGGCTGATCGGCCAGGATTTCACCGTCGACATCCGCCGCGCGCGCGACGAGCTGGGCTACGCCCCGGTGGTCGCGCCGGCCGACGGCATGCGCGCGATGCAGGAGGGGCCGGCGGCTGCGGATCGCGTCGACGCCGACGGCCGGCCGCGACGCCTCGCGGCCGCGTCCTGACCGGCGCCCGCAAGCCTTGCGGGCAACGGCCGCGGAAGCTTCCCCAAGGGCGCGGCCGCCGGACCGGTCCTGCGATCGGTGCCACCGCGCTGTCTGCGAATACTCCGGCGGCAGCGGGACCGGGGCCGGTGATGGAGCCCGGCGCGGGTACCGCGGTGGTTGCGCATGCGCTGCCGCCCCTCAGACGGCGACGAAGCCGCCGTCGACCAGCAGTTCCTCACCGCCCACGAAGCTGCTCTCCGGCGAGGCCAGGAACAGCACCGCGGCGGCGACTTCCTCGGTCCGGGCAAGCCGTCCGAACGGAATGGTCTGCCGCATCCATGCCTCGGCACCTTCGTTGTTGCGAAAGAAGGTCGCCATCGCCGGCGTCAGCACCATGCCGGGAGAGACGACGTTGACCCGGATGCCGCGGCCCTCGAGGTCTGCGGTCCAGCCGCGTGCGAGGGCCCGGATCGCGGCCTTGGTGGCGCTGTAGATGGACAGGGCCGGGAAGCCCTTCATGCCGGCTCCCGACCCCGCCAGGACGATGGCGCCGGTTGCGGACATCAGCGGCAGCGCCTTCTGGACGGTGAAGACCATGCCTTTCACGTTGACGCCGAAGAGACGATCGACATGCGCCTCGTCGATGTCGCCCAGCGCCGCCTGCTCCGAAATCCCGGCATTGGCGAAGACCACGTCGACACGCCCATGATCGTCCCCGATCCGGGCATAGAGCCGATCGAGGTCGGCCGCGTTCGACACGTCGCCCTGCACCCCGACCGCACCGTTGCCGATCTCGCCGACGGCCGCGTCGAGGCGGTCCCGTCTGCGCCCTATCACGTAGACCTGCGCGCCTTCCAGGGCGAAGGATCGGGCCGTGGTCAGGCCGATGCCGTCCGTGCCGCCGGTCACCACCACGACCTTGTCTTCGAATCTGCGAGCCATGTCGTCCGTCCTTTCGCTGGTAAGTGGAGAGTTGCTCCGCTTATCCTATATGGAGTATCACTCCACTTATCAAGCAGCCAAGGAGACCGCCGATGACGGACGACCCGCCACTGCGCGCAGACGCGCGGCAGAACAGGGACAGGATCCTCGCCGCCGCCGAGGAAATCTTCCTGGAGCGGGGGGCGACGGTGTCGATGAACGAGGTCGCGAGGCATGCCGGCGTCGGGATCGGAACTCTCTACCGGCGCTTTCCGAGCCGGGAGGACCTGCTGGCTGCAGCCTACAGCGCACGCTTCGTGGCCTTCGCCGACGACATGCGCCTGCGCGCGGAGGGGGCGGATGCCCTGCGGGCGATGCGGGCCTACCTCGAAGGCCTGGTGCGATACACGACCGTCTACCGGGGCTTCGCGGCCTCGCTCGGGGTCGTGCTGAAGACGGGCACGCCGGGTTGCCATGCCACCACCGGCGTGGGGCAATGGCTCCTGCGAACGGCACAGGAGAGAGGCCGCGTTCGCGCCGACATCACCTTCGACGATCTCGTCTGCGTGGCGACGGCCATCGCGCTTGCCGTCGAGCAGGAGGGACCGTCACGGTCGCGCCTCGCGCATCTCGTCGACGTCTTCACCGAAGGCATCGTCGTTCGCCCGCCGGACCAGGACGCCCGTCCGGGGTAGCCCGCGGACGCACGGGACCGGCCTCGGGCGCCCGGCGGCGGCCGGCATCCGGACGCGGCATCGGCAATCGGCGGATGCCTGACCGGCGGCCGGAACCGGCGACCTCATCCGGGATGCTCGCGCGACCGTCGGTGCCGTCATCCTCGGGCCTGTCCCGAGGATCTGCCAGCGTCGCGCATCGTGACGGTCGCGCCATCGCGCGCATGGCCCCAAGATACCTGACGGACGAGGGGCGGCAGATCCTCGGGACAGGCCCGAGGATGACGACCGTCCTGCACAGTCGGCGCCGAGGCGCAGGAAGCGACCGTTCCGGGGCGCGGGCGCCGGTGCGCCCTGCCCCTGTTCACCCCCCCGCCGCGCGCATGCCGGCGCGGACCTGTCCGCGCAGGTCGTCGATGGGCTTGAGCGTTCCCGCCTCCTCGACGTGCCAGAAGGTCCAGCCGTTGCAGGCGTCGAGGCCCTGGACGCGGGCGCCCATGCGGTGGATGGAGCCGGCTTCGGAGCCGATGGCGAGGGTGCCGTCGGCGCGGACGATGGCGGTCCAGCGCCTGCGGGCGTCGGTCAGGAGCGTGCCGGGGGCGACGAGGCCCGACTCGACGAGGCTGACGAAGGCGACGCGGGGCTCGGCGCGCCTGCCGGTCATCAGCGCGATCTCGGCATCGCCCAGAGGCTCGATCGCGGCGATGCGGGCGGTGGCGGCGTCGATGTAGTCCTGCTCGCGCTCGCAGCCGACGAAATGGCGGCCGAGGCGCCTGGCTACCGCACCGGTGGTTCCGGTGCCGAAGAAGGGATCGAGGACGACGTCGCCCGGCCGGGTCGACGCCAGCATGACCCGGGCGAGCAGGGCCTCCGGCTTCTGGGTGGGGTGGACCTTGCCGCCGTCGGCCGTCTTCAGGCGCTCGGCCCCGGTGCAGATCGGGAACAGCCAGTCGGTGCGCATCTGGACGTCGTCGTTGGCGGCCTTCATGGCGTCGTAGTTGAAGGTGTAGCCCTTCGCCGCCTGGTCGCGCGAGGCCCAGATCAGCGTCTCGTGCGCGTTCTGGAAGCGGCGGCCGCGGAAATTGGGCATCGGGTTGGTCTTGCGCCAGACGACGTCGTTCAGGATCCAGAAGCCCAGATCCTGCATCATGGCGCCGACGCGAAAGATGTTGTGGTAGGAGCCGATCACCCAGATGGTGCCGTTGGGCTTCAGCACGCGGCGCACGGCGAGCAGCCAGGCGCGGGTGAAGGCGTCGTAGGCGGCGAAGCTGTCGAACCGGTCCCAGGCGTCGTCGACGGCGTCGACCTTCGACTGGTCGGGGCGATGCAGATCGCCTTCGAGCTGGAGATTGTAGGGCGGGTCGGCGAAGACCACGTCGACGGACTTCTCCGGAAGCCGGTTCAGTGCCGCGACGCAGTCTCCCCTGAAGATGGTGTCCAGCCATTCGGCCCGGTTGGAAGACGGCGAAAGGTCGTCGACGAGACGGATGGCGGACATCGGCTACACCTGGAACGCTGGACACTGTTTACCTGCCGTTATGGTTACCCATCAGCGTAAACATTCGGTGAAGCGTGCGCCGTTTGCCTCGCGGGCATGGCTGCGCTATCGGAGCGCCTCGACATTCTTCCGCTCCCCTCCCCTCCCGTTCCCGGAGCCTGCCATGCGACCCGACCTCATCATCTTCGACTGCGACGGCGTGCTGGTCGATTCCGAGATCATCGCGGCGCGGGTGGAGGCCGACATGATCAGCGAGGCCGGTTTCCCGATCTCGCCCGAGGAGATGATGGAGCGCTTCGCGGGGCTGACCACGCGCGACATCCTGCTCAGGCTCGAAACCGTGTCGCAGGTGCCGTTCCAGGCGAGCCTGATCGACCGGATCAGGGCGGAACTCGACAAGCGGCTGTCGCGCGACGTCATGCCGGTCGAGGGCGCGGCGGCAGCCGTGCGGGCCACCACGATCCCGACCTGCATCTGCTCCAACTCGCCGCAGGACCGGATCGAGGCGATGCTGACGCGGGCGGGCATGATCGGCCTGTTCGACAGGAACCGCATCTATTCGGCCCGGGCGATCCCGTCGGGGCGCACGAAGCCGGCGCCGGACGTGTTCCTTCATGCGTCGGCGCAGCTCTCGGCCGATCCGGCGAAGTGCTTCGTGGTGGAGGATTCGGTGCACGGCATCGCGGGGGCGCGGGCGGCCGGGATGCGGGTGATCGGCTTCACCGGGGCGAGCCACAGCTGGCCCGGCCATGCCGACGCGCTGACCGAGGCGGGCGCCGAGACGGTGATCAGCCGCTGGTCGGACTTCTCGGCCGTGGTGGCGGCGCTGTCGGAATGGTCGGACGCCTGACGGCGCGGCTGACCCGCGCCGCCTGCCGCGCGGGGCGTTTCGTCAGCGCTTCTTCTGCGGCGTCTCGTCGAAGCCGACATAGATCTCGATGTTGCGGGCGGTGGGGGCCGGGATCGAGACGGCGGGATCCTTGAAGACGAACTGGGTGGCCGGCGACAGCGCGGCGATCGCCGTCTGGTGCTGGTGCAGCTTCGAATAGAGCACCTCCTCGCCGCGCACGACGGCGATGCGGATCGGCATGGTGATGGTGCCGTCCTTCGCCACGGGGCCGGGAACGACGCGGCCGGCGGCGGCGACCTCCATGTTGAGCATGCCGCCGTCGTAGCGGCAGCTGCGCGTGACGTCGGTGATGGAGGCCTGATAGACGATCCTGTCCTTGTCGCCGTCGCCGCCGCGCTCGTAGGTGCTGTAGAAGGCGGTGCCGGAGCGCAGCGTGACGCGCGGGCAATAGGCGCGCAGCTCGTCGGCGGTGATCGTCTCGGCCGGCGGCGCGGCGGGCTCCGCCTTCTGGCTGCCCCAGCCGCCGAGGCCGAGGTCGAGCGCGCCGCCGGACTGGCACCCGGCAAGCGCCATCAGCGCGGCGATCGCGACGAACCGCATTTTCCCTGCAACAAACGCCATCGACCGGACTTCCCCTTCACAAAGCGGACGTTCTATACCAACGCCGCAACCGGAATGCGACCGATCGAATGCGGTTTTTCGACGGCGGCTTCGCCGGAAGCGGGCTACAGGGACATCATGCGCTACATCAGCACCAGGGGCACGGCCCCGATCCTCGGCTTCGGCGACGTCCTCCTGGCGGGGCTCGCCCGCGACGGCGGGCTCTACCTGCCGGAGGCATGGCCGCAGTTCTCGGCCGCCGACATCCGCGCCATGCGCGGCCTGTCCTATCCCGATCTCGCGGTGCGCATCCTGACGCCCTATGTCGGCGGCGAGATCGACGGGGCGACCTTCGCGCGCATCGTGCACGAGGCCTATGCGACGTTCCGGCACCCGGCGACCTGCCCGATCGTGCAGAGCGGGCCGAACGAGTTCATCCTGGAGCTCTTCCACGGCCCCACCCTCGCCTTCAAGGACGTGGCGATGCAGCTCCTGGCGCGGCTGATGGACCACGTGCTTTCCGAGCGCGGCGAGCGGGCGACGATCGTCGGCGCGACCTCGGGCGACACCGGCGGTGCGGCGATCGACGCCTTCGCCGGGCGCGACCGGACCGACATGTTCATCCTCTTCCCGGAGGGCAAGGTGTCGCCGGTGCAGCAGCGCCAGATGACGACCTCGACGGCGGCCAACGTGCACGCGCTGGCGCTGAAGGGCAATTTCGACGACTGCCAGTCGATCGTGAAGGCGCTGTTCAACGACCACCGCTTCCGCGACCGGGTGCGGCTGTCGGGCGTCAACTCGATCAACTGGGCCCGCATCATGGCCCAGATCGTCTATTACTTCTCGTCGGCGATCAGCCTGGGCGCGCCCGACCGGCCGGTCTCCTTCACCGTGCCGACCGGCAATTTCGGCGACATCTTCGCGGGCTACGCCGCCAAGCGCATGGGGCTGCCGGTCGAGCGGCTGGTGATCGCCACCAACGACAACGACATCCTGGCGCGCACGCTGTCGAGCGGCCGCTACGAGACGCGCGGCGTGACGGCGACGACCTCGCCGTCGATGGACATCCAGGTGTCGTCGAACTTCGAGCGGCTGCTGTTCGAGGCGTCGGGCCGCGACGCGGCGGCGACCGTGGCCTGCATGGACGGTCTGCGGCAGTCCGGGGCCTTCACGGTGGCGGACGGCACGCTGCAGGCGATCCGCGCCGAGTTCGCCGCCGGACGCTCGACCATGGACGAGACGGCGGCGGCGATCGCGGCCACGCTTTCGGCGAGCGGCTATCTCGCCGACCCGCACACGGCGACCGGCCTGCACGTCGCCCGGACGCAGCCGGCAGGGACGGCGCCGATGATCGTGCTGGCGACGGCGCACCCGGCCAAGTTCCCGGACTCGGTCGAGGCGGCCGTGGGAATCCGGCCGAACTTGCCTTCATGGCTGTCGGGGCTTATGGAGCGTCGCGAGACGTACAGCGTGCTTCCATCCGACGTCAAAATGGTGGAAGATCACATCGGCCGGCATGCCAGGGTGACCGGCTAGCGAGTTCGAGGAGTTCGCCGTACATGGGTGTCGAGGTGAGCCGTCTGTCGAACGGCCTGACGGTTGCGACCGAAACCCTTCCCCACATCGAGACCGTCGCCCTCGGAGTCTGGGTCAAGTCCGGTTCGCGCAACGAGCGCGAGGACGAGCACGGCATCGCCCATCTGCTCGAGCACATGGCCTTCAAGGGCACCGGCAGCCGGTCCGCCTGGGACATCGCCTCGCAGATCGAGGACGTCGGCGGCGAGATCAACGCGGCGACGAGCGTCGAGACGACGTCGTTCTACGCCCGCGTGCTGCGCGACGACATGCCTCTGGCGATCGATCTCCTGGCCGACATCCTGACGGATTCGAAGTTCGACGCCGAGGAGCTCGAGCGCGAGCAGCACGTGATCATGCAGGAGATCGGTGCCGCGCACGACACGCCCGACGACGTCGTCTTCGACCGCTTCACGGAGACCGCCTTCCGCCACCAGACCATCGGCCGCTCGATCCTCGGCACGCCGGAGACGGTGAAGTCGTTCTCGGCCGGCCAGATCCACGACTTCATGGCCAGGCAGTACGGGGCCGACCGCATGGTGGTCGTGGCAGCCGGCGCGGTGGACCACGACGAGTTCGTCCGCGAGGTGGAGAAGCGCCTCGGCACGTTCCGCAGCAAGGCGCCGGGCCTGCCGCCGGCGAGCGCCAACTATGTCGGCGGCGACTTCCGCGAGGATCGCGACCTGATGGACGCCCAGATCGTGCTCGGCTTCGAGGGCCGGGCCTATCACGTCCGCGACTTCTACGCCTCGCAGCTCCTGTCGATGATCCTCGGCGGCGGCATGTCGTCCCGCCTGTTCCAGGAGGTGCGGGAGAAGCGCGGGCTGTGCTACTCGGTCTACGCCTTCCACTGGGGCTTCTCGGACACCGGCGTGTTCGGCGTGCATGCGGCGACCGGGCGCGAGGACATCGCCGAACTCGTGCCTGTGCTCCTGTCGGAGCTCCAGAAGACCGGCGAGCACATCAAGATCGAGGAACTCAACCGGGCGCGGGCGCAGTATCGTGCCGGGCTGATGATGTCGAGCGAGAGCGCGGCGAGCCGGGCCTCGCAGATCGCCCGCCAGATCATGCTGTTCGGGCGCCCGATCTCGAAGGAGGAGCTGATGGAACGGCTCGCGGGCATCACCGTCGAACGGCTGACGGACCTGTCGACGCGGCTCTTCTCCACCCGCCCGACGGTCGCCGCCGTGGGCCCGGTCGGAACCCTCGCCCCCTTCGAGGACATCCACGGCCTGCTGGCGACGCCGCAGCCGCGCGTCCGCAAGATGGCCGGCTGACGCTCGCCCCGGGGCCATGCTGGGCCTGTCCTCCTTCGGCAGGGACCGCCTGCGGCTGGCGGGACCGCGGGTCACGCTCCGGCTTCCGGCCGTCTCCGACTACGAGGAATGGTCGAGCCTGCGGCGCAGGAGCCGCGCGTTCCTCGAGAAATGGGAACCGCGCTGGGCCCCCGACGAGCTGGAGCGCGGGGCCTGGCGCGCACGCGTCCGCCGCTACCGGAAGGAACATGCGCGGGGGACCGGGATCCCGTTCCTGATCGTTCTCAACGATTCCGGCTCGATCGCAGGCGGGATTTCCGTGGGCAATATCCGCCGGGGTGTCGCCCAGTCGGGGCAGATCGGCTATTGGATGGGAGAGCCCTACGCGGGACGGGGGCTGATGGGGGAAGCCGTCGACGCACTGGCGCGGCACTGCTTCGGTCCGCTGCGGCTGCATCGGCTGGAAGCGGCCTGCATTCCGGGCAACCTGCGCTCCATCCGCGTGCTTGAAAAAGCCGGATTTACCCGCGAAGGACTGCTCCGGTCGTACCTCAGGATCAATGGGGACTGGCAGGACCACTACCTTTACGCTCTCCTGGCCGGGGAGTATCACGATCAGGGTTCGCGGGGCGCAGCGGTTGAGAGCTGAATCGATCTTCAAACGCCGGATGCAGGGCTTCGCATGCCTGATCGCGGCGCTCTTCGTGGCTCTCTCCGCGCTCGCCACCACGGCGCAGGCGATCGAACCGATCAAGATCTCGCGCGACGACGTGGCGCTCGACCTGTCGGGGGCGGTCGAGATCTACCGCAACCGCGGATCCAACTTCCAGGTCTCCACCGCGCCGGGCATCGACGGCATCGTGCGGCGCATCGAGGTGGAGGCGAAGGACCAGCAGTCGACCGGCGACTGGGCGGTGTTCGCGCTCGCCAACACGACCGACCAGCAGATCGACCGGCTGATCGTGGCACCGCATTTCCGGCTGGTCGGCTCGGGCCTGATCTGGCCGGATCTCGGCTCGCGCCGGATCGCCGCCATCACGCCCAGCGAAGGCTTCGCGCTGGACCGGCAGGAGGCGCCGGACGCCGACGTCTTCCTTCTGACGCTGAACCCGGGCGTGGTGGTGACCTTCGTGGCCGACCTCGCCTCGCCGCGCGTGCCGCAGGTCTATCTCTGGGAGCCGGAAGCCTACAAGGACACGGTCAATTCCTACACGCTCTACCGCGGCATCGTCATCGGCATCGCGGGGCTGCTGGCGCTGTTCCTGACCATCCTGTTCGTGGTCAAGGGGACCTCGATGTTCCCGGCGACCGCCGCGCTCGCCTGGGCGGTGCTGGCCTATATCTGCGTCGACTTCGGGTTCCTGACCAAGGTGATCGAGATCGCGCCGGGCAACGAGCAGTTCTGGCGCGCGAGCACGGAAATCGCGCTCGCCGGCACCTTCGTCGTCTTCCTGTTCGCCTATCTCAACCTCAACCGATGGCACGGCCATTTCAGCTACGGCGCGATCGCCTGGATCCTCGGCCTCGGGCTGATCGCCGGCGTGGCGCTGATCGACCCGCCGGTGGCGGCCGGCATCGCCCGGATGTCGTTCGCGGCCACCGCGCTGATCGGCGTCGGGCTCGTCATCTATCTCGGCCTCCAGGGCTACGACCGGGCGATCATGCTCGTGCCGAGCTGGATCATGGTGCTGGTCTGGCTGTTCGCCGCCTGGATGACCATCACCGGGACGCTCGACAACGACATCGTGCAGCCGGCGCTGGGCGGAGGCCTGATCCTGATCATCCTCCTGATCGGCTTCACGGTGATGCAGCACGCGTTTTCGGGCGGTGCGCTGCACCAGGGGCTGTTCAGCGACATGGAACGCCAGGCGCTGGCCATCACGGGCTCGGGCGACATCGTCGTGGACTGGGACGTGATGCGCGATCGCGTCGTCACGCGGCCGGACGTGGCCGAGATGATCGGGCTGCCGGCCAACAGCCTGCAGGGACCGGCGCGCAGCTGGCTGCCGGTGCTGCACTCGGATGACCGCGACAATTTCCGCACCACGCTCGACATCGTGCTCGAGCACCGGCGCGGCCGCATCTCGATCGACTTCCGCATGCGCGGCGCGGACGGGCACTACCGCTGGTTCATGATGCGGGCGCGGCCGGTCATCGGCTCCGACGGCGAGATCATCCGCTGCGTGGGCACGATGATCGACGTGACCGAGCAGAAGAAGGCCGAGGAGCGGCTGCTGCACGATGCCGTGCACGACAACCTGACCGGCCTGCCGAACCGGGGGCTCTTCCTCAACCGCCTGGACACGGTGATCTCGATCGCGCAGACCCAGGAGACGGTTCGTCCGACCGTCTTCGTCATCGACATCGACCGGTTCAAGCAGGTGAACGAGGCGCTCGGCATGTCGGCGGGCGACACGATCCTGCTCACCGTGGCGCGCCGTCTGCACCGGCTCATGAAGACCGGCGACTCGCTCTCCCGGCTCTCCGGCGACCAGTTCGGCCTGATCCTGCTGTCGGAGCCGAATCCGGCCCGCATCGCGGCCTTCGCCGACGCCCTGCGCCAGGCGATCCGCTCGCCGATCAACTACGCCAAGCGCGACATCGTGCTGACCGCTTCCATCGGACTGATCTCCTGGACCGCGCCGCAGACCTCGGCGGAGGAACTGGTGAAGGACGCCGAACTGGCGATGCAGCAGGCGAAGCGCTTCGGCGGCGACCGCATCGAGCCGTTCCGCCCGGCCTTCCGCTCGTTCGGGAGCGACCGGCTGCAACTGGAATCGGACCTGCGGCGGGCCCTGGAGCGGAACGAGTTCCGCCTCGCCTACCAGCCGATCATCCGGCTGGAGGACAATTCCGTGGCGGGCTTCGAGGCGCTGCTGCGCTGGGAGCACCCGCGCCGCGGCGTGATCCCGCCCGCGGAGTTCATCCCCATCGCCGAGAGCTGCGACCTGATCGTGCAGCTCGGCCTCTACGCCATGCAGACGGCGGCGGAAGACCTGTCGTCCTGGCACAAGCAGATCGGCGAGACGCCGCTTTCGGTGTCCGTCAACCTGTCGAGCCGGCAGCTGCTGAGGCAGGACCTCGTGGCCGACGTGCGGTCCGCGCTGGCGCGGGCCAATCTCAATCCTCTGTATTTCCGGCTCGAGATGACGGAATCGCTGATCATGGAGAACCCGGAACGGTCGGTCTACGTGCTCGACAAGCTGCGCGAGACGGGCATCGGCCTGTCGCTGGACGACTTCGGCACCGGTTACTCGTCGCTCTCCTACCTGACGCGCTTCCCCTTCGACACGATCAAGATCGACAAGAGCTTCATCGACGACCAGAGCCCCAAGAAGCCCATGCTCCTGAAGTCGATCGTCAGCATGGCGCACGATCTGGGGCTGTCGGTCGTGGCCGAGGGGGTCTCGACGGACGAAGACGCGCTGCAGCTCAGGCAGATGGGCTGCGAATTCGTCCAGAGCTTCATGTTCGGCCAGCCGATGACGTCCGACGCGGTGACCAAGATGCTGAAGGAACAGTTCCCGCTGACTCAGGCGTGACCGGCGGACTGGCTGAGGTGCGCCATGTGGATGCCCAGCGAAGCGAGCAGCCGGTCGTACTTGCGGTCGATGTCGCCGTCGAACAGCATGTCCTGCGAGGCCTTGCAGGTCAGCCAGCCATTGTCGACGATCTCGCGCTCGAGCTGCCCCGCGCCCCAGCCGGCATAGCCGAGCGCCATCAGGGCGTGGCGCGGGCCATTGCCCTTCGAGATCGCCCGCAGGATGTCGATCGTCGCCGTCAGGCAGATGTCCTCGGAGACGGGCAGCGAGGAATCGACGACGAAATCGTCCGAGTGGAGCACGAAACCGCGGCTGCGATCGACGGGGCCGCCGTTCCGCACGAGCAGGTCGCGCGCGGGAGGCGGCAGCCGGATCGCCTGCTTCTCGTCGACCACCCCGAGCTGCACGAGGAGATCGGGAAAGCGAAGCGGCTGCACCCGGTTGATGACGATGCCCATGGCGCCCTCTTCCGAATGGGCGCAGACATAGATGACGGCACGCGCGAAATTCTCGTCCTGCATGCCCGGCATGGCGATGAGGAACTGGTCGTCCAGAAAGCCGCCTTGCGACACGTCTCTCTTCTGGCGAAGGATGTCCATGCGTCAAGGCTAGCGCGTTTTCGGCGGCGTTGAAAGACGGTTCGGCGCAGGCGGAGGGCCCCCGCGACCGCACGTCACGCAGAAATGAAGCCGACGCGGACTGAAGGCGCTTGCATGACGGGCGCGGCGGCGCCTAATGCCCGCCATGTTCGCCGCCCGCAGCCTCTCCCTCGCCGCAGCCGCCGCCCTGGCGACGACCGCCGCGGCGCACGCCTCCTCGAGCGAACCCTTCGTCACCGACGGCGCGACGCTGCGCCTCGTCACCAGCGGTCTCGCCGACGAGAACGGACAGCTGCGCGGGGCGCTCGAAATCCGCCTCGATCCCGGCTGGAAGACCTACTGGAAGGAGCCCGGCGCTTCCGGCGTGCCGCCGCGGATCGACGTGGCGGACAGCATCAACGTCTCGGCGGCGCAGATCCACTTCCCGGCGCCCGAATGGCACGAGGACGACTACGGCGCATGGGCGGGTTACGGCGAGCCGGTCGTGCTGCCCGTCACCTTCACCGTCGACGACCCGCAGCGGTTTTCCGCCATCGAGGCCGATCTCTTCCTCGGCGTCTGCGAGACGATCTGCGTGCCCGTGCAGGCGCGGCTCTCGGTCGAGCCGGGCAGCGCGCCGGAGGATGCAGCCGACGGGGCGCTGGTGGAGGATGCCTTCGACGCGCTGCCGGGGGCGCCGGACGAGACGTTCGGCGTGACGGAGGCGGCGCGGTCCGGCGACAGGCTGGTGGTGAAGGTGTCCATCCCGGCGGGCGGGGCGGACCCGGCAGCGCTGTTCCTGGCGCCCGCGGGTCCCTACATGTTCGGCGTGCCGAAGACGGTGGAAACGGGTGCCGGCGGGTCGACCTTCGAGGTGCCGGTCCTGTCGGCGCCGGCGGGCGCAGCGGACGAGGTGGCGGTCACCTACACGCTCACCTCGGGAGACGCCGCCGTGACCGGAACCTTCACGCTGCGCTGAACCGGCGCTGGACAAAATCGGTACGGGCTTTATTGAAGGTCATCTCGCTTCTAGCGCACAAGTCCTGTCTCTGGAGATGTACCGATGCCGATTTCCGTGGGCGACAAGCTGCCCGCCGCGACGTTCAAGACGATGACCGAGGAAGGGGCGAAGGACGTGAGCGTCGCCGACCTCTTCACCGGCAAGAAGGTGGTGCTGTTCGGCGTGCCGGGCGCGTTCACGCCGACCTGCAGCAACAACCACCTGCCGGGCTATCTCGAGAACCACGACGCGATCCTGGGCAAGGGCGTCGACACGATCGCCGTCGTCGCCGTCAACGACCACCACGTGATGGGCGCCTGGGCGCGCTTCACCGGCGGCGAGGGCCGGATCGTCTATCTGGCCGACGGCAACGGCGCCTTCACCAAGGCCGCCGGGCTGGAGATGGACCTGTCGATGGGCGGGCTGGGCATGCGCAGCAAGCGCTATTCGATGATCGTCGAGGACGGCGTGGTGACGACCCTCAACATCGAGGACTCGCCCGGCAAGGCGATCGATTCGGGCGCGGCGAAGATCCTCGAGCAGCTCTGAGCGGACCGCGGCTGCCGCCGCCGGTCGATCATTCCGTCAGCCGCCCCCCGGGCGGCTGATTTCGTTCGGGAAGACGATCAGGGGCGGCGCTTGAAGGGCGCCATGCCCATGCGGGCGAGCTCGTCGGCGCGCTCGTTCTCCGGATGGCCGGCATGGCCCTTGACCCAGTGCCACTCGACCTTGTGGCGCAGGCGGGCCTGGTCGAGCGCCTGCCAGAGCTCGACGTTCTTGACCGGCTGCTTCGACGCCGTCTTCCAGCCGTTCCTCTTCCAGCCGTCGATCCAGCTCGAGATGCCGTCGCGGACGTAGTTGGAATCGGTGGTCAGGACGACGTGGCAGGATTCCTTCAGCGCATTCAGCGCCTCGATCGCCGCCATCAGCTCCATGCGGTTGTTGGTGGTGTCGGCCTCGCCGCCGGACAGTTCCTTGACCTTGCCCTTGAAGCGCATGTAGGCGCCCCAGCCGCCGGGGCCGGGATTGCCCGAGCAGGCCCCGTCCGTGAACACTTCGACCGTCTTCATGCGTCTGCCAGACCGTACTCGGCCGCCGATCCGATGTGGCGATGGAAGCGCAGGCGGCGGATGAACTCCATCGGGTCGCGCTTCTGGACCAGCGCGCCGTCCGGGATGGTCAGCCAGTCGTAGAGACGCGTGAGCATGAAGCGCAGGGCCGAGCCGCGCGCCAGGAGCGGCAGGGCGAGGCGCTCGGCCTCCTGCAGCGGCCGGACGGACTGGTAGCCCGAGAGCAGCGCGCGGGCCCTGGTCTGGTTGAAGGAATGATCCTTCTCGAAGCACCAGGCATTGAGGCAGGTCGCGAGATCGTAGGCGAAGAGGTCGTCGCAGGCGAAGTAGAAGTCGATCAGGCCCGACAGGCGGTTGCCGAGGAAGAAGACGTTGTCGGGGAAGAGATCGGCGTGGATGACGCCCCGGGGCAGGTCGACCGGCCAGTTGCGTTCGAACGCCGCGAACTCGGCATCGATTTCGGCGACGAGACCGGGCTCGTAGGAATCGGCCATGGGGCGGGCCTTTGCCCAGAGCTCCTTCCAGCCGTCGACCGACAGGCGGTTGCGCCGATGCATGGCGAAATCCGCGCCGGCGACATGCATCCCGGCCAGGGCGCGGCCCACTTCCCGGCAATGGGTGGCGGTGGGCCGGCGCATCCAGACGCCTTCGAGGAAGGTGATGATGGCGGCAGGCCGGCCGGCGAGTTCGCCGATCAGCTCGCCGTCGCGGCGCATGACGGGCAGCGGGCAGTTGATCCCCTTGCGCGCCAGATGCTGCATCAGGCAGAGGAAGAACGGCAGTTCGGCACGGTCGACGCGCTTCTCGTAGAGCGTCAGGATGTAGACGTCCTCGGTGGTGTGCAGCAGGAAATTGGAGTTTTCGGATCCTTCTGCGATGCCCTTGTAGGACAGAGCCTCGCCGATCGCGTAGCCCTTCAGATAGGCGGAGAGTTCGTCCTCCGAGATGTCCGTGTAGACCGCCATCGCCCCCTGCCCGTCCGTCCCGCCGATCAGCCGTTGACGAAGGCCATGTCGGCCCGGGTGAGCTCGACGTCGCGCAGGTCGCGCATGACCGGGAACTCTTCCGTCTCCGTCGCCGTCACGGCAAGCTCCACCCGCACGTCGAAGCGCGTCCGGAAGGCCTCGATGATCTCCTCGACGATGATCTCGGGCGCCGATGCGCCCGCCGACAGGCCGAGCGTGCGGATGCCGCCGACCGTCTCCCAGGGGATCTCCGACGCCCGCTGGACGAGGAGCGCGCGGGCCGCACCCGCCCGCTCCGCGACCTCGACGAGGCGGCGCGAATTGGACGAGTTCGGCGCCCCGACGATCAGATAGAGGTCGGCGCCGTCGGCCGTCTCCTTCACCGCGTCCTGGCGGTTGGTGGTGGCGTAGCAGATCGAATCGGCGGCCGGCGCCTGCAGGTTCGGGAAGCGGCGGCGCAGCCTGGCGATGACGCCCGCGGTGTCTTCGACCGACAGCGTCGTCTGGGTGACGAAGCCGAGATTGTCGGGATCGGCAGGCTGGTAGCGGTCTGCGTCCTCCACCGTCTCGACCAGCGACACCGCCCCTTCGGGAAGCTGGCCCATGGTGCCGATGACCTCGGGATGGCCGGCATGGCCGATCAGGATGACGTGGCGGCCGAGGCGCTGGTGGCGCATCGCCTGCTTGTGGACCTTGGAGACCAGCGGGCAGGTGGCGTCGAGATAGAAGAGCTCGCGCGCCTTCGCGTCGGCCGGCACGGATTTCGGCACGCCGTGGGCGGAGAAGACGACCGGCTGGCCGCGATGCTCCATGGGGATCTCGTCGAGTTCCTCGACGAAGACGGCGCCCTTGGCCTCGAGCCCCTCGACCACGTAGCGGTTGTGGACGATCTCGTGGCGGACATAGACCGGCGCGCCGTACTTCTTGAGCGCGAGCACGACGATCTGGATCGCGCGGTCCACCCCCGCGCAGAAGCCGCGCGGCTGGCAGAGGCGGATCGTCAGATGCGGCTTGGCGGTCTCGGTCATGTCGGGGCTATCCTTGGCGGGGGACATGATGTCGACCACCCTGCCCTGTCAAGGGCGGGCGGATCGCGGCGGCGGCCTTATCGCCGGAAATTGCGCCAGAGCCAGGCGCCGAGCACGGCGGCGAGCGCTGCCGCGAGGCCGTACCAGGTGACGACATACTGGAGATGATTGTTGGGCAGATCGACGATCGTCACCCCGCCGACCGGAAGCCCGCCTTCGTTGGGCGTGTCGTCGGCATCGACGAAGACGCCGAGGATGGAGGCGTCGGCCGGCAGGCCGGCGGACGCGGCCATGGCGCGGATGTCCTTCCAGTAGAACAGGTTCTTCCCCGGATCGTTGTCGGGGAGGATCGCAGACGGCTTTTCGACCAGCGGGGCGCGCAGCAGGCCTTCGATCGCGACAGGCCCCTCGACGAGGCTCTGCGGCCGGCGGGCGGGGTCCTTCAGGTCGTAGGGGACGAAGCCGCGGTTGACGAAGACGTAGTCGCCCTGCGGCCGCCGGAGCGGCGTGTAGAGGAAGAAGCCGGAGGCGCCGTTCCAGGTGGCGAAGAAGTGACGCTCGGCGGAATGGACGAAGGTGCCTTCGAGAAGGACCGGGGTGTATTCGAGGCCGGCGACCGCCGGCCCGGACGACAGCACGTCGTCGAGAGGTTTCGGATCGGCATGGATGCGCGCCTCGATCGTGGCGAGCAGTCCCTCCTTCCAGTGCATGCGCTGCACCTGCCAGGTGCCGAGCGCCAGGAGGATGGCCAGGACGACGAGCCCGGCGCCCAGGGCGAGCGCGAGCGACAGCCGGCTGCGGCGCGGTTCTGCCTGGCCGACGCTCATCGCGGGCCGTCCAGCCGGCCCTCGCGGGCCTTGTTGGCATATTGCAGCGTGAGCAGCACGCCCTTGATGAGGCGCAGCGCCGTCAGCGACAGGACCAGCGTCAGCGGCGTCCACAAGAGGAACTGGAGCCACAGCGGCGGCCCGTAGCTGACCTCCATCCAGAGCGCCAGCCCGACCACGACGAAGCCGATGAGGAGGATGACGAAGACGGCCGGGCCGTCGCCGGCGTCGGCGAAGCCGTAGTCGAGACCGCAATTCGAACAGCGGTCGCCGACCGCCAGGAAGCCCCTGAAGAGCCGCCCCTCGCCGCAGCGCGGGCAGCGACCCTTCAGCCCGGCCTGGACCGGATCGACGGGCGGATAGAAGGCGCTGTCCTCGCTCATGTCGCCGGTCCTTTCCCGTGCATGCCAAGGGGGCGGTATAGAGCAACGATCCCGGCGGGTCGACACCGCCCGATGCCGCACGCGGACGCGCAATGCAAAACGGCCGCCTCGCGGCGGCCGTTGCGATTGCAGTCGCGCCGACGAAGGCGTCAGTGAACCTCGGCGATGGTGGCGCCGGCAGACGCCCAGACGTAGATGGCCGCGAAGAGGAAGAGCCATACGACGTCGACGAAGTGCCAGTACCAGGCCGCCGCCTCGAAGCCGAAATGCTGCTTCGGCGTGAAGCCGCCGGCCATGGCGCGGAACAGGCAGACCAGCAGGAAGATGGTTCCGACGAAGACGTGGAAGCCGTGGAAGCCGGTCGCCATGAAGAAGGTGGCGCCATAGATCGAGTCGCTGAACGCGAAGGGCGCGTGCATGTATTCGTAGACCTGCACGAAGGAGAACAGCACGCCGAGCGCGACCGTCAGCACGAGACCCCAGACGAGGCCCTTGCGGTCGTCGTGCAGCAGCGCGTGATGCGCCCAGGTGACCGTCGTGCCCGAGAGCAGCAGGATGATGGTGTTGTAGAGCGGCAGGTGGAAGGGGTCGAGGACCTCGATGCCCGCGGGCGGCCACTGGCCGCCGGTGTAGTCGCTGCGCAGGACCTGCGACGCCTCGCCGGGGAAGAGCGCGGCGTCGAAGAAGGCCCAGAACCAGGCGACGAAGAACATCACCTCCGAGGCGATGAACATGATCATGCCGTAGCGCAGATGCAGCGACACCACGCGGGTGTGATGGCCCTCGTTGCCTTCCTTGATCGTGTCCGACCACCAGGCGTACATCGTGTAGAGCACGATCGCGAGGCCGATCACGAAGATCCAGTAGTTGGCGGCCGAGAAGTCGAGGCCGAAGAGGTGGAGCGAACCGCTCTTCATCGCCTGCATCCAGGCGACGCCGCCGAGCGCCATGACGAGCGCGCCGACGGAAGCGAGGAACGGCCAGGGGCTCGGGTCGATGATGTGGTAGTCGTGTTGCGGTTTGGCGTGCGCGTCAGCCATTTCAGCCCCCAAAGTTGCTGGTCGAGGTCCCGGTACCGACGGGGAGGCTTCCCTTGACGGAGACGGACTCGGCCGGCTCCTCGTCGATGCCGAAGAAGGTATAGGACAAAGTGATGGTCGTCATGTGCCGCAGTTCGGGCACCTCGTCGATGGCGGGGTCGACGAAGAAGACGACCGGCATCTCGAGCGTCTCGCCCGGCTTCAGCTCGGTGTCGGTGAAGCAGAAGCACTGGACCTTGTTGAAATAGGCCCCGGCCATCGCCGGCGAGACGTTGAAGCTGGCGCGGCCGCGGGTCGGCCGGTCGAAGGGGTTCGTCGCGCGGTAGCTGACCTGGACGGTCTCGCCCATCTTCATCGTCACCGAGCGCTGATCGGGCCGGAAGTCCCAGGGCAGGCCCGAGGCGACGTTGGCGTCGAAGCGGACCGTCACCGGCCGGTCGATCACCGTGTCCGAATACTGCTCGACGCGCTGCGTGGTGCCGCCGTAGCCGGTGACCTGGCAGAACAGCTGGTAGAGCGGAACGGCGGCATAGGCCATGCCGATCATGCCGAGGAAGGTCGCGGCGCAGGCGCCCGCGACGACGGTGTTCGAGCGGGTCTTGCGGGTGGGATTCGCGGGGTCGACGTCGTTGCTCATCGCACGCCTCACAATGGCCGGCTCAGGATCGCCGGACCGAACTTCGCGATCGTGGCGACGTAGAAGATCACCACGAGCAACGCCAGCCCGATGGCGATCGCCACGTTGCGCGACCGGCGGGCCTTCTTCTGGGCAGGCGTGAGCCTGATGCCATCCTCATCCTTGTCCATCGCCATCATCCCGCGAGAGCCCGGCCGATGACCGTGTCGACCAGATAGACCGCGAAGATCGCGAAAAGATAGAGGATGGAATAGGCAAAGAGCGCCTTCGCAGGCTTCATCTCGAGGTCGTCGTCGCGCATGCGCAGGACCTTGAGCGCGTACCAGACGAAACCGAGGCCGAGCACCGCGGCACAGGCGCCGTAGCCGGTGCTGGCATAGCCGAGCAGCGCGGGAAGCACGCCGACCGGAGCGATCACGACGGAATAGGCGAAGATCTGGCGGCGGGTGGAGGCGAGGCCGGCCACGTTGGGCATCATGGGGACGCCGGCGCGGCCGTAGTCGGCCGCCTTGAACAAAGCGAGCGCCCAGAAATGCGGCGGGGTCCACAGGAAGATGATGGCGAAGAGGATGACGCTCTCCAGGCTCACGGAGCCGGTCGCGGCAGCCCAGCCGATCATCGGCGGGAAGGCGCCGGCGGCGCCGCCGATGACGATGTTCTGCGGCGTCCAGCGCTTCAGCCACATGGTGTAGA
>Ga0208243_1000411_pt1 | contig 24937 bp, 25 predicted proteins | sample Subbio2Aug_QV12A_FD_184826 | JGI IMG/M metagenome (GOLD analysis project Ga0208243, IMG submission 184826) | Serpentinite rock and fluid subsurface biosphere microbial communities from McLaughlin Reserve, California, USA - CR12Aug_QV12A (SPAdes) | ecosystem: Environmental > Terrestrial > Deep... | reverse complement strand
CCGCCTCATGGCCGGCTGGTCCGTGGCCGGTAGTCGCTGGAGCCCCAGTGGCGGATACGGGCGGCGGTCCGCCTCGGGGCGGGCGCATAATGCCGTGCGAGCGCCGACAGTGCCGCCCTCAGCATCACCTTGGCAGACCGTACGGGCCAGTCGCGCTCGAGTTCGACCGTCTCCAGACCCTTCAGGAAACAGCAGACGTCGACCAGCAGTCCCGCGAGTTCGGGGCCGACCGCCTCGATGGCGCGGTCGACGCGGAGGCGGGCGGCCAGCGCCGCATCCGACAGGTCCGCGGCGCTGCCGCCCGGTCCTCCGGCACCGCCTCCGCCGAGCGACCCCCAGTTGACGCCGAGGCGCGGCATGAGCTGGCCTCGCGCGTGGTCGGCCCGGAACCGCTCTCCGGCCCGGACCATCTCGTCGTCGAGGAAGCACTTCCCGGACCGGTCCTTCAGGCGGGCGAGCTTGGCCAGCGGCGATTCGGACAGGTTCAGCGCCACCGTCTGCGGTCCCTCCGCAGTCTCCACGGTCGCGGTGCCGACCTCGCCGTGCTGGAGGAGGAAGGGCCGCTCCGCCTCCCTGATGCGGGCATAGGTCGCCCGGCCCGTCTCGGTCAACCGCAGCCTGCCGTCGCCCACGGGCTCGGTGCAGCCCGCCCTGGCCAGCGTTTCCAGCGCCACGGCCTCCACCGAGATCGTGCCGAGCCGCTCCGAACGGAGGCGGACCCGCCCGCGCAGCGCCGCCTCCTCGACATGGGCATCGCCCCCCGCGAGGAAGCGCAGGATCCGAAGCCGCACCTTGTCGGCCGCCCGTCTCATCAGCGGTGCTCCCGGCCGCGGAGCGCTGCGCCGACGACGCGCTCGGTCAGGGCGACGATGGCGTCGAAGTCCGGGTCGTCGCGCATGTCCTCGACGAGGTGGCAGGCATGCACCACCGTGGTGCGGTCCCGGGCAAATCCCCGCCCCACCTCCGTCATTGACAGACTCATGACGACATGTGCCACGTACATGGCGATCTGGCGGACGCGGGTGACGCCGGTGGTCGTGCGACCCGGCTGGCGCAGTTCGCGGCCGCTGACGTTGAACAGCGCGGCGGTGATGTCCGTGACGCTGTCGCACACGAACACCGCTTTCTCGGCCGCCCGGCACGATTGCGCTGCGGGCCGGCTGCGCCTCTCCCGCGCCATGCCGGAAGGCGGCGGGGCGGCGGGCCTTTGGTGGATCTGGCTGGCGTTTGGCGATGTCACGGAACATTTCCCCCTGGTGATAGGAATATGTTCCTCTTATAGCCCGAGGTCGGAAAGGTGTGAACAAAATTGCGGCCCGGCGAGCGGCACCTTTCTTCCATGTGCCTGATTACACTCGGCATCTTCCCGCACGGCGGAAATTTCCGCGCGATTTCTTTCCACACCCCCGCGGACCGCGGCGATCATGCCTCCTCCCTTTCGAGCACCGGAGGACAGCGTGACGACATTTGCAGAAGAGGCGAGGAATCATCGCATGCGCAAGGCGATGGAGGCGCGCGATGCGGCGGCCCGTGCCGCGTTCTTCCTCATGACGGGCATCGAGATCGCGGCAGCGCTGGCGCTGCAGGGCGAGGCGAGGGAGACCGTGAGGATGCGGCTGGAGCGGCTGATCGAGCGCGAGCGGCTGCGCGGCGCGGCGCGGCACTGGAGCTACGACCTCAACCGGCACATTGCGCTCAAACAGGCGCTCGACCAGTTCGGCTGCCGCGAGCAGCTGGCGCCCGGCGGCCAGCCGGCAGCCGCCGGGCGCTCATGCCCCGGCGGAGAACCGCGCATGGCAGAACACGCCCGGACAGGCGGCAAACGGAAATGCGGCGGAACCGTGCGGCGCCGCCGTCATGTCCGGAACGAAGCGTCGGGTCAGGTCAGCGCGCCGACTTGCGCTTGCGGCCGAGGCCCATCTTCTTCGCCAGCTGCGAGCGGGCGGCCGCGTAGTTCGGCGCGACCATCGGGTAGCTCGCGTCGAGGCCCCACTTCTCGCGATACTGGTCCGGCGTGAGGCCGTAATGGGTCATCAGGTGGCGCTTCAGCGACTTGAACTTCTTGCCGTCCTCGAGACAGATGATGAAGTCGTCATGGACCGACTTCTTCGGGCTGACTGCAGGCTTCGGCTTCTCGGCCGGCGCCATCTCGGTGGTCGTGCCGACCCGGCCGAGCGCGGCATGGATGTCGGCGATGAGGTTCGGCAGTTCGGAAACGGGAACGGGGTTGTTGCTGACATAGGCGGCAACAACGTCGGCGGTCAGCTCGATGAGCATGTTGCCTTGAGTGACGTTCGACTCGGATATATCCATTGTGGTCAGGCCCCAGTGAGTTGGCTAGAGGAATGAGTTCGGCGTTCTAAGCACCGCTGCGTTTGGGAACCGCGAATACGTCGCTGCACGACTCGCCATCCATTCCGATAAATGAACCCGCATAGTCTTCAAGTCAATTCTGTTTGCGGGAAATTACAAAAAAATAATGTACCAAATCGGTTAAGTGATCAGTAAGCCCTGTCATCTGCAACCGTCGCGAGACAAGCCTAGCATCTGAAAATATTACCGGAGCGATTTGTCCCGTGATCACTGCGCCATCTGGTCCGGCCACATCAGGTTCAGTCGTCTTTGTCTGCTGCTCTCGGCGGCATCTCGTCGTGGACTGATCCTTCCCACAGCGGATAGCCGGCTGCATAGGCGGCCTTCGCCAGGAGATGAGCCGAAATCGGGGCCGTGAGAAGGAAGAAGACGACGCCTGCGAGGGCACGCGAGGCGATGCCGGCGTCGTCGGTGTAGACGGCCACGGCGATCAGCATGACGCAGGCGCCGAGCGTCCCGGCCTTCGATGCGGCGTGCATGCGGGTGTAGAATTCCGGCAGCCGCAGCAGGCCGACGGATGCAACCAGAGCGAAAGCGGCCCCGATGACGATCAGGATACCTGTCAGGTAGTTGGTGATCACGTGCATCAAAGCTTCACCTCCGGATTGCTTGGCGCGGTCTCTCCCTCGGCGGCGTTCTTCTCGCGATCGCCGCCGCGGCTGAGCACGAAGCGGGCGAACGCCACGGTCGCGAGGAACCCGACGAGGCCGAGCGCGATCGCCACGTCGATGTAGAGCGTGATGCCTGTGCGGATGCCGATCACGGCGATGAAGCCGAGCGCGACGGCCACCAGCATGTCGAGCGCCACGATCCGGTCGGGCAGCGTGGGCCCGCGCACGACGCGATAGACGGTCACCAGGAAGGAGATGCAGAGCAGTCCGAGCGCGATGGTCACCGCGCCGGCGAGGAAGGTTTCGCTGCCGCTCACCGGAAAGCCTCCATGATCTTGCGCTCGAAGCCGGTGGCGATGTCCATGCGCGCCTGATCGGGGTCGGAGCAGTCGAGCGCGTGGATGTAGAGGAAGCGCCTGTCCTCGGAGACGTCGACCGACAGCGTCCCGGGCGTCAGGGTTATCAGGTTGGCGAGGAGGGTGATCTCGAAGTCGCGGTCGACCTTCAGCGGATAGGCGAAGATGCCGGGCTTCAGCTTCATGTCGGGCGTGACGACGAGCATGGCGACGCGCCAGGACGACAGGATGAGTTCGTAGACGAAGAGGATCGCCAGCGACAGAACGCGGCGGGCGCGGGCGAAATAGCCCAGCGATCCAACTTGCTCGCGGATCAGGTAGAGGGCGCCGGCGCCGAGCGCGAAGCCGAACAGGAAGTTGACGAAGGTGGCCGATCCGGTCACCACCATCCAGGCCAGCGCAAGCAGGATATTGGCGAGATAGAGCGTCATGATCCACCTTGCGCTGAAAACACCGAGCCGATGTAGGATGCCGGGTCGGCCAGCCCCGCCGCCGCCGTTTCGGCGATGCGCAGGAACGGCTCGGGCCAGAGGCCGATCCACAGTGCCGGCACGAGGAGCGCGAGCACGGTGCCGTAGCCGGCAACCGGATCGATCCGGCGCGTGTCGGGCCGAGACGCCGAGACCTGCTCGGGGCGCCAGAAGGACAGGGCGAAGACGCGACCGAGCACCACGGTGGTGAGCACGCTCGAGACCAGGATCGCGCCGGTCAGCCACCAGGCCTCGCCCGCGATGGCGGCCTTCACCAGCACGACCTTCGGCCAGAGCCCAGACAGCGGCGGCAGACCGGCGGCGGAAAGCATCAGGGCGAGCATCATGGCGGCCAGCAGCGGGTGCGACCGGTAGAGCCCCCCCAGTTCGTGCAGCGAGAAACTGCCGCCCGCCTCGCGCATCAGGCCGGCCACGAGGTAGAGCGCCGTCATGATCAGGATCGAGTGGATGGCGTAGAGCACGGTGCCCGTGAGCGCCAGCGGCGAGCCGATCGCCAGTCCCGCCAGCATGGTGCCGATGCCCGAGATGACGACGAAGCCGATTGTGCGCCTGATGTCGGTCTGCGCCAGCGCACCCAGCACGCCGAGGAGCATTGTCAGGACGGCCACCACGGCGATCGCGTCGGCCAGCACCGCACGCTCCACCGGGAACAGCGTCGTGAAGGTGCGCAGCAGCGCATAGACACCGACCTTGGTGAGCAGCCCGCCGAACATCGCGGACGTGACGATCCGCGGCGTGTGGTACGACGCCGGCAGCCAGAAGTTCAGCGGGAAGGCGGCCGCCTTCATGCCGAATGCGAGCAGGTAGAGCGTGGCGATCGTCATCAGCGGCCCGCTCGCGCGAAGACCCTCGGCCTTGCGCGCGATGTCGGCCATGTTGAGCGTGCCGAAGACGCCGTAGAGATAGCCGGTCGTGATCAGGAAGACCGTCGTCGCGATCAGGTTGAGCACGGCATACTTCACCGCTCCGTCGATCTGGCGCCGCTCGGAGCCCAGGATCAGCAGGCCGAAGGACGAGATCACGAAGACCTCGAACCAGACGTAGAGGTTGAAGATGTCGCCGGTCAGGAAGGCGCCGTTCACGCCGGCGATCATCAGCAGCAGGAACGGATAGAAGCCGTAGCGCCGCCCGGTGGCGTCGATGTCGCGGAGCGCGAAGACGGCGGCCGCCGTGGTGACGAAGGTGGCGGCGGTGGCGAAGGCCGCGCCCAGCATGTCGGCCTGGAAGGTGATGCCGTAGGGCGGCAGCCAGCGGCCCATCGTCATCACCTGCGTGCCCTCGCCCATCACACGCCACAGCAGAACGAGGCAGGCGGCGAGAGCCGCGGCGAGCACGCCGAAGGCGAGCGCGCCATGCAGGCGCGTGCGGTGGCGCACCATCAGGAGCAGCGCGCCGCCCAGGATCGGCAGCGCCACCGGCGCGATCACCGCCCAGTCAATGAGGCTCGTCGCGCCCTGGACGAAGGCGGCGCTGGTGTCCACCGGCACGGAGGTTTCGGCTGCCATGTCTGCCTCAGTATCCCAGCGGCGGAAGGCCTTCGCCCTTGGGCTCGGCGATGCGCATCTCGTCGGTGTCGTCGGTGCCGAGTTCCTGATAGGCGCGGTAGGCCAGCACCAGCAGGAAGGCGAAGAAGGAGAAGGAGATCACGATGGCGGTCAGGATCAGCGCCTGGGGCAGCGGATTGGCCGTCACCGCGTCGAGCACCGTCTTTCCTTCGGCGATGATCGGCGGCACCTCCCGCAGCACGCGGCCCGCCGTGAAGATCGTCAGGTTCACGGCATTGCCGAAGATGGCGATGCCGAGCAGCACGCGGATGATGTGCTTGGACAGCATCAGGTAGATGGCGACGGCATAGAAGAGACCGACGATCCCGGTGAGAGCGGTTTCCATCAGCTTTCCTCCCGCTCCTCGAGGGCGAGCGCGATCGAGGTGATCGCGCCGACGACGACGAAGTAGACGCCGATGTCGAAGACCATGACCGAGGACAGGTCGAGCGTGACGCCGGGAAGGTAGACCTTGGTCCAGAGTCCCGTCAGGAAGGGCACGCCCATCGCCAGCGACAGGAGGCCCGACGCCCCCGACAGGAAGAGGCCGAAGCCCGAGATCGCCATCGGATGGAAGTACATCGCCCGGCGAACGGCGGTCACGCCGCAGGCGATGCCGTAGATGGCGAAGGCCGAGGCGGCGATCAGGCCGCCGATGAAGCCGCCGCCCGGTTCGTTGTGGCCGCGCAGCAGCACGAACACCGAAAACAGCACCATCAGGCTGGCGAGGTAGGGCGCGGCAGTTCGGAAGATGACGGTCTGCATGTCAGTTCGTCGCCTCCGACGGCTTCGGGGACCGGGGGACCCGTATCCGGATCAGCGCGAGGATGGCGAGGCCGGTGATCATCACCACCGCGATCTCGCCCAGCGTGTCGAGGCCTCGGAAATCGACGATGATGACGTTCACGATGTTGCGTCCGTGCGCGATGACGTAGGAATAGGTGCTGAAGAACTCCGACAGCGTCGCGTCGAACGGGACCTGCGTCACCTTCAGCAGGAGCAGCGCCAGGCCGAGGCCGCAGGCACCGGCGATCGCCATGTCCATCAGCTTCTCGCCCGTCGGTCGGTGGTCGCTCGGATGCAGACGCAGCCGCGTCATCACCAGCGCCAGGATCACGACCGAGAGCGTCTCCACCATGAACTGCGTGAAGGAGAGATCGGGCGCGCCGAGCAGCAGGAACATGAGCGCCACCGCAAAGCCCTGGATGCCCAGCGACACGATCGCCGTCAGCCGGTCGGCCGCGTACACCACCGCGCCGAGGCCGATGGCGGCGATGGCCAGCACCGTCCACTCGTAGAAGGTCAGGTCGGGCGCCGGCGGCATCGCCGGCAGTTCGTCGAAAACCAGCATCGGCACCCAGACCGCGATCCCGATCATGACGAAGGTCACGACCATGTAGACCTCGAGGCGGCCGTTCTGGATGACGCCCGTCACCGCGTTGGCCAGCCGGATCAGGCCGCGGATCGCCTGGTCGAAGCCCCTGTCGGGTCCCCAGCCGATGGCTGCGAGCACGCCGGCCATCGCCTCGCGGGCGCGATCGGCGGAGAGGTAGATCGCGACCCCGAGCGCGATGGTGACGAGCGAAAGCAGCAGCGCCAGGCTCGCATGCGGGATCACCGAGATGGTGATCGCCACCGGCGCGCCGGCCACGGCCGCCGCCATCGGCTCGGACACGTAGTGGTGCGAGACGCCGGAGAAGACCGCCGCCGCGCAGCCGGCGACGGCGAGAGTCAGCGGTCCGAGCCAGAGCAGCACCGGCCCCTCATGTGCGTGTCTGGGCGTGTCGACGGCCGCGCCGAGGAAGGGCTTCAGCGCCACCACGAAGCCGATCACCAGCATCAGCGCGTTGCCGACGATGGCGACGACGGTGAAGAGGCCGTTCCAGCCGCCCGCGAAGTTCAGCGCCGCATAGATCTCCTCCTTGGCGAGGAAGCCGAAGAAGGGCGGCAGGCCGCCCATGGACAGCGCGGCGAGCAGCGCGGCGGCGAAGGTGATCGGCATCGCCCCGCGCAGTCCGCCGAGGCGGCGCACGTCGCGGGTGCCCGCCTCGTGGTCGATCAGGCCGGCTACCATGAACAGCGCGCCCTTGAACATCGAATGCGCGACGAGATAGAGCACCGCCGCCTCGATCGCGATCTCGGAGCCCAGGCCGGTCAGCATCACCAGCAGGCCGAGCGAGGCGACGGTCGTATAGGCCAGCATCAGCTTGAGATCGGTCTGGCGGATGGCGAGCAGCGTGCCGACGATGAGCGTCGTGCCGCCGAAGACCGGCAGGATCGTCTCCCACCACGTGGTGTCGCCCAGCACCGGGTTCAGCCGCATGAGCAGGTAGACGCCGGCCTTCACCATGGTGGCCGAGTGAAGGTAGGCCGAGACGGGCGTCGGCGCCTCCATGGCGTTGGGCAGCCAGAAGTGGAACGGGAACTGCGCCGATTTGGTGAAGGCGCCGCCGAGCACCAGCACCAGCGCCAGGAGGTAGAAGGGCGCGGCGCGCAGCGCGTCCCCCGTCGAAAGCAGGCCGGACAGCGTCCCCTGCCCCGTCGCCGCCCAGATCACCAGCAGTCCGGCCAGCAGCGACAGGCCGCCGAGCCCCGTCACCACCAGCGCCTGGATCGCCGCGCGCCGCGAGGCCTCGCGGGAATGGTCGAAGCCGATCAGCAGGAAGGACGTGATCGAGGTCAGTTCCCAGAACACGAACAGCATCATGAAGGAGTCCGACAGGACCAGGCCCTGCATGGCGCCCATGAACATCAGGATGAAGGAGAAGAACCGGCCCTGCTGCTCGTGTCCCTTCAGATAGCCGCCGGCATAGAGAACGATCAGCGTGCCGATGCCGGAGATCAGGAGCGCGAAGGTCAGCGACAAACCGTCGATGAACCAGGCAAAATCGACGCCGAGGCTCGGGATCCACGAAAATCCGCCCGTCACCGTCCTGCCGTCGGCGACGTCGCCGAGATAAGCGAAGAAATGTACGAACAGGAACAGCGGCGCGAGCGCCAGCACCCAGGCGGCATTGTGCTTGAGGACGCGGGTCAGCCCGGGGGCAATCGCGGCGGCCAGGAACGGCAGGATCAGCGCAAGAAATGTAACCGACTGCGATCCGTCCGCCATCCAGAAGTCCCGTCCCCGCCATTGCTTGGGTCACGCCGCGCGTGCCGGGGGACAGATAGCGTCTCGGTCTGTGGCCCGCAAGCAAATGCCGCAACGTCGCGACATTTGTGCCCAGCGAGCCTTGCCGGGACATGCCGCCCGGAACTGGCCCGCGCGCCTCCCGTCCGGGTGGCGGACGCCCGGGATCGGTGCAGACGAGGACCGCCCCGCCTGCTCGGCTTTCAGTGCGGGACGATGTACTTGCCGTAGACCCAGCCGGTGGCGAAATTGCCGTTCTGTGCCGGGTCGTGCCACACCTCGCACCAGCGATGGCGCACGGCCTGCGCCTTCTTCCAGCCGGGCTGGCCCGCGACGTCGTCGAGGTCGAGCCCGCCGGTGCAGCGCCCGGTCATCTGCAGCACCGTACCGTTCGGATAGGCAGCCTGGATCTGCGAGGTGCTGGCCGGATACTTGCGCACGTTGAGCACGTCGCCCCAGGCGACGTTGGCGACTTCCCAGGCGTGGAAGACGGAGGCCTGCCCACTGGCGGCGAGGCCGGCGGCCATGGCGAGGGCGGCGAAGGCGGAAGCGAGGCGAAGCTGCGGTTTCATGACGTGTCTCTCCCAAAGCATTTGAACCGGCCCCGAGAATGACATAGCTCACGTGAACTGCCGCCGTCCGCCCCGTTCATTCCCCGTTCAAGAAAATTCCGTCCAGGCAAGCCCACTCGAGCAAGCGACGTCCCCATGGCCAAGATGACATCCTTTCCCGCGATTCCCGCTCCTCTCGCCCAAAGGCGGCCTGCGGGCGACACGCACCACGGCGTGACGCGGGCCGACGACTACGCCTGGCTCAGGGCGGACAACTGGCAGGACGTGTTTCGCGATCCCACGGTCCTCGACCCGGCGATCCGGGCGCATCTGGAAGCGGAGAACGCCTACCAGCAGGCGATGCTCGCCGATCTCGAACCGCTGCGGAAGCTGCTGTTTTCTGAGATGAAGGGGCGCATCAAGGAAGACGATTCGTCGGTCCCCATGAAGGACGGCCCCTTTGCCTACGGCTCGTCCTACGTGATCGGCGGCGAACAGCCGCGCTACTTCCGCACGCCGCGCGACGGCGGCGCCGAGGAGATCCTGCTCGACGGCGACGCCGAGGCTGAGGGCAAGGCCTATTTCCGGCTCGGCGGCACCGACCATTCCAGCGACCATGCCCGTCTGCTCTGGGCCTATGACGACAAGGGCTCGGAATTCTACACCCTCAAGGTGCGCGACATCGCTTCGGGAACGGACCTGCCCGACGTCGTGTCCGACACCGGCGGCGGCGGGGTCTGGACGGCTGGCAATGACGGCTTCTTCTATACCCATGTCGACGCCAACCACCGGCCCTCGAAGATCCTCTACCACGCGCTCGGCGACGACGCGGCCAGCGACCGCCTGGTCTACGAGGAGACCGATCCCGGCTTCTTCATGAGCGTCGGCGGCACCCGCACCAACGACTGGATCCTGATCTCGATCAACGACCACGAGACCTCCGAGTACCGGGTGATCCCGGCCGCCGACCCGTCCGCCGAACCTTTCGTCGTGCGGCCGCGCGAACTGGGCGTCCAGTACGACCTCGAGGAAGGCGGCGACGTCTTCTTCATTCTCACCAATCTCGACGGCGCCAAGGACTTCAAGGTGATGACCGCGCCGGCTGCCGATCCGCGGCCGGAGAACTGGACCGACCTCGTGCCGCACGAGCCGGGTCGTCTGATCCTGGCGGTGATGGCCTTTCGCGACCACCTGGTCCGGCTGGAGCGCCGCGACGGCCTGCCGCGCATCGTGGTGCGCGAACGCGCCACCGGCGAGGAGCACGCCATCTTCTTCGACGAGGAGGCCTATTCGCTGGGGCTGATCGGCTCGCTCGAATACGACACCAGCGTCATCCGCTTCAGCTATTCCTCGATGACCACTCCCTCGCAGGTCTACGACTACGACATGGCGACGCGCGGGCGCACGCTCCTCAAGACGCAGGAGGTCCCGTCCGGCCACGACGCCGACCACTACGTGACGCGCCGTCTGATGGCGCCCTCGCATGACGGCGAACTGGTGCCGGTCTCTCTGCTCTACCACCGCGACACGCCGCTCGACGGCACCGCGCCGTGCCTGCTCTACGGTTACGGCTCGTACGGCATCGCCGTCCCCGCCGCCTTCAACACAAACATCCTGTCGCTCGCCGACCGCGGCCTCGTCTACGCGATCGCCCATGTCCGCGGCGGCAAGGACAAGGGCTTTTCCTGGTACGAGGACGGCAAGCGCGCGCGCAAGATGAACACATTCCTCGATTTCATCGCGGTCGCCCGCCACCTCGTCGCCGAGGGCTTCACCGCGCACGACCGCATCGTGGCGCAGGGCGGCTCGGCCGGCGGCATGCTGATGGGCGCCGTCGCCAACATGGCGCCCGAGGCCTTCGGCGCGATCGTCGCGGAAGTGCCCTTCGTCGACGTGCTGACGACGATGCTCGACGAGACCCTGCCGCTCACCCCGCCGGAATGGCCCGAATGGGGCAACCCGATCGCATCGGCCGCCGACTACGCCACCATCGCCGCCTATTCGCCTTACGACAATGTCGGCGCGAAGGACTACCCGCCGATCCTCGCCGTCTCGGGCCTGACCGACCCGCGCGTCACCTACTGGGAGCCCGCCAAATGGGTGGCGAAACTGCGCGCGCTGAAGACCGGCGACAGCCCGGTCCTCTTCCGCATCAACATGGAGGCCGGCCATGCCGGCGCGTCGGGCCGCTTCTCGCGTCTGGAAGAGATCGCCTACACCTACGCCTTCGCGCTGAAGGTGGCGGGGAAGGCGGAGGTTCCGCCGGTGAACTGAACGGGTGGCGATGGCGGCCTGATCCGCGACCCTGCGACGATGCCGCCGTTCGATGACCGCTCCGCGTATGAGCGGTCCGCGTTTGCTCGTTCTGACAGATTGGCAACTGCGACATCGACCACACGTCATCCTCGGGCTTGTCCCGAGGATCTGTCGACACTGGAACTCTGGGCATCTCCGGTATTCCAGCGTTCCGGGCAGACCCTGCGGAGCCTCCAACCGGGGGTAGATCCTCGGGACAAGCCCGAGGATGACGGCGTCACGCCGCAGTGACGGTCCGCCTTTCGCGATCCGCGGCATAGGCCAACGCGGCGCGAATGTCTTCACGCGTCAGTTCCGGATAATCGGCTAGGATCTCCTCACCGGACATCCCCACGGCGAGCCAACCCAGAATATCGGCGACCGCGATGCGCCCGCGAATGCAAGCACGCCCTCCCCGCTTTCCGGGCTCCTGGGTGATGATGGATCGGTAATCGGTCTCCATCATGAAAATCTACCACAATGGAACCCCGGGGTGCGAATGCCCTTTCGAGAAGGGTCGGCAAGTGCCCTCGGGCGCTCGTTTTCTCCCCGCCTCCGCAGAGACCTCAAGTCCACCGACAGTCCGTACCTTCTCCTACCGTGCCGGATACCCGTTCGCATGCCCGGGAATGGCCTTCAGATAGGCTGCGATCGCAGCGCGGTCCTCGGCGGGCAGCATCGCCATGTTCTTCTGCACCTCGACCATCGAGCCGCCGACCGTGTCGAAGTCAGGCGTGAAGCCGCTCTCGAGGTAGTAGGCGATCTCGGAGGCCGACCAGGACAGGCCCTCGGGCGTGATATTGGGCACGATGCCCTCGCCTTCCGCCGCCGCCGCGCCGGCCAGCCATTCGCCGGTCTTGAGCCCGCCCGAGACGTCGCGAGGGGTATGGCACTCGCCGCAATGGCCGGGTCCCTCCACGAGATACTGGCCGAGCAGCACCTCCGCCGACGCCCCTTCGAACGAAAGAACCGGCGCCGGGTCGAGGTTGACCAGCTTCCACAGGCCGATGCCGCGGCGGATGTTGAAGGGAAAGCCGAGCCGGGTCGGCTCCGCCTTCCCCTCGACCGCCGGCAGGGTCTTCAGGAAGGCGAAGAGGTCGGCCACGTCGTTCGGCATCATCCGGGCGTAGGACGTATAGGGGAAGGCCGGATAATAATGCCGGCCGTCGGGCGAGACGCCGCGCTGCATGGCATTGGCGAAGTCTCCGATGTCCCATGCCCCGATGCCGTCGGTCGGATGCGGGGAGATGTTGGGCGCGACGAAGGTGCCGAAGTCCGTCTTCAGCTGCAGCCCGCCCGCGAGCGCGAGGCCCGCGTCGCCCTCCGCGCCCGGAGCCGCGTGGCAGGAGGTGCAGCCGCCTGCCCAGAAGACACGCTCGCCTTCGGCGGCGTCGCCCGGCGGGAAGGCAGCGACGTCTTCCGCCGGAAGAGCCCGGGGCACGGTGAGCCACCAGAAGGCGAGAGCCGACGCGCCGGCAAGTACGGCTGCAGCGATGGCCAGCTTGCCGGCGAGTCTCATGCGTGGCCGTCCTCAGCCCTTCTTGGCGCGATAGACTTCGTGGCAGGAGCCGCAATTGCCGCCGATCGTGCCGAGCGCGGCACCGAGCTTGGCCTGGTCGGCCGGCGGGTTTGCGGCGAGCGAAGCGACGTCCGCCTTCATCTTGTCGACGCGCGCCTGGAAATCGGCCATGTTCTCCCAGATCGCCGGAAGAGCTTCGGTGCCTTCGCCCGAGCCGGCGGGGAAGAGTGCCGCCACGTCGAACTTCGCCGCGTTGGCATTGAGCGCCTCGAGCGCGGCCGCGACGGCAGCGGCGTCGAAGGGCTTCTCGCCCTTGGCCATCGGCGCCAGCTGGCCGAGCGATCCGCCGAACGACTTCATCAGCGCCTCGCGGTCCTCGACCGGGCCGGCGATCGACGCCGTCACGGCGAGACCGAGTGCCGCGGCGGCGAATACGAACTTCTTCATCATGTCCTCCGGATGCCTTGCTTGGACAGGTGCCTTGCTGGGTTGGCCGAACCTGCGGGACGGACAATGGCAAACTTCGCGTTCACACGCGTTCACGCTCGCGTGAGGGAGGCCGCGTCGCCTGTGACACACCGTCAACGAAAGACGCCCCGACGATGGTCGGGGCGCCGGACGACCTCCGTCGGAGGCGTGCGCGATCAGGAGGCCTTCTCGAAGCACTCCAGGACATAGTCCCAGTTGATCAGGTTATCGACGAAGGCCTCGAGATATTTCGGCCGGGCATTGCGGTAGTCGATGTAGTAGGAGTGCTCCCACACGTCGACGCCGAGGATCGGGGTCGCGCCGTGCACCAGCGGGTTCTCGCCGTTCGGGGTCTTGGAGATCTCCAGCTTGCCGTTCTTGACCGAGAGCCAGGCCCAGCCCGAACCGAACTGCGTCGTGCCGGCGGCGATGAAGTCGGCCTTGAACTTGTCGTAGCCGCCGAGGTCCGCATCGACCGCCTTCTGCAGCGCGCCCGGCAGGGCCTTGCCGCCGCCGCCCTTCTTCATCCACTTCCAGAAATGGATGTGGTTGTAGTGCTGACCCGCATTGTTGAAGAGACCGGCGTTCTTGCCGTAGGACTGCTTGACGATCTCCTCCAGCGACAGCCCGTCCATGCCGGCTTCGGCGGCCAGCTTGTTGCCGTTGTCGACATAGGCCTTGTGGTGCTTGTCGTGGTGATACTCGAGCGTCTCCTTCGACATGAAGGGCTGGAGCGCTTCGTAGTCGTAGGGAAGTTCGGGAAGTTCGAAAGCCATCGTGGATCTCCTTTGGGAGGCTGCGGGTCGGGTGAAGGGGTCGGTGTCCATATAGGACAGACGGTCGCGCGAATCGAGACGCCGCGCGCGCCGGAGCCGAAATCGGGTTCAGGCGGAGCGACCGTGCGCCCAGTCCCAGTAGAGCGCGCGCGCCTTCTTGGCGACGGGGCCGGGCTGCAGCGTCCTGTCCTCGATCTGGAGAACGGGAACGACCTTGGAATGGTTGCCGGTCGAGAAGATCTCGTCGGCGCCGAGGAAGTCGCCGACCGTCAGGCTCTTCTCCACGACCGCCTGGCCGGCCTCGCGCAGCAGGCCGATGGTACGGGACCGGGTGATGCCCGACAGGAAGGTCCCGTTGGCCACCGGCGTGAAGGCGACGCCGTCCTTCACCATGAAGATGTTGGACGAGCCCGTCTCGGCGACGTTGCCCAGCATGTCGAGCACGAGCGCGTTGTCGAAGCCGCGCGACCGCGCCTCGAGGATCGCCCGGCCGTTGTTGGGGTAGAGGCAGCCGGCCTTGGCGTTGGTCGGCATGGTCTCGATGGTCGGGCGGCGGAACGGCGATACCGTCACCGAGAAGCCCGTCGGCGCGATCATCGGCGATTCGTAGAGGCACAGGCAGAACCGCGTCGAGGCCGGGTCCGCCGGCACGCCCATGTAGCCGCCATGCTCGGCCCAGTACATGGGGCGGATGTAGACGGCGATGTTGCCGTCGAACCTCTTCAGCCCGTCCATCGTCAGGCCGACGATCTCCTCCGGGGTCATCGTCGGCTGCAGGCCGAGCGCCAGGGCCGAGGCGTTGACGCGGGCGGCGTGCAGGTCGAGGTCGGGGGCGACGTTCTCGAACCAGCGCGCGCCGTCGAAGACGCTCGATCCGAGCCACATCACGTGGCTGCGCGGGCCGACCAGCGCCACGTTGCCCTCGTGCCAGTCCCCGTCGACATAGGTCCAGGTGAGGGATTGTGCTTTCGTGTCGACCGCCATGGTGCTTCCGCCTCTCTTTGCGGCCTATGGATAGCGGCTCGTCCCCATGCGTCAATTGTCCATGCCGCGATTTTCTTGCGCCAGAGCGGTGCTTGACCGGCGCCATTCGATCGGATCAAGTCTCGGGATCACCGACGGAACCTCGCATGCGCCACTCCGCCTACGTCTTCGATGCCTACGGCACGCTGTTCGACGTGCACGCGGCCGTGCGCCGCCATGCCGAGGCGATCGGCCCGGACGGGCAGCTGCTGTCGGAGATCTGGCGCGCCAAGCAGCTCGAATATTCCTGGGTGCGCACACTCATGGGATCCTACCGGGATTTCTGGCAGCTCACCCAGGAGGCGCTCGACTTCGCCTTTTCCCGGGTGCCGTCGGCCGACAGGTCGCAGCGGCAGAACCTGCTCGACGCCTACTGGCGTCTCGACTGCTATCCGGAAGTGCCGGCCGTGCTGAAGGCGCTGAAGGCGGACGGCGCGCGCCTCGCCATCCTCTCCAACGGCTCGCCGGCCATGCTGGAAGCCGCCGTGAAGTCGGCCGGGCTCGACCTCGTGCTCGACCACGTCTTCTCGGTCGACGACGTCCGGAAGTTCAAGACCGATCCCTCCGTTTACGACATCGTGACCACCGCGTTACGCGTCTATCCGCAGGCGGTCTCCTTCCAGTCGTCGAACCGCTGGGACGTTGCGGGCGCTGCGAAATTCGGCTTCCGCACGGTCTGGATCAACCGGTCCGGCCAGCCGGACGAGTATCTCGACCACCCCCCTTCGGTGATCCTGCCGTCGCTCGGAGGCTTGCCGAACCTCGGCTGATCGGGGATACCGCAGGCATGGCCGCGATGCGGCGGAAACCGGGCAACCGTTTGACCGTACGCGCGTTGTGCGGCTTCCAAGAGGGTGACTGATATCCATGACCGGACGTTCGACTACCACCGGCGGCGTTTCGCGGCGCTTCCTGCTGACGGCAGGCGCGCTCGGTGCGACGCAACTGGCGCTTTCCGCCTGCACCACCTCGCGTCCGATGCCGCAGCTGCCGCAACTGCCGCGATTCGGCGAGGAGATGGGCGGCGGCTTCGACCATGCCGAGATCTACGCCGCCCGCAGCGACGGCGGCTTCCTCGTGCCGGCCGTGCCCTACGACCGCATCCCCTCGCGCTTCCTGCGCCAGTATGTCTCCGACCCGACCGGCGAGGCGCCGGGGACCGTCGTGGTCGACACGTCGAAGCACTATCTCTACCTCGTCCAGCCGGGCGGCCAGGCGATCCGCTACGGCGTCGGCCTCGGCCGCGCCGGCTTCGAATGGTCGGGACGCGCCGTCATCCAGTGGAAGCGCGCCTGGCCGACCTGGACGCCGCCGGACGAGATGATCGCCCGCCAGCCCGAACTCGCCAAGTACAGCGCCGACAATGGCGGCATGCGCCCCGGGCTCGACAACCCGCTCGGCGCCCGCGCCCTCTACATCTTCAAGGACAATGTCGACACCCTCTACCGCGTCCACGGTTCGCCCGAATGGTGGTCGATCGGCAAGTCGGTCTCGTCCGGCTGCGTGCGCATGATCAACCAGGACGTCATGGACCTGTTCAACCGGGTGCCGAACAAGACGCCGATCCTGGTGCGGTAGGCGGTCGCCGCCAAGCGGATTCGGTGGCCAGTGCGGCGGTTCCGACAGTACGGGTGATCTGGGGGTTCTACTGTTGGAACTTTTCCCAACGGACCGATGATGGTAAGTTCCAACAGTTCGGATGAAATCCGGGCACAACTGTTGGAACCGTCGTGGACTTCGTCGAACTCGCCGCCGACCAGAGCCGGGAAACCATCAACACACGTCAGCGCTACCGGGCGTGGCGCAGTGCGGTCGAGCGCGAGCGCGGCTTTCGCGGGTCGATGGTGTGGGAGACGTCGAAGGGCCAGGACTACCTGTTTCGGGCCTACTATGCCGACGACGGCAAGCGCCGGCAGAAATCGCTCGGCCGACGCTCACCGGAGACCGAGATTCTCAAGCAGACGTTCGACAACGAGCGCGCCGCCGCGATCGCCAGCCGCAAGCGGCTCGACGAGACGCTCGCCCGGCAGGCAGCGGTCAATCGCGCGCTCGGCCTGGGCCGCGTTCCCCTGATCGCCGCCCGCATCCTGCGGCTGCTCGACCAGCGCGGCTTCCTCGGCAAGGGCCTTCGGGTGGTCGGCACCAACGCGCTCTACGCCTACGAGGCCGCAGCCGGCGTGTTCCTCGATCCCGGGATCACGGCTACCGGCGACCTCGACCTTTTGTTCGACGCGCGCCGTCGCCTGAACCTCGTCGGCGATCCGGCGCTCTCGCAGGACGGCCTCGTCGATCTCCTGCGACGTGCCGATCGATCCTTCCGCAAGAGCCGGCAGGGCTTTCGCGCCGAAAACGACGAAGGCTATCTCGTCGACCTGATCACGCCGCTGCGCCGCCCGCCCTGGGCCCTGCCCTCCGCGGCGAGCGGCCCCGAAGCGCTCGAAGCAGCCGAGATCGAAGGCCTGTCCTGGCTCGAGAACGCGCCGGCCTTCGATCAGGTGGCGCTCGACGAGCGCGGGGCTCCCGTGCGCCTCGTCACGGTCGACCCGCGGGTCTTTGCGATCCACAAGCACTGGATCGCGAATCGTCCCGACCGCGACCCCCTGAAACGCCGCCGCGACGCCGAGCAAGCGAGAACGGTCGCCGCCCTGACCCGGCGCTATCTCGGCCACCTGCCGTTCGAGGCGCCGGAACTGATGATGATGCCGCGCACCGTGGTCGAGGAGGCGATGGCAGCGCTTGCCGGATAGAGGCTGCCTCCGGCGGCCGGGCGGCCGGCGGCTTCTCTGCCGGCCGTCACTTCATACAGGGCCGGCGTCCCGCATACCCTCACCGCTTCAAGCTCCCCAAAATCCCCCGCACCAGCGCCCGGCCGAGCGAGGTGCCCACCGACCGCACCACCGACTTGACCGCCGCTTCCGCCACGGTCTGGCGGTTCGAGGTCCGCGGCCGCGGGGCCGACGACTTGCTGCGCGTGCCGCTCGAACCCGATCCGCTGGAACCCGTCCGGCCCGACCCGCCCGAGCGCCGCTGCCGGTACTCCTCCTCGAAGTCCGCGTCGCGGCGGCTCTTGCCGTCGAAGTCGGGCAGCGTCCAGCGGTCGCCCTCGCGGTCCGCGTCGCGACCGCCGCTCTGGCGCCTGTCGGCGTCGCGGTCCTCCTCGCCTCCTTCGCCGCCCCACGGCCCGCGCGGCCGGTCGCCCGCATCATCGCCCCACGGCCCGCGCGAGCGCCCGCCGTCTTCGCGCTCGGCGGCATCGGCCGCCTCGGCCCCGCGCCTCTGCAGGATCTCGAAGGCCGATTCGCGGTCGACGGTCCTGTCGTACTGGCCCGCCACCGGGCTCATCGCCTGGATCTGCGCGCGCTCCGCATCGGTGATCGGCCCGAGCCGCGACGCGGGCGGACGGATCAGCGTGCGCTGGACGACGGACGGCACGCCCTTGGCCTCCAGCGTCGAGACCAGCGCCTCGCCGACGCCGAGCTGGGTGATGGCGGTGGCGCAGTCGAAGTCGGGATTGGCGCGGAAGGTCTCGGCCGAGGCCTTCACCGCCTTCTGCTCGCGCGGGGTGTAGGCGCGCAGCGCGTGCTGGATGCGGTTGCCGAGCTGCGCCAGCACCGTGTCGGGCACGTCGAGCGGGTTCTGCGTGACGAAGTAGACGCCGACACCCTTGGAGCGGATCAGCCGCACCACCTGCTCCACCCGGTCGACCAGGATCTTCGGCGCCTCGTCGAACAAAAGATGCGCCTCGTCGAAGAAGAAGACGAGCTTCGGCCGGTCCGGATCGCCCACCTCCGGCAGCGCCTCGAACAGTTCCGACATCAGCCAGAGCAGGAAGGTCGCGTAGAGCCGCGGGTTCATCATCAGCCGGTCGGCGGCGAGCACGCCGATGGCGCCGCGCCCGTCGCGCGTGGTGCGCATCAGGTCGGCGATCTGGAGCGCCGGCTCGCCGAAGAAGTTCGCCCCGCCCTGCTGTTCCAGGATGAGCAGCGACCGCTGGATGGCGCCGACCGACGTCTTCGAGACGTTGCCGTAGAGCTTGGAGATGTCCGCCGCCCGGTCGGCGACATGCGCCAGCATCGCCTGCAGGTCCTTCAGGTCGAGCAGCAGCAGGCCGTCCTCGTCGGCAATGCGGAAGGCGATGTTGAGCACGCCCTCCTGCGCCTCGGTCAGGTTCATCAGCCGCGCGAGAAGCAGCGGCCCCATCTCCGACACCGTCGCGCGGATCGGATGGCCCTTCTCGCCGAACAGGTCCCAGAAGATCACCGGGAACTCCTGGAAGTCGTAGGGATCGAGCTTCACCTGCGCCGCGCGCTTGACCAGAAAATCCTTCGGTTCGCCGATCGCCGCGATGCCCGACAGGTCGCCCTTCACGTCGGCGCAGAACACCGGCACGCCGGCATTGGAAAAGGCCTCGGCCAGCACCTGCAGCGTCACCGTCTTGCCGGTACCGGTCGCCCCGGTCACCAGCCCGTGCCGGTTGCCGTATTTCAAGAGCAGCGTCTCGGGTTTCTGGTAGGCATCGTCGGGCGTGCGGCTCGCGCCGAGAAACAGGCTTTCGTCGCTCATCTGGCGCTCCCCTCCGTTGCCCCGCCCGCGGCGGGTCTTTCCCGTCAGGTATAATGGCACCGATGCCGCCCCACAACGGCGCGGCGGACGAGGGCGGCGTGCCCGCCCGTTGCGGGGCGCCCGCAGGATCGAAATCCGCTCTCGCATATTCCCTGCCCGTGCAGCCCCCACGGTCCTCATCCTGAGGCGCGAGCCCGCACGACGCTGGATTTGCCAACCCGACATCGGCGGGCGAGCCTCGAAGGACGCACCACGCGACAGCAGGCGGAAGGTTCGCGCGTCCTTCGAGGCTCGCTTCGCGAGCGCCTCAGGATGAGGACCGTTGCTGGGAGGCCGCCTCCATTGTCGTCCGCCCCATCTCCGCCCCGGAAACGGAAACGGCAGTGGAAGTGGCAGTGGAAGTGGCAGTGGAGGGAGCGCCCTCACACCGGCCGTGCACGATCCCTGCAAACGTCGCCGTTGCAGTCGCCACCCGCCCAGCCTAATCCGGCCGGCGGGAAGCGCGAGGAGAGGAACGACGATGCCGGCAGGTGTGGCGCAGATGCTTCGGGTGCGGTGCGATGCACGTGGCGGCACCACCGCTTTGTTGCGACGCCCGCCTTTGCCCTCTACTCTCCACGGCGAGCGGTCCATCCACGGCCGCGCGGATGCGGATACACGATGACACCTGATCTCCTGAACCAGGCGGATTTCCCGCCGGTCGACGCGGCGCTCTGGCGCGACATGGCGGCAAAGGCCCTGCGCGGCGCCGATTTCGAGACCACGCTGGTCTCGCGCACCGACGACGGCATCCGCGTCGAGCCGCTGCATGCCCGCTCGCAGGAGCCGCAGCCGATCTCGCGGGTGGAGAAGCACGCTGCCTGGCGCATCCTGCAGCGCGTCGACGATCCCGATCCGGCACGCGCCCGCGCGCAGGCGCTGGAGGACGTGAAGAACGGCGCCGACGGGCTGTCGATCGTCTTCGAGGGCGCGCCCAACGCCTTCGGCTACGGCCTGCCCGCCACCCAGGAGGCGCTGGCCGCGACGCTCGACGACGTGCCGCTCGGCCGGCTCGACCTGCGCGTCGACACCCACCCGACGAGCCGCATCACCGCCGAATGGCTGGTCGCCTATCTCGCCGCCCGCCGGGCCGATCCCGCCCGCATGCATCTCTCGTTCGGCATCGATCCGTCGGCGATCTTCGCCGGCACCGGGCGCATGCGGATGTCGATCGAGGCGCTGAAGGCCTCGCTGCCGCAGTCGCTCGCCCATTTCTTCGCGCTCGGCGTGCCGGGCGTGCTGCTCGAGGCCGACGGCCGTGTCTGCCACAATGCCGGTGCCACCGAGGCGCAGGAACTCGCCTTCATGCTGTCGTCCGCGCTGTCGCACCTGCGCATGTTCGAGGCGGCGCGCCAGCCGCTGGTCTATGCGGCGCCGCATATCGGCTTCGCAACCGCCGCCAGCCAGGACCAGTTCGTCACCATCGCCAAGCTGCGCGCGCTGCGGCGGCTGTGGTCGCGCGTGCAGGAGGTCTGCTCGGTCGAGCCGTCGCTGGCCATGATCCATGCAGAGACCTCGTGGCGGATGATGACGCGGCGCGATCCCGAGACCAACATCCTGCGCTCCACCATCGCGGTCTTTTCGGCCGCCGTCGGCGGGGCGGATTCGATCTCGGTGCTGCCGCACACGCTGACCCACGGCCTGCCGGACGATTTCGCCCGCCGCGTCGCCCGCAACATGCAGCTGGTGCTGTCGCGAGAGGCCAATGTCGGCTTCGTCAACGACCCTGCCGCCGGCGCCGGCGGCATCGCCCACCTCACCGAGGCGCTGTGCGAAGCCGCCTGGGAGGAGTTCAAGACCATCGAGCAGGAGGGCGGCATCCTCGAAAGCCTCGCCGCCGGCCGCTATCAGGCACGCGTGGTCGCAGCCCGCGACGCGCGGGTCGCGCGCTACCGCGCCGGCGAGCGCCGCATCGTCGGCACCACCATCTTCCCGCTCGCGCAGGAGCGGCCCGTCGCCACCCTTCCCGCCGAGACGCGCGCGGGACCGAAGGAGGGCGGCGCCTTCTGCGAGAAGCTCGCCGCCATCCGCATCGACGAGAGCCTGGGAGAGCCGGCATGATCCCCGATTTCGCCGCCATCGACTGGTCGAAGCCCGCGCGCGGCACGTCGAGCCGCGACGACCTGTGGGAAACGCCGGAAGGCATCGCCATCAAGCGCGTCTACGGCGAGGCCGACGTCGAGGGCCTGCCCTTCCTCGACACGGTGCCGGGTGCCGCCCCTTTCCTGCGCGGTCCCTACCCCACCATGTACGTCCAGCAGCCCTGGACGATCCGGCAGTATGCCGGCTTCTCGACGGCCGAGGAATCCAACGCCTTCTACCGCCGCAACCTCGCCGCCGGCCAGAAGGGCCTTTCGGTCGCCTTCGACCTCGCCACCCATCGCGGCTATGATTCGGATCATCCGCGCGTGGCGGGCGACGTCGGCATGGCGGGCGTGGCGATCGATTCCATCCTCGACATGCGCCAGCTCTTCGATGGCATCCCGCTCGGCGAGATGACCGTGTCGATGACCATGAACGGCGCCGTGCTGCCGATCATGGCGCTCTACGTCGTGGCGGCGGAGGAACAGGGCGTCGCCCAGAAGGACCTCGCCGGGACCATCCAGAACGACATCCTCAAGGAGTTCATGGTCCGCAACACCTACATCTACCCGCCGAAGCCGTCGATGCGCATCATCTCCGACATCTTCGCCTACACGTCGCGGGAGATGCCGAAGTTCAACTCCATCTCGATTTCCGGCTACCACATCCAGGAGGCCGGGGCGACGGTCGACCTCGAGCTCGCCTACACCATCGCCGACGGCATCGAATATGTCCGCGCCGGCATCGCGGCCGGGCTCGACGTCGACGCCTTCGCGCCGCGCCTCTCCTTCTTCTGGAACGCCGGCATGAACTTCTTCATGGAACTCGCCAAGCAGCGCGCCGGCCGCCTGCTCTGGGCCGCGCTGATGAAGAAGAATTTTTCGCCGAAGTCCGACAAGTCGCTGGCGCTGCGCGCGCATACGCAGACCTCCGGCTGGTCGCTCACCGCGCAGGATCCCTACAACAACATCACCCGCACCATGATCGAGGCGATGGCGGCGACCCAGGGCGGCACGCAGTCGCTGCACACCAACGCCTTCGACGAGGCGCTGGCGCTGCCGACCGACCATTCCGCCCGCATCGCCCGCAACACCCAGATCATCCTGCAGCAGGAATCCGGCACCACGCGCATCATCGACCCCTGGGGCGGCTCGGCCTTCGTCGAGCGGCTGACCCACGACCTCGCCGTGCGCGCGCTCGCCCATATCGAGGAGGTGGAGAGCCTCGGCGGCATGGCGGCCGCCATCGAGAAGGGCATTCCCAAGCTCAGGATCGAGGAGGCCGCCGCCCGCACCCAGGCGCGCATCGACGCCGGGCGCCAGGCCCTGATCGGCGTCAACGCCTTCCAGCCGGAAAGCGAGATCGAGGTCGACGTGCTCAAGGTCGACAACGCCCAGGTGCGGGCGCGGCAGCTCTCCAAGCTGCAGCAGCTCAAGGGCACGCGCGACGTCGCCGCCGTCGAGGGCGCGCTGGCCGCGCTCACGGAGGCGGCGGCCGGCGGCGGGAACCTGCTCGAATTCGCCATCCGCGCCGCCCGCGCCCGGGCCACCGTCGGCGAGATCTCGCTGGCGCTGGAAAAGGTCTTCGGCCGCCACGTCGCCACCGTCCAGACGATCTCGGGCGTCTACCGCGCCGAGGCCGGCGACATTCCCGCCATCCCGCGCGTGCAGGAGAAGGTCGAGGCCTTCCGCCAGAAGACCGGGGCGGCCCCCCGCATCCTCGTCGCCAAGATGGGCCAGGACGGCCACGACCGCGGCCAGAAGGTCATCGCCACGGCCTTCGCCGACCTCGGCTTCGACGTCACCGTCGGCGCCATGTTCCAGACGCCGGAGGAGATCGCGAAGCTCTGCGTCGAGCACGACGTCCACATCGTCGGCGCCTCCTCGCTCGCCGCCGGCCACCTGACCCTGATCCCCGAACTGAAGGAAGCCCTGTCGCGTCTCGGCCGCGAGGACATCATGATCGTCGCCGGCGGCGTCATTCCGCCCGACGATTTCGACGCCGTGCTCGCCGCCGGCGCCACCGCCATCTTCCCGCCCGGCACGGTGATTCCGGAAGCGGCGGAAAAGCTGATCGACGCGCTGCTGGACGGGTGATTTGCGCCTCGGCAGCGTGTGTCGTATTCTCGGCCGCACAGGCGAGGCCACACGCATGACGCTCAACATCCGAAATCCCGAAGCCGACCAGCTCGCACGCATCGACGACACCAGCATCACGGACGCGGTCATCGTCGCGCTGCGCGAGGCGATCCGCGCCCGTGTCGGGGCTGAGGCGCCAGGCGAGGCTATCCATGACCGGCCCGAGAACGAAACGCCGGGCGAGACGGCCAAGCGGCTGCTCGCCAAGCATGGGCTGTCCTTCCAGCCGGGCCGCCAGCCCGTGCCGCAGAGTGTCTACCACGACATGGATCATGACCTGATCGGCGAAAACTGATGTTCGTCGATGCTGCGTGATCATCGCATTGATGGCCGGCGAGGACACGGCGGCCTATGGCCGGGCGATGTCGCATTAGGACGCTTCGACAGAATTCGGCCTGGCCCAGCGTGGCCCCCTTCCGCTTCGCCCCCACTGTGTGGGGCTGGAGGAAGGACGGGAGCGCTGCGGCCTCTTGTCCTCCACCCCACGAAGTGGGGGCGGAGGTGGCGTCGCGAAGCGACGACGGAGGGGGGGACGGCGGCGACCGGAGCGAGGCGGCGGCGCGTGCCTCGTCGCGGACCGGATCGCGGGCGTGGATGGCGAGGCATGGATCCCGGATACGCCGTCCTTCGCTGCGCTCGGACGCCGTTCCGGGATGACGAAGGCGGGGGTGAGGAGGCCGTGCGAAAGCGCAGCCAGTCTCGATGCCCGCGGACATGCCCGCGTCATTCCGGATACGAACCGCGCGAAGCGCGGAGCGGCTGTCCGGAACCCATTCCGTGACGCCGGGGGGGCGTCAGGCTCCTTCCTGCCGACGTCTCGAAATGGCTTCCGGATCCGGACGCCTTCGCTCCGCTCGGCACCTTCGCCCACTGCGTGGGGCTGGAGGAAGGACGGGAGCGCTGCGGCCTCTTGTCCTCCACCCCACGAAGTGGGGGCGGAGGTGGCGTCGCGAAGCGACGACGGAGGGGGGGGCGGCG
>Ga0208243_1000410_pt1 | contig 24955 bp, 16 predicted proteins | sample Subbio2Aug_QV12A_FD_184826 | JGI IMG/M metagenome (GOLD analysis project Ga0208243, IMG submission 184826) | Serpentinite rock and fluid subsurface biosphere microbial communities from McLaughlin Reserve, California, USA - CR12Aug_QV12A (SPAdes) | ecosystem: Environmental > Terrestrial > Deep... | reverse complement strand
GAGCCGCAGTTCGTGCAGCCGCAGGCCGAATCACGGCGTCTCGCCGGGCCGGATGCGCAGCTCTACGCGCCGCGCCGCGGCCAACTCGACGATCACGGGCGCCTGGTTCCGGCCCAGCGGGCGGTCAGCGAGGACGATCAGCTGGAGATTCCGGCGTTCCTGCGCCGCCAGGCCAACTGATCTTCCGGGCGGGCATCGGAGCCCTCGTGACAGACTGAGCGGAGCGGCTGTCGTGCAGCCGTTCCGCTTTTCTTTAAAGCCCTTCGGATTCAAAAGCTTGGCGCCGGAAACTCAACCTGTTTTGGCGTAACAGAAGGTAAGAAACCGTGATTTGGCGACTCCCGACGGCATCTTTATCTTCGCGGCCAATCGAGAGCTTCCGGCGCGTGGGTTTGGGGAAACCGGCAGCTCGCAACCTTGCGAGAAAAGAACCGCAGCCGATCGGCGCAAGCGGTCCTAAACGGGGCGGGATCATGGGGATAGAGTTGCACGACTATCAGACGACCCTCAACTCGCGTGCCACCCTGTCGGGCGTCGGCGTCCATAGCGGCAAGCCGGTCACCCTGCATCTCAATCCCGCGGATGCCGACACCGGCGTCGTCTTCAACTGCAGCGTCGACGGCGAGGACTTCCGCGAGATCCGGGGTCTGGTCTCGGAGATCGGCGGAACCGACCTCTGCACCGTTCTCGGCGACACCGAAGGCGTCCACGTCGCCACCGTCGAGCACCTGATGGCCGCCCTGTTCGCGCTCGGCGTGGACAATGTCAGCATCGACATCGACGGATCCGAGGTGCCGATCCTCGACGGATCGAGTGAGCTCTTCGTCGAGGCGATCGAGCAGGCCGGCCTGCGCCATCTCGGCTCCAAACGCCGCTACATCCGCGTGATCAAGCCGATCCGCATCGAGAAGGGCGGGTCCTGGGCGGAATTCCTGCCCTATACCGGCACGCGCTTCGAGGTCGAGATCGATTTCGAATCACCCTCCATCGGCCGCCAGCTCTATGCCGGCGACATCACCGCGGACGCCTTCAAGCGCGACATCGCGCGGGCCCGCACCTTCGGCTTCATGAAGGACGTCGAGCGGCTGTGGGCGGCGGGTTATGCGCTCGGCTCGTCGCTGGAGAATTCCGTCGTCATCGGCGACGACGACCGGGTGATCAACCTCGAGGGCCTGCGCTTCGAGGACGAGTTCGTCCGCCACAAGACGCTGGACGCCATGGGCGACCTCGCCCTTGCCGGCGCCCGCTTCATCGGCTGCTTCCGTTCCTACCGCGGCGGCCACAAGCTGAACGCGACCGCGCTCCGCCGCCTTCTTTCCGACCGCAGCGCCTTCGAGATCGTCGAGACGACACGTCGCGAGCGCGGCCGCGCAGCCGAACTCATTGCCGTCAACGCTCCCGTCTTCGCGCCCTGGGCGCTCTGAGCCCCGCCCGGCCGAATCGTGCCGGCCTGCGTGCTTCCCGTTCTCCAGCCTTCATTCCGGCTTCTCGCCGCAGGCCGTGCTGCGTCCGAACGCACCCGCTCGGTACGACGGCGCGTCGTCGAATGTGACCGGTCAGGGATGGCCGTGCCACAAAAAAGCGCGAAAGAACCACGATAGCGTTGTTCCCCGGGGACGGGTATGATTTATGGCCACGGGTGCCGGCTTGCGCTCGCGCCAGAGGGAATTGAGCGAACGATGATCTTCAAGCAGACTGCCGGACGGGCACGATCGATACTGCTCGCAGCGCCGATGATGGCGGTGGGCCTGCTGGCCTCCGGCTGCATGGCCGAGAAGGATCTCGACCTCACGAGCTACGTCGAGGACGTCGAACCGGCGGACGTGCTGTACAATCAGGGCCTCGCCAATCTCGAGGCGGGCCGGCTGAAGGAAGCGGTCGCCAAGTTCCAGGCCATCGACCGGCAGCACCCCTACTCGGAGTTCGCGCGCAAGTCGCTCGTGATGACCGCCTTCGCCCAGTACCGCCAGGGCAATTACGAGGACTCGATCGCCAACGCCTCCCGTTTCGTCAACCTCTATCCGTCGCATCCCGACGCCGCCTATGCGCAGTACATCGTCGGCCTCAGCTGGTTCCGCCAGATCCGCGACGTGACCCAGGACCAGAAGGAGGCCCGCCGCACCGTCGAGGCGATGGACGAGGTGATCACCCGCTGGCCCGATTCGCAGTATGTCGAGGATGCCAAGGCCAAGAAGCGCTTCGCGCGCGACCAGCTGGCCGGCAAGGAAATGCAGATCGGCCGCTACTACCTCGAGCGTCGCGAGTACATCGCCGCGGTGAAGCGCTTCCGGTACGTCGTCGAGGTCTATTCCGACACCCGCCACGTCGAGGAAGCGCTGGCCCGGCTGACCGAGACCTATTATGCCATGGGGCTGGTGTCGGAAGCGCAGACGGCGGCTGCCGTGCTCGGCCACAACTATCCGGACAGCCAGTGGTACCGCGACTCCTACAAGCTCCTGCAGACCGGCGGGCTCGAGCCGCGCGAGAACCGGGGCTCTTGGATCTCCAAGGCCGGAGCCCTGCTGGTCGGCAGCTGACCGGCGCGGAACGCGCATGCTCGTCCAACTGTCGATCCGCGATATCGTCCTGATCGAGAAGCTGGACATTGAGTTCGCGCGCGGCCTGTCGGTGCTGACCGGCGAGACGGGCGCCGGCAAGTCGATCCTGCTCGATGCGCTGTCGCTCGCGCTCGGCGGGCGCGGCGATGCCTCCCTGGTGCGGCACGGAGCGAGCCAGGGCCAGGTCACGGCCGTGTTCGACGTCCCGCCCGGCCATCCCGCCCGCCGCCTGATCGCCGACAACGCGATCGAGGACGAGGGCGACATCCTGCTTCGTCGCGTCCAGAACGCCGACGGCCGGTCCCGCGTCTTCGTCAACGACCGGCCGGCGAGCGTGGCGCTGATGCGCGAGATCGGCCGGGCGCTGGTCGAGATTCACGGACAGCACGACGAGCGCGCGCTTGTGGACGCCGACGCGCATCGCGAGGTGCTCGACCAGTTCGGCGGCCATGGTTCCGCCGTCGCCGCCGTGCGCAGGGCTTTCTCGGACTGGCGGCAGGCCGAGCAGGAACTCGCACGGCACCGCGCCCGCGTCGAGGCCGCCGCCCGCGAGGCGGACTATCTGCGCGCTTCCGTGGCGGAGTTGAACAAGCTCGGCCCGCGAGAAGGCGAGGAGACGGACCTCGCCGGCGTGCGCGCCCAGATGATGAAGGCGGAGAAGATCGCGTCCGACATCGGCGAGGCGCAGGAGGTCTTCTCCGGCAACCAGTCGCCGGTGCCGGTGCTGGCGGGCCTCTTGCGGCGGCTCGAGCGCAAGGCGCAGGAAGTGCCGGGCATGCTCGACGACGTGGTGAAGTCGCTCGACGAGGCGCTCCTGTCGCTCGACGCGGCCCAGACGGGCATCGATGCGGCCATGCGCGCCTCCGAATACGATCCGCGCGTGCTGGAGCAGACCGAGGAGCGGCTGTTCGCGCTGCGCGCCGCCGCCCGCAAGCACAACGTGGCGGTCGACGCGCTGCCCGCGCTGCGCGACCGCATGACGGCCGATCTTGCCGATCTCGATGCCGGCGAGGAGCGCCTGGGCGGTCTCGAGAAGGCTGCTCAGGAGACCCGGGCGGCCTATGATTCGGCCGCTGCCTCGCTGTCGGCGCAACGGCGCGAGGCGGCGGCGGCGCTTGCCGGCGCGGTGATGGCCGAACTGCCGGCGCTGAAGCTCGAGCGCGCGGCCTTCCTCGTCGAGATCGCGACCGAGCCGGACGACCGCCGCGAGGAGGGGATCGACCAGATCGAGTTCTGGGTGCGGACCAATCCGGGATCGCGGCCGGGGCCGATGGCGAAGATCGCCTCCGGCGGCGAACTGTCGCGCTTCCTGCTCGCGCTCAAGGTGGCGCTGGCCGACCGCGGCTCGGCGCCGACGCTCGTCTTCGACGAGATCGACACGGGCGTCGGCGGTGCGGTGGCGGATGCCATCGGCGCGCGGCTGGCGCGGCTATCCGAGCGGGTGCAGGTGCTCTCGGTGACGCATGCGCCGCAGGTGGCCGCCCGCGCGGCGACGCACTTCCTGATCTCCAAGTCCGGCGGCACGGACCGGGTGGCCACCGGCGTGGCGCAGCTGCCGCGTCCGGCGCGACAGGAGGAGATCGCCCGGATGCTCGCCGGCGCGACGATCACCGACGAGGCCCGGGCGGCGGCGGGGCGGCTGCTGGCGGAGACGGAGTAGGGGGCGGCGGAGACATTCTTCCGGCTCGTCGCGAGGCTCTGCCGGCGGAGGCCGCCGGACGGGTTCCGATTCGGACCGGCCGTCGGAGCCTGACCTCAGGCCTGCGCAGATGCCGGGACAAGTCCGGGGTGGCAAAGGGGGGCCGCGGGTCTCCAGCCGTTGGCCTCAGCCTGCGCGACGATGCGGCCACCACACGCGCCACGTCATTCCGGGGGCGCGCAGCGGAACCCGGAATCCAGAGTTGCGACGGAGGCGGAAATGCGTGGCGCTCGCGCGCCTCCTTGCGGCGCCGGTGCTCTGGATTCCGGGTTCCGCTGCGCGGCCCCGGAATGACGCCGACGTGGGAGGCCGCTCGCAAGACGCCGGCTGCGCGCCGCCCGGCTGCATCCGGAGGGCGCGTAGCCGGCGCAACTGCGTCGATGACCGCATCTCGGTCCGTGCGATGCCTGCTGCCGGGGCGGAGAAGGAACCTCTCCCGCTGACAGCATCGTCTTTGCTGCCCTCTTGAACCCATCGGCCACCGCTGCACATAGTCCCCCGTTGCCAGACAGTCCGGAATCCCCGCCATGACCCTTTCCGCCAAGCCGGTCGAGACGCTGACGCTCGCGGAGGCCGCCGACGAGGCGAAGCGGCTGGCAGCCGAGGTCGCGCGCCACGACGAACTCTACCACGGCAAGGACGCGCCGGAGATTTCGGACGCCGACTATGACGCGCTGCGGCGGCGGCTGCTTTCGCTCGAGGAGGCCTATCCGGAACTGGCGAGCGAGACCTCGCCGACGCGGACCGTCGGAGCGGCTCCTTCCGGCACTTTCTCCGAGGTGCGGCACGCCAAGCCGATGCTGTCGCTCGACAACGTCTTCTCCGACGCGGACGTGGCCGATTTCGTGGGCTCCGTGCGGCGTTTCCTGTCGCTGCCGGCGGAGGCGGAGCTCGTCTTCACCGCCGAACCGAAGATCGACGGCCTGTCGATGTCGCTGCGCTACGAGAAGGGGCGGCTGGTGACGGCGGCGACGCGGGGCGACGGCACCACGGGCGAGAACGTCACCGCCAACATCCGCACCATCGACGAGATCCCGGACGAGCTGCCGGCCGGCGCCCCCGACGTGATCGAGGTGCGCGGCGAGGTCTACATGCGGCGCGCCGACTTCATGGCGCTGAACGCGCGGATGGCCGAGAACGGCCAGCCGGCCTTCGCCAACCCGCGCAACTCGGCCGCCGGCAGCCTGCGCCAGAAGAACCCGGAGGTGACGAAGTCGCGGCCGCTGAAGTTCTTCGCCTATGCCTGGGGCGAGACGAGCGCGCCGCTGGCGGCGACGCAGTACGACGCGGTGCAGACCTTCCGCGACTGGGGGTTCAGGACGAACGATCTGATGGTGCGCTGCGCCTCCCTGGACGAGATGCTGGCGCACTATCGCGCGATCGAGGCCGGGCGGGCGGCGCTGCCCTATGACATCGACGGCGTGGTCTACAAGGTCGACCGGCTCGACCTGCAGGAGCGGCTCGGCTTCCGATCGCGCTCGCCGCGCTGGGCCACCGCGCACAAGTTTCCGGCCGAGAAGGCGACGACGGTTGTGGAGAAGATCGACATCCAGGTCGGCCGCACCGGGGCGATGACGCCGGTGGCGCGGCTGGCGCCGGTGACGGTCGGCGGCGTCGTCGTCACCAACGCCACGCTGCACAACGAGGACTACATCCGGGGCATCGGCAATTCGGGCGAGCGCATCCGCCCGGAGGGGCACGACATCCGCGAGGGCGACACGGTGATCGTGCAGCGGGCGGGCGACGTGATCCCGCAGATCCTCGACGTGGTGACGGACAAGCCGCGCGGGCCGAAGCCCTATGTCTTTCCGCACGTCTGCCCGGTCTGCGGCAGCCACGCGGTGCGCGAGGAGGGCGAAGCGGTGTGGCGCTGCACCGGCGGGCTGGTGTGTCCGGCGCAGGCGATGGAGCGGCTGCGCCATTTCGTGTCGCGCAACGCCATGGACATCGAGGGGCTCGGCGAGAAGCAGATCGAGTATTTCTTCACCACCGACAAGGACGCGCAGAAGATCGCGACGCCGGCCGACATCTTCACGCTGCGGAGGCGCCAGGAGGCGCTTTCCGACACGCTCGAAGGCTCGCTGCAGCGGCTGGACAAGGTCGAAGGGTTCGGTGAAATCTCGGTGCGCAAGCTCCTTGCGGCCATCGACGAGCGGCGGCAGGTGGCGCTTTCGCGCTTCCTGTTCGCGCTCGGCGTCCGCCATGTCGGCGAGACCAACGCGAAGCGGCTGGCGCGGCATTTCCTGTCCTTCGCCCGGCTTCGCGAGGCGGCCGAGAAGGCGGTGCCGCCGCAGGGCAAGGGCGATCCCGGCAGCGAGGAGTGGCGCGAGATCGTCGGCGTCAACGGCATCGGCGACGTCGTCGCCGGGGCGCTGGTCGATTTTTTCGCCGAGGACCACAACAGGAAGGCCGTCGATGACCTGATCGGCGCCGGCGTGACGCCGCTCGACGAGGAGCCGGCCGGCGCCGTCTCCTCTCCCGTCGCCGGCAAGACCGTCGTCTTCACCGGCGCCCTGGAACGGATGTCGCGCGACGAGGCGAAGGCGATGGCCGAGCGGCTGGGGGCCAAGGTTGCCGGGTCGGTGTCCAGGAAGACCGACCTCGTCGTGGCCGGTCCCGGCGCCGGGTCCAAGCTCAAGCAGGCGACCGACCTCGGCATCGAGGTGATCGACGAGGACGCCTGGTTCGAACGCGTCGGCGGGTGAGGGCGGATACCGGCTTTCACGCCGCCAGACGGCCGCCGGTCGCCGGCGCGGCGGATGGAAGCCGCCCGTCGACAAAAACGGCGTTGCGCGCGGGCGGGCGACTGTGTATGAAGCCGCTCGCGCCTAGGGGTATAGCTCAGTTGGTAGAGCGGCGGTCTCCAAAACCGCAGGTCGCAGGTTCGAGCCCTGCTGCCCCTGCCAGCGGCGCATGTGCCTTTCACACGGCCGTCATCTGCGCATGAGACCGTCCTGCTCGATGCGAACGGTGCGATGCGGCCTCGGATCCGGCGATGGAGCGAGCGGCCGCGAGGGAACAATTTCCACATCCGCACTTGCGTGCCGACGGAATCGGCTTTATGTAGCGCCATCCAGACAAGCGGTGCGTGGAGCCACGATCGGCTTTACGTGCCTTTATTGCATGGGCGGATGATCGCTTCCCGTTTTGTGGTCATTCCTCGTGAAAGGCAGGCTTCCCGCTTCGCGGGACGATCCAGAAGACCCGGTCCACGGGTTCCTGAAAGCAGAGCGGCAGATGGCGTCGAAGACTTCGAATCCCTTCACCTTCCTTCAGCAGGTGCGTCAGGAGACGGCGAAGGTCACGTGGCCGTCGCGCCGCGAGACTCTGATCTCCACCATCATGGTTCTGGCCTTCGCGTTCATCGCCGCGATCTTCTTCTTCGCCGCGGACCAGATCATGGCTCTGGGCGTCGAGCTGATACTCGGCATCGGTCGATAACGCCGGCGACTAAGGAGAGCACCTGACATGACTGCGCGGTGGTACATCGTCCACGCCTATTCGAATTTCGAGAAGAAGGTCGCCGAGGACATCGAGCACCAGGCCAAGCGCAAGGGCCTCTCGGACCAGATCGAGCAGATCGTGGTCCCGACCGAGAAGGTCGTCGAGATCCGGCGCGGCCGGAAGGTCGATTCCGAGCGCAAGTTCTTCCCGGGCTACGTGCTCGTGCGGGCGAACCTTTCCGACGCGGTCTTCTCGCTGATCAAGAACACGCCGAAGGTCACCGGGTTCCTGGGCGATTCGCGTCCGGTGCCGATCACGGACGCCGAGGCCGACCGCATCCTGCACCAGGTGCAGGAGGGCGTGGAGCGGCCGAAGCCGTCGATCACCTTCGAGATCGGCGAGCAGGTCCGCGTTTCCGACGGTCCGTTCGCCTCGTTCAACGGTTTCGTCCAGGAAGTGGACGAGGAGCGGTCGCGCCTCAAGGTCGAGGTCTCGATCTTCGGCCGGGCCGTCCCGGTCGACCTGGAGTTCGGTCAGGTCGAGAAGGGCTGACCGGAACGATCCCGCCCGGCTGCGGCCGGCGGGGGAAGCGGAGCCCGCGGCTCCGTGTCGAATGGGTGGAAGGGAGAAGGGGCTGAAGCCGGCCCCGGACCCGCACCACCCGACTGCAACCGCCGGATGAGACCGGCACAACAAGGGCAGAAGAGAAATGGCTAAGAAGATCGTGGGCCAGCTCAAGCTCCAGGTCAAAGCGGGTTCGGCGACGCCGTCGCCCCCGATCGGCCCGGCGCTCGGTCAGCGCGGCATCAACATCATGGAGTTCTGCAAGGCGTTCAACGCGCAGACCCAGGACATGGAGAAGGGTCAGCCGACCCCGGTGGTCATCACCTACTACCAGGACAAGTCGTTCACCTTCGTCATGAAGACGCCGCCGGTGAGCTACTTCCTCAAGAGGGCCGCCAGCCTGCAGTCCGGCTCGAAGGAGCCCGGCAAGGTCAAGGCGGGCGAGATCTCCCGCGACAAGATCCGCGAGATCGCCGAGAAGAAGATGAAGGACCTGAACGCCAACGACGTGGACGCAGCGATGCGCATGATCGAAGGCTCCGCCCGTTCGATGGGCCTCGAGGTGGTGGGGTAAGATCATGGCCAAGAAGATCGCCAAGCGCGTCGCCAAGTCCCGCGAGGGCGTCGACGTCAACAAGGCCTACGACCTCGCCGAAGCCGTGAAGATGCTCAAGGAGCGCGCCACGGCCAAGTTCGACGAGACGATCGAGGTCGCGATGAACCTCGGCGTGGACCCCCGTCACGCCGACCAGATGGTCCGCGGCGTCGTCAACCTGCCGAACGGCACCGGCCGTACCGTGCGCGTGGCCGTCTTCGCCCGCGGCGCCAAGGCAGAGGAAGCGACGAAGGCCGGCGCCGACATCGTGGGCGCCGAGGACCTGGTCGACATCGTGCAGAAGGGCGAGATCAACTTCGACCGCTGCATCGCGACCCCGGACATGATGCCGCTCGTCGGACGCCTGGGCAAGGTGCTCGGCCCGCGCGGCATGATGCCGAACCCCAAGGTCGGCACCGTGACGATGGACGTCGCCGCGGCCGTCAAGGCCTCCAAGGGCGGCGCCGTCGAGTTCCGCGTCGAGAAGGCCGGCATCATCCATGGCGGCGTCGGCAAGGCCTCGTTCGATGTCGACAAGCTGGTCGAGAACGTCCGTGCCTTCGCCGATGCGGTGGTCAAGGCCAAGCCGGCGGGCGCCAAGGGCAACTACGTCAAGCGCGTGGCCCTGTCGTCGACCATGGGCCCCGGGCTGAAGATCGATCCGGCGACGCTCACCGTCGCGTCCTGACGGGTCGAGGGAGGCGGTACGGCCTCCGGCAAAGCGAATTCCGGGCCTACGGGCCCGGATCCGTGGGTGGGAAACCTCCCGCGTTCCTGTCCGAGATTGCAGGCGGCCCGGTTCGTCCGGTCCTTAATCCGATCGGGTCTGCATGAGACGGGGTCGAGCCGACGAAGGAGCGAACGCGTCGCTTCCGAGAAGGTTTCGAACCGTGTGTGCCTTTTGTCAGCGCGCTCCTTCGGGCCCCGGTCCGGCGGGCGAGGCGAAAGGGGACAGGATCCTCGAGCGCCGCTCGGGCGATCCTCCAGGGATCGTCCCGGCCGGCAAAAGGCAACCCGGCAGTTCCTCCCCCGGAGGGACCGCCAACTGGAGATAGGCAGTGGACAGAGCGGAAAAACGCGAACTCGTCACGGACCTGAACGGAGTCTTCCAGACTTCCGGCTCGGTGGTCGTGGCCCACTATGCCGGCATCACCGTTGCGCAAATGAACGATCTTCGCACGAAGATGCGCGCAGCCGGCGGTACCGTCAAAGTCGCGAAGAACCGTCTCGCCAAAATCGCTCTTCAGGGCACGCCGTCAGAGGCGATCCAGGGCCTGTTCACCGGACAGACCCTGATCGCCTATGCGGAAGATCCGGTCGTCGCGCCGAAGATCACATCCGAATTCGCCAAGGGGAATGACAAGCTGATCATTCTCGGTGGCGCGATGGGTGAGACCTCGCTCGACCTCGAAGGCGTGAAGACGCTGGCGACGCTCCCGTCGCTCGACGAGCTTCGCGCCAAGCTGGTGGGGATGATCTCCACGCCGGCCAGCCGGATCGCCCAGGTCGTCAACGCGCCGGCAGCGCAGCTTGCCCGCGTGTTCGGCGCCTATGCCCGGAAGGACGAGGCGGCATGAGGCCGGTCCTCGGACATACCAACACACGTTCGAACACATTCTCACTGAAGGAACACAACAATGGCTGATCTCGCCAAGATCGTAGACGACCTCTCCAGCCTCACCGTCCTCGAGGCGGCGGAGCTGTCGAAGATGCTCGAAGAGAAGTGGGGCGTCTCCGCCGCCGCTCCGGTGGCCGTGGCCGCTGCCGGCGGTGGCGCCGCCGCTGCCGCTCCCGTCGAGGAGAAGACCGAATTCGACGTCGTGCTCGTCGAAGCCGGCGCGCAGAAGATCAACGTCATCAAGGAAGTCCGCGCCATCACCGGCCTGGGCCTCAAGGAAGCCAAGGATCTGGTCGAAGGCGCGCCGAAGCCCGTCAAGGAAGCCGTGTCCAAGGCCGACGCCGACAAGTTCAAGGCCCAGCTGGAAGCAGCCGGCGCCAAGGTCGAGCTGAAGTAAGCTTCTGCGTGAAGGCGGACGGGGTCGTCCCGTCCGCCGACCCCGCCCGAGGGGACCGGTCTTCGGGATGCGTCCGGGAACCCATTTCCTGATGGCCGGGAACGGCCTTCCGGAAACGGGTTTTCACCTGTTCTGACTACCGCCGCGCTTCGAAGCGGCGGCGAACGACAAGCCAGTATGGCAGCAAGGAGCGACGATGGCCCAGACCCACACGTTCAACGGTCGCAGGCGCGTACGCAAGTTCTTCGGAAAGATTCCGGAAGTTGCGGAAATGCCGAACCTCATCGAGGTTCAGAAAGCATCCTATGATCAGTTCCTGATGGTGGAGGAGCCGGAGGGCGGGCGGCCGGACGAGGGGTTGCAGGCCGTCTTCAAGTCCGTGTTTCCGATCTCCGACTTCTCGGGCGCCTCGATGCTGGAGTTCGTCAAGTACGAGTTCGAGCATCCGAAGTTCGACGTCGACGAGTGCCGCCAGCGCGACCTGACCTACGCCGCTCCGCTGAAGGTGACGCTGCGCCTGATCGTGTTCGACATCGACGAGGACACGGGTGCGAAGTCGATCAAGGACATCAAGGAGCAGGACGTCTACATGGGCGACATGCCGCTCATGACCATGAACGGCACCTTCATCGTCAACGGCACCGAGCGCGTCATCGTCTCGCAGATGCACCGGTCGCCCGGCGTGTTCTTCGACCACGACAAGGGCAAGTCGCATTCGTCGGGCAAGCTCCTGTTCGCCGCGCGCGTCATCCCCTATCGCGGCTCGTGGCTCGACATCGAGTTCGATTCCAAGGACGTCGTGCATGCGCGCATCGACCGCCGGCGCAAGATCCCGGTGTCGTCGCTGCTCATGGCGCTCGGCATGGATGGCGAGGAGATCCTTTCGACCTTCTACAACAAGCTCGCCTTCGAGCGCGACGGCGAGGGCTGGCGGCTGCCGTTCTCCGTGGACCGGTTCCGCGGCCGCAAGGCCGTGACCGAACTCGTCAACGCCGACACCGGCGAGGTCGTGGTGGAGGCCGGCAAGAAGATCACCGCGCGCCAGGCGCGGCAGCTCGCCGAGAAGGGCCTGAAGTTCATCCGCGCCACCGAGGACGACGTGTACGGCAGCTACCTGGCCGAAGACGTCGTCAATCCGGAGACCGGCGAGATCTTCCTCGAGGCCGGCGACGAGATCGACGAGAAGACGCTGAAGGTGCTGCTCGACGCGGGCCAGGACGAGATCCAGGTGCTCGACATCGACCACGTCAACATCGGCGCCTACATCCGCAACACGCTCGCGGTCGACAAGAACGAGAGCCGCCAGGACGCCCTGTTCGACATCTACCGCGTGATGCGCCCCGGCGAGCCGCCGACGCTCGAGACCGCTGAAGCGATGTTCAACTCGCTGTTCTTCGATTCGGAGCGCTACGACCTTTCGGCCGTCGGCCGAGTCAAGATGAACATGCGCCTCGAGCTCGACTGCCCGGACACCGTGCGCGTGCTGCGCAAGGAGGACATCCTGGCGGTGGTCCGCACCCTGGTCGAGCTGCGGGACGGCAAGGGCGAGATCGACGACATCGACAATCTCGGCAACCGCCGCGTCCGCTCGGTCGGCGAACTGATGGAGAACCAGTACCGCGTCGGCCTGCTGCGCATGGAGCGCGCGATCAAGGAGCGCATGTCGTCGATCGAGATCGACACGGTGATGCCGCAGGACCTGATCAACGCCAAGCCGGCGGCCGCGGCCGTGCGCGAGTTCTTCGGATCCTCGCAGCTGTCGCAGTTCATGGACCAGACCAACCCGCTGTCGGAGATCACCCACAAGCGCCGCCTGTCGGCGCTCGGACCCGGCGGCCTGACCCGTGAGCGCGCCGGCTTCGAGGTGCGCGACGTGCACGTGACCCATTACGGCCGGATCTGCCCGATCGAGACGCCGGAAGGCCCGAACATCGGTCTGATCAACTCGCTCGCCACCTTCGCCCGGGTGAACAAGTACGGCTTCATCGAAAGCCCGTACCGCAAGATCATCGACGGCAAGGTGAGCCAGGAGGTCGTCTATCTCTCGGCGATGGAGGAGGCCAAGCACTACGTCGCGCAGGCCAACGCCATCCTCGACGAGGAGGGCAGCTTCACGGAGGAATTCGTCATCTGCCGCCATGCCGGCGAGGTGATGATGACGCCGCGCGAGAACGTCGACCTGATGGACGTGTCGCCCAAGCAGATGGTGTCGGTGGCCGCCGCGCTGATCCCGTTCCTCGAGAACGACGACGCCAACCGCGCGCTGATGGGATCGAACATGCAGCGCCAGGCGGTGCCGCTGGTTCGCGCCGAGGCGCCGTTCGTGGGCACCGGCATGGAGCCGATCGTGGCGCGCGATTCGGGTGCGGCGATCGCCGCGCGCCGGACCGGCATCGTCGACCAGGTGGACGCGACCCGTATCGTCATCCGCGCGACCGAGGATCTCGATCCCGGCAAGTCGGGCGTCGACATCTACCGGCTGATGAAGTTCCAGCGCTCGAACCAGAACACCTGCATCAACCAGCGTCCGCTGGTGCGCGTGGGCGACCGGATCGAGAAGGGCGACATCATCGCGGACGGTCCGTCGACGGATCTCGGCGATCTGGCGCTCGGCCGCAACGTGCTCGTCGCGTTCATGCCGTGGAACGGCTACAACTACGAGGACTCCATCCTGCTTTCCGAGCGGATCGTGTCGGACGACGTCTTCACCTCGATCCACATCGAGGAGTTCGAGGTCGCGGCACGCGACACCAAGCTCGGACCGGAGGAGATCACGCGCGACATTCCGAACGTGTCGGAAGAGGCGCTGAAGAACCTCGACGAGGCGGGCATCGTCTACATCGGCGCGGAAGTGCAGCCGGGCGACATTCTCGTCGGCAAGATCACGCCGAAGGGCGAGAGCCCGATGACGCCCGAAGAGAAGCTTCTGCGCGCCATCTTCGGCGAGAAGGCATCGGACGTGCGCGACACCTCCATGCGCATGCCGCCCGGGACCTTCGGCACCGTCGTCGAGGTGCGCGTCTTCAACCGCCACGGCGTGGAGAAGGACGAGCGCGCGATGCAGATCGAGCGCGAGGAGATCGAGCGTCTCGCCAAGGACCGCGACGACGAGCAGGCGATCCTCGATCGCAACGTCTATTCGCGCCTGGTCGACATGCTGAACGGCAAGGAGGCGATCGCCGGCCCGAAGGGGTTCAAGAAGGGGTCCAGCCTCTCGAAGGCGGTGCTCGACGACTATCCGCGGTCGCAGTGGTGGCAGTTCGCGCTGGAGGACGAGAAGCTCCAGGGCGAACTCGAGGCGCTGCGCGCGCAGTACGACGACTCCAAGAAGGCGCTCGAGCAGCGCTTCATGGACAAGGTCGAGAAGGTGCAGCGCGGCGACGAGATGCCCCCCGGCGTCATGAAGATGGTCAAGGTCTTCGTGGCGGTGAAGCGCAAGATCCAGCCGGGCGACAAGATGGCCGGCCGGCACGGCAACAAGGGTGTCGTGTCGCGGATCGTGCCGGTGGAGGACATGCCGTTCCTGGAAGACGGGACGCATGCCGACATCGTGCTCAATCCGCTCGGCGTGCCGTCGCGCATGAACGTGGGCCAGATCCTCGAGACCCATCTGGGATGGGCCTGCGCGGGCATGGGCCGCAAGATCGGCGACCTGCTGGAGGCCTATCGCGGGGGCGGCGACATCAAGCCGCTGCGCGCGACGCTCGAGGAACTGATCCCCGACAACGACCGCAACGAGCCGGTGCGGCGCTACGACGACGAGAGCGTCGTGCGTCTCGCCGACCAGATGAAGCGCGGCGTCTCGATCGCCACGCCGGTCTTCGACGGCGCCAACGAGGCCAACATCAACGCGATGCTGGAGCAGGCCGGCCTGCACACCAGCGGACAGTCGGTGCTGTACGACGGGCGCACGGGCGAGCCGTTCGACCGCAAGGTGACGATGGGCTACATCTACATGCTCAAGCTGCACCACCTGGTCGACGACAAGATCCACGCCCGTTCGATCGGACCCTACTCGCTCGTCACCCAGCAGCCGCTGGGCGGCAAGGCGCAGTTCGGCGGCCAGCGCTTCGGCGAGATGGAGGTCTGGGCGCTCGAAGCCTACGGTGCGGCCTACACGCTGCAGGAGATGCTGACGGTCAAGTCGGACGACGTGGCCGGACGCACCAAGGTGTACGAGGCGATCGTGCGCGGCGACGACACGTTCGAAGCCGGTATTCCCGAGAGCTTCAACGTTCTCGTCAAGGAAATGCGCTCGCTTGGTCTCAGCGTCGAGCTCGAGAACAGCCGGTTCGAGGACGTCCAGGCGCGACTGCCCGACGCCGCGGAGTAACCGCTCCCGGTGCGCCGCTCGCGGCGCACCCGTCCCGGCCGCCCCGCGAGGGCGGCGGGGAGCCTTCCAGGGGACGGCGGACCTTGCGGTCCTTCGTCCGCGCCAGCCGGGTCTGAGGCCCGGCGATTTTCGAAAAGGGAACCGGCGGCGGTTCCCAACAGGAGAACGGCATGAACCAAGAGGTCATGAATCTCTTCAACGCGCAGGTTCCGGCGCAGACTTTCGATTCCATCCGGATCTCGCTGGCGAGCCCCGACAAGATCCTGTCGTGGTCGTATGGCGAGATCAAGAAGCCCGAGACGATCAACTACCGCACGTTCAAGCCCGAGCGTGACGGGCTCTTCTGCGCGCGCATCTTCGGCCCGATCAAGGACTACGAGTGCCTGTGCGGCAAGTACAAGCGCATGAAGTACAAGGGCATCATCTGCGAGAAGTGCGGCGTGGAGGTCACGCTGTCGCGCGTGCGCCGCGAGCGCATGGGCCACATCGAACTCGCGGCACCCGTCGCCCACATCTGGTTCCTGAAGTCGCTGCCCTCGCGCATCGGCACGCTGCTCGACATGACTCTGAAGGACATCGAGCGCGTCCTCTATTTCGAGAACTACATCGTCACCGAGCCGGGCCTCACCGACCTCAAGCAGCACCAGCTGCTGTCGGAGGAGGACTACATCGCCGCCGTCGACAATTTCGGCGAGGATTCCTTCACCGCCATGATCGGCGCCGAGGCGATCCACGAACTGCTGGCCTCGATGGAACTCGACAAGATCGCCGTGCAGCTGCGCGACGACCTCGCCACGACGACGTCCGACCTCAAGCAGAAGAAGCTCCTGAAGCGGCTGAAGGTCGTCGAGAACTTCATGGAATCCGGCAACCGCCCGGAGTGGATGATCATGAAGATCATTCCGGTCATCCCGCCGGACCTGCGCCCGCTGGTCCCGCTGGACGGCGGACGCTTCGCGACGTCGGACCTGAACGACCTCTACCGCCGCGTCATCAACCGCAACAACCGCCTCAAGCGGCTGATCGAACTGCGCGCGCCGGGGATCATCATCCGCAACGAGAAGCGCATGCTGCAGGAGGCCGTCGACGCGCTGTTCGACAACGGCCGCCGCGGCCGCGTCATCACGGGCGCCAACAAGCGTCCGCTGAAGTCGCTGTCCGACATGCTGAAGGGCAAGCAGGGCCGCTTCCGCCAGAACCTGCTCGGCAAGCGCGTCGACTATTCGGGCCGCTCGGTCATCGTGACCGGCCCGGAGCTCAAGCTGCACCAGTGCGGCCTGCCGAAGAAGATGGCGCTCGAACTGTTCAAGCCCTTCATCTACGCCCGCCTCGACGCCAAGGGTTACTCCTCGACCGTCAAGCAGGCCAAGAAGCTGGTCGAGAAGGAGAAGCCGGAGGTCTGGGACATCCTCGACGAGGTGATCCGCGAGCATCCGGTGCTGCTCAACCGCGCGCCGACGCTGCACCGCCTCGGCATCCAGGCCTTCGAGCCCACCCTGATCGAGGGCAAGGCGATCCAGCTGCACCCGCTGGTCTGCACCGCCTTCAACGCGGACTTCGACGGCGACCAGATGGCGGTGCACGTGCCGCTGTCGCTGGAAGCGCAGCTCGAAGCCCGCGTGCTGATGATGTCGACCAACAACATCCTGCATCCCGCGAACGGCGCGCCGATCATCGTGCCGTCGCAGGACATGGTGCTGGGCCTCTACTACCTGTCGATCGTCAACCAGAACGAGCCGGGCGAGGGCATGGCCTTCGCCGACATGGGCGAGCTGCACCACGCCCTCGAGACCAAGGCCGTGACGCTGCACACCAAGATCCGCGGCCGCTTCAAGTCGGTGGACGCGGAAGGCAAGCCGACCTCGAAGATCTACGACACCACGCCCGGGCGCATGATCATCGGCGAGCTGCTGCCGAAGAACGTCAACGTGCCGTTCGACATCTGCAACCAGGAGATGACCAAGAAGAACATCTCCCGCATGATCGACACGGTCTACCGCCACTGCGGCCAGAAGGAGACGGTGATCTTCTGCGACCGCATCATGCAGCTCGGCTTCGGCCATGCCTGCCGTGCCGGCATTTCGTTCGGCAAGGACGACATGCTGATCCCGGACGCCAAGGCCGATCTGGTCGCCAAGACGGAGGCGCTCGCGAAGGAATACGAGCAGCAGTACAATGACGGCCTGATCACCCAGGGCGAGAAGTACAACAAGGTGGTCGACGCCTGGGCGAAGTGCTCGGAAAAGGTCGCCGAGGAGATGATGGGCCGCATCAAGGCGGTCGAGTTCAACCCCGACGGGCGGCAGAAGCCGATGAACTCGATCTACATGATGTCGCACTCCGGCGCGCGCGGGTCGCCGACCCAGATGCGCCAGCTTGCCGGCATGCGCGGCCTGATGGCCAAGCCGTCGGGCGAGATCATCGAGACGCCGATCATCTCGAACTTCAAGGAAGGCCTGACCGTGCTGGAGTACTTCAACTCCACCCACGGCGCGCGCAAGGGCCTGGCCGACACCGCGCTGAAGACCGCCAACTCGGGCTATCTGACGCGTCGCCTCGTCGACGTGGCGCAGGACTGCATCGTCAACGCGGTCGACTGCGGCACCGACAAGGGCCTGACCATGCAGCCGATCGTGGATGCCGGCCAGGTGGTGGCCTCTCTCGGCCAGCGCGTGCTCGGCCGCACGGCGCTTGACGACATCAACCATCCGGTCACCGGCGACCTGATCGTCAAGGCCGGCACGCTGATGGACGAGCGGGACGTCGAGGCGATCGAGAAGGCGGGCATCCAGACGATCCGCATCCGTTCGGCGCTCACCTGCGAGGTGAAGGTCGGCGTGTGTGCGGTCTGCTACGGCCGCGACCTGGCGCGGGGAACCCCCGTCAACCAGGGCGAGGCGGTGGGCGTCATCGCCGCGCAGTCGATCGGCGAGCCCGGCACACAGCTCACCATGCGCACCTTCCACATGGGCGGCACGGCGCAGGTGGTGGACTCTTCCTTCCTCGAAGCGTCCTACGAGGGCACCGTGCAGATCCGCAACCGCAACGTGGTGCGCAACTCGGACGGCCATCTCGTCGTCATGGGCCGCAACATGGCCATCGTCATCCTCGACGAGGGCGGCAAGGAGCGGGCGGTCCACCGCGTCACCTACGGCTCGCGCATCTTCGTGGACGAGGGCGACAAGGTGAAGCGCGGCCAGCGCGTGGCCGAGTGGGACCCGTACACCCGTCCGATCCTCACCGAGATCGAGGGCAGGGTGGAGTTCGAGGACCTCGTCGACGGCATCTCGGTGCAGGAGACGACGGACGAATCGACCGGCATCACCAAGCGCGAGGTCATCGACTGGCGGTCGACGCCGCGCGGCTCGGACCTGAAGCCGGCGATCACCATCCTCGACGCCAAGGGCAAGGTCGGCAAGCTCGCCAAGGGCGGCGACGCCCGCTTCATGCTCTCGGTCGAGGCGGTGCTGTCGGTCGAGCCGGGTTCGCAGGTTCGTCCGGGCGACGTCGTGGCGCGTATCCCGATGGAAAGCGCCAAGACCAAGGACATCACGGGCGGCCTGCCGCGCGTGGCTGAACTGTTCGAGGCCCGTCGTCCGAAGGACCACGCCATCATCGCCGAGATCGACGGCACGGTGCGGTTCGGGCGCGACTACAAGAACAAGCGCCGCATCATCATCGAGCCGCACGAGGAAGGTGCCGAGCCGGTGGAGTATCTCATCCCGAAGGGCAAGCCGTTCCATCTCCAGGACGGCGACGCGATCGAGAAGGGCGACTACATCCTCGACGGCAATCCGGCGCCGCACGACATCCTGGCGATCAAGGGCGTGGAGGCGCTGGCCTCCTACCTCGTCAACGAGATCCAGGAGGTCTACCGGCTTCAGGGCGTGTTGATCAACGACAAGCACATCGAGGTGATCGTCCGCCAGATGCTGCAGAAGATCGAGATCACGGAGCAGGGGGACTCGGTCTACATCCCGGGCGACCATGTCGACGTGATCGAGTTCGACGAGATCAACGAGCGCCTGGTGGAAGACGGCAAGAAGCCGGCACAGGGCCAGCCCGTCCTGCTCGGCATCACCAAGGCGTCGCTGCAGACGCCGTCCTTCATCTCGGCCGCCTCCTTCCAAGAGACGACCCGGGTGCTGACGGAAGCGGCGGTCGCCGGCAAGACCGACACGCTGCAGGGCCTGAAGGAGAACGTCATCGTCGGCCGTCTCATCCCGGCCGGGACGGGCGGTACGATGAGCCAGATCCGGCGCATCGCCAAGGCCCGCGACGAGCTCATCCTCGACGAGCGTCGCAAGGCCTCGGGCGTGGAGATGGCGGAGCCGATGCTGGCGGACATGTCCCGCACGCCCGCCGAATAGGCGCGCGACAGCGATCGAAGGGAAGAAGGCCGCCGGAGGGATCCGGCGGCCTTCTTCATGTCGAAAGGCCGGCTGGAAAGCTGGCGGACATCCCCCGGTCGCCGGACGTTGGCCCGACCGGCTCGGCCGCAACCGGCCCCGACGGGCTTTGAATCCCTGTCCCTGCGCGACGGCGGTCCGGCTATTCCGAACGCTTTCGCGCTAAGTGAAGTAGCTCACATACGGCGTGACAGGAGCCGGGCTAGAGAAGAAGGCGCGGCAGTCGATCGGGTCTATGACCTCCCAGCCGCATTCTGGCCGTCCGGACAATGCCCCGCCGGACGGCCTTTTTTCATCCCGGACCGGCGTGCCGGAGAGACGGAGCGGGTCGGAGCCGAGGTCCGGCGTCAGGCCGGTTCGTCGAATGTGACGACGGATACCTGGCCTTCCAGCGCACCCTGATAGGCCGAGAGATGCGGCTCGTCGTCCGGAACGCCGTCGAGGTCGCCGATCTGGTCGAACTCCGCTTCGGCGTAGCCTTCGCGCGCCAGCGATTCGAGGGCGACCCGCACGGCGGTATCGTCGTCGGGCGCGATCAGCAGGACATGAACGCCCTCCGAATCGCCGCCTTTTCGTCGCCAGACCCGGCCGGTGATGATCGTTACGGGGCGAGCTTCGTTGTCGTTCATCTATACAAGCTTCCGAATCGCTGGGTTGGGTGAATTGTTGCCCCGCCTATTGTTATAGTCGCACCGTTAGGACGGATGGGACAGGACGTCTATGGTCACATTGCGTTTCGTTTGGACGCTGTTTCGTAAGAATTCGGCCTCGGCCGGCGGAACTTTCGGGCTTTCGGCGTTTCGGAGCGAAAACCGGCGCGGCGGGGTTGACGATGACGGTCGTTGCGGGTAGAAGCCGCCTCGTCTGAGCCGATGTGAGACTTGGCCTTTCGGAGCGACGCGCTCTGGAGTTCGTCTCAAACAGGGTTCGTTTTACGAGCGACGACATTTCCGGCATGCACGAAGCGCAATGCGCTTCCTCTGCTATTTGTTCGGGCAGGACCGCGATGGCGGTTTTTGGCCCGAATTTGCGTATGGAAGCGGCGCTTCTGACGGCCCCGAAACGGGCTTTGGACACGGATTTGAACAAGAGGGAAGGTTGAATGCCTACCGTAAACCAGCTGATCCGCAAGCCGCGCGTTGCGCCGGTGAAGCGCAACAAGGTTCCGGCCATGCAGGCCAACCCGCAGAAGCGTGGCGTCTGCACGCGCGTCTATACGACGACGCCGAAGAAGCCGAACTCGGCGCTCCGCAAGGTCGCGAAGATTCGCCTCGTCAACGGCTTCGAAGTGATCGGCTACATCCCCGGCGAGGGCCATAACCTTCAGGAGCACTCCGTGGTCATGATCCGCGGCGGCCGCGTGAAGGACCTTCCGGGCGTGCGTTACCACATCATCCGCGGCGTGCTCGATACCCAGGGCGTCAAGAACCGCAAGCAGCGCCGGTCCAAGTACGGCGCGAAGCGTCCGAAGTGACCAGAGCTTAGCGAGGCAGAGAGACCCATGTCCCGTCGTCACAGTGCAGAGAAGCGTGAGATCAACCCGGACCCGAAGTTCGGCGACCTGATCGTCACCAAGTTCATGAACGCCGTCATGCATCACGGCAAGAAGTCGACCGCCGAGACCATCGTCTACGGCGCGCTGGACCAGGTCCAGGCCAAGACGAAGCAGGAGCCGGTCGCGGTGTTCCATCAGGCGCTCGACAACGTCGCGCCGCACGTGGAAGTGCGCTCGCGCCGCGTCGGCGGCGCGACCTACCAGGTCCCGGTCGACGTTCGTCCGGAGCGCCGTCAGGCTCTGGCTATCCGCTGGCTGATCACGGCCGCCCGCGGCCGCAACGAGACCACCATGATCGACCGGCTGTCCGGCGAGCTCATGGACGCGGCCAACAACCGCGGCACCGCCGTCAAGAAACGCGAAGACACGCACCGGATGGCGGAAGCCAACCGCGCCTTCGCCCACTACCGCTGGTAATCCCAGGTCGAATAGCAAGCGAGAGGCACCTCCCATGGCCCGCGAGTACAAGATCGAAGACTACCGAAATTTCGGTATCATGGCGCATATCGACGCCGGCAAGACCACGACGACCGAGCGCGTCCTCTACTACACCGGCAAGTCCCACAAGATCGGCGAAGTCCATGACGGCGCCGCGACGATGGACTGGATGGAGCAGGAGCAGGAACGCGGCATCACGATCACGTCGGCTGCCACGACCACCTTCTGGAAGGGTCGCGACGGCACGATGCGCCGCTTCAACATCATCGACACGCCCGGTCACGTCGATTTCACGATCGAGGTGGAGCGGTCGCTGCGCGTTCTCGACGGTGCCATCGCGCTGCTGGATGCCAATGCCGGCGTGGAGCCGCAGACCGAGACGGTCTGGCGCCAGGCCGACAAGTACCGCGTGCCGCGCCTGATCTTCTGCAACAAGATGGACAAGATCGGCGCCGACTTCTACCGCTCCTACGAGATGATCGGGTCGCGCCTCGGCGCGCAGGCGGTCGTCATGCAGCTGCCGATCGGCGCGGAGAACGACTTCGCCGGCGTCGTCGACCTCATCGAGATGAAGGCGCTCGTCTGGAAGTCCGAGAACCTCGGCGCAGAGTGGGACGTGCTCGACATTCCGGCCGACCTTCAGGCCCGGGCCGAGGAGTACCGCGAGAAGCTCATCGAGGCCGCGGTCGAGATGGACGAGGGTGCTCTCGAGCGGTATCTCGACGGCGAACTGCCGGGCAACGACGAACTGCGTTCGCTGATCCGCAAGGGCACGATCGCCGTCAAGTTCTTCCCGATGTTCTGCGGCTCGGCCTTCAAGAACAAGGGCGTGCAGCCGCTGCTCGACGCGGTCGTCGACTACCTGCCGGCGCCGAACCAGGTTCCGGACATCAAGGGCGTCGATCCCAAGACCGAAGCCGAGATCACCCGCAAGTCGTCCGACGACGAGCCGCTGTCCATGCTCGCCTTCAAGATCATGAACGACCCGTTCGTCGGCTCGCTGACCTTCTGCCGCATCTATTCGGGCAAGCTCACCAAGGGCATCTCGCTCGACAACACGGTGAAGGGCAAGAAGGAGCGCATCGGCCGCATGCTGCAGATGCATTCCAACTCCCGCGAGGACATCGAAGAGGCGTTCGCCGGCGATATCGTCGCGCTGGCCGGTCTCAAGGACACGACGACGGGCGACACGCTCTGCGACCCGCTGAAGCCGGTCATCCTGGAGCGGATGGAGTTCCCCGATCCGGTCATCCAGATCGCGATCGAGCCCAAGACCAAGGGCGACCAGGAGAAGATGGGTCTGGCGCTCAACCGTCTCGCCGCGGAGGATCCGTCCTTCCGGGTCAAGACCGACGAGGAATCGGGGCAGACGATCATCGCCGGCATGGGCGAGCTGCACCTCGACATCATCGTCGACCGCATGCGCCGGGAGTTCAAGGTCGAGGCGAATGTCGGCGCGCCGCAGGTCGCCTACCGCGAGACCATCACGCGTCCGGCCGAGATCGACTACACCCACAAGAAGCAGACCGGTGGCACGGGCCAGTTCGCCCGCGTGAAGATCATCTTCGAGCCCAATCCGGCGGGCGAGGACTTCCTGTTCGAGTCCAAGATCGTCGGCGGCTCGGTGCCCAAGGAGTACATCCCGGGCGTCCAGAAGGGTATCCAGAGCGTCATGTCGTCGGGTCCGGTTGCGGGCTTCCCGATGCTCGGCGTGAAGGCCACGCTGATCGACGGCGCCTTCCACGACGTCGACTCCTCGGTTCTCGCCTTCGAGATCGCCTCCCGGGCGGCCTTCCGCGAAGGTGCGCAGAAGGCCGGTGCACAGCTGCTCGAGCCGATCATGAAGGTCGAGGTCGTGACGCCGGAGGACTATGTGGGTTCGGTCATCGGCGACCTGAACTCGCGCCGTGGCCAGATCCAGGGCCAGGAAGCGCGCGGCAACGCCACCGTCATCAACGCGATGGTGCCGCTCGCCAACATGTTCAAGTACGTCGACAACCTGCGCTCGATGTCGCAGGGCCGCGCCCAGTACACGATGCTGTTCGACCATTACGAACCGGTTCCGAACGCTGTGGCGCAGGAAATCCAGAAGAAATACGCATAAATCCCGCGGGATTGGCACTGAACCGAATTCAACGCCCCTCGCGGGCTCGAGAAATGGAGACCTCACATGGCAAAAGGTAAATTCGAGCGCACCAAGCCTCATGTGAACATCGGCACGATCGGTCACGTCGACCACGGCAAGACGTCCCTGACGGCTGCGATCACGAAGTACTTCGGCGAGTACAAGGCGTACGACCAGATCGACGCGGCGCCGGAGGAGAAGGCGCGCGGCATCACGATCTCGACGGCGCACGTGGAATACGAGACGGCGGCGCGTCACTACGCCCACGTCGACTGCCCCGGCCACGCCGACTACGTGAAGAACATGATCACGGGTGCTGCGCAGATGGACGGCGCGATCCTGGTGGTTTCGGCCGCCGACGGTCCGATGCCGCAGACCCGCGAGCACATCCTGCTCGCCCGCCAGGTCGGCGTGCCGTCGATCGTGGTGTTCCTGAACAAGGTCGACCTGGTCGACGATCCGGAGCTGCTCGAGCTGGTCGAGCTCGAGGTTCGCGAGCTTCTGTCGATGTACGAATTCCCGGGTGACGACATTCCGATCGTCGCGGGCTCGGCGGTGTGCGCGCTCGAGGACCGCAACAAGGAGATCGGCGAGGACGCGGTTCGCAAGCTGATGGAGGCGGTCGACGCCTACATCCCGACGCCGGAGCGTCCGGTCGACCAGCCCTTCCTGATGCCGATCGAGGACGTGTTCTCGATCTCGGGCCGCGGCACGGTGGTGACGGGCCGCGTCGAGCGCGGCGTGGTCAAGGTCGGCGAGACGGTCGAGATCGTGGGCATCCGCCCGACGACGTCGACGACGGTGACGGGCGTGGAGATGTTCCGCAAGCTGCTCGACCAGGGCCAGGCGGGCGACAACATCGGCGCGCTGCTGCGCGGCGTGGACCGCGAGGGCGTGGAGCGCGGCCAGGTTCTGTGCAAGCCGGGCTCGGTGAAGCCGCACACCAAGTTCAAGGCCGAGGTCTACATCCTGACCAAGGACGAGGGCGGCCGCCACACGCCGTTCTTCACGAACTACCGTCCGCAGTTCTACTTCCGCACGACCGACGTGACGGGCGTGGTGACGCTGCCGGAAGGCACGGAAATGGTGATGCCGGGCGACAACCTGGCCGTCGACGTGACGCTGATCGTGCCGATCGCCATGGAGGAGAAGCTGCGCTTCGCCATCCGCGAAGGCGGCCGCACCGTCGGCTCCGGCATCGTCGCCACCATCGTCGAGTA
>Ga0208243_1000409_pt1 | contig 24957 bp, 24 predicted proteins | sample Subbio2Aug_QV12A_FD_184826 | JGI IMG/M metagenome (GOLD analysis project Ga0208243, IMG submission 184826) | Serpentinite rock and fluid subsurface biosphere microbial communities from McLaughlin Reserve, California, USA - CR12Aug_QV12A (SPAdes) | ecosystem: Environmental > Terrestrial > Deep... | reverse complement strand
AAACCAGTCCTCATTAGAAAAGTTTATGTTTGTTTGATTATTACTGGCTACGCTAACCTGGCCATCCTTGTCTATTAATTGAAAAACCTTGAAATCTCTATTTCTAAAGGTATAATTATTAAATATAAGATTGATTTCGAAAGCCTCTAAACTTGAAAAATCTTGGGATACAGCCAATAGCCTAACCATGTTTAAAACAGATTCCATATAAATATCAATCTGTAGGCCAATGGACTCCGCCATATTTTTGTTGTTGGCTTCAGCATTTTTGACAATGTTTTTTGAGTCCTGCAGATAGCTCAGAGTGGTAATCGTTATAACAGGAATCGCAATCATCAGACAAATCATCATAACTAATTGACGCTTTATACTTTTTTTCGATTGTAAACCTTCATTACCAGCTTTTATTTTTAGTAATTTTGAAAAGCTGAGCTTATTTGGATTAGTTTTTTTTAGTAACATAGCTGCCCCCCCATTATTAATTCCCAATTAATTGTAATACCTAAAAATATTCGACGTCTTTATACAAATTCCTTTAAAACCAACTAAAAAAGAATCCAGGACTATTATCCCAGATTCTGCTTTTTTAAATATCCACATATAAATTCATCAATTTCTCCATCCATAACCGCTTGAACATTACCAATTTCTACATTGGTCCTATGGTCCTTTGCAAGACTATATGGATTGAATACATATGACCTTATTTGACTCCCCCAGGCTATTTGACTGTATTCACCCTGAAGATCTTCAATTTTATCCTTATGCTCCTGCTCCTTTAATTCAATGAGCTTAGACTTTAGCATCTTTAATGCTGTTTCTCTATTACTATGCTGAGAGCGCTCATTTTGACATTGCACCACAATTCCTGTAGGTATATGGGTAATACGTACAGCTGAGTCTGTTTTATTTACATGCTGACCACCAGCCCCACTGGCTCTGTAGGTATCTACCTTTAAATCTGTTGCTTTAATGTCCACTTCAACTGAGTCGTCAATTTCTGGCATAACATCTACTGAAGCAAAGGAGGTATGCCGCTTTCCAGAGGAATCAAAGGGAGATATCCTTACCAGCCTATGAACTCCTTTTTCCGCCTTTAGATATCCATATGCATTATCTCCTGCAATTAACATCGTTACACTCTTTATCCCAGCCTCTGGGTCCTGTAAAAGGTCAAGAATTGTAACCTTGTACTGCCTTTGCTCAGCCCAACGGCTATACATACGCATCAGCATTTTTGCCCAATCCTGTGCATCTAATCCACCCGTCCCGGCGTGAATTGCCATTATAGCATTATTTTTATCATATTCACCCTTAAGAAGAGTGGCAATTCTCATTTCCTCAACTGTATCCTCCATCAGTTTAAGTCCTTCTAAAAGCTCTGTCTCGAAGGAAGAATCCCCCTCCTCTATGAAGGCTATGATAGTGAACAAATCCTCTAAGGATTGTACCAGCCTATTATAAGCATCAATTTTATCCTTCATAGCCTTAACCTTTTTAAGGATTTCTTGAGCTTCAGCTGGGTGATTCCAGAAGCTTTCCTCTGTCATTTTAAACTCATAATCCCTTAGAACTTCCTCCATGCCTGCAATGTCAAAGAGACACCTTCATTTCGTTTACTTCATCTTGAATTTTATAAAGCTGTTGTCTATGATTATCCAAATTAAGCATCTTTTCACCTCGTCTATTTACCACAACATTTCTTATATTTCTTTCCACTTCCACATGGGCATGGCTCGTTTCTTCCTGCTTCATCCTCTTTAGTTATAGGAGTAGCCTTTGAGGGTTCACCATGTGAAGCTTCTATAGGCTTAGCAACCTGCTTTCTTTCAATCATTACCTCTTTTTGAATACCAAAAAGATATCTTACGGTTTCTTCCTGAATGCTCTTAATCATTTCCTGGAACATATCAAAGCCTTCCACCTGATATGCCCTAACTGGATCCTCCTGCCCAATAGCTCTAAGGTTTATACCTTGTCTTAATTGATCCATGGCATCAATATGATCCATCCACTTAGTATCAATCACCTGTAGCAGAATTACCCTCTCAATTTCTCTCATTCTCTCGCTGGAGAAGTCCTTTTCCTTTTCTGCATACATATTCTCAGCCTTACTAAATATATCTTCCTTTAGATCTTCAATTGTAAGACCTGTAATATCCTCATACTCCAAGGAATGCTTTGGCAGGAATATGGTAGCTAAATGCTCCTGTAGGCCCTCTAAATCCCATTCCTCTGGATATTTTGCATCTGCAGTATATATTGCAATAGAATCATCTATTATGCTTTCAACCATATTCATAATATGATCGTGCATGTTTTCTCCATAAAGAACCTTCTTTCTTTCCCCATAGATAACTTCTCTCTGCTTATTCATAACATCGTCATATTGTAATACGTGCTTTCTAATACCGTAGTTACGCCCCTCTACTTTTTTCTGAGCGTTTTCAATTGATTTTGATAGTAGGCTATGCTCAATAGCCTCGTCCTCAGCTAAGCCCATTTTGTCTACTAAGCCCTGCATTCTATCCCCACCAAACAGACGCATTAAATCATCCTCTAAAGAAATATAGAATCGGCTGGAGCCTGGGTCTCCCTGACGTCCTGCACGACCCCTCAGCTGATTATCAATACGACGGGACTCATGACGTTCAGTACCGATAATATGAAGACCACCAAGAGCAACCACCTCTTCATGCTCTTTATCAGTTTCCTTTTTAATATTATTATATAACTCAGCATATAGCTTTTTAGCGGCTAATAGCTCTTCATCATTTGTTTCGGCATGGCTTGTTACCAATGATAAAATTTCATCACTGTGACCACGCTTTTTCATTTCCTTCTTAGCTAAGAACTCTGCATTACCACCTAAGATAATGTCAGTACCACGACCAGCCATATTTGTTGCTATTGTCACGGCACCCTTTCGCCCTGCCTGTGCTACGATTTCTGCCTCCCTCTCATGCTGCTTAGCATTAAGGACCTCATGCTGTACTCCTCTTTTCTTCAACAGCTTAGATAGCTCTTCAGATTTTTCTATAGAGATTGTACCAACTAGAACAGGCTGCTTTTTATTGTATTTTTCCTCGATTTCTTTAGCTAAGGACATAAACTTGCCCTTTTCTGATTTATAAATGGCATCTGCATTGTCCACTCTTGCAACGGGCTTGTTGGTTGGAATCTCAATAACATCCATACCATAGATTGAAATAAATTCCTCTTCCTCAGTTTTAGCAGTACCCGTCATACCAGATAGCTTCTTATACATTCTAAAGTAATTTTGGAAGGTAATTGTTGCAAGGGTTTTAGATTCTCTTTGAACATCTAAGCCTTCCTTAGCCTCAATTGCTTGGTGCAGTCCATCACTATATCTACGACCAAACATTAAACGGCCTGTAAATTCATCAACAATTACAACCTCACCATCCTTTACAACATAGTCCTTATCAAGCTTCATTAGGTTTTGAGCCTTCAATGCTTGATTGACATGGTGGGATAGCTCCATATTAGTAATATCTGAAAGGTTTTCTATACCAAAATACCTTTCTACCTTTTCAACACCCTCTTCTGTTAGGGTAACAGTATTTGCCTTTTCATCAATACTGAAATCAGCTTCTTTTTTAAGTCCCCGCACAAATTGATCTACTATAAAGTACATTTTAGTAGACTTTTCCCCTTGTCCGGAGATTATAAGGGGAGTTCTTGCTTCATCAATAAGTATACTATCAACCTCATCCACTATGGCATAATTCAATTCTCTTTGAACTAGCTCCTCTTTATGGATAACCATATTGTCTCTCAGATAATCGAATCCAAACTCATTATTAGTACCGTAGGTTATGTCGGCATTATATGCTTGTCTACGGTCTGCTGGGGATATACCATGTACAATTACACCTACGGTTAAACCTAAATAGCCATAAACCTTACCCATCCACTCCTGGTCACGCTTTGCCAAATAATCATTTACTGTTATAACATGGACACCTTTTCCAGATAGGGAGTTTAGGTACACTGGTAATGTTGCCATCAGGGTTTTACCTTCACCAGTTTTCATTTCAGCAATCCTGCCTTGATGTAAAACCATACCACCATAAAGCTGTACAGTATAATGTCTCATTCCCAATACTCTCCATGCTGCCTCCCTCATTGTTGCAAAGGCCTCAGGTAGTATATCATCCAGAGTTTCACCCTTATTAAGTCTCTCTTTAAATTGACGGGTCTTATCCTTTAGCTCAGCATCTGTCAGCTTCTCAAATTGTGGTGATAAGCCTTCAATTTCTCTAATTGTTTTATCTAATTTTTTTAATTCACGCTCACTATAGCTTCCGAAAACCTTCTCGAATAATGCCTTCAAATTATCCACCTCAATATCCTTTAATTTTGACTATTTAAATAATAGCATTTATTTACAGTTAAGACAACAGTTTAACATTCATTAGCACTACTTATGCCTTAACTTCCATGACATTAATCAAAGCTGAGGAATAACTCAGCTTATTTTTTGTAATTTGATATAATATTATCATACCAATTATACATTTCTTTAGTCTTTATAAATAATTAATAAGTTCCCTACCTACTGCTTCCCATTCTTCCCTTGTGGTCAAAATGAATAACCCTTGACATCTTTCTATAAAGCTTTGATTGCATAATTCTTTGAACATAGAAAAATAAACCGGCTGCAATAAGGGCATCTCCGATACTAAATATTTGCTTTATCGGATATAAAGCAGGCGTAGAGAATCTTTTTGCTAAATATGTTGTATATGAATAGGCCTCATCAATTGATATAAAATTTGGTAATGATCCAATCTCTATAGACTTCAATAGGTTTTCAAAGCCCATTTTTTCCAATTCCTTTAGATCGATCGGCATACTCCCATTATTCAATGTGATGGCTGCAAAGTTACAGATTGCACCTATTAAAATCAGCCAAACTGACTTAATATGCAGATTTAAAAATAAAACTAAAAACAAAAGGCAGTAGCCTAAAATGTATAGATACATTCTATAAGCAATTACCCCTTCATACCCTAAGGTAATCAAGGTAGAAGTACCTAAAAGCAATAAAAAGGCTAAAATCAAAATTAGAGGAAATCGAAGACTTTGATAACCGAGTCTTTTAAATTGTCCACCCCGTAGCTTTCCAACAATAATACCCAATAATAAGGCCTCAAAAATCAACTTTATTACCTCCTTATCCTTCATGATACTCACAAATATAATTTCTATATTACTTTGAGTATTCCTTCTTAAGCCAACAATATTCTTATTTTTTTACATAGAAAACCCCACAGGGTAAACCCTGTGGGGTAATATACATGTATCTAATCGAAATCTGGTTCAATTAAACCATAATTTCCGTCCTTCCGTTTGTAAACTACGTTTACCTCATCTGTTTCAGAATTTGAGAATACAAAGAAGCTATGTCCTATAAGCTCCATTTGTAAAACAGCTTCCTCAGAGCTCATTGGCTTCATTGCAAATCTTTTAGTCCTTACAATTTCAGGCTCGAAGCTTTCATCCTCCTGAAAGACTGGAATATTTTCAAAACGTATAGTTTCATATTTAATGTTTCGATTTTCAAGCTTTGTTTTATGCTTTCTCAACTGTCTAGTTAACTTATCTACAACTCCGTCAATGGAAGCATACATATCCTCTGTAGTCTCTTCAGCTCTTAAGAAAGATCCATTAATAGGTATAGTTACCTCAATAATCTGCCTATTCTTTTCAACTGAAAGAGTTACCTTAGCCTCCGCATCCTTGTTGAAGTATTTTTCTAGCTTTGAAAGTTTTGTTTCTACTGAGCCTCTTAATGCATCTGTAACTTCGACATTTTTACCGTTAACTATTACTCTCATATGTCCAGCTCCCTTCACTTCTATAAATTTTAAACTGATTCCTCAGCTTAAAGAGCTTACTAAATATTACTTAGGACAACCTATATATTGGTTATAGCAATATTTACCCACTGCTATAAGGCTCAAACAGGCTGTACATTATTTTTTGCATTTTTTATATTTTCACTTGTTGGTTTTAAAATATTTAAGCTCAGCCTTTTACAAGCTCTATTTTATTATTGGCTCCTATAATTGTTTTTAATCTTGCTAATTACATTTATTAAAGTCGATTGTATAAATACCATGCAACTTCTTAATTACCAAAATTATATTCTAAAATATTGTGTTTAATGATTATATTAAATTTGTCCTATTGACAAATACTGATACATATTAACCTTTTGCAGCTTCTGGATTTTATTAACTGTGGATATCTGTTGTGAAAAATGTGTAAATGTTGATTAATTACTTGTGGATAATGTTAATATGTCTGTTGATAACATAAATTTCAATGGGACTAGCCTGTGAATATTAATGTGTATAGAAAATTGTATTTCTGTAGATCAAAATATAATTTTCTAGTTCTATTATGCTAATTTTAGGAAATATTATTACATAAAAATACCCTCTGACTAATCGTCAAAGGGTATAGCTTTTAATTAAGAGAACATGAAGCTGACCTGGTTTTTTCCCCCACACTCGCCTGCAGGAGGTTTCGCTAGGGGTTACCTTCACTACTAACTCTCTCGGTTTTCCCGGCAGGACTTACTTCTAAGCCGCACCATGATCAATAGCTATTATTTTTTACTATCTTACGTGGGTCCTTTTGCCTGCGACTGGCATGGACTTTCAACCACAGACCTTCATGTGTCTATGATATATTATACTCTATTTACTTCTTTTTATCAATAAGTATAGATTGGCCTTGTTGATATTTGTTTGTGCTATAGCTATTGCTTGCCTTTTTACCAACATTTATTACCTTCAATTGCTCCTTAACCTTATCAAGATTTGCTTTAGCCTTTTGGGTGTTAGCTTCATCTAGTTGCTTTAACTCCTCCGTTAGCTTAATAATATCTTGAATTTCCTGTTTGAGCTCTCTAAAGCCCTTTACAGGTTCTTCCTTAAGGGAGTCTAAGGTCTTAATATTTAATAGCCTTTTTAATTCATCTAGTTTATCTAGAAACTCAAAATCAATATTATCTATAACCTTCATTAGCTTTTGCTTTTCATCAATTACTACTTGAATTCTGCTTATGTCATCTTCGTCCTCCAGGATAAGCTTACCCTGAGTTATTGTTAATTCAAGCAGGTTGCTCATTAAAGCTTTTTTTTCCTTTACTAAATGCACCAAATCTATAACAAGACTCTCGGAATTCATTCTATCACCTATTTTCCTACCTTGGCTAGCCTCATGGCTTCCTTCCAGGTATCTCTGAGCTCGGTAACCATATCGTATGCTTCATCAATATATGCTGTGTCTTTCCTGACATTAGCTTCGAATAATCTTTCATTTACATATATGTACAATGCCCTTAGATTCTTCGATATCTCATAGTTCATGTCTAGTGTTATATTTAACTCGTCAATTATGTCCTGTGCACGCTTTAAAGCTTCATTTGCACTCTGTATGTTTTTTTGCTCTATACATAGCTTTCCCTGATGCATAAATTTTAAAGCTCCGTTATATAGCATCAAGGTTAATTCCTGAGGACTTGCCGTTAAGACACTATTTTCTTTGTATTGATTGTATGGATTGTTTAAAGCCATGCTAATCCTCCTTATTATATTATTGCTGTCCCATGCCTAGCTGACTCATTAGCCAAGCACTCTGTTGACTCATACTATTCATGGCCTTTTCCATTGCGGCAAAACGCTGCCAATATCTGTCCTCTTTATTTATTAGTATTTGCTCTTCTCGTGCAATACGAGTATTGAGACTAGTTAAATCCTTAGTAATAACGCTAATATTGCTGTGTTGGGTAACAAAATCCATTAGCATATTGCCTTGTACATTTCTAAAAAGTGCAGCATCCTCACCAGGGCCTGAATGACGAATTGTTTCCTTCATACCTGCCACTAAATCATCATATAGCCTTTGAACTAGGCCAGTTTCCTTAAGCTTTGCCTCCCCTTCTAGTCCAGTAGTAGGTATTTTAAAAAACATGTCCAGGACATTATTGGGATTTTCTGATATAGCGCTTCTAAGCTTTTGCTCATCGATCACTAATTTTCCGCGTTCCTGATATGTACCTGTTGTTATTCCCACATCTGTCAAATGAATTGTATTACCTCCACCTAGGTCTACATTTTTATATAGATTACCTCTAATTTTTTGAAGCATTCGTGATAATGTTTCGTTGTTCCTTAGCATACCACTCTTTGCTTTTTCTTCCCACTTCTCAATATCCTTTTCACTCATAGCTTCCTTTTGTTCATTTGTCAAAGGCGCAAAATTTCGGTGAACCTCTTGGCTAAGCTGTTTACTGACATCATCTATTAGTGAATTGTATTGACTCACAAAGCCCTTGATTTTTTCTATAATTCCATCCACATTTGTGTCTATGTTTATTGTAGTACTCCCCTTGGCCTTAAGCTGAATATCAAATCCAAATACTGAAACACTATTGGAGCTCTGTTCCATGCCAACACCATTAAAATTAATAACAGAATTTTTTCCAGCTATTTTTACTGCATCATAGGCAGCATTGCCCACAACTGCAACCCCTAGCTTTAATTTGTCACTAACAAAATTATTATTGTCTAACGTAACCTTAATGTAATTTTCTGCCCCGGTGTTCTTTGCAGAAATCATTAATCTTTTTAAATTTTCATCGTAGGCAGCACTAACACCTAAGTTGGCGTTATTTATAGCCTTTGCCACGTCATGTACTGTAGAGTTAGCATCTAATGTTAGGCTTATTTCTGCACTTTTACCCTCCTTCGTTTCCAAAGTAAAGGCTACAGTGCCTATAATACCTAGACCTGCCTCAACATTGCCATCACTTATTATACTAGCACTTTTAGCCAACTCCACCACCTCTATACTATGACTACCATTTAATGCATTAGCTGTGGCTGTAGCAGTAGCAATACCTTCATTACTAGAGGTAGCCTTTTTTATCCATCCCAGCCTGTCAATAGAGTTTTTTTGTATAGCACCAGTATAACTAACCTGATTTAGGCCTAAATCCTTACGGGAGTTTAATATAAAATTTGCAATTGTCTTATTTACATTATAAAAGGCCTCTTGTCTCCATTTTAGCCTTTGCTCCTGCTGTAAAAAACGATGAACCCTAAGTCTTTCTACCTTCATTAAATCCTTGACCATTTGCTCCGTATCCATTCCTGAAGCTAATCCGCCAATCCTCATTAATAATTCACCTCTTTCATAATCCTCTAACCCCTTTTATCTAACAGTACCCCTGCTACCTCCAGCATATTAGCCACCATATCCAGAAGCTTTTTAGCTGGTATCTCTCTAATAACCTCATCATTCGTGCTATCAATAACCTTTACCATAATTGCATTTAGTCTATCATGTACAGAAACCTCAAAGCGGCGGTCAAAGGTTTGAAAGCTTTTATTTGCCTTTTCCACAGCCTTATAAAGCTGCTCTTCGTTTACTGGCTTTTCTAATGGTAGTGGTTCCTGTTGCTTTTGCCCAATATTATTAGCTTTGTCTTGGCTTCCTTGCCCATTTGGTATTGCAGGAGTTCCAATATAACCCCCTGATTGAATTCCATCGATTTTCATTTTTAGGCTCCCTCCAAAAATATTGATACTAATATATCGGTATAAAATAATAAAAGGTTTAATATTTACAATAAAATTCCTTGAGATTGATAGTTTATTATGGAAAATTTAGTGTTAGAATAGTATTATCATAGTGGAGGTGTTGACTATATGAAAAAGCATATTGAGATAGAAGGTAAATATTTTTTAAAAAATGGCAAGGCTTTAGAGGTCTCCCAGCTGCAACTGGAGGAGCTATATGTACAGCCGTCGGTTTATGAGGTCATAAGGGTTAGTTCTGGTGTACCACTATTTTTAGAGGAGCACCTAAATCGTTTAAGGAAATCTATAGAGCTACTTGGGTTTAAATATAGCTTTTCCTTTGAAGATCTAAGGAATAAAATTCATGACATAATAAAGATTAATGACAATCCACAGTTAAATATTAAGCTAATTGTAAATCACCTGGAAGCTATAGCACCAATGCTTTTTATGTTTTTTATACCAAGTCAATATCCCTCTGCAGAAGCATATAGGGACGGCGTTACAGCTTGTACTTATAGGGCTGAAAGACATAATCCAAATGCTAAGGTTGTTGCAAATAAGCTTAGAGAGGAAATAAATAGAGCTATAGAGCTTAAAAACACATATGAAGCAATTTTAATAAATAGCAACAATGAAATTACCGAGGGAAGCCGTTCTAATGTCTTTTTAGTTAAGGATAATGCAGTATATACAGCACCAGCAAAGGATGTGTTAGTAGGTATAACTCGAAGCAGAATAATAGACATTTGTAATAGCCTAGGCATTAAGGTCATAGAGGCTACTATACCTTTTGAGTTTCTGAAGGGGGCTGATGGATTATTCATAACAGGCACCTCTCCAAAGGTCCTACCTGTTTCATCTGTGGATTCTATCTCCTTTGCCTCTGCCGACAGCGTTATAATTAAGAGAATATCAGTAGCATATAATGATATGATTGACAGATATATTTCCTCCTATAATATAGAAGGAAAATAATAATAGAAACTCATAGGAGAGCAGCTACTGCTCTTCTTTTTTGTCTATTCGATTATGCATTGAAAGATAAATGTATACTCTATCTATGAAATCCGAATAGGTTATTTCCTTTTGATAGTAAATATTATTGTACAACAGATCCCTCTGAATTTGCTCGATGGTTTCAATCCACTCTCCATGGGATAACTCGAACATGATATGATAGGTTTCAAATATTTTTTGAAGAGTTGCTTTTTTAAAGCTATCGTATTTTATCATATTGCACCCTGCCCTCTTTGCTTTTAATATAATTATACGAAACTTTATGTGTCATTTCAATAGTATCGACACTTTTCGTTTATTCAATGCGTAAATAATTTAAATTATGCTACTATTAAGACATTATATTCTACTCGAAATGGATGGATCTGTATGAGCTTTTCTATAAGACTTAAGCGTTTAAGAGAAGAAAAGAATATTAGGCAGGAGGATTTAGCAGCTATATTAAGTATTAGTCGCCAGGCCATAAGCAATTATGAGCAGGGTACAAGAATACCCAAGGACGAAAAAATTCTCATACTAATCGCTGATTATTTTAATGTGACTATAGATTATTTATTGGGAAGGGATTTATACAAAACCCCATATGTAAATTGTCTTCATGATAAGAAGGAAAACTACCGCCCGACAAAGGCAGTTCTTTTAGAGATGCTACATAATGAAGCAGAGGAATTATCTGAGGATTTAATAGAAAGCCTGTTGAATCTAGTACAGGCTATGAAAAAAGAGAAATAAATGCCCTTCTATAAAAACAAAACACCTCAATGTTAGCTTTATTAAAGCAAACGATTAGAGGTGTTTCTAATTATTCATTATTCATTATTCATTATTCATTATTCATTATTCATTATTAGTTATTCATTATCACTTTACGTCTATGCGTGGGCACTTTCACCTAAATAAGCCTTCTTAACCTCATCGTTGGTCAACAGCTCTTGACCTGTACCCTTCAAGGTTATATTACCTGTTTCTAAAACGTAAGCAATGTCTGCTATTTTCAAAGCTGCAAAAGCATTTTGCTCAATCAATAGCACCGTCATTCCCTGCTTATGAATCTCTTTAATAATGTTGAATAACTCCTTAACAATCAATGGCGCCAATCCTAAGGAAGGCTCATCCATCATTAAAAGCTTTGGTCTGGACATTAGTGCTCTACCTACCGCCAGCATTTGCTGTTCTCCACCTGATAAGGTTCCGGCCTGCTGCCAGCTTCTATCCTTTAGCTTTGGAAACAAAGTATATACCCACTCAAGGTCTTCCTTTATTTGCTTATTATCTGTTCGATAAAAGGCACCAATTTTTAAGTTTTCTAGGACAGTTAGATTGGCAAATACACGTCTACCCTCAGGTACTAATGTAATACCATTTCTAACCATGTTTTTAGTATCCTCCAGCAAGAGATTTTTTCCATTGTAGGTGATGGACCCGCTTTGTGGCTTAGTTAAGCCTACAATTGATTTCAGGGTTGTACTCTTGCCAGCACCATTGGCCCCTATTAGAGTTACTATTTTACCCTCTTCTACATCTAGACTAATTCCCTTTAACGCCTCAACCTTACCATATGAAACTACCAGATTATCAATTTTCAGCATCTTCACTCACCCCCAGATATGCTTCAATTACGCGTGGATCATTTTGTATTTCATAGGGGTTACCCTGTGCAATAGTTACACCATGATCTAGCACATATATCCTGTCGGATATACCCATAACCAGATGCATATGATGCTCTATCATAAATATAGTTAAGTTAAACTCATCTCTGATTTCTTTAATAAAGGCAGTTAAGTCATCAGTTTCCTTTGGATTCATACCTGCTGCTGGCTCATCCAATAATAATATTTGAGGATTAGTCGCCAAAGCTCTGGCAATCTCCAGTCTTCTCTGCAAGCCATAAGGTAAACTACTTGACTTTTCTTTTATAAAATCCTTTAACCCAAGCTTTTCTATCAGAAACTCTGATTTTTGTAGCTTTTCCTTTTCCTCCCGACGATACCTTGGCAAGCGGAATATAGCTTCAAAAATATTTGATTTTAAGTGTAGGTGATTTGCTATAAAAACGTTATCCAATACACTTAGCTCCTTAAACAATCTAATATTTTGAAAGGTTCTGGCTAGACCCAAGCGAGTTATCGCATCAGGCTTCAAGCCATCAATGCTTTGTCCATTATAAATGATTTTCCCGCTTGTTGGCCTATACACCCCAGTTATCATGTTGAAGGCGGTTGTCTTACCCGCTCCATTTGGTCCTATTAATGCAACTATTTCATTTTGATTTAATTCTAAGCTAAATTCCTTAACAGCTGTTAGTCCACCAAATTTCATAGTAATTTTGTCTGTTTTTAATATAGTCATTATTGTCCTAACCTCCTTTTTATAAGAGGCTTACGCTGGAAGAGGTTTATTATTTTGTCCCAACTAAACTCATTAGTACCCATTAAGCCATTTCTAAAGAATAGTACAACTATCATTAATAAGGCTGAAAAAACAACCATCCTCAGGCCTGATACACCTGGAATTACAACAAAGCCTAGATTGATAGACTGGTCTAGGAATCTTAGAAGCTCTGTAGCAGATGATATTATAAATGCTGCTATTACCGTACCTGTCATACTTCCCATACCACCAAGAACTATGATTAACAGAATACTGAAGGTAAATGAAAATCTAAACATCAATGGGTCTATTGTTCCCATAAGACTGCCCAGAAGTCCCCCGCCTACTCCAGCAAAAAATGCACCAATAACAAAGGATAGTACCTTATGCTTAAACAGATTAATGCCCATACTTTCAGCAGCTATTTCGTCCTCTCTAATTGCCTTGAAGGCCTTTCCATAGCTACTATTTATCAATAAAGCCATTATGGCTATTGTTATTACTGCTGCCCCATAGCTCCACCAAAGATTTGTTGTATTTGGTATTGACTTTAAGCCAAGAGCTCCATTTGTAATTCTTTGGGTGTTTGTAAACACAATACGGATTATTTCTGAAAAGCCTAATGTTGCAATTGCTAAATAATCTCCCTTTAATCTTAAGGCCGGTGCACCTATCAGAAAGGCTACAAAGGCTGAAAGTAAACCACCTATCAGCAGAGCGAATAAAAACGGCACATTTAGCTTATCTAGAGGTGGTAAAATTGGTGCTAAAAAGAAGTTCTGTTGCTTAGTTACCTGAGACATTGTTAGAATTGCAGTGGTATAAGCTCCAACTGCCATGAAGCCAGCATGTCCCAGTGAGAATAATCCCGTAAATCCATTTATTAGATTCATACTTAAACCTAAAACAGTATAAATAGCACATAAATTTAGAATTCTAACCTTATATGCGTCCAGATTGCCACTTGCAAAGTTTATAAACACAAGCAGTAAAAGTATAGATGCTGATGTTAAAATTATATCTCTTCTCTTCATAGTCTACACCTTCTCCGATATTTTTTCACCCATGATACCTGTAGGCTTAAATAATAGTATTACTATTAATAGAATAAAAGCAAAGGCATCTCTATAGCCTGTCAGGGAAGGAAGCATTGCAACTATCATAATCTCTCCAACCCCTAAAATAAACCCTCCAAGTACAGCCCCGGTAATATTACCAATACCACCTATAACGGCTGCGATAAAGCACTTTAGACCTGGCATTATCCCCATTGCAGGATTAATTTGTGGAAACTTCATACCCCACATAATACCTCCTATTGCAGCGAGGGCTGAACCAATACCAAAGGTTAAGGTTATTGTTCTATTTACGTCAACCCCCATTAGTCTAGCCGTTTCATGGTCCTTTGAAACAGCCCTCATTGCCATACCACTTTTGGTATTATTAATTAAAAAAAGTAATCCAAAAAGCAATGTTAATGAAGCCACTGGTATGATTAAGGTTAATCTTTGCAATGAGACAGCACCTATTGTCATAACCTGTTGAAATAAATTTACTGTTGGGAAGGCCTTTGGTCTACCACCAAAAACTACAACTGCAAGATTTTGTAGTAGGAAGGAAGCACCTATAGCGGATACCAATATGTTTACCTTGGGGGATTCTCTTAAAGGCTTATATGCAGCTCTTTCTACCAGCATCCCTAAAAAGCAGGTTAATATAATTGCAACAACAAAGGAAACATACCATGGCATTCCAAAGGTAGCAACGCCAAAAAAGGAAAAATAGACAGCCATCATAAAAATATCGCCATGAGCAAAGTTAATCAGGCGTAAAATACCGTACACCATAGTGTAGCCAATTGCTATTAAAGCATATAAGCTGCCTAAGGAAACTCCATTGGTAAGGTGCTGTAAAAATAAATTAAATGTCATGTGTCCACCACCTATTCTTCATAGTTTTAATACGCCTCCCATCTTTCGACAGGAAGCGTATTTTTTTGTTTTAAAAATTACTTAGTCGGTTCAATTGTATCTTGATACTTAAACTCGCCATTTTTTACTACCTTTATAACCGCACTCTTGATTGCATCTCCGTTAGCATCTAGAGTAATCATACCTGCTGCTCCTTCAAAATCAGTAGTTTTTGCTATCTCGTCTCTAATCTTAACAGGATCTGCTGATCCAGCCTTTTCGATAGCAGCTAAAATTACTAAATAAGCATCATATCCAAGAGCTGTTACAGCTGCTGGCTCTTTACCATATTTAGCTCTGTATTCTCTTAAGAATACTTCAGACTCAGCTGTAATAGGAGTTTCAGAAGTAAAGAATGTAGAGAATACTGCACCTTCAACCTCTGCTCCACCGATTTCAATAAACTCAGGAGTTTCCCAAGTATCTCCACCGATGAAAGGTATTTGGATACCCTGTTGTCTAGCCTGCTTTATTATTAAAGCTGACTCAGTAAAGTTACCAGGAGCAAATATAACATCAGGATTTTTAGATGCTATATTTTGTAATTGAGCTGAAAAGTCTTGATCTCCTGTATTGTAGTTAGATACTGCTACAATAGCGTCCTTATCACCAGTTAATTGTACAAAGGAATCAGTAAAGAACTTAGCTAATCCAACTGCATAATCATTTGAAACCTCCTGCATGATTGCTACTTTTTTAGCTCCTAGCTTATTGAAGGCATAGTTAGCCATTACTGTTCCCTGGAATGGATCAAGGAAGCAAACTCTGAAGTAATAATCATTTCCTAAGGTTACAAGCGGGTTAGTTGCAGATGCTGCAACTGCTGGAACCTTCGCATTTTTAACGATATCTCCAGCTGACATTGATAGTGAACTACCCCAGCTACCAATAATAGCAACAACCTTTTCCTTTTCAACAAGTCTGGCAGCAGCACTTGCAGCCTCTACTTTATCTGACTTATTGTCAACAACAACCAGCTCAACCCTTTTACCCAAAACTGTAGGATATAATTCGTTTGCTAATTTAGCACCTTCAACCTCTAATGCACCCCCAGCAGCATTAGCTCCGGTTATTGGCTGGAATACACCGATTCTAATAACGTCATCAGCAGGTGCTGGAGCGTTAGCTTCTTTTGGTGTACAGCCTACTAAAATTAAAGAAATAGTAAGCACAAAAACTAATAAAATCGCTACCTTCTTTTTCATTCACATTTCCTCCCTTTTTTGTCTTGAATGATTTAATCATCTTTTTCTATATGAATCTCTATAAGAGAAACATAAACCACATGCTTTTGTCCAAAAATCATATTCATTAAAGCTGAAATCTATTACAGTTTTTGATTAGTTGTTTAAAATTTTTAATAAGTATCTTTTATTTAAGAAAATCAATAGCCTAAAACCTATTTACTATTGTTATATGCACTAAATTTATTGTACTTTTATTACATTAAACTAATTTTTATTACAAAATCTTAACATGCTATATAAAATTTTTTATCTGACTGGCAGATAGGTTTTTGCTTAATTTCCTTATTGTAAAGTTTTAAATTAAAATTGCATTTTTATAAGTTATAATTAATATTTATCAAAATTCATTGTTTTATTGTGTTCGTTTATTACGATTTGTTCATGTAATTGTGTACAAATAATAAAATTGTTTTTCGCTGATTTACATATGTTCTTAATTTAAAATAATAATCTTATTATAATACAACTTTTTAATTTTGACAAAGTATTTTTATGCATATTTCAAAGAATTAGCAAAATTTATTTTAAGTACAAACAAATCTAAGAAATAAAAAAAATAGGATGCTATAATCTATCCTATCTTCTCCGAGACCTATTTCCAAACCTACTATTTCTAGTGAAGTCTGATGTATTTTTCAGAATTGTAGTTTTAGCTTTTTCCTTATCTAAACAGCTGGAGCAAGTGCTTCCTTGACTTATATACTCACCACAGATATTGCACCTTGTTAAGAGACTTTTTTCTCCTACTAATGTAATTCTATTATCCTTTATAAACTTCATTATGCTGGATACTGAAACCCCTGTGGCCTCTGATACCTCCACAGCACTTGCACCACTATTTTGATACAGATATTCACGTACACGGACATAGGGGCTATCCTCGTCATCTGTACATCTATTACAGATATTGTCATCTACACTTTTAAAGAGCCTTCCACAGACTATACAGTTTACAAGCATTAAATCACACCTTTCAGCAGCCCTGTAGATTATAATATTACTATTATATCATAGTAATATTTGGAATTAACTGCAACTAAAGTCATGAGTTCATTAATATATAAAATGAATGAAGACTAGTTCTATTATACATACTACGCTAATACCTTGTTTTTTAGGTATACTAAAATAAGATTAAAAAGAAAAGAAGTAAATACACTTAATTAAATGTAATATACTTCCTTAGTGAGTACATTCTTTATTTAGGAACTTACATACTTTTTCTACAATTTTTCTCGCACCTGAACCATCCACTAAATTGAATATATTGTCGTTTAGAGTTTTCCCTGATTCCATGACATTTATAACAATTGATTTTAAATTATTATAAGCAATATCGGGGTATTTTCCTAAAAAACTTAAGCCATGCCTCTTAAAATATTCACAAGCCATATCTTGATTATCAGCCATGCTATATATAATAGGGGTTGTTTTTTGGGCTAATACCTCATATATAGTACTTCCACCAGCGGTTATAACAACCATAGAGTCTTCAATATATTTCTGTAAGCTTTTAGGTTGATATATAAGTTCAATATTTTTATCCTTCAGTGTTTCCAACTTATTAATTAAAACTTTGTCGTATCCTGGACCAATTACTAATCTTTTTTTAAATGGTGTTTGTTTTAAGCTATTTAGGATTTGGAAAGAAATCATGTGTACATCTGTACCGCCTGTTGTTATGAGCACTCCAGACTTTTGACTATAGCTGAATGAGTTATTCTTCCAATATTCTTCCCTCATCACAAGGAACTTCGGCCCTAGTAGATATAATCCGTCTTTACTTAAACTATATTTAAGTTCATTGGCATATATGTTACCATTTAATATTATATCAGGGATAGTTGAATCATAGGTATCATTGTTATCATCAAATAACATTATTTTTGAATACTGTTTCAATATAGAAATGTAGTTGTTAGATGCTAAATAAGAATCTAATATAAACAAGTCTGGCTTAATAGTTTCTACCATATTAATATCTTCACTGAAATCATCGTTAATAAAATATTCAAACTCCATGCCCTGTTCTAGAAAAGTTTCTACAATTTCAGTATTAATTATAAATATTATTTCTAGATCTTTGCATATTTTTCTAAAGGCCTTTGCTAGCGAATAAGATCTAAATAAGTGACCATATCCTATTATAGGTCCTCCCATTGTTCTAAAAATTATCTTTTTCATTTTACTAACTTCCAATCAACAGGTGTGCCCTTTTTAATGTTCTTTGTCACTGTTTTACCTAAAACTTCTTTATAGTGTCTAGGATGCAAACCATATCCTGGTCTAACAGATTTCATATTCTCCTCAGTTACTATTCCACCCGCTTTAATGTCCTGTGAGAAGAATAATGATCTAGCAAAGCTTCTGCTTTTCATTGTTTTTTCACTTAAGTCATAGCTAACTCTACCTAGGGCCTTCTCAAGCTTTCTTATTTCTTCTACCATCTCTTTAAATTCGCTAATTTCCATTGAGAAGCTTGCATCAGGTCCACCGATGCTTCTATCTAGTATAACATGCTTTTCTATAAACCTTGCGCCAATGGCAACAGCACCTAAAGCAACCGTACTCCCCATTGAATGGTCAGATAATCCCACCTGAACACCAAAGGTGTCTCGAAGGTTTGGGATAGTTAAAAGGTTCATTTCTTCGTAAGGAGCTGGATATGAGCTTGTACACTTAAGTAATGTAATTTTCTGATTACCCTGTGCTATGCATGCATCAACAGCTTCTTTTATTTCTCCTATTGCTGCAATCCCAGTGGATATTATCATAGGCTTTCCCTTTGAGGCCATATATTCTATTAAAGGAATATCGGTTATTTCAAAGGAGGCTACCTTATATGCAGGTGTGTCTAGTGCCTCCAGCAAGTCAACTGCTGATTTATCAAAGGGCGAAGAGAAAATCACAATCCCAATCTCTCTAGCATAATCATATAGCTCCTTATGCCATTCCCAAGGTGTATATGCTTCTTGGTACAGCTTGTATAGGGTGGTTCCGTCCCAAATCGTTCCTTGTTTGATTTGAAAAAATTCATTATCACAATCTAATGTAATCGTATCAGCAGTGTAGGTTTGGATCTTAACTGCGTCTGCTCCTGCATCCTTAGCTGCCTTAATTGTTTTTTTTGCTATTTCTATATTATGCCCATGGTTAGCAGATATTTCTGCAACAATATAAACCTGGCTACCAAACATCAAAGACCTACCCCCTTGCTTCATTAGAAGAATAGAATATTTTAGTATCTGCCTCTTCCTCAAATCCATATCCTGCTTTTATAAATGCTTTTATTGAGGCAATATTTGTTGACTTAACCTTACCTATTAAATTGTATGAATTATACATGTCCTTTATCATTTTTAAGAGTATAATTGAATAACCCTTGCCACGATGCTCTTTCGCTATACTATAATTAATAATTAAAGAGTTATCTTCCATTTTATCTAATCTAATTACACCTGCACTAATATTATTAACCTCAAAAATGTACATGATTGAATCACTTGAATTCAACTTCTTGTTAAACCATTCAGCATGCTCATTATAAGTAACACAACTTGTATTAAACGAATTCTTTCTAACATTTTCATCATTACGCCAACTAAATAATAGATTTATATCATTTATATTTACTTTTCGTAAAGCATATTTATCATCATGCACGGACATAATTTATCACCAATTTCCTCAATCTTAATAATTTCTTGCCAAATATGAAGTATTATTATCTCTTAATAACCCAGCTTCTTCTGTTCAGTAAATTCATTTATTCTTTTTACTTCTGGGTGCCTTTGATTGAAATCTATAGAATCTTCTAAGCTAAAAACAGAGCCTTCTCTATACAGATCTTGGTAAATTTTTTCAATTACAATGAGGTCCTCAGGGGTATCGAGCGTCCACCTATAGGTGGAATAGTCCGTAGAATTTTCAAATCCTTTTAGCTTGAATTTATCAAAATTATGATAAATATATGGAGTTACATGCTCACGTTCATAACCTTTAGTAGCCTCTTTAAAAGCCTTCTCCAATGTCTCGTATGAAATAATCTCGGCATCAAGGCCTCTTGGGAATGTCCTAGTTAATGTATTACTCATATAATCTATTTTGCTTTCATTATATTGTTTAACGAATTCCTCTAACATCTTATCTATAATATAGGGATCTATTAAAGGGCAATCTGAGGTTATTCTTACTACTATATCGGCCTTAGCTTCCTTTGCAGCATAATAATATCGGGAAAGAACGTCTTCTTCACTACCTCTATAAAAGCTAACTCCTATTTTATTACATTCTTTAACAAGCTCATCATCACATTGATTTACAGTTGTTGCAACTATTATATTGCTTAAATGCCTACTTATTCTGAGTCTATTGACAACATGCTCTAACACAGACTTCCCTTGAATGCTTTTCAATACCTTTCCTGGTAGCCTTGTTGACCCCATTCTGGCTTGTACGATAGCAATTATATTGTACATAAAAATCACCCTTTATTATTTTCTAAAGTAATTAATAACCTTTTTTACAGCTTTTATTACATCTTTAATATCATCCTCACTCATCATAGGGTATAGTGGTAATGTAATTATTCTTTCATATAAGTTTTCAGCATTTGGACAAATTCCCTTTGAGTAACCTAAGCTATGATAATAAGGCAGGTAATATACAGGTATATAATGCACATTTACTCCTATATTTTCTGCTCTTAGAGCTTCAAATATCTCTTTTCGTGATGCGTTTAAATGCTCTAGCTTAAGTTGAATAATATATAGATGCCAGCTGGATTCACAGCCTTCTTTTTGATATGGAGAAATAAGCTCTTCCATTTCTTTAAAGGCCTCATTGTATTTATCAGCTATTTCTTTTCGTCTATCAACAAATGAGTCCAAACGATTCAATTGACTTATACCTAGTGAAGCCTGGATATCAGTCATTCTATAATTGAAGCCTAACTCCAGCTGCTCATAATACCAAGGTCCCTCATTTGCTAGCATTATATTCGGATCACGGGTAATTCCATGACTCCTAAAAAGTGATAACTTATCATAAAGCTCTTTAGAATTTGTAGTTACTACTCCGCCCTCACCAGTAGTTACATGTTTTACCGGATGCAAGCTAAATTCAGTCATATCTGCTATTGATCCAATTTTTTTATTTTTGTAGGAAGCCCCTAAGGAATGGGCTGCATCCTCAATAACGATTAAATTATTCCTCCTAGCTAGGTTTATAATTTCATCTATCAACACAGGTTGGCCAGTAAAGTCAACAGGAATTATAGCCTTTGTTTTTGTCGTGATTTTTTTTTCTATTTCCTTAATGTCTATGTTGTAGGTTTCAGGATCTATATCTGCAAATACAGGCGTGGCACCTTGATAAAGAATGCAGTTTGCAGAGGCAGCAAAGGTTAATGGAGTGGTTATAACCTCGTCCCCCTCCCTTATTCCAGCTGCATAACATGCAGCATGTAATGCAGCTGTTCCATTTGAAACTGCTACAGCATATTCTGCATTTACCTTTTCAGCAAAGCTTTTTTCAAATTCTTTTATCATTGGACCTGTGGTTAAATAATCACCCTTTAAAACCTTAATAACAGCATTAATATCCTCATCATTTATCCAATGCCTACCATAAGGCAATAATTCTTCTCTTATAGGTTGCCCGCCCTTTATTGCCAATAGCTCCACTTCAATACACTTCCTTTATAAACTTTATTCTTCAAGCTTAAGATGCTTTATCCTATTTTTTAATTCCTCTATGTCTAACCACTCGCTATTATTTCCAGAATTATACTCAAAACCCTCTTCAATTAGGATTCCACCCTTAGTGAAGTGATTATTATGATTCCACCAATCAAAGCAAGGATAAATTATATAATGCTTTTCATATTCATAAGTGTTTCTTGAGTCATCCCTTGTAACCATAACCTCATGAATCTTTTCACCCTCGCGAATTCCAACTTCCTTCAACTCACATGTTGGTAGCATTGCCTTTGCTAGGTCTGTAATATTAAAGGACGGTATTTTAGATATATAGGTTTCTCCACCCTTTGACTCCTCTAAAGCTTTAAAAACAAGCTCTACGCCTTCCTCCAAAGTAATCCAAAACCTTGTCATTCTAGAATCTGTTATAGGTAGCTCAATCCCACCCTTTTCGATTATACTCTTAAAAAATGGTATGACTGAACCCCTGCTCCCTGCAACATTACCGTACCTAACTACTGAAAAAATAGTACCTTTTTCACCTGAATAAGCGTTTGCTGAAACAAAAAGCTTATCAGAAACAAGCTTTGTCCCACCATAAAGATTTATTGGATTTACTGCTTTATCAGTAGATAATGCAACTACCTTTTTTACACCTCTATCTAAAGCAGCGTCAATTACGTTTTGCGCTCCATGAATGTTTGTCTTAATAGCCTCAAATGGATTATATTCACATGCTGGAACCTGCTTCATAGCTGCAGCATGTATGACGTAGTCTATGTCCTTAAAAGCTCTATATAATCGATCCTTATCCCTAACATCTCCAATGAAAAAACGAAGCTTTGACATTTGATCTTTAGTTAGCTTCTTCTCAAACATATTCTTCACAAGAAACTGTTTGTACTCATCTCTAGAATAAATTACTACTTTACGAGGATTGTACTTATTTAAAATCATTTCTATAAATTTTTTACCAAAAGAGCCTGTTCCTCCAGTAATTAGAATTGACTTTTCATTTAACATATTTGCTCCACCTTTGCATTGTTTTTAAATACTATATTTCTGCTTTGAATACACTTAAGTAGTCGTTATGATGCAATATTACTCTCGTAAATGATTGAATCATTTTAATCACGATATCATCATCTAAACTTTTATGATATGCTGATATTCCTATTAGATGAAATTTAATCAAATTATACAGAGTTAACAACATAATATACGATTCATTAATAGTTTTCAGTTTAGCGAAAGGGTATAATTCTTTGAAAACCTCGTTTACAATGTAGTTTTCTAAAATATATTCTTTTTCTTGGATAAAAGGCTCGTAATAATTTGAATATGCATTCATATATAATTCCTGAGTATAAATAAGATTATTATCCTCCAGCTTCAAACCATTAGTGATTTCTAATATGCATTCATAGTACCTTTGATTTGGGAAATTAATTAGTATATTAGGGTCAGAGACCTGTCTAATAAAGTTCTTAGAAAAAGGTGCTCTTATATTATTATCGGTAACATTTATTAATTTTTTTATATCTTCTACACCATCAAATTGAGCCTGATACTCTTCTAGTAGCATAGGTAATTTTCTTAATTGATTTGATTCCTGTAACCTAGTAACTTTATTAATAACTATTCCTAACAACAGGAACCTTTCGTCCAAACTGTATCTTCTGTCCTGTAAGATGGTTATCACGAATATTCTTAATATTAAAAAATAATGTAAAGGCTCATTTTCTTCATCAAAATTATTTGTGTTCTCTATTAAGTAGCTTAATTTAAATGGTCTACTTAAATCCTGATTAATTTCTAAAAAGCCCATTGGCTCAGGTTCTAATAATGCAAGTCTTGTTATTTCTGGACACGAAACTGATGCACAAACTTCCAGCGTAGTATTAATTCTATTTGTGCTTCTGGGATAAAAGTAGCATGTATCTGATAATAAGGCTTCTCCTTCTTCTGCATGAATTCTGCATAGCTTACTTTCACTTAAAAACGGGCAATTATTATTTTGATCCATCTTAATCCTTCCATAGTTGTGATCAGTTTTATTATTACGATTACGTACAATAAATTGATTAAATAATTTTTTTAACTTCAGACTATTATTATTTTTATAAGCCTTAAATGTCTTTTTATCTATCGTTACTGTCCAACCAATACAGCAGCTATCTTCACACATGCCCCCTATACATGAAAATTTTAATAAATATTCAGGCATGAGAATTTTTATACTTTTTTCTAAGGTCATTGACTATTCCTCCTGAAACAATTAGATTATGCATTAGATACTGGATTCTAGAATTTGTAAAAACTTATTAAAATTGTTCGTTTCTTTATTAAGTATATGATTGATAGCTGTCTCTAACTCCAAGTGCTGAATACCCTTAATGAAAGCACCCTTTGCAGTTGCGTTTATAAAAAGAATTTCAGGATGTTCTTCTATCTTCCTCTCAATCCAATTCTTAAAGCTCAATAAAGATGAACTAGTAGGATATATTTCTCCTTTATGGCCCTCAACTTTTTTATGATTTTGCAAATCCTTTACTATTATCTCTTCTCCGTACATATTTCCCTCTGCATGATGCTGATTATCAGTAAAAGCCAAATCTTGACCTACAAAAATAATTGGATTGCCTCCTAGCCTGATAGCTATATCTAAAACGGCTGTAGCAACAGAACCTCCTGTATCAATTACTTCAGCATTATCCTTTACCCTGTCATTAGAATTGCATACAACAAATTTAGGTCCCTTGTATTTAGATACTGTAAAATGACTGGCTGTATCTAAGTAAACTAATGGAATATTAAGATCTTCATAATCTTCTATCTGTTTATAGGTTAGAGGTTGTGGATCAATAATACAAAACAAGTTGGGTTCTATTCCTTCTCTAACTAATGTTTTTAAAGCTGATCCGACTGCAAAAATTAACGCATGGTCTTTTATCTTGTGAAGCAAATGTTTATTTATATTAAGGGATGGTCCAGCAGAAACAATAACAATAGGGAAATCTCTAACTTT